>CAAGKR010480821.1_pt1 | contig 10879 bp, 8 predicted proteins | sample 2556971 | NCBI WGS metagenome assembly CAAGKR01 (sample SAMEA5207829, study PRJEB30636) | soil metagenome | biome: forest; feature: boreal; material: soil | place: USA | collected 2011-09 | depth 1 m
CCCTTTGGCCTCTCGGGTACCGACCCGGCGCTACGTTAGCAGCGCGCTCCACGCGCATTCCCTGGGGAGTGGTCGCCATGCCGTCGTTCGACGTCGTCTCCGAAGTCGATCAGCAAGAGGTTCGAAACGCGGTCGACCAGACCGCGCGGGAGCTTGCGACCCGCTTCGATTTCAAGGGCACCGACAGCGCGATCGAGCTGAAGGACACCGGTATCGAGCTCACGTCGGCGAGCGACGACCGGCTCAAGGCGCTCGTGCAGGTGCTCGAGGAGAAGCTGGTTCGCCGCAAGGTCTCGCTCAAGGTGCTGTCGTACGGAAAGGTCGAAGAGGCCGCGAAGGGCAGCGTGCGCCAGACCGCGACGCTCAACGTCGGGATCTCCGACGACAAGGCGCGCGAGATCGGCAAGTTCATCAAGGGCCTGGGCCTCAAAGGCGTCCAGCACCAGGTGCAGGGTCAGCAGCTGCGGGTGTCGGGCAAGAAGCGCGACGACCTCCAAGCAGCGATCGCGGCGCTACGCGAGCACGACTTCGCGGTCCCACTGCAGTTCACGAACTTCCGCGACTAAGAAGTTCGGCTTGTCCGGAGTCACGCTGGGAGCTCGTCACCGTAGGTCTGGAGCACGCGCTTCGGGGCTTGGCAACGCCACGACTCGACGATCAGCTCCCGTAGCTCGCGCACGCCGACGGCTTTGAGGTTCACGAGCACGGTCGGGTGCCCGTCGTAGTGCGGGGTCGTGTAGAACTTCTTCGGGTCCGACGCGAGCAGCGCTTCCTTCTCTCCGAGATCGGCGACGAAGACGACGAGGCCGCCCTCCGCCTCGCTGCGGATGCGCAGAAATCCCTTGTCCTTGACGCGGAAGCCGGGGGTGTTGAACCACGGTTTCTCGCTCGTCTCGGGCAGCGCCAGCGCGATCCGGCGCACGTCGTGCTCCGTGCTCATGGTCGCGCTCGCTGACGCTCGCCCCTTGTGGCCACCGCGAAACGATACTGAAGGTCAGTGCTGGTGGCGCAGCCGCGCGACCCGCTCGGCAGTCGGCGGGTGGCTCGAGTAGAGGTTGGCGAAGCTCACCTTGCGGCCCGAGAACGGGTTGATGATGTAGGCGGTGGCGTGCGCAGGGTCGATGTCCATCGGCACCTGGCGCGCGTAGGCGTCGATCTTCAGGAGCGCGGCGGCGAGGGGTTCGCCGGTGCCGATCAGCTCGGCACCACTGCGGTCGGCCTCGTATTCGCGTGAGCGCGACAACGCCATCTGCAGAAGTCCGGCGGCGATCGGAGCGAGGATCACCATCGCGAGCATCCCGAAGACGTTGTTGTCACGGTTGCGGTTGCCGCCACCCCCGCCGAACAGCGCGCCCCACATCGCCATGCGGGCGAGGAACGTGATCCCGAGCGCGACGGTCGCCGCGACCGAGCCGATGAGGATGTCGCGGTTGCGCACGTGCGAGATCTCGTGCGCCAGCACGCCCCGCAGCTCGTTCTCGTCGACCACCTGCAGCAGGCCCTGGGTGACGGCCACCGCCGCGTGGTGCTCGTTGCGGCCGGTTGCGAACGCGTTGGGCTGCGATGCCGGCGCGATGTAGATCGCGGGCATCGGCATGTCGGCGCGTTGGGTGAGGTCGCGGACGATCGCGTAGAGCTGGGGCGCTTCCTGCTCGGAAACCGGCTTGGCGCGGGCGGCCTTCACCGCCACCTTGTCGCTGAACCAGTACGAGCCGCCGACGAAGACGACGCCGAGACCGAGGCCGAGGATCAGCCCTCCCTGGCCCCAGATCGAGCCGACGCCCATGAAGAGCGCGCCGAGGGCGGCGAGGAGGACGAAGGTCTTGGTCGTGTTCTTCAACATCTCGGATCCCTACTGACGCGAGCGGACTTCGACGAAATAACACCGCATGCATCGGTTTGTTTCCCGCAGCGGTCTCAGCTGCTCCTCAGGTGCCGTTCAGTCGTAGTAGCCGGAATGCACGTAGAGGCAGGGAATGCCCTCCGAGCGGAACATCTCGACGTTGCGGCGATCGTCCTCGAACGCGAGCCGCAGGTCGAACCCGGCCGCCCGCAGCTCCCACACCGTCGACTGCTTGAAGTCGCGCGACAGGTCGTAGTCGCCCCACGGTCGCATGACGAGCAGGTCCCAGCGGATCTGGTAGCGCCGCAACCACGCTTCGGTGAGCTCGTGGACCCGGTGCGGCCGCGCGGTCAACAGCACGATCCGCAGCTCGGCGGACAGCAGATCGAGCAGGCCGTGCACCTCCTCGATGACCGGGTCCTCGCCGCACGCATCGAAGAACGCGCGCCAGTTGGCGCGCGGCGCCTCGATGTAGTGCTGGCGGGTGGACGCGTCGGAGAGCACGCCGTCGATGTCGACGACGACCGCGGGGCCGGGCTCGACCGGCCGCTCGCGCCAGGTCCAGTGCTCGGGGACGAACCGCATCGCCGGCGACCGCCCGGTCGTTCCGGTCTGGCCGGTCTTTCCGATCACCCTTCCTCGGGTGCGCCGGTGAGATAGCGGGCCTTGATGCTGTCGACGATGCCGGGATCCGCGAGCGTGGTCGTGTCGCCGAGCACCTCGTCCTCCGCGACGTTGCGCAGGAGCCGGCGCATGATCTTGCCCGAACGGGTCTTGGGGAGCTCTTCGGTGAAGAGCAGCGACTTCGGCTTGGCGATCGGGCCGATGAGCTTGGCCACGTGGTCTCGCAGCTCCTCGGCCAGCGCGTCGCTCGGTGTCGTACCGCCTCTCAGGATCACGAAGGCGGCGATCGCCTGACCGCTCGTCGCATCGGTTCGCCCGACGACCGCGGCCTCGGCCACCGCCGGGTGGTCGACGAGGGCCGACTCCACCTCGGTGGTGGAGATGTTGTGACCGGCGACGAGCATGATGTCGTCGACCCGGCCGAGGAGCCAGAAGTAGCCCTCGTCGTCGCGCTTGGCGCCGTCGCCCGCGAAGTAGCGACCGGCGTAGGTGCTCCAGTACGTGTTCTGGTAGCGCTCGGGATCGCGCCAGATCCCCCGCAGCATCGACGGCCACGGTCGGTCGAGCACGAGGTAGCCGCCGCCCGGGGTACCGACTGCATGACCCGCGTCGTCGACGATCTCGGCGGCGATCCCCGGGAGCGGGAACGTCGCGCTCCCAGGCTTCAGAATCGTCGCGCCGGGGAGCGCGCTGATCATGATCGCACCGGTCTCGGTCTGCCACCACGTGTCGACGACCGGGCAGCGACCGGCGCCGATCTCGTTCCAGTACCAGACCCACGCCTCGGGGTTGATCGGCTCTCCGACGGTGCCGAGCAACCGCAGCGACGACAGGTCGTGCTTCGCGGGCTCCGCGTCGCCCCACTTCATGAAGGTTCTGATCGCGGTCGGCGCGGTGTAGAAGGTCGTCACCTTGTAGCGCTCGACGATCGACCAGAGGCGCGCCCGGTCGGGATGGTCGGGAGTGCCCTCGTACATGACGCTGGTGGTGCGGTTCGCGAGCGGGCCGTACACGACGTAGGAGTGGCCGGTCACCCAACCGACATCGGCGGTGCACCAGAAGACGTCGGTGTCGGGATGCAGGTCGAACACATGACGATGGCTGAACGCGACCTGGGTGAGATAGCCGCCGGTCGTGTGCATGATGCCCTTGGGCTTGCCCGTGGTTCCGCTGGTGTAGAGGAGATAGAGGAGATCCTCAGATTCCATCGACTCGCAGGGGCACTCGTCCGATTGCCCGGCCACGAGATCGTGGTACCAGACGTCGCGTTTCGCAGCGATCGCGACGTCCTGCGCGGTGCGCCGCAGGACGACGACGTGCTCGATGCTCGGCGTGCCGGCCACCGCCTCGTCGGCGATCTCCTTGAGTGGCACGATCGAACCCCGTCGCCACGCGCCGTCGGCGGTGACGAGCACCTTCGCCTCGGCGTCGTTGATGCGGTCCTTCAGCGACTGCGCCGAGAAGCCGCCGAACACGACCGAGTGCGCGGCGCCGATCCGCGCGCAGGCGAGCATCGTGATCGCGAGCTCGGGCACCATTCCGAGGTAGATCGCGACGCGGTCGCCCTTCGTCACGCCGATCGACTTGAGCGCGTTGGCGACGCGGCAGGTCTCGGTGAGCATGTCGGCGTACGTGAGGACGCGGGTGTCGCCGGGCTCACCCTCCCAGTAGAACGCGACCTGATCTCCGTGGCCTGCGGCGACATGACGGTCGAGGCAGTTGTACGAGACGTTGAGGCGGCCGCCGACGAACCACTTCGCGAACGGCAGGTTCCAGTCGAGGATCGTCGTCCACTCCTGGTCCCAGTCGAGCGCCAGCGCCTGGCGGGCCCAGAAGCCCTGCCAGTCGCGTTCGGCCTCGTCGTAGAGCTCGGTCCCGGTGACCAGGGCCTGGTCGCGGAAGGCTTCCGACGGACCGAATGTGCGCCCCTCCTGGAGCAGGGCCTCGAGCGCCTCCGACATGTCTCTCCCTCCGTTCGCCGTGCGGCGGAGGTTATTACTCCCGCCTATCGCAAATGGCGGCCGAGCACCACGACGTGGTGGCCGCCGAGGCCGGCCGGCTCGGTCAGGGCCGCGGCCTGGGTGGCCCGGCTGCGCGCCTCGAGCGCCGCGAGATCACCGATGGCGGCGCGTTCCTCCCAGAGCCGGCGACCCTCGTCGAGCAGGCCGGCGAGCCCGAGCTCCTCGAGCCACGCCGACTGGGTGGTCTCGGCCAGCACGACGAACCCGGCGTCGACGGCGGCGTGGCGCACCTGCTCGATGACGACGTCGGCCACGAGGTCGCGCGAACCGGGATCGGTGAGCGGAGGGCCACCGGGTGCATGGCCCCGATAGGTGCGCAGCCAGCCGTCGGAGCCTCGCGCCAGCATTCCGGCCGCGGTGTCCATCGTGTCGAGCAGCACGACGTAGCCGCGCCGTTGCGCCGCCGCGACCCTGCGCAGCCAGTCGTCGAGACCGTGCGGAACGGGAAGCCGGTCACCGACCGCAGGCGAAAGACCGGCCGTCACCCGCGCGAGCGCGGCGGAATCGGCAGGAAGCGCAGGCACGACGACCTCGACGAAGTCGCCCGCACGGTCGAGCCCGACCCGCACCTCCGCCCACGCGGAACCGGTGAAGCACGCGATCCCGAACGGCAGGTTGTCGAGCAGCTCGTTGGCGAGCACGACGCCTTCGAACTCGACCCCCGGAAGGTCGTCGAGGCTCGTCATGACCGGGCCGCTCTCGCGCACCGGCTCGGGCGCCTCGGGCCCCGCGACGTACGGTCCGAAGGCCTCATCGGGCGGCTGGAGCCGCAGGAGAGCGCGCTGCGCGTCGCGCAGCGTCGCCGAGCGCTCGACGAGCACGTAGCGCAACGCGCGCAGACACCGCGGGCCGGCCCGCATCACATCGGACGCGAGGCGGCCCCTCCCCGCTCCCGCCTCCACCACGAGGTACGGATCGGGGCACTCGAGCGCGTCCCACCAGCGATCCAGCGCCTCGCCGACCAACGCGCCGAAGATCGGGCCGACCTCCGGGCTCGTGATGAAGTCGCCGCCGGTGCCTCCGACGCCGCGGCCCGCACCGCGTCCCGACGCGAAGAATCCGCCCTCGCCGTAGAGCGCCTCCTCGACGAACGTGTCGAATCGTACGGGGCCCTCGCGCCGGATCAGCCGGGCGAGGCGTTGGGCGGGAGCGGTGCCTTCACCCGAACGGCCTTCCCCCGAACGGCCTTCACCCACGCCGCCCACCCACTCAGGAGACGAAGCGGGTAGCGAGATCGCCGACGCGCGCGAAGAGCTCCGGGTACACGCCGACCGCGACCACCGTGACCGTCGTCAGCGCGATCGCCGCACCGAGCGCCGGTGGCACGGTCACCGGGCGCTGATCGTCGCCCACCGGGTCGCGGAACCACATCTGCCGGATCACGCCCGAGTAGTAGAAGAACGCGATGACGGAGTTGACCGCGGCGACGACCGCGAGGACGATCGCCCAGAACGAACCGGCTTCGAGGATGGCCCGGAACATCACGAACTTGGCGTACCAACCGGCGAGCGGCGGGATGCCGGCGAGCGACGCGAGGAAGATGGTCATCGTCAGCGCCAGACCGGGTGACGTCGAGAACAGACCCGCGTACGACGAGATCTCCGCTGTGCGCGTCCGCCGGGCGACCGCGATGAGCACCGCGAACGCACCGAGGTTCATCGCGCCGTAGATGAGCAGGTAGACGATCGTCGCCTGGAACGCGGAGGTTCGCACCGACGCGTCGCGTGCGATGCCGTAGGCCGCGAACGGAACGAGGAGGAACCCGCCCTGCGCGATCGACGAGTAGGCCAGCATCCGCACGAGGTTCGTCTGGCGCAGCGCGGCGAGGTTGCCGAGGGTCATCGAGAACCCGGCCAGCAGGGCGACCACCCACCACCAGGCCTTGCCGTCGTTGCCAAAACCGAAGAAGACGATGTTGAGCATGGCGACGAAGCCACCGGCCTTCGACGCGACCGAGAGGAACGCGGTGACCGGAGTGGGCGCGCCGTCGTAGGTGTCGGGGGCCCAGAAGTGGAACGGCACCGCGCTGACCTTGAACGCGAAGCCGACGAGAGAGAGAAAGATCGCGACGGTGAGGAGCGCGGGCGCGTCGCCGTGCGAGCCGATCCACGCGGAGATGCCGCTCAGCGTCGTGGTACCCGTCAGCCCGAAGATCAGCGACATGCCGTAGAGCATCACCGCCGTCGACAGCACCCCGATCAGGTAGTACTTGATACCCGCTTCGTTCGACCGCCGGTCGTGCTTCCGGTACCCGGCGAGAACGTAGGTAGGGATCGAGATCGTCTCCAGCGCGACGAACAGGGTGACGAGGTCGCGCCCCGACGCCATGATGCTCATGCCGAGCACCGACGTGAGCAACAGGAAATAGAACTCACCCTGGTAGTAGTCGCCCTCGGAGATGTAGTCGACCGAGAGCAGGATCGTGAGATACGCGACGACGAGGAAGAAGCCCTTGAACGCCAGCGCGTAGTTGTCGACCACGTACGCCCCGCCGAACATCGAGCGGTTGTGCCCGTCGACGGCCAGCGTGAGGACGGGGATCAGCGCGCCGAGCACCCCGACCGCGGCGATGCGAGAGGTCTGCCAGGCGGAGCGATTCGGCAGGATCAGGTCGGCGACGAGGATGACGACGATCGTCGCGACGAGTACGACGTCGGGCGCGAACGCGTGCCAGTCGATCGCGGGGTTCACGTGATCACGCCCCGATCGCCTTCCCGATCGCGACGGTCATCGGGTGCACCGCGACGTCGCTCACCTTGAACAGCAGGTTCGGGTAGACGCCGAGGACCAGGATCAGGATCAGCATCGGCGTCCACGCGATCCACTCCGTCAGGTTCACGTCGTGGATGTGCGCGTCGACGAACTCGTCGCGCACCACGCCGAAGGCGACCCGCTGGAGCATGTAGAGCAGATAGCCGGCGGCGAACACGGTGCCGACCGCGGCGACGACCATGAAGGTGCGGAAGATCGGCTCGCTGAGTGGGGCAGCCGGTTGGAACGCCGAGAGAATCGCGGGGAACTCGCCCCAGAACCCGGCGAGACCGGGCAGGCCGAGCGAGGCCATCACGCAGAAGCCGAGGATCCAGCCCATCTTCGGCGCCTGCAGCAGCAAGCCACCGAGGCGGCTCATCTCGCGGGTCTCGAAGTTGTGCTGCACCGACCCGGCGATGAAGAAGAGCATGCCGGTGATGAGACCGTGCGCGACCATGCCGAACACGGCCGCGTTGATGCCGAACGACGTGAGCGTCGCGATGCCGAGCATCACGAATCCCATGTGCGCGATCGACGAGAAGGCGATGAGACGCTTCATGTCGCGCTGGGCAAGGCAGTTGAGCGCTCCGTAGATGATCCCGATCACCGCGAGGAGACCGATCCAGGGAGCCCAGCTGCGGGCCGCGACCGGAAGGATCGGCAGCGCGATCCGGATGAACCCGTAGGTGCCGAGCTTCAGCAGGATCGCGGCCAGGAGTACCGACCCCACGGTGGGGGCCTCGGTGTGCGCGTCGGGGAGCCAGGTGTGGAACGGGAACATCGGCACCTTGATCGCGAAGCCGAGGAAGAGACCGCCGAAGATGAGCAGCTCCGTGCCGTGCACCAACCCCGCGCCGTGCGCGAGCGCGAGCGTCGGGATGTCGAAGGTGTGGTGCATCGCTCCGTGGGTGACGCCGCTCACGTCGACCTTGAAGTAGAGCGCGAGGAAGCTCAGCAGCATCAGCGCGGAACCGAACATCGTGAAGAGGAAGAACTTGATCGACGCGTACTCCTTGTTGGGGCCGCCCCAGACCCCGATCATGAAGAACATCGGGAGCAGCACCAGCTCGAAGAAGATGAAGAACAGGATGAGGTCCTGGGCCACGAACGTGCCGTTCATGCCCGTCTCGAGGAGCAACAGGAGCGCGAGGAAGGCCTTCGGGTTGTGGGGCTCGGGGAAGTGGTTCCACGAGTACACGACGCAGAGCAAGCTGATGAACGAGGACAGCGCGAGCATCGGGAGCGAGATGCCGTCGACGCCGACGTGGTACCGGCTGTTGATGACCTCGATCCAGTTCTTGTTCACGTCGAACTGCAAGCCGGGATGTCCCGCCCCGTAGTGATACCGGGCGAGCACCGCGACCGTGACCCCGAGCGTCACGAGAGCCGTGAGCAGGGTGGTCAGCTTGACCGCCTGCTCGTTCCCCCGCGGGAGCACGAGCACGATGCCCATGCCCACCACCGGCAGGAACACCACCAGTGTCAGCCCCCACGAATCGAACCAGTTCATCGGACGAGAACCCCTCCGGTCAGTGCGCGATCCACAGGAAGACGCTGAACAGCGTCACCCCGGAGAACATGATGAGTGCGTACCACTGCAGACGGCCCGTCTCCACGGCCCGGGCTGCGCCGCCCGCCTCGCCCGTCCCGACCGCCAGGCCGTTCACGATGCCGTCGACGCCGCGCTGGTCGAGGACGTCGTAGGTGAACCGGGCCACCGAGAGAGAGCCGCGTCCGACTCCATTGAGGACGGCGTCGATCACGTGCTGATTCACCCAGTACGAGGCGTTGGCGATCGGGCCCTTGATGGAACCCACCACGATGTCGGTGTAGAGATGGTCGAGGTAGTACTTGTTGACGAGGAACGTCTTGCCCACGCGCGCCAGCGCGTTGCGCGACGAGAAGTCGCGCAGGCCGCGGCGCAGCCAGTAGTACTCGTAGGCGGTCACGGCCCCGACCAGCGCGATCGTGACCGACAGGGCCGCCGCGGGCCAGCTGAACGCCGGATGGACGAGGTTGGGAAACGCGAACCTCGGCTCGACCCACTGCTTGAACTTCTCGATGTGGAACGCCTCGGCGTTGAGCAGACCGGCGGTCACCGCGAAGAACGACAGGATCCAGAGCGGAACCGTGATCGCGGGCGGCGACTCGTGGGGGGCGTGCTCGTCGTGCGCCGGATGCCCGTGGGCGTCGTCGGCGTGATGCGCGCTGCCGCCGCGGTACTCGCCGAAGAACGTGAGGTAGATGCAGCGGGTCATGTAGGCGGCGGTCATGAGCGCGCCGACGAGCCCGACGACCATGAAGAACGTGTAGCCACCCTTGCCCGCGGTGACGAGGATCTCGTCCTTCGACCAGAAACCCGCGAGCGGGAAGATCCCGGCGAGCGCGACCGAGCCGATCACGAAGGTCGCGAACGTCTGCGGCATGTACTTCTTCAGGCCGCCCATGTCTTTCTTCATGTCGAACGAGTGGTGGGCACCGGAGTGGCTCACCGAACCGGCACCGAGGAAGAGATCGGCCTTGAAGAACGCGTGGGTGAACAGATGGAAGATCGCCGCGATCCACGCGCCGACCCCGAGACCCATCACCATGTAGCCGAGCTGGCTGATCGTGGAGTACGCGAGCACCTTCTTGATGTCGTCCTGCACGAACGCGAGCGCGGCTCCGATGATGACGGTGGTGCCGCCGATCGCGGCCATGAGGTTGACGCCACCGTGACCGATCGAGAAGCCCTCGAAGAACACCGGGTAGACCCGGGCACCGAGGTAGACCCCCGCGACCACCATCGTGGCCGCGTGGATGAGCGCCGAGACCGGTGTCGGGCCGGCCATGGCGTCGGGAAGCCAGGTGTGGAGCGGGAACTGACCGCTCTTGCCGACGATCGCGGCCATGAGCGAGACCGCGCACATGAGCACCAGGAGGTGACCGACCTTGCCGGAGAGAGCCGCCTGGTTGAGCGCCACGATGTTGAACGAACCGGTGCCCGTCGCGCGCTGCACGATGAAGTACGTCATCACGACACCGACGATCAGCCCGATGTCACCGACGCGGGTGGTGAGGAAGGCCTTCAGGGCCGCATCGGAGTTGGGCTTCTCTTCCCACCAATGGCCGATGAGCATGAACGAGCACAGGCCGACGAGCTCCCACCCGACCAAGAGCTGGAGGGTGTTGTCGGCCACGACCAGCAGCAGCATCGACGCGGTGAAGAGGCTGAGCGCGGCGAAGAAGAACGTGTAGCGCCGGTCGTCGCGCATGTACTCCATCGAGTACACGTGAACCAGCAACGAGATGGTGGTGACGACGAACATCATCATCACGGCGAGGCCGTCGATCTGGATGCCGACCCCGAACTTGATCCCCGCGTTCTGGAACCACGTGATCGAGTGGACGATCGGCGCCACCGGTGCGGCGCGCTCGCCGCTGCTCGTCGCCGCCAGCTTCAGGCTCGACGCGAACGCCTTCACCGAGCCCGCCGCGCCCTTGGCCCCGCCGGCCGCGTCGACCCGCTGCACCCATTGGTAGAACGCCCCGCACGAGAGCAGCCACGAGGCTCCGAGCGCGGCGACGCCCACCTCGGATCCGCCCTTCGGAAAGCGCTTCCCGAAGAGGAGGATGACGACGAACGAGACGGCCGGGATCA
>CAAGKR010401539.1_pt1 | contig 10878 bp, 11 predicted proteins | sample 2556971 | NCBI WGS metagenome assembly CAAGKR01 (sample SAMEA5207829, study PRJEB30636) | soil metagenome | biome: forest; feature: boreal; material: soil | place: USA | collected 2011-09 | depth 1 m
CCGTGGCGCGCCATGCCACCGTAGGTGTCGACGATGATCTTGCGGCCGGTGAGGCCGGCGTCGCCGCCCGGCCCGCCGATCACGAACTTGCCGGTCGGGTTGACGAGGAAGCCGTCGCGCAGCGCGCCCTCGTCGAAGAGACCGGCGTACTCGCCGACGAGCACCGGGAGCGCGACGTGCTCCCAGAGGTCGGGCTTGATCGTCTGCTCGGAGTCGGTGTCGGGAGCGTGCTGGGTGGAGATCAGGAGCTTCTCGATTCCGACCGGCCGGCCGTCGGCGTAGCGGACCGTTACCTGGGTCTTGCCGTCCGGGCGCAGGTAGCCGAGCGTGCCGTCCTTGCGCACCGCGCTCAGCCGCTCCGCGAGGCGATGGGCGATCTGGATCGGCATCGGCATCAGCGCCTCGGTCTCGTCGGTCGCGTAGCCGAACATCATTCCCTGGTCGCCGGCTCCGGCGACCAGGAACTCGTCGTCGTCGGAGGGGTCGACGCGGGTCTCGTAGGCGGCGTCGACGCCCTGGGCGATGTCGGGCGACTGCTTGTCGAGCGAGACGAGGACCGATATGTGGTCGCAGTTGTAGCCGTAGTCGCCGTGGTCGTAACCGATCTCGCGGATCGTCTCGCGGACGATCTCGGGCACGTCGAGGTGGACGTCGGTGGATATCTCCCCGGAGACGACCGCCATCCCGGTGCTGACGAGGGTCTCGCAGGCGACACGGCCCTCGGGGTCCTCGGCCATCACGGCGTCGAGGACGCCGTCGGAGATCTGGTCGGAGATCTTGTCCGGGTGGCCCTCGGTGACGGACTCCGACGTGAAGAGATACTCGGTCATAGCCGAAGCCTAGCGTCGGCGGCCCGAGTGAGGGATGAAGTCGATCACCAGCGGCACCCCATCGAGGCCATAGGCCTCGCGCATCCGGTTCTCCAGGTGGTAGGCCCAGTCGCGGGTGATCAGCTTGCGGTCGTTGACCTGGATCGCGATCCGCACCGGCTTCTCTCCCACCTGGGCGGCGTAGTAGAGCCGCAGGCGGCGGCCGCGCCGCGCCGGCGGCGGGGTCTTGGCGACGACGTCGGCGACGAAACGGTTCAGCTCCGGGGTCGGGATCCGCTCGGCGGCACGGTCGGCCAGCTCCAGCGTGCGTGGCAGCAGAGCGGCGACGTTGCGGCCACGCGTCGCCGAACAGGTGACGATCGCCGGGCGGAGGCGGGATTTGCGCTCCACCCTGGCGCGGGCGTCGTCGATGTCGGTGCGGGTCTCGTCCCACTTGTTCATCGCCAGCAGGGTTGCGCAGCCGGAGCGCATCGCCAGCTCGGCGACGCGCAGGTCCTCGGCGGTGACGCCCTCGGAGGCGTCGCAGACGACGAGGGCGACGTCGGCGCGCTCGACGGCGCGCTGGGAGCGCAGCTGCGCGTAGTAGTCGACGGTCCCGGCGACCTTGGAGCGCCGCCGCAGGCCGGCGGTGTCGACCAGCACGACGCGGCGGCCGTCGACCTCCAGCTCGGTGTCGATCGCGTCGCGGGTCGTCCCCGCCCGCTCGGAGACGATCACCCGGTCGGAGCCGAGGAAGGCGTTGACCAGCGAGGACTTGCCGACGTTGGGTCGACCGATCACGGCGACGCGGACCGCGTCGTCGGCAGGGGGCTGCTCGGGGCGCTCGCCCAGCAGCTCGACGATGCGATCGAGCAGGTCCCCGGTGCCGAGCCCGTGGGTGGCCGAGACCGCGACCGGCTCGCCGAGGCCGAGCTTGTTGAACTCGGCCGTCAGGTGGTCGTCGCCGGGCCGGTCGACCTTGTTGGCGACGACCACGACCGGCGGGCCGCCGCCGCGCAGCGTCTTCGCCAGCTCGGCGTCGCCGGCGCGCAGAGAGGCGCGCGCATCGACGACCAGCATCACGACGTCGGCCTCGGCGATCCCGAGCCGGGCCTGGCGCTGGATGTCGCGGGCCAGCTCGGCCTCGTCGGCGAGGTCGCCCCCTCCGGTGTCGACCAGATCGAAGGCGACGCCGTTCCAATCGGTTTGCAGGCGCTTGCGGTCGCGGGTGACGCCGGGCTCGGCATCGGTGACCGCCTCGCGGCCGCCGACCAGCCGGTTGACGAGCGTGCTCTTGCCGACGTTGGGGAAGCCGACGACGGCGACTGTGGGCACCCGGTTCACCCGCGCTCTCCCTCTTGTGGTTCCTTTGGGACGCATGCCGTCCCCAAGGAACCACGCGCGCTCATGACAGCCTCCGTTCGCGAGCCAACTCGACGACCTGGGCGACGACCTGCTCGAGCGCGAGGCCGGTGGTGTCGAGCTCGACCGCGTCGGGAGCGGCGCGCAGGGCGCTGTGCTCGCGGGTCTCGTCGCGCTCGTCGCGCTCTCGCTGGGCGGCGAGCACGGCGTCGAGGTCCTCTCCGGTCTGTGCGGCACGGCGGCGGGCACGCTCTTCCTCACCGGCGGTGAGGAAGACCTTGAGCGGCGCGTCGGGGCTGACCACGGTGCCGATGTCGCGGCCCTCGGCGACGTAGCGGCCGGCGGCGATCAACTCGCGCTGGCGGGCGACCATCGCCTCCCTCACCTGGCGATAGACCGAGATCTGGGAAGCGGCAGCGGTGACCCCCGGCTCGCGAATCGCCGCGGTGACGTCGCGCTCGTCGACGCGCACGCGGCCCTGGCCCAGGTCGATCTCCAGCGAGCGCGCCACCTCGCCCATCGCCTCGCCGTCGTCGAGGTCGGTGCCGCGCTCGATCCCGGCCAGCGCCACGCAGCGGTACATCGCCCCCGAGTCGAGGTAGGTGAAGCCGAGCGCCGCCGCCACGCCGCGGGCCACGGAGGACTTGCCGGCCCCGGCGGGCCCGTCGATTGCGATCACCATGGGCGGCAGCGTACGTGCGTCAGCCGCCGAGCAGCGAAGCGAGGTCAGCCTCGAAGCACGGATAGCTGACCGCGGCGGCGTCCATGCCCTCGACTTCGACCCCTTCACGCGAGGCGAGACCGGCGACAGCCCCCAGCATCGCAATGCGGTGGTCGCCGTGTGAGCTGATGGGGCCGCCGCGCAGGCCGCCGCCCCCCGCGATCGTCATCCCGTCAGCGGTCGCCTCGACGTTCCCCCCGAGCGCGGCAAGCGCCTCGGTCACCGTTGCGACCCGGTCGGACTCCTTGCGCCGCAGCTCGGCGGCGTCGCGGATCGTCGTCGTCCCCTCGGCGAAGCAGGCGGCCAGCGCGACGAGTGGCAGCTCGTCGATCGCCAGCGGCACGTCGGCGGCGCCGACCTCGGCGCCGCGCAGCTCCGCAGGGCGGACACGGATCCGCCCGGTCGGCTCGCCGCCGCGCTCGCCTTCGGGCTCGACCTCGATCTCGGCCCCCATCCTCCCGAGGATCGTCAGCAGTCCGGTACGGGTCGGGTTGAGGCCGACGCCGGCGAGTGTGACGTCGCTGCCGTGGACGAGCAGCGCCGCGACCGCGAAGAAGGCGGCGGAGGAGAAGTCGGCGGGAACGACGATCTCGCCCGGTTCGAGGCGGGCCGCGGGCCGCACGCCGACCACATCCCCACTTCTCTCGATCTCGGCTCCCGCCGCGGCGAGCATCCGCTCGGTGTGGTCGCGGGTCGGCAGCGGCTCGGCAACCCGCGTCTCGCCCTCGGCGAGCAGCCCCGCGAAGAGCAGGCAGGACTTGACCTGGGCGCTCGCCACCGGCAGCTCGTAGGAGATTCCGTGGAGCGGTGCGGCCTCGATCTCCAGCGGCGGCAGGCGGCCGTCGCGGCAACGCAGGCGGGCGCCCATCTGCCGCAGGGGCTCGACGATCCGGTCGACGGGGCGGCGCCGGATCGAGTCGTCGCCGTCCAGCGTCCAGGCTCCCGCCTCCTGCCCGGCCAGCCAGCCCGGCAGCAGCCGCAGCAGGGTGCCGGCGTTGCCGGCGTCGACGCTCGCCGGGGCGGGGCCGCGCAGCCCGACCCCGCGGATGCGGAGCTCCGGCTCGACCGCCGTGGCGGTGAGGCCGTCGACCGCAGCTCCGAGCGCGGCGACCGCGGCCAGGGTCGAGCGGGTGTCGGCCGAGTCGAGGTATCCCTCGATCGTCGTCTCGCCCTCCCCCATCGCCGCGATCAGCGCGGCTCGGTGGGAGATCGACTTGTCGGCGGGCGGGCGCAGCGTCCCGCGCAGCGGGCCGATCGGGTCGAAGCGGGTCGCCACTACGCCTCCGTGCCGGCATCGTGACCGTGCGGCCCGGCCGCGTGCTCGGCCTCCAGCAGCCGCCGCCGGTCCTCGGCGGCCGCAGCGTGCCAGGCGGCGACTGCCTCGCGATCGCCGCCGCGGATCAGCGTGGCCGCTTCGCGCAGTCGCTCCGCGACCGAGTCGACCGCCTCGGCGACCGCCTCGCGGTTGGACGAGAAGATGTCCCCCCAGATCGCCGGGTTGGCGCCGGCGACGCGGGTCGTGTCGCGGAAGCTGGGGCCGACCTCCGGCATGCGCTCGGAGTCGCGGGCCAGCTCGGCCGCCGCCTCGCCCACCAGCACGTTGGCGACCACGTGAGGCAGGTGGCTGACCGTCGCCATCAGCCGGTCGTGGGTGGCGGCGTCGATCGCCTGGGGGCGGGCGCCGAGGCCGGCGACGGCGCGCTGCAGGCGGTCGTAGAAGAGCCCGCCGGAGCGCTCGGTCGGCGTCAGGTACCAGCACGCCCCCTCGAAGAGGTCGGCGCGGGCGTTCTGCACCCCGGCGGTCTCGGCCCCGGCCAGCGGATGGCCGCCGATGAAGCGCTCGTCGAAGCCCAGCGCCGCGACTATCTCGCGCTTGGTCGAGCCGACGTCGGTGACGACGGTGTCGGGGCCACAGGCGGCGAGGGCGGCGCTCGCCAGGTCCGCCAGGCCGGCCACCGGCGCCGCGCAGAAGACCAGCTCGGCACCCTCGCAGGCCTCCGCCACCGAGCCGGCCCTGCGGTCGATTACTCCGGCCTCAACCGCCCGCTCCAGGGTCCCCGGATCGGGGTCGAACCCCGCCACCTCGGCCCCCGGCAGCCGCCGCGCGGCAAGCCCGATCGAACCTCCGATCAGGCCCACCCCGAGGACGGCGAGCCTCATCCGCTGCGCCGCGCCCGGACCGCGGCGGCCAGCCGGTCGAGCACCGAGACGGTCCGGTCCCAGTCCATGCAGGCGTCGGTTATCGACTGGCCGTAGGTGAGCGGCGCTCCGCCCTCGAGGTCCTGGCGGCCCTCGACCAGGAAGGACTCGAGCATCACGCCGACGATCGCCGGGCTCCCGTCGGCGATCTGGTCGGCGATCTCGCCGGCCGCGTCAGCCTGGCGCTCGGGGTCCTTGCCGCTGTTGTCATGGGAGGCGTCTACCACCACCCGCTCCGGCAGACCGGCGGCGCGGAGCTTCGCGAGCGCGTCCTCGACACCCTCGGCGTCGTGGTTGGGCGCGCCCTTGCCGCCGCGCAGGATGACGTGGCCGTCCGGGTTGCCGGTCGTGTGCAGGATGGCCGGAGCGCCGCTGTCGTCGATGCCGGCGAAGGCGTGCGGCACCGCGGCGGCGCGGACCGCGTCGACCGCCACCTGGACGTTGCCGTCGGTGCGGTTCTTGAAGCCGATCGGCATCGAGAGGCCGGAGCCGAGCTGGCGGTGGATCTGGCTCTCGGTCGTGCGCGCGCCGATCGCCCCCCAGGCGACCGTGTCGGAGATGTACTGCGGCGTGATCGGGTCGAGGAACTCACAGCCGACCGGCAGGCCGAGGTCGAGCACCTCCAGCAGCAGCGTGCGCGCCATCCGCAGGCCGGCGTTGACGTCGCCGGAGCCGTCGAGGTGCGGGTCGTTGATCAGCCCCTTCCAGCCGGTCGTGGTGCGCGGCTTCTCGAAGTAGACGCGCATCGCGATCAGCAGGTCGTCGCGCAGGTCCTTCGCCGTCTCGCTGAGCCGGTGGGCGTAGTCGAGTGCCGCGGCGACGTCGTGGACGCTGCAGGGGCCGACCACGACCAGCAGGCGGTCGTCGCTGCCGTCGAGAACGGCGACGACCTCCTCGCGCCCGCGCACCACGGCCTTCGCCCGCTCCTCGCTGAGCGGTCGCTCGCTCAGCAGCGTCGCGGGCGGCGCCAGCTCGACGATGCGGTCGATCCGCTGGTCGCGAACGCGATCGCGCGTAGCCTCTTTGTTCGTTCCGATCACCATCTGCTTATCGCTGCCTTTCGTAAAAGCCGGAGGTTCCGACTTAACTTTAGGCGGCGGGCCGTGTCAGCCGAGCAGTTCGCCGAGGGCGGCAAGGAAGCGGTCGTTCTCGGTTGTGGTGCCGTAGGTGACTCGGACGTGGCCCGGGTCGCCGAGGGGGGTGCCGGGGCGGACTGCGATCTGGCGCTCGGCGAGGCCGGCCACGACCTCGGCCTCATCGGCCTCGCCGAGGTCGATCCAGGAGAAGTTGGCCTGGGTCTCGGCGGTGAGAAGGCCGATCGCGCGCAGCGCCTCCCCGACGCGGACGCGCTCGGCGATCGTGCCCTCGACCCGGCGGGCGACGTCGTCCTGGTGGAGGATCGCCTCGGCGCCGGCGGCCTGGGCGAGCGCGTTGACACTGAACGGCTGGCGCACCGCGTCGACCGCGGCGCGGAACTTGGCCGAGCCGATCGCGTAGCCGACCCGCAGCCCGGCGAGGCCGTAGCACTTGCTGAAGGTGCGCAGGACAACGAGGTTGGGGAAGTCGGCGAGCAGGTCGACGGTCGCGTCGGGATCGTCGTTCGTCTGGAACTCGACGTAGGCCTCGTCGAGGGCGACGGTCACGTGGGGCGGGACGCCCTCGCAGAAGGCGGCGATCTCCGCCGCCGGCAGGTGCGTGCCGGTCGGGTTGTTCGGGTTGCAGATCAGCAGCAGCTGGGTCGCGGCGGTCACCTCGGCCGCCATCGCCTCGAGGTCGTGGACGTCGCCCTCGGCCAGCGGCACCCGCACCTCACGCGCCCCGGTCAGCGCCGCCAGGTGCGGGTAGATCGAGAAGGCCGGCCAGGCGTAGAGGATCTCGTCGCCGGGCTCGCAGAGCGCCTCGGCGGCGGCGAGGAGGATCTCGCAAGAGCCGTTGCCGACGACGATCCGGCCGGGCTCGGTCTCATAGCGCTCGGCGATGCGGCGGCGCAGCAGGGTGGCGCCGGGGTCCGGGTAGCGGTTCATCGCCCCGGCGGCGTTGTGGATCGCCTCGATCACCTTCGGGTGGGGCGGGAACGGCGACTCGTTGGAGGCGAGCTGGGCGATATCGCCGGCTGCGATCGCCTCGGGCGCCTGCCCGGCCGGCACGCCCGCCTGGTAGCCCGGCATGCGGGCGAGCTTCTCGGAGAAGGTGACAGTCATGCCGTCGATTGTGACGAAGCGCCGGCTACTGGGCGGCTTCGAGGTCGGCGCGGAGCTTCTTCGCCTCGCCGAGGTAGGCGTGCGAGGGCCGGTGGCCCGGCGGCGCGTAGAAGTGGACCATCACCCGGATCACCCGCGGCATCGCCCCGGGGACGGCGATCTCCCGCCCGCAGAGCAGCGGCACAGAGTCCAGGCCGAGGTTGCGGGCGGCGACCGCGGGGAACTCGGCGTCGAGGTCGTCGGTCGTCGTGAACAGGCAGCTGACCATCGCCTCCGGCGCCAGGTCGTTGCGGTCGAGCAGCTCGCGCATCAGCTCCTCGGTGGCGGCGAGGATCGCGCCGGCCTCGTTGGCCTCCGCCTGGGCGGCGCCGCGCACGGCGAAGAGGCGCTCTTTACCTGGGTTGGCGCTCACGGTCGGGAATCTTCCCAAAGCCGGGCGACCTCTTCGCCGGAGAGGCGGCGCGCCTCTCCCTCGGACAGCTCGCCCAGCCCGATCGAGCCGAAGCGGACGCGGCGCAACGCCACCACCCGGTTGCCCACGGCCTCGGCCATGCGGCGTACCTGGCGGTTGCGCCCTTCGCGCAGAACGATCTCGATTTCCCGTTCGCCGAGGCGACGCACTTTGGCCGGGGCGGTGGGCCCGTCCTCCAGCTCCACCCCGCTCCCCAGCCGCCGCAGGTCGGAGTCGGACGGCGGGCGGCGCAGCTCGACGCGGTAGGCCTTCGCCACCTCGTAGCGCGGGTGGGTGAGGCGGTTGGCCAGCGCGCCGTCGTTGGTCAGCAGCAGCAGGCCGGTCGAGGCGGCGTCGAGGCGGCCGACCGGGTAGAGGCGGGCCTCCGTGCGGACCAGGCTCACCACGGCGGGCCGGTCGCCCGGCTCCTTCGCCGTGGAGACGACCCCGGGCGGCTTGTTGACCGCCCAGACCTCGCGCGGCTCGGCGGCGACCGGGCTGCCGTCGACGCGCACATCGTCCCCGTCGCCCACATCGCGGGCCGGGTCGGTGACGACCTCGCCGCCGACCGTGATCCGGCCGTTGGCGATGATCCGCTCGGCCATGCGGCGCGAGGCGACGCCGCCGTGCGCGAGGTACTTGGCGAGGCGCACCGGGAACCGCGCTACTCGGCGCGCTGCTCCCCGGCTTTGAGCAGTCGCTCGCGCAGCTCCCGCTCATCCTCCGGCGTGGGGTCGAATCGCGACGGATCGGGAAGCTGGTCCAATCCGGCCAGCCCAAACAGCCGCTCGAACAGCTCCGTGGTCTTGAAGATCGCCGCGCCGAAGCGGGAGCGGCCCGACTCCTCGATCAGGCCCCGCTCGGCCAGCGTCTGCACCGCCGACTCCGAGGAGACGCCGCGGATCCGCGCCACCTCCGGCCGCGAGACCGGCTGCAGGTAGGCGACGATCGCCAGCGCCTCGGCCTGGGCCTGGGTCAGCGGCGGGGTGCGCGGCTTGGCGAGCAGCCGACGCGCCGCCTCCTCGGCGGCCGGGTCGCTGGCCAGCGAGAAGCCGCCCGCGACCTCGCGCAGGACGACGCCCCGCCTGCCCTCCGCGAGGTCCTCGCGGAGCAGCTCGATCGCCTCCGCCACCTGGCCCGCGGTGGCCTCGGTGGCCTCGGCCAGATCGGCGGCGCCGACCGGCTGGGCCGAGAGGAAGAGCAGCGCCTCGATCGTCCGCGTCAGGTCACTCATGGCCTGCCACCACCTTCCTGATCTCGATCGGGCCGAACGGCTTGTTCTGCTCCCAGGTCACCTCTCCCTTGCGGTACAGCTCGAGCAGGGCGAACAGGGTCACCGCCTGGGTGAGCCGGTCCTCGCCGCCGAACTGCTCGTCGAAGTCGAAGCTGGGACGCCGCGCCAGCGCCTCGCGCAGGACGCGCAGCCGGCGCTCCAGCGAGACGGTCGCGCGAATGTGGCTGACGTCGACCTCGGGCGGCAGCGCCAGCAGGTCGCCGAGCGCGGCGCCGAGCTGCTCGGGGTCGTAAGCCGCGGTGGCGGCGTCAAGGGCGACCCGGCGCAGCTCGGACGGCAGCGGGGCGGAGCGGTAGAGGTAGCCGCGCGCCGCCTCGAAGCGCTCGACGAGGGTCTTGGAGGCGTCGCTGTAGCGGCGGTACTCGAGCATCCGCGCCAGCAGCTCCTCGACCGCCTCCTCGGGGCCGAGCTCGTCGATCTCCTTCTCGGCGCCGGGCAGCATCAGCCGCGACTTCAGCTCCAGCAGCGCCGCGATCAGGACGAGGAACTCGGTCGCCACCTCCAGCTCCAGCTCGCCCTCGCGCTCCAGGTGCTCGACGTAGGCGACAACGACCTCGCCCAGCTCGACCTCGAGCAGGCTCACCTCCTCACGCAGGACGACCGCCATCAGCAGGTCGAAGGGTCCCGCGAAGACGTCGAGGTCGAGGTCGAGCTCGGCGACGGTCACAGGCGCAAGTTAACGCGGGGCGCCGACACCCATGCGCTCACGGACCTCGGCGAGCGTCCGGGAGGCGATCTCGCGGGCCTTCTCGGCACCCTCCGCCAGCGTCGCCTCCAGGGCGACCTCGTCGGGGCGCAGCTCCGCGTAGCGCTCGCGGACCGGGGCGAGGAGCTCGATCACGGCCTCGGCGACGGCCTGCTTGAAATCGCCGTAGCCGGCGCCCTCGAACTCGCGCTCGACCTCGGCGGGACCCGTGCCTCTGGCGACAGCGAGGATGTCGATCAGGTTGGCGATCCCCGGCTTGTCCTCGCCGCGGCGGACCTCGCGGCCGGAATCGGTCACCGCGCTGCCGAGCTTCCTGCGGATCGCCTCGGGCTCGTCGAGCACGTAGACGGTGCCGGCCTCGGTGGCGCCGGTGGTCGACATCTTCCGCGCCGGCTCCTGCAGGTCCATGATCCGGGCGCCGACCTCGGGGATGCGGTGCTCGGGCTCGACCAGCGTCTCGCCGAAGCGCTCGTTGAAGCGGCGGGCGATCTCCCGCATCAGCTCGACGTGCTGGCGCTGGTCCTCGCCGACCGGCACCTCGCTTGCGCCGTAGGCGAGCACGTCGGCGGCCTGCAGCACCGGGTAGAAGAAGAGCGCCGCCGAGACCAGCTGCCGCTGCCGCGCCGACTTGTCCTTGAACTGGTGCATGCGGTTGAGGTCGCCGTGGGCGGTGACCGCGGAGAGCAGCCAGGTCAGCTCGGTGTGCTCGCGCACGTCGGACTGGCGGAAGAGGATGCACTGTCTGGCGGGATCGAGCCCGGCGGCGAGCAGGATCGCGGTCGTGTCGTAGAGCCGCTCGCGCAGCTCGGCGGGCTCGTAGGCGACCGAGATCGCGTGCAGGTCGACGATGCAGAAGATCGCCGGGTCGCCGCGGTCCTGGCCCTCGACGTACTGGCGAATCGCCCCGATGTAGTTGCCGAGGTGCTTGCGGCCGGTCGGCTGGATGCCGGAGAAGATCTTCATGAAGTGCGTAAGCACCCCGATCGACCCGGATTCGAATACCCGGCTGCCACCGTGTCGATTGGCGCACTCACGCCTGTAACCCTATGCAGGCTCTGGCTCTGGCGTCTCGCTGCCGGGCCGGGCCGGGCCGCGCTCGGCGCGGTCGGCGCCGGCGCCGTGCCCGCACTCGCCC
>CAAGKR010129184.1_pt1 | contig 10875 bp, 9 predicted proteins | sample 2556971 | NCBI WGS metagenome assembly CAAGKR01 (sample SAMEA5207829, study PRJEB30636) | soil metagenome | biome: forest; feature: boreal; material: soil | place: USA | collected 2011-09 | depth 1 m
ACTGGACCCCGTCACGGCTCAGTGAGCCCCCGCGGGCGTTCGGGAACAGGGGGGCGCTTGGATCGGCTGGCCGTTCGCGCAGCCAGCCGCGGAGGACCACCGTCGCCTCCCTGCGCAACGGGGTGCATCGTTCCTTGCGTCCCTTGCCCGCGCAACGGACGTGGGCCCCAGTGCCGAGTACGACGTCCTGGATGCGAAGACCGATCAGCTCCGAGACGCGCAGGCCGGTCTGGACGGCGAGCAGCAGCAATGTGTAGTCGCGACGTCCTCCCCAGCAAGTCCGGTCGGGTGCCGCGAGGAGTGCGTCGATCTCGAGACGGGTGAGGAATCCGACGAGCTTGCGGTCGTAACGCTTGCTGGGCATGGCCAGGACTCGTTGGATCGTCGCAGCATGGCCGGGCTCGTGCAGGGCGGCGTACCGGAAGAAGGAGTGGATGGCGGCCAGACGCACGTTGCGACTGCGAGCGGTGTTGCCGCGGTGCTTCTCTAGATGGTCAAGGAACGCACCGATGATAGGGGCATCGAGATCCTTGAGCGCGAACGCGGACGGCTCCTTCTTGAGGCGTTGCTGCGCGAAGCCGAGCAGCAGCCGAAATGTGTCACGATAGCCCGCGATCGTGTGGGGGCTCGCCTGCCGCTGGCGTACGAGACGGTCGGTGAAAAACGCTTCGAGCAACGGGGGGAGGTTGGCCGTGGGGGTCATGACGAACGCCTTCGCGTCCTCGGCTCGAGCCGCGCGACCACCAGGCGCATCAACTCGGGCGCGGCGGACAGATACCAATAGGTGTCCGTGACGCGGCCGTGGCCGAGGTACGTCGAGAGCACCGGCAGGTGGCGCTCGACATCGACGCCCGCCCGGTACCAGCGCAGCAGCGTGCTCACCGCGAATCGATGCCGAAGATCGTGCACGCGCGGGCCGCGTCGAGCGGATGGGGCTCGCAGGCCGACCTCGCGCGACAGCCGAACGAACGTCCACCGTACGGCACACGGCGTCAGTCGCTCGCCGTGCTCGCCGACGAAGAAGCCCGTGGTCCTAGGCCTCGGCTGGATTCGGTCCCGCCACCGGGCGTACCGATTGAGCGCTAGCCGGGTCGAGGCGTGCAAGGGGATGAGACGCGACTTGCCGAACTTGGTGCGGCGAATGGTGAGCACCGCGGCCGCCAGGTCGACGTCGTCGCGCTCGAGGGCGACCACCTCGCTGATCCGCATCCCCGTCACGGCGAGCAGTCCGAGCAACGTCGCGTACGTCCTCGAGCGCAAACGCCGCGCCGACGGCAGCTTCCTGGCAGCCTTGATTAGGCATCCGATCTCGGCGTCCGTGTAGATGTACGGCGGCTTACGCTGGAACCGGTGCGGCAGCAGTCCAAGGGGTGGGACTTCGGTCCGTGGGTCCATGGCGCTGCGGTACTGCGCGAAGCCTCGCAGGACGCTCAGCCGACGCGTCAAGTACGACGGCTCGACACCTACCGGCTGCGTGGCCCAGTCCAGAGCGAGCTGGGTGGTGATGTGGGTGGCTCCACGCTGCTCCAAGAAGGACGCAAACCGCCCGAGCCAGAGCCCCGCATCACGCAGCTTGAAGCCCAGACCGCGACGCAACGTCAGGTACTCGGCGACGGCCTCGTGGATCTCGCTCATGGCTCACCTGCCGATCGGGGCCAGGCCGGTGCGATCGCGCGCAGCGCCGCCACGTCCACCTTCGCGTAGATAGCGGTCGTGTCCAGGCTGCGGTGGCGTAGAACGTCACCGATCTCCGCGAGCGAAGCTCCGCGACGCAGCATTGTGCAAGCCAGCGAGTGGCGCAGCAGGTGGGCGCCTTTGCGCGGCGGATCGAGCCCCGCACGCGTCAACGCCCGCTCGACGATCGTGCAGATCGCGATGGAGTTGGCGAAGCCCCGACGAGGCGCCCGCCTTCGTACGAAAACGCGTCGTGTCGAGCAACTCGGGCGCCCGCGGCGCAGATAGTCCGCAACCGCTGCGCCGACGTCGCGCGGCAACGGAAGACAATCGCGCCTCCCTCCCTTGCCCCGGACGATGATCTCCCCGAACTGCCAATCGAGATCGTCCAACTCCATGGCGACCACCTCGCCGGCGCGCAGCCCCATGCGTGCCAACACAAGCAAGATCGCGTAGTCGCGCCGACCGACCACGGTCCCCCTATCACAGTGGCGCAATAGACGCTCCACCTGCTCGGGCGCGATCGACTTGGGCAGGGTCACGAGTCGGCGATCGGCCACCCGGGGTACGGCCCCGGCAAGGTTGGTGCGAGTGTCCCCACGTCGATGCAACCAGAGCAGGAACGCGCGGAGCGCCGTCACGATGAGCTTCGCGCGGCCCGGGCTACTGGTACGGGTCGAGCATGCGACGAATCGCATGACATCCGCCGCACACAGCTCGTCGAGCTTGATCGGGCCGTCGTCGAAACACTGCGACAGCAACCGTCGAACAACGGGTACGTAGTTGACCCGCGTCGACGCGCTGAGGCCCCGCTCGAGCAGCAGATGCTGCGAGAACGCCAACGCCATGCACTCCACCGGACTGCTGGTCGCGTGCACGACGGCGGGGCAGATCACGCGCATGTCCCGAAGCATCTCGATCGTATGGCGCAACGTAGCCCGATCGCTCCGGGTGATCCGATGGTGGCGACGGCGTTGGCGGAGGAACTGCGCAGCGACGTTTTCGTCGAGCGCGCTCACACTAGCGTGACGGCGTTCGAGCCAGTTACCGAGAGCCGCCATTAGCCGCAGCTGCTGTTTCCGTGTCGCCATCGCGTACCCCTTCTCCGCGAGCAACGCGGCGAACGCTGCGAGATGATCTCCGAGGGGTCCGCATCGCAGACGGTGCGCCGCGACGAAGTCGTGCAAAGACTTGAACGTCATGTCTCCTCTTTCGCCGGCCATCGGGCCGGGGAACGATGAGACACCGGAGACGGCCGGATTATGCCGAGCTGCAAACCTGCGCAAACCCCGGCGCTCGCGCGAATCGTAGGGCCTCGAACCGACCACTCGGCATAATCGCGGACTCGACATTATGGCGCAGCACGTGGGGCGTCACCCGCTTGCGGATCCCCGCCTGGACGGCGGCTTGCTTGAGGTTGGCGCGCACCGCTGCGTGCGAGATGCACGCGTCGGGCGTGCGACCGGGAAAGAGCAGCGGCCCTTTCGGACGCGTCTCTTTCCAGTAGGCGCGCGGCGTGAGGAGCACCTGCGCCGGCAGAGCGACGAACCGGTCACGGCCGCCCTTGCCGCGCACGTGGATGAGCCTCCGTTTCGGATCGAGACGATCGACCTGCAGGGGGCACACCTCGCTGATGCGCAGGCCGGCGCCATAGGCCGTCATCACGATGGCCCGGTAGGCGGTCGACTCCATCGCCGTGAGCAAGGCGTCGACCTCGCTGCCGCTCAGGATGTCGGGCAGCTTCTGCGGCACCTTGATGTACGGAACGCGGGCGACGACCTCCGGCCGATCGAGCGTGCGCTCGTAGAGGAACTTGATGGCGGCCGTGTGCATCTTGATCGTCGCGGGGCCCACCCCACGCTCCTGCGCGAGGTAGAGCAGAAACCGCCGCACGTCGCGCTCACCGAGCTCGGTGGGCGGACGCATGGGGTAGGCTACGAAGCTCCGCGCGCAGCGCACGTACTCCTTGCATGTCGCCGGGGCGTAGCCCCGAAGCTGGAGATCCTCGACCATCTTCGTCTGCAGTTGACCCATGGCACGTCTCCTGGTGGGTCGGTGCCGGCGAGGGCACCGAAGGCACCAGGATCGCGCGACCTTGGGGACGACAACAGGGGCCGCGCTGCACGCGGAGCTTTGCGCCCTGAAGCCCCCGCCGCTCAGAAGCCTGCAGGTCGCGACGCACTACCCGATCGCCACCACGCTCAGCCTCGGCGAAGCCGATTCGTACAACGGGGTTTTTCCGCATTTCATCCCCGGGCGTGCAGAACGTCCGGGGATGAGTGTGCGGTTTTACGCTCGGTTGGACGCTTCTCCCCACCGAATCACCCGACGGCCGAGACGAACGAGAGCGCGATCGACGGCGAGACTTGCCGCGGCGACAGTCAGTGTGCACACGAGCACCAGATCCAGCCGACCTCCCGCCTCGGCCGCGGCCATGGTCGTTCCGATGCCTACCCCCGAAGGCAGCAATAGCTCGCCGCCGACCGTTGCGATCCAAGCGAACGGAATGGCGTGAGAGAGCCCGGCGTAGACGTACGGGGCCGCAGCGGGCGCCATCACCTTCGTAAAAATCTGTCCGTTCCCGAGTTTCATGATGTGGGCGACTTCGAGGTACTTCGTGTCGATCGCGCGGATGCCTTCGTGTGTATTCAGGACGACGGGGTAAAGGACGGCGAGGACGGTCAATACGATTTGGGCGGATCGGCCCGTGCCGAACCACAGTGCCATGAGGGGCGCTAGACCGAGGAACGGTACCTGCCTGAACGCGTGAAAGAGCGGACCCACGGCGCGATCGAGCGTCCGCCACGCGCCCAGCCCGCTGCCGAGAAGGACGCCGGCGGGCGCCCCGAGACACAGTGCGAGCAACGTCTTTTCGAGCGTCGCGAGAAGCGCCGCGGGGAGCTCACCGCTCCGAAGCACTTCGACGAGCCCTCGAGCCAACTCGCTGGGGGACACGAATGCGTAAGAGTGTACCCTTCCTCGCGACAGAAGAACCCAAGCCCCGACTCCGAGGAACGGAACGCACAGGCCCAGTGCAGCGCGCCCCGCGGGCCACGACGAGCCATCCGCCCGAGTCGTCAAGTGCGCTTCCAGTCCGCCAATCGGCGCTCCAATAGGCGGATGCTCTGATCAAGAATCAATCCAATCGTTCCCGTCAGAAATACCCCGACCATTACAACGTCAATCCGGAACATCTGGCGCCCCATCTCCATCATTTGTCCGAGCCCAGAATCCGCTGCCATGAGCTCGCACGCGACGAGCACGAGCCAAGAGCGACCGAGCGCGATCCGAAGCCCGGCCACGAGGGACGGCGCGGCCGCTGGAATCACCAGCTTCCAGGCCCGATCCCACCGTGGCAGCCGATGAACCGCTGCCACCTCGAGATACGTGCGCGGGATTTGTTTCACGCCGTAGACGGCGGCGAGCGCGACTGGGAAAAAGGATGACTTCGCCACGACGACGATCTTGAGCGGCTCCTCGACACCCAAAAGCAAAATGAGCATTGGGATCAGTGCGATCGAGGGAATTTGCCGCGCAGCGTGAAAGGCGGGTGCCACGGCGTACTCGACGCCTCGGGAGACTCCCATCAGGACGCCCACGGCTAAACCGAGGGTTGCTCCGATACCGAAACCGGTGACGAGCCGGACTAGGGACTTGACCAAATGATGGCGAAGCTCGCCGCTTGACCATAAGTCGCCGAATGCTCGCGCGACTTGGGCTGGCGAGACCAAGATCTGATGCGATACAAGACCCTGCGCGGCCACCAACGTCCAGCACGCGAACAGAGCGGCCGGCGCGATCCAGGGCAACGCGATGTCTCCAATTCGAGTCCACCCGAACGAGCGCGCTGAAGGCGGGGACCGCGGGACCAGAATCCCGGGCGTCGCGCTGTAGCTCGACGCGCTCACGGGTGGCCCCCAGCGCCGGTCTCTGCATTCTCCTTGAACATCAGCCCACCTTCGAAAGACGTCCCGCGGAAACCCCGACGAGAAACTCCACCGTCGGCGAGGTGAGAGGGAAAGTCAAGACGTATGTCTTCTATAATAGACCGCCACGTGATAGGTACCGGTCGCCCATGGCCGTCCAGCCCATCGAGTTCGAGCCCGCCCCCCTTCGCAACACGGTTGGCACGCTAAACGTCCGCGGAGTGTCCAAATCGTACCGCCTCAATGGACGGAGCCTCGCCGTGCTCCAGGGGATCGACCTCGAAGCGCTCCCCGGCTCTTTCACGTCGATCGTCGGGGCGAGCGGCTGCGGCAAGTCGACGTTGTTGCGGCTCATCGTGGGGCTCGACGCCGACTACGAAGGCGAGATTCTCTTGGACGGAAGGCCGATCCGAGCGCCAGGTCTCGAGCGCGGCATGGTCTTTCAAGAGCATCGACTGTTTCCTTGGCTGACGGTCAACCAAAACGTCGCGCTCGGTTTGAGCGCACTGGAACGATCGGAAAAAGAGAAACGAACCACCATCGCCGAGCACATTCGCCTCGTGGGGTTGGAGGGATTCGAACGGGCCTACCCCTACCAGCTTTCCGGGGGCATGGCGCAGCGGGCGGCCATCGCACGAGCGCTCGTCAGTAAGCCCAGCATTCTCCTGCTGGACGAGCCGCTGGGAGCGCTCGACGCATTGACGCGGCTGCACTTGCAGAACGAGTTGCAGCGGCTGTGGCGCGCCGAGGGCGTGACGATGATTCTAGTGACCCACGACATCGAGGAGGCGGTATTTCTGGGTCAGCAGGTCGTCGTGATGGATTCGCGACCTGGCCGCATCCGGAGACGTCTTCGAGTCGAGCTTCCGTACCCGCGCGCTCGCGCCCATCCCGACTTCTTGCGCATCAAGCAAGACTTGCTCGACGAGTTCCATCTGGACGGCGAAGATCGGCCCCGGGACTACATGCGTCCGTAGGCGATCGTGTCGATACAGCGCGTCTCTCGTGAGCTGCGGTTCTCGTAGGAATGGGGGACGTTCGCCGCGAAGAGCAATGTATCGCCCGGCGCGAGATCGTGTTGCTCCTCGCCCACGAGGATTCGAAGCGATCCCGTAAGCAGGATGACTGTCTCCATCGTCCCCGATCCGTGCGCGTCGCTGCGGTGGAGCCCCCTCGGCTGAAAACGAAGGTCGTAGACTTCAATGCGATCCGCCGGGCCGCTCGCCGATAGCGGCCGGCTTTCCATTCGGCCGTCGGTAGTGCGCATCGGGATCGCGTCGCCGGCCCGAAGGAGCTTGCTCTGCGACCCGCTTTGAGACCCAACGAGTGCCTGGAACGGAACGCGTAGACCGACGGCGACTTTCCACACAACCCCCAGCGTGGGGTTCGTTCGACCGCTTTCGATCTGTGACAGGGCTGCTCGGCTTACGCCACTATGGATCGCCAGCTGGTCGAGCGAAAATTGACGCTCGGCCCGTAGACGCTTCACGTTGTCGGCGACATGGCGCCCCAGCTCGGCCGCGCCCACCTCGTCGCCCAGCCCTACGACGGTCGGTCGCTTCGCCGCGCGGGGAGGGCCATGTACTGAAGATGAACTGGAACGCGCGCTTCGGACTCGGTCAGCCATGCACTCTCGGGCACCAACCCTACGTTTCGCATGACCGACCCTCCGCGTGCAACGGGCGGGGCGTGAGGCATGGCAGGCGACAATGTGCCCAAACCCCCGCTTCGGGCCTCCCAGAGCCTTCGGGTCCACGCGTCACGAAGGGGGATCCCGCCGAACGGCGCTCGGGCAAAACCCGTCCACCTGACCGCCCAGAGGCGCTCGTAGCTCCCGCCTCGCGCCCGAAGCTCGGCGTGCGTCCCATCCTCGACGAAGCGCCTTCGTCGAACACCAGGATGCGACCGAGGCGCGCCAATCGGCGACAGCCTATGCGCGACGACGATGACGGTCTTGCCCGAGGCGGCAAGGTCGAGTGGCGACGCGCCACGCGCGTCGGAGCGTCGGTAGCGCGGCCGCGCGCTGGCTATAGGACCACTGCCGGAGCTCGGCTTCGGCGATGGCGTAGCTCATGATGTGCGCGTCCCTCCACCGCCCACGCATGTCTCTTTTATGAGACATCTGAAGCGCGGGAGCTGCTTGAGCTGCGCGTCGTGGGACAGGCCTGCGCGTCCGCGACCCCTGCCCTTCGGACTTACGGACTTGGCCGCACCAGCGCCGTTTTGAAGACATATGTCTTTTTTACTAGAGACAGGACCGGAGACTCGGAGTACAAGTCTCTCAGAAGGTCGTGAGAAGGCCGCGCAGGCCACTCCCTAACGTTCGACTGATCGCAAGACGAGGCACCTCATGTCCAATTCGCTGCCCACGGCTCGTATTTGCGCCGCTTTCCTCGTCTTGGGAGTTCTGGCGGCTTGTGACTCGTCGAAATCAGCCGGCTCCACGTCGGCGCCATCTCCGGGCGACGGGCAACCGCTCGTCATTCGATTCAGTGACCCAGGGAATGCCGGCGTATTCGCCTACGCCAAACGTGAGGGTATCCTCGAAAGAGAGCTCGCGAAGGTCAACGCCAGGATCGAGTGGGTGCCCGGAGGCGGCTCGTTTAGCGCAACCTTCGACGCAATGAACTCGGGCGCCATCAACGCATCCGGTGGCGCCATCAGTCCGATCGTCGGAGCGCTGTCGCACAAACTCCCGTTCCGGATCTATGCCGTGTCCGATCCAGCCGGCACGCGGCGAGCCGGAATCGTATCTCCGGGCACAAGCTCCATTCGTGCGGTCAAGGACCTCGTCGGAAAGCGGGTCGCGGTCAATCTGGCGGCGCACGGTGACTACATCTTGCTGAAGGCTCTCGCGCACGACGGTGTTCCGGCCAGCGAAGTTACCCGGGTTCCGATCCAACCGCCGGATGCGGCGGCGGCCTTCGCGACGGGGAAGATCGATGCATGGTCGACGTTTGGCGTGTTCTTCTCGACCGCAATCCGGAACGGTGCACACGTCGTCGCCACGGAGGACCAGATCGAGTCCGACGATATCAGCGTGCTGTCGGCGAACGACGCGGTGCTCGAGAAGAGCCCGAAGGCGTTCCAGGTCCTCTTGAAAGTCTCAGGGGACCTCGCCGCTCTGGCGCACCAGAGCCCGGAAAAGTTCGTAAACGTCTTCTTCGACAAGGGACCGACGGCCCTCTCCGGCGAAGAGCTGCGGATCGCCACGGACGAGACCCGTGCAGTGCCTGCCTTTCGCATCCCGAACGCGGCCGACAGAATCCGGATTGCCAACGTCTCGAAGATACTCTTCGACAACAAATCAATCGACCGCGAGATTTCCGTGGCCGAAATTGTCTTCGACCTCGATGAGGCTGCGAAGAGGGCCTCGGTCAACTGAACATTGGCCAGCGCCAGACGCCTACCTAACCCAACGATCACGGAGGACATGCCCATGAGCAAGCTCGAGAAACTTTGGTACACACGCTGCGGTGTTCCCACGGCCGTCGGCCTCGCAAAACAACTCGGCTGGTTCGAAGATGAGTTTTCGCGCGACGGCATCGCACTGGGGTCCATTCGCGATAGCGACGATCGCAGCGTGCGCGAGTCCCACTACGATCACAAAGTGGACTACTCGTTCCGCCAGGGCGGAAGTGTCCCGGCGATCTGGGCACGCGCTACGGGGCGACAAACGCGCCTCGTGGGGCTCACGTGGACGGACGAGGCGCAGGTCATCCTGGCGTTGCCGGACTCGAAGATCCGAACGCTGGGGGACCTCAAAGGGCGACGACTCGGAATCGCGACTCGTCCTAACGACATCATTGATTTTTGGAAGGCAACGACCCTCCGGGCCTATCTGGTCGCGCTGGCGCACGCGGGTCTGAGCGAGAAGGACGTCACGTTCGTCGAGATCGCACGTCCCGAAACGTCGTTCGATGGCCCGGGGCGAAGCGGCCTATCGCAAACGCCGGAGTCGCTTCTTGAGGTTGAAGCCCTCCGCCGCGGCGACGTGGACGTCATTTTCCACAAAGGGTCCCGAGGACTCGAAGTCGCGCACGCCATCGGTGCGCACGTCGTCTTCGACGTTCTGAGCCATCCAGACCCTCGCGCACGGGCCAACAACCACTCGCCGCGAACGCTGACGGTGGACCTAAAGCTTTCCGATGAGCACCCCGACGTCGTCGCGCGCCTGGTGCGGCGCGTCGTTCAAGCGGGTCATTGGGCGCGGGAGCACCGCGCGGAAGCAGTGGCCTACGTGGCCCGGGAGACCGGATCATCCGAGCACTGGGTCGAAGCCGCTTACGGCAAGAACGTAAACGAGCACTTGACGACCGACCTCTCCGAAACGTCGATCGACGCTCTCGCCGACTTCACGGCGTTTCTGCATGAGCGTGGCTTTCTCCCGCAGAACTTCGACGTCCGCACGTGGATTGATCCTAGGCCTCTCGCAGTCGCGACTCGGGCACTGGAGCAGAGGGGGCGTAGCATCGGCACCGACGCCCAATCGGCCGTCGGGCTCTGAGTCGAATCCGGGGTTGTCGCTTTCGACTCCCATCCGCTCGCCCCCCCCGCAGAGGAAGCCCCATGAGCAGCGCAAAAGAAAACCGCCCGTCGCGAGAATCTGATCATCCGGCAGCTCGTATGCCGGTTCAGCACGTCTCGGGGTCACCTGCAGGTCCATGGTTCAGCCAAGACGATCGCCCACGCGATCGAGGAGTGGTTTGTCGAACGAGGCGCGGACGGCTTTGTCGCGCTTGAGATCCAACGGCCCTTAGGAGGACGGAATGGCCAAGGTTACCCTATTTAGCGCTCGCAGTTGCCCGTTCGCGCACCGAACGCGCCTAGTGCTGTCACACAAGAACGTGGAGTTCGACCTTCAAGAGATCGACATCCGAAGCAAGCCGAGCTGGTTCTCGACCGTCTCAGGCTACGGCAAGGTGCCCGCGATCGAACACGACGGGGCCCGCGTTTGGGAATCGGCGATCATCAATGAATACCTCGAAGAGGTGTTCCCGAATCCACCCCTTCTTCCCAACCACCCGGGCAAGCGGGCCGTCGCTCGCGTGTGGATTGATTGGGCCAACACTCGCTTCGTTCCGGCGTTCACCGCGCTCTTGCGCGGAGCGACAGAGGCCGCGCGCGCTGATGCAAGACGCGACCTGTTGGCCGGAGTCGACTTTCTCGAACGCGAGGGATTCGCGAAGGAATCGGACACGGGTCCGTATTTTTTCGGATCCTCGCCGAGTCTCGTCGACTTCACGCTCTATCCATGGCTCGAGCGGTGGCGGGC
>CAAGKR010382012.1_pt1 | contig 10874 bp, 8 predicted proteins | sample 2556971 | NCBI WGS metagenome assembly CAAGKR01 (sample SAMEA5207829, study PRJEB30636) | soil metagenome | biome: forest; feature: boreal; material: soil | place: USA | collected 2011-09 | depth 1 m
CGCTATTATCTCATCTACATCAAGTATTTTGCCTCGTAAGCTTTCCTGGCTGCCAAGCCAGGAGGCAACCTGACTCGTACCTTCGAGTCCTAACAACATACCTCCTCGTACATATGCCTTAATACGATCAAACTCGTCTGCTGGTACCGATGTGGTACATATGCGAGTAAGTTCACACACAATTGCTTGGATTGCTGGTTCGACCTGTGATGGGTCTACTCCTGCACTCACCACAAAATTACCTGTCTCAGCATAACTATTAAAATAGCTTCCAATATCGTAGGCCAATCCCTGCTCTTCACGGATGGTTTGAAAGAGCCTTGAACTCATCCCATCTCCTAGAATAGCATTAATTAACATAAGTGTATAATAGTCAGGGGACGAATAGGCTATGCCTAATGTGCCAAGACAAAGGTTGACCTGCTCTGTTTCTTTCTCAATCAGTACGATTGGCAATGTATCTGCCGGGGGTATGCACTCTGTCCACTTTGTGTGCTCACATGGTTCCCACTCACCAAAGAGTTGCTTACTTATCCGGGTTATGTTCGCAGGGTCGATATTGCCTGCCACACTGATGATCAGCGAATTTGGTCGATAGTATTCATCGAGATAGTGCATCATGTGGCGGCGCTGAATCTTTGAAACCGTTTCCACGTAGCCTGCATCATCGCGGCCTAAGGGCAATCTGGGCCACATAGCCTCGTCAATGAGCAGACCGACCCATTCTTGAGGATCATCACGAGTAGAACTTAGTTCCTCTATAATGACGCTGCGTTCTTTTTCAATTTCAATCGGGTCAAAGAGTGAATGGCGCACCATGTCCGCTAAAACATCCATAACGGCTGGTAAATGTTCGCCAGGCACACGCGCACTATAGTTGGTCAGTTCTTTTCCAGTGCTTCCGTTAAATACCCCACCAACACCCTCGATTGCCTCTGAAATAAGCCTCGCACTGGGGTACTTCTCCGAACCTTTAAAAAGCATATGCTCGATAAAATGTGATATTCCTGCGTTAGTGTTCGATTCATAGCGCGAACCGACAGTAAAAAAGAATGAGATACTAGCTGAACGCATACCTGGCATTGGAGCCATGAGTAAGCGGAGTCCGTTCTGTAGCGTCGTTCGCTCGTATTGCATTGAAAATTGCTTCTTCTTCCTTAGCCAATAACCTCTACATACCTGGTTGCTTGCGCAGCGCGTCACTATTATAGACGTTTTCAGCGTGTATGGCAACGGGAAAAGAGGACAGGGATAGCCATTTTGGGTCTAAATGTGAGCTTGCATATTAGTAGCAAAAAGAAACAACCGGGCGACCATCGCGGCCGCCCGGGATTATTCATAGCCAGGTGAGCTCAGCCTCCCTATAGTAAATTGCAGCCTTAGAACAGGCCGATATCATTGGCCAGGTCTCCTAAGCCTCCTAGCAGACCATCTCCTTCGCCGCGGCCATAGCCTCTGTTTCTATTAAAGCCGCCCTCTATCTCGTGAAGCAGTATTTCTCCACCTATGACTGCTGCTGCTCCGCCTAACGCACCCATAGCCATGTTTCCGCCTGGGCCCTGGAAGATCCCGCCCAATCCTCCCTGCTGGCCTTGCATTGGTACGTTAGCGGGAGTTGGGACAACACCTGCCAGGCTGGTGCGACAACTAGGACAATTGGAGGTGCCTACAGGTGACATTGCCATACATATGGGACAGCGAAGTACCATTGGCTGCTGGCTCATCATAGGCTGTTGCTGGTAGTCCATTTGTCCATACTGCTGAGGATATTGTGAATTGTATTGAGGCGGCTGCTGAGGATACTGTGCATATGGTTGTGAAGGCTGTGAAGGCTGGGTATAACCGATTTGTGGCGTAGGAGTGCCTGTATTGTGTGTCAGAGGATTACCACACCCGGCACAGAAATTTACACCAGGGTTATTCTGTCGTCCGCAACTTGCGCAAACAGCAAAACCTGGGGTTGCCAGGACAGCAGGTGTAGTCGATACCTGCGTACTCTGACCGCAGTTCGTGCAAAAAGCCATCTCTACAGGGACCTCTGTGTGGCAGGCGATACAGGGGCGTGTAAGTGGCTGAGATGGTACTGATGGTATTGGTGTGGCAGTCGCAACCGCTGTCTGCGCAGTGAGCGATGAGCCACAATGCATGCAGAAAGCGGTTGCGGGCTTCACAACTCCGTTACAACGAGGACATATGTTTGTTGAAGCCGGTTGATTTTCGGCGCTGCCCGTTGGCTGCACAGGTGTTCCGCACTCTGGACAAAACTTCTTGCCAGTAACATCATTGCCGCAAGATGTACAGGATGCCATGGGTGTTATCTCCTTATGTAAAATCGAATGGCCATCTCATGTAGCTTACTTGCAGTGTAGCATAGTTTGGTAATTTCGTCGAGATGTAGTTCAGACACATTCCCTGAGCGCGGCGCTGTTACTGATGCCACGCAGTTTCATAAGCGCTACCACTTCGAGCTGGCGCACTCGTTCACGGGAAATGCCCAACTCTTTACCGACTTCCAGTAATGTGCGGCTGCGCCCGTCACCGATTCCGTAACGGAGTGTGATGACTGATCGCTCACGTGGTGTAAGCAAAGCTAGCGCTCTGTGCAGCTCTTCACCAAGCAAATGCTGAGATGCGGTTTCTGCCGGCGCTGGCGCTGCGCTATCTTCCAGAGTGTCTGCTAAAGAATAACGGGCTTCATCGTCTACAGGGGCATCCAACGACACGGGCTGTTCAATGATGCCGAGCAGATCGATGACCTCGTTTACATCAATATTGCATGCTTCAGCAATCTGCTCTGGCAAGGGATCAAGCCCATTTTCTTGTGACAATTGAGCAGCGATACGGCGCACTTTGCGTAAACGGGTCGCCACATGTTCAGGCAAATGGATCAGTCGCGATTGCTCGCCCGCAGCACGACTGACTGCCTGCCGAATCCACCACGTAGCATAGGTACCAAAATGACAACCACGGCGATAATCAAATTTCTCCGCCGCTCGCATAAGGCCCAGGTTCCCCTCTTGAATGAGGTCTATCAAGGGAACTCCCGTGCTTGTATAACGACGCGCAATCGCAATTACCAGGCGCAGATTTGACTCGATCAACCTACGACGAGCCAATTCATCGCCGGCGGCGGCTCTTTGCGCCAGGTCAACTTCTTCAGCATGCGTCAATAGGCCTAATCCACGAATATCGCGCAGATAGCTCTGAAAAGCATCTTCAGAACCCAGCGCTTGACGAGTCGTTGTTGCGCGAGCACGCCGTGAATGTACAGGTACCCCTTCCTGCACATCCGTGCCGTTGCCTTCTTCCATCATATCGATATCATCTAGCAATACATCGGCTACTTCATCCAATGATGGATCCGTCTCGCCCAGCGGCTCCGTATTTCGCTTTGCCGACGTTGCGGGCAACAACGCATCAAATCCCAATTCCAAGTCAGACATGGTAGTAGAGGGGATCACTACCGATTTAGCAGAAGTGGATAGCAACGGAGTGAACACATCACTCATAGGATCAACGATTGCCATAAATCCACGCTCCCTTCGGGAAATCTACCGGCAAAATCAGCTGCCGGACTCCTCCGTGTGGCCTCGTGGTCAGCGCTCTCATGCTCGAGACATGCTTGCGCTGAACGTATGTATATGTGCCATTTTCTCTTCTTCTCTAATTGTATAGAGTAAAAGAGGACATAGCATCGGGTAATTACCCTAGATCAAATCAGGTTCTAACCGTATCTTCATTATATTATCATAACTTCGTATTACCATATGAAGTTATGATAAACAGTTTTATGTGATTCGATCTTAATGACAGGCCAGGGTGCTTGATCTGCTGGGAATGGTGTACTTGCGAAAACGGCATTCCCAGGAGTTGCTTCTACAAGTAATACGGACGATGTGGCAGAAACGTTACGCTTATATCTTGTGTGTAGGATATATCAAGTAGCCAGAAACTACCTGCTCAACTGCACTCTGATCAGACCTTGTCCAGCCTTTACTTGTTGCTGTAATACCTGTCCTCCTGCGTATACAACAAGTTCGTACCAATCGCGTGGTGGATGATAGTTATCGAACTGTTCTTCTATCTCTACAATAGCCTCGTCGCTGTTGACACGGCAACTGATTGAAGTCTGAGCAAAATTTCCATTCTGGTAGGCGAACGTTGCTCCATCATCCTCGTATAGGGTGTAGTGTGCCAGGCTGTCTCCCACCATGTAGCAGGTGAATGTGAGGGGATCAGTTGGGTGCTGATCTGTATATTGCATCAAGGGTCCCGTGGGAATAATGCTGTTGCCGCGTACAAACAAAGGCCAGCGTTCTAATGGGGCGGAAATTTCACTCCAACCTGCGCCTGGGTATATATTGCCATTCCAATAATCAAACCACGTATCTGCTGGTAGATACACTTTTCTACTTGTGGTGCCCTGTTCATAGATTGGGGCGGACAGGATAGCGTCACCTAACAGAAACTCATACTCTGTGTCGCAGGCCTGTTCGTCCTGAGGATAGTGGTAATATAAAGGCCGCATAACTGGCGCTCCACTCGTGGCTGCTTCATGGAAGAGAGTGTAAAGGTAAGGCATGAGTCGATACCGTTGCTCAATGGCAATGCGACAAGCGCTTTCATATGGTTCACCAAACGCCCATGGTTCCTGGTCTGGCTGCCCAAGTGAGTTATGATTGCGGCAAAATGGCATCAGTGCGCCCAATTGAGTAAAACGTACCAGCAGTTCACCATTGCACGCCTCCCAGAAGCCGCCGATATCTACACCAACAAAAGGAATGCCACTCATGCCAATATTGAGGCACATTGGCATTGCCATCGAGATGTGTTCCCACCGGCTCGTATTGTCGCCAGTCCATAAAGCGGCATAGCGCTGCATGCCAGCAGTGCCAGAACGTGTTAAAACGAAAGGGCGTCTGTCAGATCGTAATCGTCGTAATCCTTCGCAGGTTGCTCGTGCCATTTCCATACCATAGGCGTTATGGAAGAACTTATGGAGTATAGGCGGCCCATCCGGTCCCGTAACTTCATTTCCACCAGCACGATGTAGCACATTATTGCTCATTGTATTTCCATGAATAGGTGGCTCATTTGTACCCGATAGTATATTTGTTAATGAAGGTTCATTCATATCATTCCAAATGCCATCAACACCCTGCTCGAGCAGGCCTTGATAGTTATTGCCCAACCAATTGCGTACATCACTGCGGGAGAAATCGGGAAAGACGCACTCACCGGGCCACACACTGCCTTTAAAGAGTTCTCCGTTCTCTAAACGGCAGAAGTAGTCGTGCTCTATGCCTTGTTTATAGAAAAAGTAATCTTCATCGACCTTCGTACCGGGGTTAATAATTGCGACCAGGCGCAGTCCTTGCTTGTGCAGGTCGTTTATCATTTGAGCAGGATCAGGAAACTGCGCAGTGTTCCAGGTAAAGCTGCGATATCCATTCATATAGTCAATATCGAGCCAGATAGCATCGCAGGGGTGATTGCGTTCGCGCAGGCGGGTGGCTACCTGGAGTACCTGTTCTGCTGAATAATAACTCCAGCGGGATTGGTGGTAGCCTACGGCCCAACGAGGGGGCATTGGCATATGCCCGGTAAGTTCTGTGTATTGTCGCAGCACGTCTGCGGGTGTAGGGCCGACAAACAAGTAAGCGACCAGGCTATCTCCCTGAACGGTAATGGTGGCTTCTGAATTGTGTGTATGATCCAAATCCATATCGACGCGACCCGTATGATCGATCAAAACTCCATAAGTTGTGCCATTACTGATGTGTAGGCCGAGGTAGAAAGGGATGGAGGTGTACATGCTCACGGTCTCCGGGCTGTAATGTTGGGGAGGATCGATGTTCCAAATAGGGAAAGCCTGTCCGCGCTTATTCATGCTACCTGTTCGCTCACCCAATCCGTAGATACGTTCTTGACTTGCAAGCGCCCTGGTCAAACGTATGGTGGTTGATCCGAAAGCGAACCCTTGCAGATAAGGCTCTAAAGTAGCTCGTGTCTGGGTTTCATTCAGAAATTCAGGCCAATGTTCATCTCCTGTTGCTATGATCCAGGAATGATAGGGAAGTGTCCCTGTTCCACCGCCGGTCAGTTGGTAACGCGACTCATCCAACTGTGTGCCACGTATGGCTCGTATACGTATCACCTCACTACTAAGTAGAGCGCCAGCCAGTAAACATTGAGAATTGGCGTCGCTACTTCTACCTAGCCAGATGTGTTCGTTCCCAATCTTGCTTTGGTAGTGGAATTGTGTGATCTTTGTGAACATGTGTTGTGACCTCACTTCTGAAGGAAATAGTCGATGTACATATCTTAACCTGAATCGACGTATTTTGACGAATCTCCATGCATTCTCAACGGAATATCAACCAGAAAACAACCATCCAGGCAGTATCATATTGTGTAGGGGGAAAGCCACGTAGGGGATGTCCTGGGGGGGGACATAGAGTGGCTCAGCACACGGGTCATTATTCTGGGGGACAACAGGGAACTCCTTTCTTTCGCCTGTTGTTTGGAGACCGGAAAACGCAACATAAAAGCGTTTTCCGGTTTTTTGTGCCCTAAAAGTTCATTCTTGACCCTACCCCTGGGGGTATGGTATAGTGTTAGTAACTTCCCTGGCTGGGAAGATATGGCGCAACACAATTTGACGGGAGCCTGAAAGGAGCGTGGAAATGCAAGAGGATCGCAGGCGGGATGCTTTGAAGCGACTATCCTATATTGAGGGGCATGTGTCAGGAATACGCAAGATGGTGGAAGAAGATAAATACTGCATCGATATCTTGCGACAGACACACGCTGTTCGCAAGGCTCTTGAGAAGCTTGAAGCGGTAATCCTGGAGGGGCATTTGCGTACATGTGTACCGGAAGGCATCAAGGGTGATCGTGAGGAAGCGGTCATTCAGGAACTGATTCAGCTCTACACTATTGCGGGTAATCAGTAAAAGTCTGACCAACTCGGTCAGACATACAACTATCAGGAGGGATAGTATGATGGAATTTATGGAATCGACAACGTTAGTTGCCCCTGATATCTCTTGCGAGCATTGCCAGCGTGCCATCGAAGAAGTCGTTGGCAAACTGTCAGGAGTGAGAAGCGTCAATGTTGATATAGCTACCAAAACTGTGCATATAGATTACGATAGTCAGAAAGTTACCCTGGCAAAGATCGAGGAAGTACTGGACGATATAGGTTATACTGTCGCTAAATAGCCATAAAAAAATATGTATGGCGGATTCATTTAAGGGGTGTCTCAAGCAGATTACCTTTTTGCGGATTTTGTTGCAAAACTATTCTGTATCAGTGTTCGGTAAAAGGAAACGCTCTTCCCTCCATCTGTTCAAAGGCTAAGCGCAGCGAAGGTGGAACGGGGTAAGGACGACCGTTTCGATAATTGCACCAGACCATGACCGACCTTCCAGTAGCAAAAATGCGCTCATGTTCATTCATATCGCGTATCTGGTGATCCATGATAAAACTTGTGCGACCAACTTTACTTACCCGTACACCTACCTCCACACGATCTGAACGGACTAGAGGAAGCATATACGTACAGGTAATCTCTTTAACGAGCATGCCATAATGACCATGTGGCCCGATCTGTATGCGCGGATTATGTGGTTCCTCATCCTCCTCTACTTTATGCTGGTGCTCCTCTCCTGATGGCCATTGCTCTAACCAGGGGCCAAGTTGATTGAAATAGTGACTTCTGGCCTCTTCAAAGTAGATAAAATACACTGTATTGTTCACATGTGCCAGGGGATCAAGATCACGGAAGCGAATCTGTACAGGATACCAGCAAGGAAAATCATGGCTCATAGAATTATTGCTCTTTCCTTTCTTCTACATGCTCTCTTTGATCTAAATAGTAACAGAACAGGCTTTCTCAAGACAATAGCTCTACGGCTTTCCTCAGCATTTGCTTTCGCAATCACAATATACATACCCTACGCTATGCCTTTGAACAAATGGAAAGGCGAGCGTTTCCCCCACCAAATTCTTGACTCCTTTGATAAAATAGCCGTACATCAAAGGACGGTGAATGATACTAATCGAAAAGATTGTGATTAGTATCATAAGAGTACACAAACAGGCAAATAAGAATACCAATCATCCAACTAGCTAAACAGTTAGATACAATCAGATAAAAAGGAGCCAGGCTGTGTTCTATATCGGCTGTCCTATGTGGGGCTATAAAGAGTGGGTGGGGAATTTTTTCCCTGCTCGCTCGTCGGCAAGTGATTTTCTGCACCTCTATAGCCAGCGCCTTACGACAGTGGAAGGCAATACAACCTTCTATGCCCTACCATCAGCCATAACGGTGGATCGTTGGAGAATGGAGGTCCCTGCAACGTTTCGCATGTGCCCGAAGGTTTCCCGTGCAATTAGCCATTCACCTGCATTGGAGACAAGAAAAGATGAAACTCTGTTATTTGTAGAGCGAATGCGGGGACTGGGTGACCGCCTGGGTCCGATGTTTCTCCAACTTCCACCGGCATTTGGGCCTGGTCACCTTAAACAGTTACAAGCATTTTTGGATTTTTGGCCGGCAGACTTGCGTTTAGCTGTTGAGGTACGACATCCTGAATTTTATCAAGAGCCACAGGCAACCACGTTGAATGGACTGCTCAGCCAATATCATGTGGCACGGGTTATGATGGATTCAAGGCCAATTAGAATCGGGTCTGCTGTAGAAAAACAGGTTCTTCAGGCTCGCGAACGTAAACCTGATCTGCTACTGCAGGTATCTATCACTACCGATTTCACTTTTCTGCGCTATATCGGTCACCCACGCATGGAGGTCAACGAGCCATTTCTTCATACGTGGTCACAGCAATTGGCCCTGTGGATACAGCAAGGGATCACCCTTTATGTCTTCTGCCATTGCCCCTTTGAAGTACACTCACCAACCATCTGTGTGGAACTCTATCGGCGCGTCCAGGCACTTGTTCCTATTCCTCCACTCCCCTGGCGGCCCGAGGATGACGATGCAGAACCGGAGCAGCCCCGTCTGTTTTGACGAGTATACATCCCTTGTCGCGTTAAATTATGTCTAGCCTGCTACAAACTTGATGGCTCCGTCTTCAAAAGGTAAACTAATAATAAAAAGCACCTGTGTTATCATCGACCCAGGTGATATGTCATTAGCAATCGTCAAACATCCTGCCAAAAAAGAACCTGGGCTATGACGCTTACTGAAACGAAGGACGACTTGTAAAATTACTTTGTGCAGTGTTTAAAAACGAACTGCCTCAATCAAATAAATGTCCTTGTTCTTGCGTCACAGCCCATAAGGTGTGTCGTCATCTAATGAATGAAGCTCCTTTCTTTTCCCCTCGCCTCTCCTCTTCCTCACACTACAAGTATACAGCCGCGCTACACGAATTGCTATCACAAAGGCGTCACAATCGCTCCTGGCTTGATGTTATATCTATCGCGACAGATGGGCACAGATGTTGAAGTATGCGATATGCGTGCAGCTTGAAAGAAAGTAGTACTTTCTTCCGCCTCTACCTCCATTTTTACCAGAATCTCAGGTATTCAGCAGTTTATCTTTTTTGAAGTAGTAGTGCTGAGGTATGGTTGCTAAGGTTACTGATCAAAAGATAGCACTATTGGGCTGTTTTTTGTGTTTATTTATGGCTTACCCGCAACCTATCGTTATACTGAACAGCAAGAGTGTCCATTATTTACAGATGAATTAGCGAGGGTAACGTATGCTGTCTGCCGTAATCACGGCACTATTGTTCATTGTGATGCTATTGATTGTGGCAAGCTTTGTCGCCAGCGCATTACGTGAATACCGGCGTCATTTACGAACGCTAGCTGCACAAGCACAAGATTGGTCCCAGTCGCCTGAACGTCAGGTGACGGCTGTTTTACAGTTGCAGGATGGGACAGTCGTTGGCATAGAAAAGCCAGATTCCCCTTTCCATATTTCCTTACCAACCTCCTGGTACAGACGGCGCCGTACGATCGTCTCCATTGGTCTTTTGCTCATGTTGTTACTCACACTGTTTTTGCAGAGCGGTCTCGCGGACGGAGCGTTACAGAGCTTGAGGCGTGGAATCGCATTACTCAATTTAGCGCAGCACACTTCTGCATTTGATTTGTCGACTTCTTCCTTGCCGCTGGATGGCAGTGCTAGTAGCCGCATAGTACGCGTCGATTCGGCTGATCGAAGGCAGTATAATTCGGATTACCAGTGGCAGGTCTGGTCCTATTCATCGTGTTCGGGCATCTCCATGGAGGAGGTGATGAATGCTTACGGTCGTCATCTCATCGCTGCAGATGTCTTGCAGGTGGAAGCTGATTTAGGAGTGTGGGACACGTATAATGGCCTGACGGGTGGTGAGGCTGGTATAGCTCAAGCGGCAAGTCGCTTTGGTTTTAGGGCCGTCCCCAATCCTCCTCGTATACTACAAGATTTGATCAATGTAGCTAACAAGGGGTTTCCTGTGATAGTGGGTGTACCCGGTCATATTCTTGTTGTACGCGGCGGAGATAGCAGTAATGTCTATCTTGTAGATTCTGCCCCTGCAGACCGCACAATTATGAGCCGTCAGCAGTTTGCGAACTGGTGGGATAACTTTAGCGTGGAATTGGTGCCTCGCTAAATGGCGGTTTGGAAAGCATTGTCAGATTGCATTTATCCTGCCTCCATCATATAATCTCCCTATGCTCATCAAGAATATAAAAACGATTTTAAAATACTGGCTTCTTATTGTCATTGTAGTTACTGGACTAACCGGGCTTATCTATGTCGCAGTTCAACAGGATATCAGGCACGGTGCCAATGATCCGCAGATCCAAATGGCTGAGGATACTGCTGCGAAGCTTGCGAATGGAGAGCTAGTTCAAA
>CAAGKR010020963.1_pt1 | contig 10870 bp, 5 predicted proteins | sample 2556971 | NCBI WGS metagenome assembly CAAGKR01 (sample SAMEA5207829, study PRJEB30636) | soil metagenome | biome: forest; feature: boreal; material: soil | place: USA | collected 2011-09 | depth 1 m
GCCGTGGATTCGAGCCGAGCGTTTTTCTGTCCGCAATGGCGGTTGTTCTGACCACTCTGTCAGGATTTGCCCAGCAGACGAATCAAGTCGCGGCTGCGGACATCTCTGCCGCACCCCTCACCGTGACCTTGCAGGATGCGCTGTCGCGGGCGCGGGCCATCGAACCGCAATACCGAGCAGCGCTCACCGACTACGGCGTGGCCAGGCAGAATACCGTGCAGGCGCGCGCCGGTCTGCTGCCTAACGTTTCCTATACCGGACAATTCCTCTACGACCAAGGGAACGGCACCAGTACCGGGCGCTACATCGGCGCCAACGGAGTGCATGAGTACGTCAGTGAAGGCAACGTGCACCAGTCGCTTTCGCTGCAGGATGCCGCCGAGTATCGTCGGTCTCTGGCCGAAGAAGCCCTGGCCAAAGCCCGGTCAGAAATTGCCGCGCGTGGCCTGGTCGTGACCGTAGTGCAGGTGTATTACGGATTCGTCGTCGCACAGCGCAAGTTCGCGACGGCGCAGCGCGCGGCGGCCGAAGCGGAACATTTTTTCGACATCACGCAAAAGCTGGAGCGCGGAGGCGAAGTGGCCCGCTCTGACAGCATCAAGGCGCAGTTGCAGCAGCAGCAACAACAACGCGCCTTGCAGGACGCAGAGCTCGAAATGGAGCACAGCCGGCTGGAACTGGCAGTGCTGATTTTTCCAAATTTCAACGAAAACTTCGCCACGGTGGACGATCTGGAGAATATCGAGCCGCTGCCATCGTTTCAGGAGGTTGAAGTAGCGGCGGGAAATGATAATCCGCAGTTGCGGGTTGCTCTGGCGACGTTGCATGCGGCGAATCAGGAAGTGGCGGTTGCGTGGAACAGCTTTTTACCTTCTCTGGGGCTGGATTATTCTTACGGCATTGACGCCAGCCATTACGCGGTGAATGGATTTGATCCGTTCACCGGCCGGAATGAAAAGAATCTGGGATATGCGGCCACGGCAACACTGGAACTTCCGCTGTGGAACTGGGGAGCAAGCCGCAGCAAAGTCAAGGCGGCGGACTTGCAGCGCGATCAAGCCAAAGTAGCATTGAGTTTCGCGCAGCGCAAAGCGGCGGCGGACTTGAAAACGTTTTACAGCGAGGCCCAGACTTCGCGCTCGGAAATGGAATCGCTGCGGCAGTCTGCGGACCTGGCCAGCGAAAGCCTGCGCCTGACCAACTTGCGGTACCAGGCGGGAGAAGCCACGGTGCTCGAAGTCGTGGACGCGCAGAACACGCTCACCCAAACCCAGAACGCACTCGGCGACGGGCAGGAACGGTTTCGCGTGGCGCTGGCAAATCTCGAAACTCTGACTGGAAAACTCTGAGCTGGAAAATTTGACAATACTCACTGACAAAGACTTTCTTGCGATGGTGAAAACGGCGCTGATTGCAACCGCGCTGGCGGCCATGACCACGTGCTCCGCCAATACCGCCGCGCCTGATCCGGGGGTGCCGGTGCAGATTGTTGCGGTCGAAAAATCGGCCATGCAGCAGAAAATCACCGCCGACGCGGTGCTGTTTCCGGTTGCGCAATCAGCGATCCCGGCGAAAATCAGCGCGCCGGTAAAAAAATTTCTAGTCAATCGCGGGAGCCATGTCCGCGCCGGACAGTTGCTGGCGGTGCTAGAAAACCGCGACCTCGCCGCTGCTGCGCAGGAGAACAAGGGCTCGTACGATCAGGCCCAGGCGCAATACACCTCCACCACCGCAGCTGACCTTCCGCAAGAATTGCAGAAAGCGGAGTTCGATGCCCGAGCTGCAAAACAACAATTCGACGCGCAGCAGAAAATCTATGACAGCCGGCAAGAGCTGGTGCAGCAAGGGGCGCTGCCACGCAAAGAGCTTGATCAAGCGGGAGTGGACCTGACCAATGCCCGCAATCAATACGAGCTCGCACAGAAGCGCTTGGATTCGTTGAATGCGATCGGCAAACAACTGGCGTTGCGCTCAGCGACCGGACAACTGGAGTCGGCGCAGGGAAAATATGAAGGGGCGGCGGCGCAACTCAGTTATTCCGAGATCCGGAGTCCGATCAACGGCGTAGTAACCGAGCGTCCGCTTTATCCCGGAGAAATGGCGGCTGCCGGAACCCCGCTGCTAACGGTGATGGATATCTCCGAAGTGGTGGCCAAGGCCCACATTCCGCAGGCCAGTGCTGCGCTCTTGAAAGTTGGGGACGCGGCGATGATCGAAGTTCCGGGCATAGCTCCGGGAATCGACAAGCCTTTTCCCGGCACAGTGACAGTCGTCAGCCCTGCGCTTGATCCGGGAAGCACTACGGTTGAAGTGTGGGTGCAGGCAAAGAATCCTGGAGAGCATCTGAAGCCGGGGACCAGCGTGACCGTTTCGATGATTGCGCGCTCGGTGGCGGACGCGCTGGCGGTCCCCGCCGCAGCGCTGCTCACGGCGCAGGATGGAACGACCTCGGTGATGGTCGCTGGAGCGTGTGCCAAGAGTACGAACGCCAGCGACCAGTGCGCGCACCAGAACCCCGTGAAAACCGGAATTCGCGAAGCAGATCGCATCCAGATTGTTGAGGGCCTCCAAGCGGGAGACCGGATCGTGGCCAGCGGCGCCTACGGCCTGCCCGACAATAGCCGGATCACGAATGGGGACGCCAAGCCGGACGGGAAAGACTGAGGATTAAGGATCGAAGAATGAAGATGAAAAGGAGTAGCGCGGGGGGAGCCGGGTGAATCGCCCCGAGTCGTCCTACTGGTTTGCGCACTACTCCAAGCCACTCATCTTTCTCATTCTCACGCTGGCGGCGCTGGGAGCGTTTTTCAGCTTTACCATCCCGGTCGCAGTTTTTCCCACCACAAATTTTCCGCGGGTCCTGATTGCAGCCGACAACGGGGTGATGCCGATTGACCAGATGATGGTCACGGTGACGCGTCCGATTGAAGAAGCGGTCAACAGCGTGCCCGGCCTCGAAGAGGTCCGCTCCACCACCGGTCGTGGATCGGCGGAGATTGATCTCTACTTCAACTGGAACGTGGACATGTTCCAAACCCTGCAGTCGGTGAACTCCGCCATTTCGCGGGTACAGGCGGAACTTCCGGCGACCGCTACCCTCGCGACCCACCGCATGACGTTTGCCAGTTTCCCCGTCATCGGTTACAGCCTCACGTCCGATACGGTTCCGCAAACCGAATTGTGGGAACTGGCGACGTACGAAATCAAGCCGCGGCTGAACCGGCTGAACGGAGTTTCGAGCGTGGTGCTGCAAGGCGGCCAGGAGCCGGAGTTTCACATCGAGCCGGATCCGGCAAAACTGCTCACCGCGGGCGTAACCGTCACCGACATTCTGGACGCGATGAAGCGCACCAATTTGATCGATTCACCCGGACTGTTCGAGCGCAATCACCAGCTGGTTCTGGGACTGATCAGCGGCCAGGTGCGAACTTTGGAAGAGATTGCGGGCGTGGTGGTGAAGACTACCCCGGCCGGGATTCCAGTTCGGATCGGCGACGTGGCCAGCGTGGTCCCGGCGGTGAAACCGGTTTATACGATCATTACCGCCAATGGAAAACCGGCGGTGCTGCTGAACATCAATCGCCAGCCTGAGAGCAATACCATGGACGTGGCGGATGAAGTGCATCAGGAATTGGAGAAAATCCGCCTGTCGCTCCCCGCTGGAATCGAAATCAAACCTTTTTACGACCAGTCCATTATTGTGGACGAGTCCATCAAGAGCGTGCGCGACGCGATTCTGCTGGGGCTGGTGCTCGCGTGCATCATCCTGGTGGTTTTTCTGCGCGATTGGGGGACGTCGATTGTCGCGGGGCTGGTCATACCGGTCACGATCCTCATCACATTTGTGGTGCTGAAGGCCTTGGGACAAAGCTTCAACCTGATGACGCTGGGAGGACTCGCCGCAGCCGTGGGCCTGGTGATTGACGATGCGATTGTTGTGGTCGAGAACATCGTTTTGCATCGTGACTCGGGCCAGGGTAGGCTGCAGGCTATTCACAGCGCGCTGCATGAGATCACGGTTCCCCTGATTGGCTCGACGGTCACTCCGATCGTTGTACTGATTCCCCTGGTAGCTGTCGAAGGAGTTTACGGGACATTCTTTCGGGCGCTGGCGCTCACCATGGGAGTGGCGTTGTTCACGTCGCTGGCGCTGGCGCTGACCTGGACTCCGAATCTGAGCCAGTACTTCATCAAAAGCCACGTTCCCTCGGAAGCGAAAACTGATTTGTCCGGCAACGATTTGCCCGAAAATGATTTGTCCGACGAAGAGTCCCTCGAACAACTGTTGGCTGCGGAAGACCGGAGCCTGGGGAAGGTTTTCAGAAAGATCGTGGACTTTCATCAGCACTGGTTGCAACGCGCACTGGCGAAGCCTTGGTGGCTGGCTGGACTCAGCGCGGTGCTGATTGCCAGCTTTTATCTGTGCTACCGGGTCTCGGGCACTGACCTGATGCCGGAGATGGACGAAGGCGGATTCACCCTCGACTACTGGACCCCGACGGGAGCTTCACTTTCTGAATCGGACCGGATGATTCTGCACATTGAGCGCATCATCAAGGCGGTCCCGGAAGTAGAGAGCACCTCACGCCGAACCGGGGCGGAACTTGGGCTGGTCGCGGTCACCGAAGCCAATCGCGGCGATATCCTGGTCAAGCTGAAGCCGCAGTGTGGCGTTTTCAGCTGGCCCTCTTCGGGCAACTGCCGTGCGCGCGGCATTGATGCGGTGATGGAAGACATCCGCAAGCAAGTGGCGCAGCAGGAACCGGGAGTCCGGGAAGAGTTCGTGCAAGTGCTGCAGGACATGATCGGCGACCTCAGCAGCGAGCCCGATCCCATTCAGATCAAGATGTTCTCGCAAGATCCGGCGGAGCTGTCGGCTTGGGCGCCGCGAGTGGCCGCCGCGATCCGCAAAATCGACGGCGTGGTCGACGTGCTGGACGGGATTGAAAACACTGTCAGCGGGCCGGCTGTCATGTTCCAGGTTGATCCGGCGGTCGCGGCGCGAGCGGGATTCACGCCGGAGGAAGTTGCCACCGATGCCGCGGCCATTGTCGAAGGCGAACCGACGGCAACGCCGGTGATCTCGAACGATCGCGTGTACACCGTGCGAGTCCGCTTTCCGTCGGACAAGCGGGCATCGCTGGAAGCAATCAGCGATACTAGTCTGACCAGTGCGACCGGCCACACCGCAACGCTGGGTGCGTTGTCCAAGATCACGGAACTACCGCCGCTGGGCGAGATTCGCCGTGAAGACCTTCTGCGCGATGTTGCCGTCACCGGCCGCACCGAAGGCACGGACCTGGGCAGCGCGATGGATGCGGTGCAGAAGACGGTGACTGAGCTACATCTGCCGCCGGGCATTCGCGTGGAGTATGGGGGCGCCTACAAGCAACAGCAGAAATCATTTAGCGATTTGGTGTTTGTGCTGCTACTCGCGATAGTCCTGGTTTTCATTGTGCTGCTGTTTGAGTTCCGTACCTTTGCGGCGCCGGTGGCAATTCTGGCTTCTGCGCTGCTTTCGACGTCGGGAGTTTTCATTGCGCTTCTCATCACCCGCACGACGTTCAACGTCTCGTCGTTCATGGGGATGATCATGGTGGTGGGAATTGTGGCCAAGAACGGAATCCTGCTGCTCGATGCGGATCAAAGGATGCGAGCGACAGGATCTTCCGCGGAAGAAGCCATGCTGCAAGCCAGCCGGCGGCGGCTGCGTCCCATTGTGATGACCGGGCTGGCCACCATCGCGGGAATGTTGCCGCTGGCATTTGCGCTGGGCGCGGGGTCGCAGATGCTGCAGCCGTTGGCCATCGCGGTAATTGGCGGAATTCTTATTTCCATGGTGCTGTCGCTGATCATCACGCCCGCAGTCCACTTCTACCTAAGCCACGAAGCCGGGGCTCTCGAAGCAGCGCGAGACGAGACAATTTCGGGTTGAGAAGTTTAGTTCGGATCAGTGCGCGCGCGGTGGAGGCAGAAGCTCGGAGAAACGAGCGTCCAGCCACAAACTAAATTCCTTTTGCAGAGCCGGGCTGGAACATTGAAAGTTGATCCCGGCTTTTCCGTGTTGATCGTCCCACACCACGGTCCCGCTCGCGCGAACGGCCAGTTCCGGATCCGGCAAGAGCAAGCTTAGATTGACTCGTTCCCCAGGCTTCAGCGCGGAGGGCGTGCTCAGCGCGGCCCCGGTGCTGCTGATGTTGATGGAGGTGCACCTGAAGCTGATTCCCGAGCTGCATTGCTCCAGCAGAACCGGGAATTCAGCGGAGTATCGGAAGTAGCGCCGGCGTTCGCGCGCCATGAGTTCATACGCCGCATACAACGAGCGCCGGATCTCGGTGGCTGCGAGCGGCCGTTCCAGAACAAAGTTTGCGCCCTGTTGCAGCGCCTCCTGCCGGTGCGATGGGCCGGTGGCAACGGCAAAGATCAGAGCGCTCTTATTTGAGGGGCTGCCGCGGACGAGATCGAGAATCGGCGCGGTTTCGGCAACGGTGTCGAAGTCAAGAAGCAGGGCTTCGTACTTGGTGCGGCCCAATTCCTCCGGAACTTCGCCAACACTCGAGCTCCTTTGCACGTCAATGCCAAGTTCGCGCGAGATAACCGTGATGGTGTCGGCCAGCCCGGGATCTAGCGTGACCAGTAGCGTCCGTATTTCCACAGCATGCGTCATAGCTTTTTGAAACCGTGAAGCAACCGTCGACGGTACAGGTACTAACGGGTGGAAACTTGGGCGGCCGTACTTGAGAGGTCAGGGACAGTCCGGCGCCGGGCTACGACCGTAGACTTGCGACGGATTAAAAGCGACGGTTTCGCCGGCAACACTTCCCCGAGGCTGCGCGCCGCGAGTAGAAAAGACTACTTCCATGAGATCCTTCGCCCCCCGGTTGCCGATCATTGCGTACCCCATCAAGAAGAGCTTGGCCTGTTCCGAGCTTATATGCCTGAGGGCCGGCTTCTGATAGTCCCTGGCCGCTTTGGCAGGGGATAGTTGATTGTGATTTGCGGGTTTGAGTCCCAGTACCCTTCTCGCATGATTCCCCAGAAAAGCCTTGGCCTGCTTGATCGTTGGTTTCCTGGGTTCCGGTTCTTCGCGGAAAAGCTGGATTTCCACTTCGACTGGCCGCACAGACACCCTCCTTGCCGAGTACTGTCGAGGCCACTTTTTCACAGCTTTCGAGGGTACCTAGTTACTATTTCGGCTTTGTTACGAAAACAGAACAAAGAACGAAAGCTCAGCCTACCTCTGTAACTCTTTCTTGCTCTGCGGGAGGGATAAGATCGGTCAGCAGATGAATAACGACTCCGTACATGTTCCCCGAAAGCGGCCTGAGAATACTCCGTTCCGGGCCCGCCAGCTCGACGGCCGCGAGTGGTGGCTATGGGGCTTTGCCGTTACCGTCACACTGGTTCTGATGGTGGGGATTGTCTCGTTGACTTTCTCCGGCCCGCATCTTCTCGACAGTTCGGAGTGGTTTGATCTCAAGGAGTGGGTGCGCGGTCTGGCCTGCCTGGTGTTGCTGTTCGACGTTTATTCGGTGTATCAGCAACTGCAACTCCACCGAATGCGGCGGGAGCTTGAGGACGGAACGCAGCTTTTTCAGCTCATCACCGAGAACGCCGCCGACATGATCGCGGTGGTGGATGGCGAGGGTCGCCGACTGTACAACAGTCCCGCGTATCAGACCGTGCTCGGCTACTCAACCGAAGAGCTGAGCAGCAGTTCCTCCATTGACCAGGTCCATCCTTCCGATCAGGAGCGAGTTTTGCAGGCGGCCCAGAGGGCCCGCGCTACGGGTGAGGGTCAAAGGCTGGAGTATCGGATGCGTGACAAACAAGGGGCCTGGCATGATCTCGAATCCACGGCAAGCCCGGTTCTAAATGCGGGCGGAAAAGTGGAGCGGCTGGTCATTGTCAACCGCGACATCACGGAACGAAAACGGGCGGAGGAAATGCTGGCCCACAACTCTCTCCATGACAGTCTGACCGGCTTGCCCAACCGCAATTTATTTCTGGACCGCCTGCAACATTCACTGACCCGCGCGCGACGTCACTCTGACTACAAAATCGCAGTCTTGTTCGTGGACATAGATGAATTCAAGGTGGTGAACGATAGCCTTGGGCACGCCGCCGGCGATGAACTCATCACCCAGCTGTCGCACCGATTGAGCGTCTGCTTCCGGGAAACGGATACGCTGGCTCGTCCAGTTATGGGAAGAAATGCCGAGGTGGCAGCAAACCCGCAGGGTCTGGCGAGGCTCGGGGGAGACGAATTTACAGTTCTGCTCGAAGACGTTGCCAGCCCCAGCGACGCCATCCGCGTGGCACGCCGGATTCAAGACAGGCTGGCGATTCCATTCGAAATCTCGGGACAAAAGCTGGTCATCGCGACCAGCGTCGGAGTCGCCCTGAGTGACAATTCCTACATGCAGGCGGCGGACCTGATGCGCGACGCCGAGATCGCCATGTACCGGGCCAAGCAGGGCGGAAAAGCCCGCTGCGAGGTTTTTGATCCGGCGATGCACTCCACCGCCGTCCGCAGGTTGAAGCTGGAAACCGATCTGCGCCTGGGTCTGGAGCGCGGCGAGCTCATCGTTTACTACCAACCGATTGTTTCGCTGGCCAGCAACAGAATTGTGGGCTTTGAAGCGTTGAGCCGCTGGCAACGGCCAGAAGGCATGGTTTCTCCCGCCGAGTTCATTCCGGTGGCGGACGAGACCGGGTTGATCCTGCCGATGAATCGACGTCTCTTGTTTGACGCCTGCCGGCAGCTGCGCTCCTGGCAGACGCAGTACCAGTGCGACCCTCCGCTTACGATGAGCGTGAATATCACTCCCCGGCAGTTTGCCCTGCCTGAGCTGGCAAAGGAAATTGGAGCGACCCTGCAAACCACGGGAGTGGCTCCGAGCACGCTGCATCTGGAAATTATGGAGACCATCGCCATGGGAGACGCCGACCGGGCGCTGGGTGTCTTGTCCGAACTCAAAGCGTTGGGAGTCTGCTTGAGCATCGACGATTTTGGGACCGGCTATTCGTCGTTGAGCCGGCTCCCTAAATTCCCTGTGGACGCCCTGAAGATTGACCGGGTCTTCATCTCCAACATGCATAACGACCGCGGGAGTTTTGAGATTGTGCGCCTGATCATCATGCTGGCCCACAGCGTGGGGTTGAAAGTTGTGGCCGAGGGCACCGAAACCGAAGAACAAATCCGTGAGCTGAAGAAACTCGGCTGTGAAATGGCGCAGGGATATCTCTACTCCCCTCCCACGGACGCAAAAAAGGCCTCCGAACTGCTGGCTGCCAACCTGCAGCCGGCTCTGTCTAGGTGAGTCTGGAAGAAGCCGGAAACTGCTTTACAATACGAGGCAGGGAGTACCAGCCTGTGACGCCTCTCGACGTCAGAGCGAAGCGCAAGCCAGCGGTGGATGAGGCCGGTTTTCAGCAGGTGTTGGCAGCAGCTTACGTTCTGCAGCAGCACAATGACAGCCTGCGCGCCAAAGATCCGCGGCTGGATACCGGGTGGATCCTAACTCAGGTTGCAGAGACACAATCGTTGCTGCGCAGCGGGGGGCTGGACCCCAAGGCCGCAGCCCAACTGATTGCCGACCGTCTGCGGACCATGACGGACTCTGCCGGAGTGAGCATCAGCCTGACAACCGACGGCTCTCTGCATGGCATCGCCGAATCCGGCGCGGGCGCAAGCGTTCCCGGCAGTTCGATTGCGTCGCACTCGCTGGTGGCCACTGAGCGGTTGAAAAACGGACGGCCGTTTCAGTCCGCGGATGCACAGCGTGACATCCGGCTGGATATTCCCGGTTGCCGCGAGTTGGGCGTGCGAGCGTTGCTCGCAGTTCCGATCCAGAGATTGGGAAAGGGTGCGGGCCTGGTTGAAGTGCGATGGAATAAGCCCGACGCTTTCCACGAGTGTGATGTGCGCACTTCCCAGCTGATGGCTGCACTGGTCGGAGAGATTCTGGAACGGGAGGGCGGCTCCTGGGCTAGGCCGATTGCGAATTCGCAGGTTTCTTCTGTGCATTCCGCTTTTGAACTGGCAGCCGACGAAGAGCCGGTTGGCAAGGTTCCCGGGCCTGACGACGATCCTGCGCCGCCTACAGAAGATCCCGTGGCCGAGACCACACCATCAGCTTCCGCAGCGGATTCAAAACGTCCATCCGACATCCTGGCAGCGCAGTGCCGGGTGTGCGGCCGGCCTTTCCTGGCCAACGAAGCGTTTTGCGCGAATTGCAGTATGCCGCGGGTTGCCGGCTCTGCGGCTGAGAATTTGCAAAGCAAGTGGGCTTCGCTTTGGTATATGCAGCAAGCGCAGGAGAGTTCAACGCTCGAAGAGCGCGAGGTGTCCGCGCCGCAGCAGTTTGCAGGAGATTCTCCCGAGCTGCAAGCGCAGGAGGATGTTGCGCCAGCCGAGGAAAAGGAAACTCCAGCGTCAGTTTGGAGGCATCCGGAGGCTGTGCCGGTGCGGCCGGAACTCCACTCCCTCAGCGCGCCGTCCTTGGTCCCGGAAGCAATCGTCGAGGATGCGACGGTTCAGGATGCAACTACTCCGCAATCCTGGGACGATGCAATCCGCGCAGCCTGGGTGCGCGCACGGCAGGCGCTCCGCCAGCGGGGGGGTCGCAGGATTGCCCTTGCGGGGATGGCATCGCTTGCGTTGTTCATGCTACTGGTGGTTTGGGCGTGGCCTGCGCCCGCGTCGCATCTGACCTGGTTTGAATCCCTGCTGGTCAAGCTGGGAGTCGCGGAGGTGCCGCAGCGAGCGCCCGCGCCTCCCTCCGGCAACCCAGATGTCCAGGTTTGGGTCGACGTGCACACTGCGCTTTACTACTGTCCCGGATCAGATCTCTACGGGAAGACTCCA
>CAAGKR010515727.1_pt1 | contig 10866 bp, 6 predicted proteins | sample 2556971 | NCBI WGS metagenome assembly CAAGKR01 (sample SAMEA5207829, study PRJEB30636) | soil metagenome | biome: forest; feature: boreal; material: soil | place: USA | collected 2011-09 | depth 1 m
CTTCGGCGCGGCTTTTCTGTAGCTCGTCGCTGGTGCCGGACCAACAGATTTCGCCTTTCTGCATAATGTAGTGCCGCTGCGCCAGCGCCAACAAAGCGTGGATGTTCTTGTCGATCACCAAGATTGCAATCCCGTCGTCACGGATGCGCTGCAGGCACGACCAGATCTCCTGCTGGATCAACGGAGCAAGGCCTTCCATCACCTCATCCAACATCATCATGGAGGGATTGAGCAGCAGCGCGCGGCCGATCGCGAGCATCTGCTGCTCCCCACCGGAAAGCTGATTGCCCCAATGCGACAGCCGCTCCTTTAGGCGCGGAAAAAGTTCGTACACGCGCTCGAAGGTCCAGCGGCCCGGCCGCGCGCTCATCGCCAGGTTTTCGTAGACCGTGAGATTCGGGAAGATGCCGCGCCCTTCAGGAACGTAGCCAAGACCGAGCTGGCTGATCGCGTTCGGGCTGGCATTGGTGATGTCCTTGCCGCGGAATTCGACCCGTCCGCGCCAGGCCGGGTTCAGCCCCATGATCGTGCGCAGCGACGTTGTCTTGCCCATCCCGTTGCGGCCGAGAAGGGAAACCACCTCGCCGGAATCGACCCGCATGGTTACGTCGTGCAGAACGTGCTTCTTGCCGTAGCCCGATTGCAGATTGGTAATCGACAACATCTTAGCTTGAACCTTTTGGCGCCATTCAGAAAGCCTCGGGCAGGCTGTCTTTTGCGATGGCCCGGCTGATGATCATGCGCTGGACCTCGCTTGTGCCTTCATAGATCTGAAACGCGCGCGCGTCCCGATACCGCCGCTCGACCGGATAGTCCTTCATATAGCCGTATCCGCCGAAGACCTGGATCGCACCAGAGCAGACGCGCTCGCACATCTCGGCGGCGTAGACCTTGGCCATCGATGACGCAATCGCATAAGGCTTGCCGCGATCTTTCAGACTTGCGGCATGATACGTCAGCAAGCGCGCCGATTGCGTTTCGATCGCCATGTCGGCCAAGCGAAAGCCTATTGCCTGATGTTCGAGCAGCTTGCGGCCAAACGATACACGTTCGCGCGCATAACTGGAGGCTTCCGCAAGAGCGGCGGCTGCGACGCCGACCGCTTGCGCGGCCACGCCGATCCGGCTGGCGCCCAATCCATGCAACGCGATGCTATAGCCGTCGCCAAGCTTGCCGAGCAGCTGCTCGGGCGCCATGTCGATGTCGTCGAACGCGATCTGGCAGGTGTCCGAGGCGCGTACGCCCAGCTTGTCTTCTTTGCGAACGACGCTAAAGCCTTTCGAATCGGTTGGCACGAGAAAGCATGAAATTCCCTTGGAGCCGGCGGCTGGTTCCGTGAGGGCAAATACGAAGGCAAGGCGAGACACCGATCCTAGCGATATGAACTGCTTGGTGCCGCGCAGGACGTAACGGTCGCCCTTTCGCTCCGCCACGGTCTTCATCGCCGTTGGGTTCGATCCGGCGTGCGGCTCGGTCAACGTGAAGCAGGCAATGCATTCGCCGCTCACGATCTGGGGCAGCCATTGGGCCTGCTGCGCTGCCGTGCCGAATTTCACCAGCGACAGGATCGACAGCGAGTTCGCCATACTCAGAACAAGTGCGCTGCTCGCATCGGCGCGCGCGATTTCCTCGATAGCGGTTACCAACGCCACCGTATCGGCCTCGCTTCCACCGAACCGCTCAGGCGCCGTCATTCCCAGCAAGCCGACTTCGGCCATTTTTCGGATCGCCGCCATCGGAAAGGACGCATCGCGATCCCATTGAGCCGCGTAAGGCGCGATCTCGGCCCGCGCAAAGTCGCGCGCCAGCGAGCGAATCGCGTTCTGGTCAGCGGTGAGCTGCATGCATGCGCGTCCTGTCTTACTGGATGCCGGATCGCTTGCCCGGCTTGGTTACCCGTCATTGTGCCAGATGTAGGATGTCGGAAGGCAGTAATGTGGCTGTGATAGCTGCCCTCATTTCTGATTAGTTGTTCAACCGCCGCGACGCGTAGATTATCATCCACCCGGCCGGGCTTGTGCTTACACCTCTGACCGGAAACCCGCTGCAGTGCAGCAATCAAGTTTCGAGGTTTGCGTGATTTTTCCGGCTGTCAGCGCCGACTACATCATTGATCTTTATCATCAATACCTGCGCGATCCGAAATCGGTCGACGCAAGTTGGAAGCCGTATTTCGACGACTTGTGGGGCCACTCAGGCAAAATCGGCGGCGGCGGTAGCGCCCTCGATGTTGCGGCGGCGCGCTTAGTCGATGCCTATCGCCTGCGAGGGCACTTTGTCGCCAATCTCGATCCGCTCGATCTTTGGCGTCCTGCGCTTCCGCAGGACCTTGACCCTGCCGCGCATGGCATCGATGCCGCTTCGATGGAGCGGGAAATTGGTGTTGCCCTATTGCCAGGCGTCTCGCCTGCTACGCCGCGAGCCCTCATCGCAAAGCTCAAAGAAATTTACACAGGAAATATCGGATTTGATTGTGCGCACGTCGACAACGATGCGGCACGCGCGTGGCTTTACGCGGTGGCGGAAAGCGGTGCCTCCGAACCGGGCGTCGAGCAGCGGCGGACGGCGGCCAAGCGGGTCATCGAAGCGAACGAATTCGAGCAGTTCTTCAATCGCCGATTTCTTGGCAAGAAGCGTTTCGGGGCCGAAGGCGCCGAGGCGATGGTGCCTTGGTTCGATGCTGTTCTGGTACGCAGCGCCGAACACGGCGTGCGCGACGTCGTAATCGGCGGCACCGCGCGCGGCCGTCTCAACGTCATGGCCAATATCATCAAGAAGCCACTGACATCGTTGCTGCACGAGTTCAAGGGGCGACGTGTATTTCCCGACGACGTCAAAGTATCGAGCGACGTGCCCTATCACTTTGGCTACGTCAGCGAGCGCACGTTTGGCGATGCCGATGTTCGCGTCACTTATTGCAATAATCCGTCGCATCTCGAGGCGATTGATGGCGTCGCGCTTGGACGCGTACGCGCACGGCAGAATACGTTCGGCAGCCGCGAGGAAGGCTGGCGTAACGTTCTCGGACTTCTCGTGCATACCGATGCTGCCTTCGGCGGGCAGGGCGTCGTGGGCGAGGTCCTGCAGCTTAGCCAGATTCAACCCTACTGCACGGGCGGCACGATCCACATCGTCATCAACAATCAGGTCGGATTTACGACCGATCCGTATAATGGCCGTACGTCGATCTACTGCACCGATATTGCACGGGTGATCGGGGCGCCCGTGTTGCACGTCAACGCAGATGACGTCGACTCCGTGGTACGCACCGCGCTCATCGCAGCGGACTATCGTCATAATTTCCACGCTGACATCATTGTCGATCTCGTCTGCTACCGGCGATCGGGACACAACGAGATCGACGAGCCGACCTTCACCCAGCCGGTCATGTACCGGAAAATCGCCGAGCACCACACCGTGCGTGAGCAGTATATCGGCCGCATCGTTGCGGACGGTGTTCTCTCGGAGAACGAGGCGGACGCTTATGCGCGCGAATGCTTCAGTAAACTCGACGCGGCCTATGGAGCGTTAGAAGGCTTCCGTCCCAACCGCGTCGAAGCGCTGAACATCGCCGAGGCGGCGGCTTCCGGCTTGGAAAGCGCGAGCGGCCGAAGCGGCGGCGAGAGCGATACCGGCGTGCCGCTGACAAAGCTGCGGAGCATCGGCGCGGCGCTCTCGGAACCACCACAAGGCATGACGGTCAACGCCAAGATCGTGCGCCAGCTCAAGGAGCGGGGTGACGCGGTCCGCTCTGGCGAAGGCATTTCCTGGGCGTTCGGGGAGGCGTTGGCGTTAGCGACGCTTGCATGCGAAGGTCTCGATGTCCGCTTCAGCGGACAGGACACACCTCGCGGCGCGTTTTCGCAGCGCCATTTCGTCCTGGTCGATCAGAATACCGGTGCAACGGTCGATCCGTTCAATCGGATTCAGGCAGAGCAGGGCCGCTGCGAGATCATCGGCAGCCCGCTGTCGGAGTACGCGGTTCTCGGTTTCGAATACGGCTACTCGATGGATGCGCGCAACAGCCTCGTGGTGTGGGAGGCGCAGTTCGGCGACTTCGCCAATGTGGCGCAGGTCATCATCGACCAGTTCATTGCAAGCGGCGAAGACAAGTGGCTCGACAGCTCGGGCCTCGCCTTGATGCTTCCACACGGCCTTGAAGGCCAGGGGCCGGACCATTCGTCCGGACGCATCGAGCGGTTTCTGCAGATGTGTGCAAGCGACAACATGACGGTGGCAAACTGCTCGACGCCGGCTAATCTCTTTCATCTGCTGCGGCGGCAGGCGCGCGCACGGCCGCGTAAGCCCCTGGTTGTGTTCACGCCGAAATCGCTCTTGCGGAACCGACTCGCCGTTTCTCGGCTGGAGGATTTCGGGCCTGGCAGTGGATTCCTTCCGGTCATCGGTGCCGACGTGCCGACAAGCGCCGTGCGTCGCGTGATCCTGTGCAGCGGCAAGATCTATTACGACCTGCTCGCCCATCTCGCCGAGACGGATGCGCAAGGCGTCGCGCTGGTACGTCTCGAGCGGCTCTATCCGTTTCCCGTGGAGGCGGTGCAGTTGGAGCTCGAGCGTTATCCGAACGCCGCGGTTGTCTGGTGTCAGGAAGAACCGAAGAATATGGGCGCTTGGTCGTACGTGGACCGCAAAGTCGAGACCATACTGCGTAAGATCGGAAATATTTGCCAATGGCCGCACTGCGTGAGTCGGCCGGAGAATGCATCGACGGCAATCGGAACTAATGACGAGCACAATGCGGATCAGGCGCAACTGGTCTCGCGCGCGATCGGCCTGACGGAAGTTCAGAAAGAGAAGGTGGTGATGGGCAAATCCTGAATGCCGGTCCATCGTAACGAGTAGCTTTAGAGGCGGCAAGGAACGCACATTCAGTCAAAACAGGAGGAACACGATGACCAAGAAAATATCCAAGCTTACAATGTCGCGCCGTCAGTTCGGAAAATCCGCGCTGGCGCTCTCTGGAACGATGGTGGCGGCCGCGACGCCGCTTCGCTATGCGCTCGGCGATGAGCCGCTCAAGATCGGTCTCATACTGCCGTATTCCGGCGTCTACGCGAATTTCGGCGAAGGCATCACCAATGGATTCGAATTCGCCCTGAAGAAACGGGGTGGACAGCTCGGCGGTCGTCCGGTTCAAATCGTCAAGGGCGACGACCAGCTTGACGCCAAGATCGGCAGCGAGGGGACGCAGAAGATCGTCACCCGCGACAAGGTCGACATGGTGGTCGGGACGGTCGGCTCCAACGTTCTTCCGGTGATGCAGAAGATCTGCACCGAGAACAACACCTTCCTGATCATTCCGACCGCCGCCGGCAACGATGCGACCCGCGCGCACTGCAATCCGCTGGTGTTCCGCGTCTCGCATTCGAACTGGCAGATGACTTCTCCGGCCGGCTCCTGGCTGTTCAAGCGCGGCAAGAAGCGCGTGATGACCATGGGCATGAACTACGCGACCGGCAAGGAAGAGGTCATCGCCTTCGCCGACGAGTTCAAGAAGGCGGGTGGCGAGATCATCGACCAGAAGTGGCCGGGTCTGAAGGAGCTCGATTATCAGGCTTATTTCGCCGACGTGCTGGCGAAGCAGCCGGATGCGATGTTCACCTTCTTCGCGGGCTCGAATGCGGTCGAGTTTGTCAAGCAATATGCGCAAGCCGGCCTCAAGGAGCGCGTGCCGCTCTTCGGCTCGGCCTATCTCACGGACTCGACGCTGCTGGCGGCGCAGGGCGCGGCGGCCGATGGCGTCATCACCAGCGGCCACTGGGCACCGTCGCTCGACAATGCCGCGAATAAGACCTTCCTTGCCGAATTCAAGAAGGCGACCGGCAAGGACGGCGACCTCAACTCCATGCACGGTCACGATACGCTCGAAGTCATGGCGATGGGCCTGGATAAAACCAAGGGCGACGTGAAAGACAAGCAGGCGCTCAGCCAGGCCTTGCAAAAGGTCGAATTCCAGAGCCCGCGCGGTCCGTTCCGTTTCTCGCGGGCGCGCAATCCGATCCAGAACATCTATGCAATCGAGGCCAAAGGCGGCCAATTGCGCGTGCTGGAAACGATGCAGACGAACGTGGAAGATCCCACGGCGGAGTGCCACGCCTAACCGGCAGACGGACAATGCGTGTCGCGGCCGCGCCAGTGTTTCGATCTTGGCACGGCCGCCACGCTCCGGCGAAAGGTTTGAGTGTTGATGCAGCTGAGTACCTTCCTGATCCTGATCCTGAACAGCGTGCAGTACGGCATGCTACTGTTCCTGATCGCGAGCGGATTGACGCTGACCTTCGGCGTGATGGGCATCATCAATCTTGCACACGGCGCCTTCTTCATGACCGGCGCCTATCTCGCGTTCCAGTTCACGCGCTATTGGGGCTGGCCGTTGCCGGCGGCCTATGCCGGCGCCGTCCTGACCGTCGTCGTGCTCGGCGCCTGTGTCGAGCGCACGATTTTGGCGCCGCTCGCCAATCGCGATCATCTCGATCAGGTGCTGGTGACCTACGGCCTGATCCTGGTGTTCGACGAGCTTGCCGTGATCGGATGGGGCAAGGACGTGCAGCCGGCGGAAATCCCCGCGCTGCTGCGCGGCAGTGTCCACCTCACCGACATGGTGGTCTATCCGGTCTACCGGCTGGTGCTGGCAGGCGTCGGCTTGCTCTGCGCCGTCGGGCTTTATCTGATCGTGACGAAGACGCGGCTCGGCATGATCGTGCGCGCCGGCTCGTTCGACCGCTCCATGGTGCGCGCGCTCGGCATCAATGTAGAGCCGATCTTCAGCTTGGTGTTCGGGCTAGGCGCGGCACTGGCGGCGCTGGCCGGCGTCCTTGCCGCACCGATCCAGTCGGTGTCGCCCGGTATGGGCGACAAGATCATCATCATCGCCTTTGTCGTCGTAGTCATCGGCGGCATCGGGTCGATCAAGGGCGCCTTCGTCGGCGCGCTGCTGGTTGGACTGTTCGATTCGTTCGGAAAAATTTTGTTTCCGGCCGCCAGCTCGCTCATTATCTACGCGCTGATGGCGGCCGTCCTGGTCTGGCGTCCGCGCGGCCTGTTCGGGAAAACGGCGTGATGCGGCCCGTCACCGCAATCGCCGCAGCCGTTGTCGTCGCCATGCTGGTGGCGATTCCTCTGTTCAACAGCCCTTTCGTGACCACGCATTTCACGCGCATTCTGATCTATGTGGTCTTTGCCATGAGCCTCGACTTGCTGGTCGGCTATTGCGGGCTCGTCAGCCTCGGTCATGCCGCCTTCTTCGGCATCGCCGCCTATACGACGGCGCTGCTGTCCGCCAAGGCGGATATCGACAACATCCTGATCGGCCTGCCGGCGAGCATGATGGCGGCAGGGGCCGGCGCCTTGATCATCGGCCTGCTGACGCTGCGCACCAGCGGCATCTACTTCATCATGGCGACGCTTGCCTTCGCGCAGATGCTGCACTTCCTAGTCAACGACAATGATTATTTCGCCGGCTCGGATGGAATCCTTCTGCTCACGCGCTTCCGCGCGACCATCGGCGATCTCGTGCTGCTCGATCTCGGCAACGCGACGACGCGCTATTACACGGTGCTGGTCGCAACACTGGCGACGTTTGTCGGGCTGGCGCTGCTGGTGCGATCGCCGTTCGGGCGGATTCTGCAGGGCATCAAGTCTAACGAATCGCGCATGCGCGCGCTCGGCTATCCGGTGGCGCGTTACAAGCTCGCCTGCTTCGTCATCGGCGGCATGCTCGCCGGTCTGGCGGGACATCTATATGTCACGCTCACCAGCCTTGCCGATCCCTCGATCCTCGATTGGCTGCATTCGGCGCAAGTGCTTATGATGGTCATCATCGGCGGCCTCGGCACGCTCATCGGTCCCGCGGTCGGCGCGTTTCTCCTCATCGAGCTGATCGATCAGAGCGCCGAACTGACCGAGCATTGGAAGCTGATTGTCGGCGTGGTCGTCATTGCGGTCACGCTGTTCGGGCGCGGCGGCCTGGTGGGCCTTGCGTCGGCGCTACGCGCGCGCATGCTAGGGATGAGGGCATCGGCGTGAACAACATGCGCATCTTGATGGAGACCAAGGCGCTGTCGAAGAATTTCGGCAGCCTGGCCGCCGTCAGCGACGTGTCGATCCAGGTCTTCGAGGGCGAAATTCACGCCATCATCGGGCCCAACGGTGCGGGCAAAACCACCTTTCTCAATCTGCTGTCGGGGGAGCTTCCTGCGAGCAGCGGCGCGCTCTATTTCGACGGACGTGACGTCACCGGCTGGAGCCCGGATCGTCTCGCTCGGGCCGGCATGGGCCGCAGCTTCCAGCATTCGTCGGTGTTCGAGGATTTGAGCGTGCGCGAGAACGTACGGCTGGCCGCGCAGACGCAGTTTCCAAAGTCTTTCGGCCTGTTCCGCCCGGCCGAGCGCTATGACGACGTCGGCGCGCGCGTTGCGGACGTGTTCGGCGAGGTCGCATTGGGTTCGTCCATTGCCGCCTGCGCCGGCGAGATTAGCCACGGCGAGCAGCGGCAGTTGGAGATTGCGATGCTGCTGGCGATTTCGCCCAAGCTGATGCTGCTCGACGAGCCGACTGCGGGCATGAGCCGGAACGAGACGCTCGAATTGATCGCCCTGCTGCGGCGGATTTCCGACCAGCATACGCTGGTGCTGGTTGAGCACGACATGGATGTGGTGTTCCAGTTGGCCGACCGGATTACTGTCCTGGTCAACGGCTCGGTGCTGGCGAGCGGCCCGCCGGGCGCGGTCCGCGACGACAACGCCGTGCGCACGGCCTATCTGGGCACCGAATAGGATTGCCGATGGCGTCGTCTGACAAATGGGTTGGCCAGAGCATCGAGCGCTTCGAAGACGAAGCGCTGCTCTCCGGCCATGCCCGCTTCATCGACGACCTCGAGCCGGTGCCGGGGCTGTGCCATGCCGCCATCCTGCGCAGTCCCTATGGCAGCGCCGATATCCTGCATGTGAATGCGGAGGCGGCCAGAGCCATGCCCGGTGTCATCGGCGTGTTGACGCCCGACGATGTCGTTGCGCTTTCGAAGCCGATCGGCAACCTGATCGTCGGCCAAGCCGCCGGCAAGCTGCAATACTACCCTTGCGCGGTGGGAAGGACGCGCTATTTCGGCGAACCGGTCGCGGTCGTGGTCGCGGAGAACCGCTACATCGCCGAAGATGCCTTGGACCTCATTGAGGTCGGTTATGCCGCGCGTCCCGCGGTCACCGATCCGGAAGCAGCGGCAGCGGACGGCGCGCCGGTGGTGCACGACGGGCTTGAGACGAACGTCGTGCACGAGCGGCAATTCCGCTACGGCAATCCAGAAGACGCCTTCAAGAAGGCGGACCGCGTCGTTTCCTACAAAGTGTCTTATCCGCGCGTGAATTCGACGCCGATCGAAACCTATGGCGTCATCGCCGACTACGATCCGGGAAACCACCGCTACACCGTCTGGTCGAATTTCCAGGGTCCCTACGCATTGCATCCGATCATGTGCGACGCCTTGCGGGTGCGCGGCCATGAGCTGCGGCTGATTTCCCCGCCGTCGAGCGGCGGAAGCTTTGGAATCAAGCAGGGCGTCTATCCGTACATCGTCCTGATGGCACTCGCGAGCCGAAAATTCGGACGGCCCGTGAAATGGATCGAGGATCGGCTGGAGCATCTGGCCGCGTCGTCGGCCTCGTCGGGGCGCGTGACCAAGATCGACGGCGCGTTCGACGGCAACGGAATATTAACCGGCCTGAGACTTGAGCAGATCGAGAACGTCGGGGCCTATCTGCGACCGCCAGAGCCGGCCGGTCTCTATCGCATGCATTCGACGCTGAGCGGACCGTATCGCGTGCGCCATATTTCGGTGTACAACCGCGCGGTCGTCACCAATCAGGTGCCGAGCGGACTCAATCGCGGCTTCGGCGGCCCGCAGTTCTATTTTCCGCTCGAGCGGATGATGGATAAGGCCGCGCGCGAGCTCGGCATCGATCCGGTTGAGCTGAGATTGCGCAATGTCGTTCGCGCCGACGAGTTCCCCTACGACACGCCGACCGGCTCATTGCTGGAGAGCGGCAATTACGAAAAGAGCATCGCCCTCGCGCTCGAAACCGCCGACTACGACGCGCTGCTGGTCGAACGCGCCGCTGCGCGGCGCGCGGGACGAAAGTTTGGGATCGGCATCGCGCTCGCCGTCGAAACGTCGGCGTCGAACATGGCCTATGTCAATCTGGCGCTGACACAGGCGCAACGGTCCAAGTCCTTGCCGAAATCCGGGGCCAATGCGCGCGCGCGGGTCATCATGGATCCGCTCGGCTCGACCATCGTGCATATCGACAGCGTGCCGAACGGGCAGGGCCACAGGACCGTGGTGGCGCAAATCGTCGCCGACGAAATGGGCCTGAATCCGAAAGACATCGCCGTCGTTTCCGATCTCGATACGTTCGGCGGCGCCTGGTCGATAACTTCCGGCAACTACGCCAACCGCTTTTCGACGGTGGTCACATCGGCGGTTGTGCTGGCGGCGCGTAAGGGCGCGGCGAAGCTGCGCGCGGTAGCGGCGCAGGCTTTGGGCGTGACCCCCGATGTGGTGCAACTGTCGAGCGGAATGGCCTACGCGGCGGGCGGCCGCAACGAACCGATCCCGATCCGGCGGCTGGCCGCGCAGCTTCACTGGGACACCGACAATTTCCCGGACGGCGTCGACGGACCGATTTCGGAATTGGCGGAGTTTACGCCGGCAGGGCTCAGCGTGCCCGATGACAGCGATCGGATGCGCTCGTCGCTGACCTACGGCTTCCAGTGCGACTTGACGGCAGTCGAGGTCGATCCGCAGACCGGCGGCACGACGGTTCGCAAATATGTGAGCATTCACGACGCCGGAAA
>CAAGKR010010998.1_pt1 | contig 10864 bp, 8 predicted proteins | sample 2556971 | NCBI WGS metagenome assembly CAAGKR01 (sample SAMEA5207829, study PRJEB30636) | soil metagenome | biome: forest; feature: boreal; material: soil | place: USA | collected 2011-09 | depth 1 m
GTGCAGAATTTCAAGCCTTATGACAGCGTGAAGCTGGTCGAAGCACAACAAGTTCAGCGCGTCGGAACCGATGGAAAACCCGTGGTGGATCAGGCCGGCAAACCGGTGATGGACGCCGTCACCACGCAAACCATTGCGCAAGGTCCGGTGGCTTCCCAGGAAGCGATCAAAATGTTAGGCACCAACGGCGGCGGATTCTTCAACGCCAACAGCGCCCATCCTTTCGAGAATCCTACGCCGCTGAGCAATTACTTGCAGATGCTTTCGATTTTCATTATCCCAGCGGGACTGACGTACACCCTTGGCCGGATGACGGGATCTCCCCGCCACGGCTGGGCAGTATGGAGCGCGATGGCAGTCCTGTTTCTTGCGGGCGTGACCACCGCTTATTGGGCCGAAGCGCGGGGCAATCCTCTACTGAAGGGAATTGACCAGAGGGCAAGTATCACACAGCCTGGCGGCAACATGGAGGGCAAAGAAGTCCGCTTCGGCATTGCCGACTCCGCTCTGTTCGCAACGGTCACCACCGACGCGAGTTGCGGTGCGATCAACAGTTGGCACGATTCATTCACTCCGTTGGGCGGCATGGTTCCCTTGGCCAACATCATGCTGAGCGAGACGGTGTTTGGTGGTGTTGGCGCGGGCTTATACGGAATCCTCATTTACGTCGTGCTGTCGGTTTTTATCGCCGGGCTCATGGTCGGCCGCACTCCGGAATATCTGGGAAAGAAAATCGAAGCCTATGACGTGAAGATGGCGATGTTAGTGACGCTGGTCTTTCCGCTGATCATTCTCTGCCTGACTGGAATTTCTTCGGTGAAAGGCTTTGGCACCTCCAGCATCAGCAATGCGGGACCGCACGGCCTTACGCAGATGCTGTACGCCTTCACTTCGATGGCGGGAAACAACGGCTCGGCGTTTGGCGGATTGAACGGAAACACTCCCTGGTACAACCTGGCGGGCGCGGCGACCATGTTGGTGGGCCGTTTCTTCATGATTATCCCCATGCTCGCAATTGCGGGCAACCTGGCGAAAAAGAAATTTGTTCCGCCATCGCTCGGCACGTTCCCTGTAACCACACCGCTGTTTAGCGGTTTGTTAGTGGGCGTAATTCTAATCGTCGGCGCACTGACGTTTTTCCCGGCCTTAAGCCTGGGGCCAATACTTGAGCAACTGTTGATGTCGGCTGGAAAGACTTTCTGAGGACATAATGGCGGAAAAAAAAGCAAAAGCGATATGGGATATGAAGATCGTGCGCGGCGCGGTCCTCGACTCATTTCTGAAACTCGAGCCGCGAAATATGATGGGCAATCCCGTCATGTTCGTGGTTGAAGTCGGAAGCGTCGTCACTACGGTGCTTCTGTTCCGGTCGAGCTCCGCATTTTGGTTCAACCTCCAGATCACCCTCTGGTTATGGTTCACCGTGCTGTTTGCCAATTTCGCAGAGGCTATGGCCGAGGGCAGAGGAAAAGCTCAGGCCGACGCATTGCGCAAAGCGCGGGCGGAAACCATCGCCAATCGCCTGTTGCCGGACGGCAAAATCGAGCAAGTTGCCAGCGCGAAGTTGCGTTCTGGAGATGTGGTAATGGTGGCGGCCAACGAATTCATTCCCGGCGACGGAGAGATCGTCGAGGGGGTGGCGTCGGTGGATGAGTCCGCAATCACGGGAGAGTCAGCTCCCGTGATTCGCGAGGCCGGAGGAGATCGGTCGGCTGTAACCGGCGGCACGCGCGTCCTTTCCGATTGGCTGAAAATAAAAATCACTTCGAATCCCGGCGAAACTTTTCTTGACCGCATGATCGCGCTGGTTGAGGGGGCCGAGCGCCAAAAGACTCCCAACGAAATCGCTTTGAACATTTTGCTTGCTGGCTTGACGATTATTTTTCTGCTCGCGGTAGTCACGTTGCAGCCATTCGCGATTTACTCGGGTTCGCCGCAGACCGTCTTTGTGTTGGTGTCGCTACTTGTCTGCCTGATTCCCACCACAATCGGCGGCCTTCTCTCTGCGATCGGTATCGCTGGCATGGATCGGCTGGTTCAGCACAATGTCCTCGCCATGTCCGGCCGGGCGGTGGAGGCCGCCGGCGACGTCAACACTCTTCTTCTTGATAAGACAGGAACAATCACGCTAGGCAACCGGCAAGCCTCGGAATTTATCGCGGCCCCTGGGATTACGGAAGCGCAAATGGCTGATGCGGCGCAACTATCTTCGCTGGCTGATGAAACTCCCGAGGGTCGTTCCATCGTCGTGTTAGCCAAGGAGCGTTACGCACTGCGCGGCAGGGAATTGGCTTCGCAAGACGCTGTGTTCGTGCCATTCACCGCGCAAACGCGTATGTCGGGAGTAAATCTCGACGGACGCGAAATCCGCAAAGGCGCAGTCGATGCTATTACCAAATATTTGCAGGGTTTTGGAACCGTGTTGCCAAGAGACGTACAAGCGACAGTCGAGACGATTTCGCGATCCGGTGGCACGCCCCTTGTGGTGGCTGAAAATCGGCGCGCTCTTGGGGTAATTCATCTCAAAGATATCGTCAAAGGCGGGATGAAAGATCGCTTCGATCAGCTTCGCGCCATGGGAATAAAGACGGTCATGATCACGGGAGACAATCCACTCACTGCGGCGGCAATTGCGCGCGAAGCCGGCGTGGATGACTTTCTGGCCGAGGCCACTCCTAAAGAAAAGATGGATCTCATCCGCCGCGAGCAAGCCGAAGGCAAACTTGTCGCGATGACTGGAGACGGTACCAACGACGCCCCCGCCCTCGCCCAAGCCGACGTTGGCGTCGCCATGAATACAGGAACCCAGGCCGCAAAAGAAGCGGGCAACATGGTGGATCTCGATTCCAATCCGACGAAACTCATCGAGATCGTAGAAATTGGAAAGCAACTATTGATGACTCGGGGAGCCCTTACAACCTTTTCCATCTCGAACGATGTGGCCAAATACTTCGCGATTATCCCCGCCATGTTCGCCGGAACATTCCCGGTGCTGAATGCTTTAAACATCATGCGTCTGCAAACGCCGCAGTCCGCGGTGCTGTCGGCGGTCATTTTTAATGCGCTGATTATCGTTGCGCTGATCCCGCTGGCATTGCGCGGCGTCAAATACCGCCCAATGGGCGCAGCAGCTCTCCTGCGCCGCAATCTTTGGATCTATGGTGTAGGCGGAATCATCGTTCCGTTCGTCGGAATCAAGCTGATTGACATGCTCATCACGCACGTAGGGATGGCATAGGAAACTTCCATGAAAAAGAACTTCATAATCTCAATCTTAATGACAATCGCGACCACAGTATTGCTGGGCCTTGTTTATCCGCTGGTTGTGACCGGGTTGGCCCAAGTCCTTTTCAAAGACAAAGCCAACGGCCAGCTAATAACCAAAAATGGCGACATCGTCGGTTCGCGAACTATTGGCCAACCCTTTATCGGCCCCGGCTACTTCCATTCCCGGCCTTCAGCCGCGGGCAACGGATACGATGCCGCCAATTCCGGCGGCTCAAATTACGGTCCCACAAATCAGAAGTTGATCGACCGGGTTCAAGCCAGCGTCTCCGATTTGCAGAAAGAGAACCCCGGCGCTGCGATTCCCGCGGACTTGGTCACCACCTCCGCCTCAGGATTGGATCCCGACATTTCCCCAGCGGCGGCGGACTTCCAAGTGCCCCGAATCGCCCACGAACGCGGACTATCCGAGAACGCGGTCAGGCAATTAATTCAACGACATAGCTCGAACCGGCAGCTTGGCTTCATGGGAGAACCCAGGGTGAACGTGCTGGAGCTGAATCTTGATCTGGACGCCCAAAAACACTAATCTGCCGCTTTCGCGATGGGACGCATCGAAATTTTGAATACCACTATCCAAAAGTACCATTGACACCGCCCCACACCCTCTCTAGTATCGAAATCATGATGTCGGCTTGTCACTCCTGCTGCTGCCAGTGTTGTTGCTGTTGTTGCATGTGTGCGTCCACTGGCGCGGGGAGGCTGCTGACCTAAGAATTCTCTAGTATCGGCAAAATCGAAACCCATCGCCAGTCTGAATGACCGGCGGTGGGTTTTTACTTTTTATGGCAAATACAGTCACAGAATCGAAGGCGCAAAAGGCGGAACGGCTCAAGCGGGAGATGAATCCCTGGGCTGGCCTCGAAGAAATTCGCCGCTTCGCGCGCGAGGGTTTCGGCTCCATCACGCCAGAGTGGATCGGAACTTACTTCCGGTGGTGGGGAGTTTATACGCAAGGCGATGGCGCCGGAGTTCTCGGCGGCAAGGGCGGAACTGGAAACGCGCTGCCCTATTTCATGGTCCGCATCCGCATTCCCAACGGCCTGCTCACCTCGCACCAACTCCGCACCATTGCAAACATTACTGAACGCCACGCGCGCGGAATCGCAGACATCACCGTCCGGCAGAATTTTCAGTTGCACTGGGTGACGATTGAATCGCTTCCCGATGTTCTCGACGCACTGTGGTCTTGCGGCCTGAATACGATGGGCGCATGCGGAGACGTTACCCGCAACATCACCGGCTGCCCGCTGGCTGGGGTTGATGCTGACGAAGTCTGCGACGCTTCTCCACTGGCGCTTGAAGCTGACAAGTTTTTTGCAGGCAACGAAGAGTTCTACAATCTGCCGCGCAAATTCAAAATCAGCATCAGTGGCTGCCCGGTATGGTGCGAGTATCCAGAAATCAATGATGTCGGGCTGACTGGCGTTCGGCGGGGAAGCGGCGCGGCTGTAGAAAATGGATTTGCAGTACGGGTCGGCGGCGGCCTCTCAACCAACCCTCATCTGGCCGTACCGTTGAATGCCTTCGTCCGCTGGGAACAGGCGATGCCGGTGCTCAAAGGCATCGCCGAAATATTCCGCGATAGCAGCGATCTTCGCGAGAACCGCGAACGAGCCCGTCTGAAGTTTCTATTCCTTCGCCACGGCTGGACCGCGGACAGCTTTCAACAGGAGCTCGAACGCCGCATCGGATTCCGTCTCGACCCGGCAGTTCCGCAAAAGGCCCCCGACGATGTGTATCGCGATCACGTCGGAATTCATCACCAAAAGCAATCGGGATTGAGCTATGTCGGTGCAGCAGTATTGCGTGGACGCGTCAACGCAGAACAGTTAAGAAGCGCCGCAGACCTCGCCGAACGCTACGCCGACGGCCATCTTCGCACCACCAACATGCAGAACCTGGTCGTGGTGAATGTTCCGCGCGAAAATACGAATGCTCTCGCAAATGAATTGACTGCCATCGGGTTCCCGGTCGCCGCATCCGCTTTCTGGCGCGGCGCAATCGCGTGCAGCGGAACCGAATTTTGCAAACTCGCCATCACCGAAACCAAGAGCTTTTCCCGATGGCTGGTCGAAGAATTAGAGGAGCGCCTGCCCGGCTTCGAGCAGCACCTGAAACTTCACGTCACCGGATGCCCGAACAGTTGCGGACAGCATTGGATCGCCGACATCGGCCTCGAAGGAAAAAAGATCAAAGTAGAGGGCAAGATGCAGGACGCCTACTACTTCTGTGTCGGCGGCGCAGTGGGCCTGCATCAGTCGATCGCCCGGCCAATCGGCTATCGCTGCCTTGCCAGCGAGGCCCCCGAGGCGATTGAGCGCCTGCTTCGCAATTACCTCGATGAAAGCTTGGCGGGCGAAAATCTGCGCGGATATTTTTCGCGGAATAGCGATGCCGAGTTAAGGGAAATTTTGGCTGGAGAATTAGTGGAAGTCGCTTTACGGGATGTCCCATTGGGACGCGTGCCGCAGGGGATTGAAGGTTAACCGCATGAGCCTGTTTCCTATATTTCTGAAGCTCGAAGGTCGCCGCTGCCTCGTCGTGGGCGCAGGCAAGGTCGGCGAGCCGAAGATTGAAAGCCTGTTGACGGCTCACGCGGATGTATTTGTGATCGCGCCTGACGCCACGCCAGCAGTGGAAGCGTGGGCTGATTTCGGAATCATTACCTGGCACCGCCGCAGTTTCCAACTTAACGATTTGGTTGGCGCGACTCTGGTGATCACCGCCACGGCTTCGCAAGAGGTAAATGAGTCTGTCTTCGTCGAAGCCCGGCGGCGGGGAATCCTTTGCAACTCCGTGGACGATCCAGAGCGTTGCGACTTTTTCTACCCGGCCGTAGTTCGTCGAGGCGATTTTCAGCTTGCGATTTCTACCGCGGGTCACAGCCCCGCTCTGGCTCAACGCTTGAGAACTGAACTTGAAGAGCAATTTGGTCCCGAATATTCCGAGTGGGTCAGCGAGTTGGGACGGGTCCGGCGGGAACTTTTCTCGGTCGACATGGATCCTGAAGATCGCAAGCGGCGGCTTCACGAACTTGCCAGCCGGGAAGCTTTTGAGACTGCTCAAATGTCAGAGCGGCTTTACGCGAGGACTGAAGCATGAGCGGAAAAGTCTATCTCGTTGGCGCAGGACCGGGTGATCCGGAACTCCTCACGTTGAAGGCGCTCCGCCTGCTGAAATCCGCGGATGTCGTCCTTCACGACGAACTGATCGGCTCGGAGATTCTGAAATTGATTCCCGCAACAACGCTGGTCCGCAATGTCGGCAAGCGCGGCGGACGCAAAAACATTCGTCAGCAGGAAATCGACACGCTGCTGGTTCAATACGCGTTGCTCGATCTGCAGGTAGTCCGATTAAAGGGCGGCGATCCGCTGATCTTCGGACGCGCCGGGGAAGAAATTGAGGCGCTACAGCGCGCCAACATCGAATTCGAGATTGTTCCTGGAATCTCCTCGATGCTTGGCGCCGCTGCGGCTGTACAGATTCCGCTCACGCATCGGGCGTTCTCGTCTTCGTTAGTCGTGCTGACCGGGCACAATTCGCCAACCGAAGCTTCCGAAGACTTGCCCGATAATCCGTGGCCTAAACGCATCGCGCCCGGCGCCACCGTTGTCGTCTACATGCCCGGCTACGATTATGCTTCCACGGTTCGCCAACTCGTTGCGGCGGGGCTGGCTCTAACCGCCTCTTGCGCAGTAATTTCAAAGGCAACCACGTCAGATCAACAAATACACCAGACCACATTGCAGGATTTGCACTCCGCACCGAAACTACCCTCCCCCACGCTTTTGGTAGTTGGCGAAGTGGTGCGGTTTGCACGACAGCCCTCCCCCATTCGTGAAATCGCACCATTTGCTTTTGCAGCAAATATCCCGCTTGCGCCCTTGTTGCGATTGCAGGAACTAGGCCAAGACTCGGAGAGATCAGAGTGAGAGAACACCTGGAAGACATCCAGCTTCGGTCAGAGTCCTGGAAGCCGGAAGAAGTTCTGCGCTGGGCTTTCGCCACTTTCGGCGACGATGTGGCCATGGCAACCGGATTTGGCGTCGAAGGCATGGCGCTCATTGATATCGCGTCGCGCATCAATCGAAATGTCAAAGTGTTTACCGGAGACACAGACTTCCTGTTCCCCGAAACTTACGATCTGATCGACCGCGTCGAGAAACGCTACGGAATTAAAGTGGAACGCCTCTACTCGGCATTGACGCCCGAGGAACAAAGTCTTGAGCACGGTCCCGAGCTTTGGAAGCGGAATCCTGACCGCTGCTGCGGCATTCGCAAGATCGAGCCGCTGAAGAATAAGTTAGCCGAATTGCGGGCCTGGATCACCGCCATCCGGCGGGACCAGACTTCAGTCCGTGCCAATGCCAGAAAGATCGAGTGGGATATCAAGTTTCAACTGGTAAAAATCAATCCTTTGGCTGATTGGTCTGCCCCAATGGTTTGGAGTTACATTCACAAGCACAACGTTCCTTATAATCCGCTGCACGACCGCGACTACCCAAGCATTGGCTGCACCCATTGCACACGAGCCGTAAAACCGGGCGAAGATTCCAGGGCTGGCCGCTGGGCGGGCTTTCAGAAGACGGAGTGCGGTTTGCACGCGGGAAATAAGTCCGCCAGGATTCCCCTCGTACACCTCGAAGTTCCGCTTGGAATGAGCCAGGCTGCCAGGCCCGAAGAGACATAGTCGGGTGGTCGAGACCATAACTTCCACTATGTAATTCTTCGCGGCCAACCTTGCCCGCTAATAATTTCGCTGCTCGCCGCTCATTAACTTCAAATTTTCGGCCTTCCAACGCATGGCGCGATAAATTCGGTTGCGTCCGCTAGGATGATCGAAGAATATCCATTCTTCGACTGGCCCTGGACTCATCTTCCGATATTCTCCAAGATGAATCGCGGCTTGAGCGAAACCGTCTGGCTGGCGGCTGGCGTTCAAACCGTACATATCCGCCGAATGTTCCTGCATGCGGGTAAAAGTGTTCTGAACTGGAGTGAGAGCAAAAAAGAAAATCGAGCCCAGCAGCACCACTAACGGAAGCACGGCAGGATCGCCAATGTCCCGAATCTGCCACTTCTCGCCCCATCGCGCCAGAGACCAATCCAGCGACCAACGCAAAAATGCGAATCCCGCGACGATCATCACTAAGAAAAAAATCATCGACATATAGACATGGTCGAGCACGTAGTGACCCATCTCATGGCCCATCACGGCTTGAATTTCTTCCGGAGATCCTCGCCGCAACAGGTTGTCATTGAGGGTGATTCGCATGGTATGCCCGAATCCGCTCACATTCGCGCTCATGCGTGTTGTTTGCCGGGATGCGTCAATCTCATAGACGTCGTGGACGGGAATCCCATTGGCTCGCGCCATGGTTAAGATCGGCTGCGTAACCTTCGGATCGTCAAGCCGTGTAATCTTATTGAAGATTGGAAAAATGTAGACCGGCGCAATCAGAATCACAAAAATAAGGAACAAAAGAGTGGCGGCCGATCCCCATATCCACCATGTCCGCCGCAACCGGCGCACGATGCCGAAGAGTAGCACGCTCAGAATGCCTCCGAGTACGAGATTCACCATTAGCCCCTTCAACTGATCGACCGTCCACGGGCCGAAGGTTTGCGTGGCCAGTCCGTATTTGTGTTCCCGGAAATAGTCTTCGTAAACCGACAACGGAAAAGACAAAATCGTAATGATGACGAGATACTCGGTCCAATAAATCAGGGTCTGCAACGGCTTGAATCGAGTAATACGCTCCGCCAGATTACGCATCGCCGCCGACCAGCGAAGATTCAGAAGCAAAAACGCAACGATTACCCCGTAAAGAAAATCCCACAGGATCATCCAGTACCCGCCTTCAAAATAAGCGTCGGACCGCGCTTTGGCTTCGCTCGGCATTTCCGCCAGATAAGCCTCGGTGGCACGCTCCGCGCTGAAATTCGCAGAAGGCTGAGCTTCGGGGGGAACAGTGATGACCGCAACTGGCTGCGCCGGCGAGACGGGCAGTTGTTGTCCAGAAGCAACGCAGCAGGCAAAAGAGAAGAGTAGAGCCGCAAAAAAACCGCAGCGAAGCAGAGTCATCATCGGCCTCTCGCGTGCACACGCGACGGTGTAGATACGGAAAATACCCAGGAGAGTTCCACTTCGAAATGATGTCATCGGCTGGGCGAGCCAACGCGTGGGGAGTGATCGGCACAACAACGGTCGTCTGTTATTGTGCCGGATGCGAGAAGTCGAAACTAGAACGGAATATCCTCGTCGCTGATGGGCGCTGAGTTTGCCGGTTCCACCTCGGGTGCACGCTGGTCGAAATTGTTTCCCCCTGCGGCGGCGCCACGAGCCTGTCCTCCGGAATCGGTGCCTCCGCCTTCGCCGCGCCCGCTGAGCAGGACCAGATCATTGACCACAATTTCGGTCATATATTTTTTTTGGTTGGTGGTCTTGTCATCCCATGAGTGGGTTCGCAGGCTGCCTTCGATGTAAACCTTGCCGCCCTTCTTTAAATACTCGTTGGCAATCTCCGCCGTGCGGGCCCACGCTGTGATGTTGTGCCACTCGGTGCGATCCTGCCATTGGCCCTCTTTGTCTTTGAAGCGTTCATTGGTGGCCAGCGAGAACTTGGCTACTGGTGTGCCGCTGGGAGTGTATTTGAGTTCGGGGTCCTTGCCCAGATTTCCAATAAGAATGACTTTGTTGACGCTTTTTCCTGCCATGAGTGCCGCTCCTTCTGCCCCAAGAACAGCACCTTCGGTAAGCCGGAAATTGGTGGGAATGCTGCTCGAATTGTTGGGGCTGGTTGCCCAATATACCAGAATTGCGTCAGGCCGGCAGAGCTAAGGCCTAGCTTCGAGCACAATGTTGAAAGGCGTTTCTGCCGCGCGACGCACGCGAGTGAATCCCGCGGACTTTAGGATGTTGGTAAGCCTTCCTTCCCCCGCTTGCGCTCCGAGTGCCAGCCCGACTTCCTGCGACACCGACGCTGGAGTGCAGAGCATCGTCGACGCCCCATAATAAACTCGGCCAATCGGGTTCAGATTGTCTTCCAGCTTATCGTTGGCGAACGGTTCCACGATCATCCACGTACCATGGGAATCGAGAGATTGCAGAACGTGCCGCGCCGCGCCTTCGGGATCGCCCATGTCATGCAGGCAATCGAAAAACGCGACGAACTGATATCCCTTGCCGGGGAAATCCTTGGCCTTCGAAACCTCAAATTTTACGCGGTCCGAGACCCCGGCCTTCTGAGCCGCCTCCCGGGCCAACTCGATCGAACGCGGATGATAGTCAAATCCCACAAACTTCGATTTCGGATACGCCTGCGCCATCAGGACCGTCGAAGTTCCCAATCCGCATCCCACGTCGGCTACAGTCGCTCCGGATTTCAACTTCGCTTCCACGTCGCCAAGCGCGGGAATCCATTCAGCTACCAGATGGGCGCGATAGTTGGGACGGAAGAACCGCTCGGTCCCCGTGAACAGGCATCCCTCATGTTCATGCCAGCCCACGCCTTTCCCTGTCTTGAAAGCATCGGTGATCTTGGGAACATCTTTGATGCAGGCTTCAATCACTTCA
>CAAGKR010316545.1_pt1 | contig 10862 bp, 11 predicted proteins | sample 2556971 | NCBI WGS metagenome assembly CAAGKR01 (sample SAMEA5207829, study PRJEB30636) | soil metagenome | biome: forest; feature: boreal; material: soil | place: USA | collected 2011-09 | depth 1 m
CATGTTCCTGCGGCGGGGGAGCAGATGCTGTCCCGCCGCGGCGAAGAAGCGATGCCCCTCCTGTCCCATCGAACGGTGATTCGGCCGGTGCAAAGGGCGTCTCCGAACCGCTCGCCCGCGGAGGAGGAGGAAGAGGCTCGGGAGGATTCAGGTCCGCCGGCGGCCAGGCCGCGGCCGGTGTCTGGCCTGTCGAAAACTGCGAGGAACCACCACCCGCCGCCGCGGAGGGCTTGCTGGCCTGGATAAGCTCCTCGACTTTATGAATCAGGCTTTGGGACTCGAACGGCTTGGTGACCACCGCGTCGCATCCGGCCTTCTCTGCCCGGTCGGGGTCGAACGGTTCAAACGTCCCGGTCAACAGAATCACAGGGATGGTGCGATAGTCTGGATGCGACTTCACGAATTCGCAGACTTCGTAGCCATTCTTCTCCGGCATGATGATGTCGGACAGGATGATGTCCGGTCTCATCTCCGCCAGCTTCTGTATGGCTTTCGCCCCGTTGTTGACCGACACCACTTCATAGTCGCCGTCGGAAAAGGTGAGCTCGACGACTTTCTGAATGGTGATGCTGTCATCCGCGAGCAGGATTCGTTTCGCCATGGATCATCACTCCGCTGTTTCAAAGCAACGTACCGCAGTTTCCGTGGGTTAGCAATAGAGCCACGGCGCCACTATGTCCCGGCGGACGAACGATGTGCGGGGAACCAGCGGACAGCGAACAGCGCACAGCGAACAGGGACTCTCTACCCCCTGTTCGCCGTTCGCTGTTTGCTGTTCGCGGTTGCTGACTGCCAAAAGTCGTGTGCTACACTAAGCGGCTCAGCCAAAGCCTACAACTCGTGAAGGGGGAGGCGGATATGAAGACCTGGGAGTACAAGATCATCAACGTCCGCTCGGAGAATTACTCGATGGATCCTCGCCGCGCGGAAGAGCTCAACCGGCTCGGTGACGATGGGTGGGAGCTCGTCAGCATCACTTCCATCAACTTCAAGACCGGGGCAACCGATCACATCGGGATGGTCTTCAAACGCGAGAAAGCAGCCAGCTGATCGCTGTTGTCGGAGTTTCAGGTTTCGGAGTTTCAGGTGTCAAGTGTCAGGATCGTCTTGAAACCTGAAACTTGAAACCTGAAACTGACCCACGCATCAACCCCACCGCCGACCCTCTTTTTGGTATCTTCCCGCCCTCCCGCGCGACTTCCTCGCGCCGATGGACAGCATGGCCGATCGACCCTTCTTCATCCTCATCGTTCTGGACGGCTTCGGCTGCCGGAAAGAATCTGACTGGAACGCCATTGCCGCGGCGACGACGCCTACGTTCGACGACCTGTTTGGCCACTCGTCGTGGACCCGCCTGGACGCCTCGGGCCTGGCCGTGGGTCTCCCCGCCGGGCAGATGGGGAACTCCGAAGTCGGCCATCTCAACATCGGAGCCGGCCGAATCGTCGATCAGGACATCGTCCGGATCAGCAAGGCCATCGAGCGACACGAGCTGCAATCCAACCCGGTGCTCGTCGAAGGGTTCCAGCGGCTGCATCGAAGCGGGCGCGCACTGCACCTGGTCGGGCTGCTGTCCGACGGAGGCGTGCACTCACTGCAGTCCCACCTTCACGGACTCATCGACGCGGCATCGAGCGGAGGCCTGAGCAACGAGGACGGGATTCCCCGCGTCTTCGTTCACGCGATTCTCGACGGACGCGATACGCCTCCCTCCTCCACGGAAAAGTACGTCGCCGCGCTGCTCGACTTTCTTCGCCACAGGCCCGCCGCAGCGCTGGCCTCGGTCATCGGCCGCTACTACACGATGGATCGCGACCGTCGATGGGAACGCATTCAACGGGGCTACGACCTGATGACTCTCGGGCTCGGCGTCGAGTCTTCCGATCCCCTCGGAACGATCCGCCGTTTCTACGCCGCGGGGACGACCGATGAGTTCATGGAGCCGATATCGGTCCGCGGCACGGATGGCGCGCACCGCGGCCGCGTCGAAGACGGCGACACGATGCTCTTCTTCAACTTCCGCTCCGATCGGATGCGCCAGATCGTCACGGCCTTCCGCGACGAGGACTTCGCTGGCTTCGAACGAACCGCTCATCCCCGGGTCGACCTGATGTCCATGGTGCGCTACCAGGAAGACTTCGACTTCCCTGTCGTCTTCGGCAAAGTCGAGGTGACGAACCATCTGGGCGAAGTCCTGTCGCGCGCCGGCCTGCGCCAGCTGCGCATCGCCGAGACGGAGAAGTACGCGCACGTCACGTTCTTCTTCAACGGCGGCTCGGATCGGATCTCGCCGAACGAAGATCGCGTCCTCATCCCCTCACCGAAAGTGGCTACCTACGACCTCAAGCCGGAGATGTCCGTCTTCGAGCTGGCTGCCCGTGTCGTTGCGGAGATCGACGGCGGGCGCTACGAGGTCATCATCCTGAACATCGCCAACCCCGACATGGTCGGCCACACCGGCGTCATGAAAGCGGCCGTGGAGGCCGTGGAAGACACCGACAAGGCCGTGGGGTCGATTCTCGAAGCGGTGCGTAAGCGGGACGGAGTCGCGCTGATCACCGCCGATCACGGCAACTGCGAACTGATGTTCGATGAGGCCACCAGGCAGCCTCACACAGCGCATACAACGAACCCCGTTCCCCTGATTCTCTTCGATCCGTCCCACCGATACGGCTCGCTGAAGAACGGCGGGGCCCTGGAGAACGTCGCACCGACCATCCTGACGATTCTCGGGATTCCCAAGCCCGCCCAGATGACCGCCGCCTCACTGATCGGAGACGCTCGACCGTGATCGAGCAGTGGATCCTCGTGCGTCACGGCGAGACTCTCGATAACCTCCGCGCCGTGACACAGGGCTGGAACGACAGCGCCTTATCCGTGGCCGGACAGCAGCAGGTCCAGGCGCTGGCAAAGCGAGTCCGAGCGCTTGGCGCCACCGCTCTGTTCACCTCCTCGTTGCCGCGGGCGCTGGCCACCGCCGAAGCCATCGCCGCGGAAACGGGTCTTTCGATCACGCCGCTCGACGATCTGCGGGAAATGAACTGCGGCAAGTGGGAGGGACGTTCCTTCCTGAAGATCCGCGAGGAAGAGCCGGAAACCTACCGGCGGTGGATTTCCGACCCCGAGGCGAGCTGTCCGGATGGCGAGTCGCACGCAGACCTGCTGAAACGGGTGAAACGCGCGTTCGAGACCATCAGCGCAGCGGACGGGCGGGCGGGATCACGGCCGTTGATCGTCTCTCACGGCATGGCCATCCGCGTGGCTGCCACGGCGCTTCTGGAGATCCCGCTCACGGCGGCGCGCAACTTTGCCCAGGACAACGCGGCAATCAATGTCTTCCAGCGTCGCGGCGATCGCCTGGTGATGCAACTGTGGAACGATACAGCTCATCTGGCAGGCGGTAGCCAGTAGTCGGTAGCCGGTCTGATAAGCGGGTATTCTCACCGGCTACCGCCTACCGCCTTCAAGGAAACGAATGATCCTCGAACAAATCATCGACGAGCTGACTGACGTTCTGCGCGGCAGAATTCTCTCCGCGCTCGGCCAACCGGTCGAGCGAATCCTTCTGCAGGCGCCGCCGCGCCTGGAGATGGGCGACCTGGCGACGCCGGTCGCTCTCGAGCTCGCGCGCGTGGCCAAGCAGCCGCCTCGAAAGATCGCCGAGCGGATCATCGACGGCCTCCAGCTGCCTAATTTCGTTCGCTCCGTTTCCATCGAGGGCGCGGGATATCTCAACTTCCGCCTCGACCGCGCCAGCTTCACCGCCGCATTGCTTCGCGAAGTCATGTCCCCTGGGGCTCCCAGCGGGCGGAAGGTCATCGTCGAGCACACCAACATCAATCCAAACAAGGCGGCGCATATCGGTCACCTGCGCAACGCGGTCATGGGTGACACCCTGGTCCGCCTTCTGCGCTGGCTGGGCGATCGCGTCGAGACACAGAACTACATCGACGACACCGGCGTGCAGGTCGCGGACGTCGTCGTGGCCTTCGAGCACCTGCAGAAGGAAGGGGTAACCGAGACGCGAGCTCGCATTGCAGACCCGAACGCGCGCTTCGACTACTTCTGCTGGGACCTCTACTCCCGGATGGCGCAGTACTACGCCGACCATCCCGAAGCGCTGGAATGGCGCCGCGACACGCTGCATCGCATCGAACACCGCGAGGGGGAGACCGCGCAGCTCGCCGCTCTGATCTCCCGAGCCATCGTCAAACGCCACACGGAAACGATGCTGCGCCTGGGCATCGAGTACGACCTGCTCCCGAAGGAGAGCAGCATCCTGGAGCTGCACTTCTGGGAACGCGCCTTCGAGATGCTGAGGCAGTCCAACTCGGTGGTGCTGGAGAAGGAGGGCAAGCACGCCGGATGCTGGGTCATGCGCCTGTCGGAGACGGAACAATTCGAGGGACTGCAGGAGCCCGACAAGATCCTCGTCCGATCCAACGGCACGGTCACGTACACCGGAAAAGACATCGCCTATCAGCTCTGGAAGTTCGGCCTGCTCAAGCGGACCTTCTTCTACCGGGAGCATTCGCGCTACTCCGACGGGCGCATTCTCTGGGAGACGAGCTCGGACGAGCGCACTGCGTCCCCCGACGCACCGCCGTTCGGAGGCGCATCGCGCGTCTTCAACGTGATCGACGTAAGGCAGGCCTATCTGCAGAAAGTCGTCAAGGAAGGTCTGCGCCTTCTCGGCTACACCCGGCAGGCAGAGGAGTCGATCCACTACTCGTACGAAATGGTGGCGTTGACTCCGGCGACGGCGAAAGCGCTGGGAATGACCATCCGTGCTGAAGACGAGGCGAAGAATTTCGTGGAGATGTCGGGCCGCAAGGGGCTGGGGGTGAAAGCCGACGACCTGATGGACGCCCTGGAGACAAAGGCGGCCGAGGCCATCCGCAGCGGTCAGGAAGGACAGGAGAGCGCCGCGATCGGAGAGAGCGACATCCGGCCGCTCTCGGTGCAGATCGCCATCGCCGCCCTGCGCTACTTCATGCTCAAGTACAGCCGCAACAAGGTCATCGCCTTCGATTTCAACGAGGCGCTGGCATTCGAGGGCGACTCCGGACCGTACCTGCAGTACTCCGTCGTGCGCGTTGCCAACATCTTCCGGAAGATGGCCGATCGAGGGGTCGGGGCCGGGCTCGATGAGCCGTCGCTCGATCAACTCACGATCGGGAAACCTCTGAGCGATGACCTGTGGGAGATCATCCGGCTGAGCGCGGAGCTTCCGTCAGCCATCCGCCGTGCCGTCGATGCCCTGGAGCTCTCAGGCGTCACGCGAGCCGTGTTCGAGTTGGCGCAGAAGTTCAACTCGTTCTACCACAAGTATCCGATCCTCAATGAGAAGGATGCGGACGAACGCCAGCGGCGCGCGGTCTGTGCCGAAGTGTTCCGGCGCACCATGCTCGCCTCGCTCGACCTGATGGGGATCCCGGTGCCCGACCGGATGTAGCTGGGAAGCAGCGAACAGCGGACAGCGAACAGCAAACAGGGACGGCGGACAGGCCAGCGAACAGGTCACGGGCGCGTCGTCCTGTTCGCCGTCCGCTGTTCGCTGTCCGCTATGGCGTGACTCCGATCACCGCGAGGTCAACCGTGAGGTTTGATACTATTTCCCGCGAACGGTCGTCCAACCGTCCACTACAACTGATTCACGAGGTTGCATTCATGGGTCGCAAATTCGACATCCGCGACGTACCTCTGCGCGTTCTGCTCGTGGCTGCCGGCGTGGTCGCTGCCGTCCTCTTCGTCCGTGAGGGCCAGGCGCAGGTTCTCCCAGCGCTCGCCGTCGGAGCGACGATCGGTGTTTTGTGCATGACCGGAGTGCAGACTCGCGAAGAGCGGTAGCCGGCGCGCAGCGAGCCGTGACGGCTCGCTGGCCATCACTGGCTCTTCTTGACGTTCTCGGCTTGAAGCCCCTTGGGTCCCTGCTTGACGTCGAATTCCACTCGATCGCCTTCATTCAGCGACCGGTAACCCGGCTGATCGAGAATCGCCGTGTGGTGAACGAACACGTCGTCTCCCGTATCGCGCTTGATGAATCCATAGCCTTTATCGTTGTTGAACCACTTTACGACGCCGATCTCTGGCATTCCTGTACCTCCATACTGCTTACTGCCGAATTGCCGGACGCGCGCTGCGCGTCCCATTACCCCGTTCACGCGCTTCGGGGTCCCTGTCCGAATGGCGCATTACCAAATTGTGCAAGGTTCGGGCCGTTTTCACCGCGAAGATGGAACATCTCAACTGGCCAACCCCATCACCATATCAGGGCCCGATTCACTCCGATGCGTCCGAACCCGAGCGACTCGTAGAGCCGGATGGCGGACACATTGAAGTCGTTTACAAACAAGGTTACCGCCTTTCCCTGCCGGACGATGTGGCCGCAGACCTCGCGCATCGACTGCCTGGCGATGCCTTGCCGGCGAAACTCCGGGGCGGTCCATACCCCCATGAGCTGCACAGCCTCGGGCGTAACCGCCGAGAACTCACATTTGAAGGCGATCCTGCCGCGTTCCATCCGCACGATCGATTGCTTTCGGGTCACCAGCTCCCGGATGCGCTCCCGGTACCCGGTCGCGTCGCGTTCCAGCGGATCGATTCCGACTTCTTCCCGGTGCATGGCGGCGCAGGCGGGGACGAGCTGATCGAGATCCCGCACGCTCGAAAACCGGCAGGACCGGAGATCTTCTTCCAGCTTCCCCGTCAGGGCGTAGATCGGCTGATTCATCCGGACGACGGTTGGGGGATCGAGGCGGTCATGCAGGCCGCTCCATAACATCTCCACCAGCTCGGCCGAGCAGATGATGGCGCGGACGGGGACCATCCGCGTCAGGATCCGGTCGGCCACGACCGAGACGGCAGCCGATTTACGGTCGTTCCGCTCCCGCGGATCGACGCCCAGGACCACATTCGTGCCGAGCGAGGCGATGCATATGGTCTCCCCGTTGTGCTGAACGTCGATGATCTGTCCTGGAGCGGCCAGGCGCTCCTCCAGGATGCGGGCGATCAGAAATACGTTGATGAGCGGATCGCTCCGCAGAAAACGCAGGGCGTGATCGACATCCGGCTCGGTGAGCACGCGAACGGACCACCGGCCTTCGATGGGGATGCTGACCATTGCAGTTGATTCGTAGGGACGCGCAGTGCGCGTCCGATACCCTTTGACCCGGGGCGCCGCCCCCGCGCATCTGACCGGAATCAGAACTGGTTACGGCCGATGAATAGTACCCCATCGACAAATTTGTGCCACAGCCCGCGATGCGCCCACTCGTCCAATGCCGCGGTCTATTTTCGGGGCGACAGATCGAGCTGGCCGGCTGCATCTCGATCCGCGATCACCATCACGTCCTCATGCAGCCAGAGAGCGGACGCGGGAAAAGACGGATCCGGCTCGCTGCTCGTCAGGCGCGCCAGAGCATCGCGTTTCGCCGGACCGCTGGCCAGAAGCACGAGCCGCCGCGCTTCCACAATGGTCCCGATCCCCATCGTGATCGCTCGCTCCGGGACGTGGCCGTCGGCAAACAACGAAGCGTTCGCCACACGGGTCGATTCGCTGAGTCGCACCACCCGGGTTCGAGCCCCGAACGGAGTCCCCGGCTCATTGAATCCGATGTGCCCGTTCTGCCCCAGCCCCAGGAAGCAGAGATCGAGACCACCCGCGACGCGAATCTCCTCTTCGTATCGCCGGCACTCACGCTCGAGAGCCTCTTCGAAGGAAAGAGCAGGGTGTTGCCCGAGCACGGTCGCCGCCGTACCGTCGGGAACGTGGGCATGCGAAGGGTCGAGATCGACATGATCGATCAGATGCTTCTTCATGTAGGTGAAGTAGCTGCCCGGGTGGTTCCGCGGGATGCTCACGTACTCGTCCAGGTTGAAGGTCGTGGCATCTCGGAAACAGCGCGTGTCGCGTGAGCACTCACTGACCACCCGGGCGTACATCGAGACGGGTGTCCGCCCGGTGGGCAGCCCCAGAACGATGCCCGGCATGCGATGAACGGCCTCGAGAAAGAGCGCCGCGGCGCAACGGGACAGAGCCTCGTAATCCTTCTCGACGACCCAATTCATCCGCGGGAAAGCTCCGCTCCGCGCACGAAAACCTGCTCGGCTTCCAGGCGGTCCGACAGAACCACGACATCCGCGTCGTAGCCCACTGCCAGCTTTCCTTTCCGCCCCTCCACCCCGAGGATTCTCGCCGGAACTTCGGTGGCCAGCGGAAGCACCATCTCCAGAGGAAGTCCGGCCAGCTCGACCATGTTCTTCACCGCCTGTGACATGGTGAGCACACTGCCCGCCAACGTGCCGTCCGCGAGACGAGCGGCTCCTTCAGCCACCGTGATCTCCAGGTCATACAGTCGGTACTTTCCATCGGGCATGCCGCAGGCGCGCACCGCGTCCGTGATGAGAGCGACTCGGCGCGGCAGCGCCTGGCTGACGAAACGGAGAATCGCCGGATGCACGTGAATCCCGTCAGCGATCAATTCCACAGTTGCCTCCGTGGAGATCAGCGCCGCGCCGATGACGCCCGGCTCGCGATGATGGAGCGGCGGCATCGCATTGAAGAGATGCGTGAAATGATTGGCTCCGCTCTCCAGAGCCAGCACCGTGTCGCCGAAGCTCGCCGCGGTATGACCGATGGAGAAAAGCACCTGGCTGCGGAAGTGCTCCATCATCACGCGCGCTCCCTCGATCTCCGGCGCAAGAGTGACGATCCACCTCAAGTTGGGAGCAGCGGCTCGCAGCTCCTCGAGCTCATGGATGCTGGGGGGTCGGATCGCGCTCCTGGCCTGCGCCCCCGCCTTTCGGGGGTTGATGTATGGGCCTTCGAGATGAATCCCGCAGATCTCGGCACCCGGCGGAGTGGCCGCTGCCGTGCGCGCGACCGCTTCAACGGCCGCCCGGAGGTTCTCCTGACTTCCCGACAGAGTCGTTGCAGCGAGAGCCGTCGTTCCGTGCCGCGCGTGGAACGCCAGGATCGCAGCGTCGCCTTCCTCGCTGCCGTCCATGAAGTCGGCAGAAGCGCCGCCGTGCACGTGTATGTCGATGAAGCCGGGGACGATGACGCCCGCGACGCGGCGCGCGTTCGGGGGCGGATCGGCGGTGGTTGCCACATCGACGAGTCTGCCGTCCTGCATCGAGACGACTGTTCGATCGGTCAGGCTTCCCCGTATCCAGGCGCGTCCGTACAGAACGGTTTCGGGTGTCATTCGCCGAGGGCTTTCCGCAGATCGCCGGAATTCTGATCGAGCAACCGGCGCGCTTCGTCCACCGAAACGCCGGAGCGGGCGATGATGATGGCGAGCTTGATGTTCCCGCCCGACTGCTCCAACGCGCGGCGTGCCACATCCGCGCGCGCGCCCGACGCCAGCTCGACCATTCGCTCGGATCGCCGGCGCAGCTTGATGTTGGTCGCAGGCATCTCGACCATCAGATTGGAGTAGACCTTTCCGAGGCGGATCATCACGCCGGTCGAGATGGCGTTCAGAATCAGCTTCTGCACCGTGCCGCTCTTCATGCGCGACGATCCCATGATGACCTCTGGTCCGGTGTCAGGGGCGATGGCGATATCGCATTCTCTCGCCAGCGGGGATCCTGCGATCGACGTGACACCCACGGTCAACGCTCCGAGCATGTTCGCCCGCCGCAGTGCCGCGACGGTGAATGGAGTCGTGCCCGAGGCGGCGATTCCGACCACGGCGTCTTCCGCCCTGACCTCCGCGTTGATGGCCGCCACCGCCGCCTCTTCACTGTCCTCGGCACCTTCGACGGCGGCATTGAACGCTTCGAGCCCTCCCGCCATGATCACTCGGACGAGCGTGGGATCCACACCGTAGGTCGGCGGCAATTCGGATGCGTCGAGCATGGCGATGCGGCCGCTGGTCCCAGCGCCCACATAGAAAAGGTGACCGCCACTGCGGAGGCGCTCGGCGATCTGATCGATGGCCTGGGCGATGCGGACGTCTTCTTTCGCCACCGCAGCGGCAACGCTGGCATCTTCGCGCTGGATGAGCCGCACGATCTCGATCGAAGGCAGCCGATCGATCTCCAGACTGGCCTGCAGACGTTCCTGACTCAAAGCGTTCTCCATATTACGGTGTCATCCCGCGCCGCAGCGAGGGATCTGCGCGGGGTCCTTTTCCCCTCTCCCCGAAGAGGACGTTGCGAAGGCGGCGCTGCCCGCGTTTCGGGGAGAGGGGAGCCGCCCGGGTAGAATTCCCGTGTGGCAGTCTCCTTCTTTCAAAAAATCCGCCTGGCCCTGCGAGGCTGGGGCCGTCGACGCGCTGAAGCGACGAAACGCCGCAACGAGGAGTTTCTTCGGCGCAATGTGAGCTGGGCGCCGCCTTCGGCGCCGGCGCAATCCAGCGACAGAACAAGGTCACGAATCAGTTCGGTTCGCATCGATCGCGAAGGATTGCAGGTGGCGTTCCTCGATGATTCCGGCCGTATGGCGCACTACCTCGACGCGACGAGCGGCGACGTCGTGGAAGCAGACCTCGCCAGCCCGGACAACGAACGATTCCTCTCGGATTCCGCTCGCTTCAGGGCTGTTCCCCACCGCACCGACGAGACAGACGGTTCCGAGAGACGCGCGTTCGTGGAGACGATGGACCAATCGCTGTGGCGCGAACAATTGCGCGGCTTGACAAACGATCCAGCGAGCTTTCGCCGGACCATTGCCCGCGATCGAGCCATCGAGCGCGCCTGGTACAACTTCAAGAACGATCGCGCCAGCGAGGCCATCGAAAAATGGCTGCAAGGGATCGGACTGGTATAACCCTTCCCCTCTCCCCGAAACACGAGCAGCGCTTTTCTGCAACATCGGCTTCGGGGAGAGGGGAAACCGTCCCTTACGACTTTCG
>CAAGKR010120105.1_pt1 | contig 10861 bp, 9 predicted proteins | sample 2556971 | NCBI WGS metagenome assembly CAAGKR01 (sample SAMEA5207829, study PRJEB30636) | soil metagenome | biome: forest; feature: boreal; material: soil | place: USA | collected 2011-09 | depth 1 m
GACCTGCTCGCGCTCGAAGCCGGCCGCGTCGAACCCGCACTCCGGGCACCGGCGCTCGAGCACCCACGTCCAGTCCTTCGTATCGGGCGTGATCATGCCGGCGGGTTCTCCGTGCTCACGCCGGTTGCTCCGCGTTCTCGACCAGAGCCTCCACCTCGTCGGAGAAGACCGGTGGGACGCCGCCGAGACCGAGCTCCGCGGCCTCTTCGAAGCCCTCGAGCGGCCCGTGCATCGCGCCATGGGGCGCAAGCGAGTGGGGCAGGTACCGGAACACGATGCCCGCGCTCACGATGGCGAGGACCGCGCCGACGAGGACCGCGAGGTGGAGGCCGCCGACGAACGCGTCGTGCGCACCGGCGATGAGCGCGGTGCGGGCGGTGCCATGCAGCCGGTCGGCGACACGGAGCGCACCCGCGATCGATGTGCGCGCGGTCGACCGGTTCGACGGGCTGAGTCCCGTCAACAGGTGCGTGATCCGGCCGCTGTAGCGCGACGCGGCAACGCTGCCGAGGACGGCGACCCCCAGCGCGGCGCCGAGCTCGCGTGATGCGTCGTTCATCGCGGAACCCGCACCGGCCCGTCGCGGTGGCACGGCGAGCATGATCGACGCGGTCATCGGTGACATCGACAACGCGATTCCGGTCGTCAGTGGGATGACGCAGAGGATCACGTACGCGTACGGGGTGTGCGTCGTGAGCCCCGAGAACAGCAGCAGGCCGGTCGCGATGCAGAGCATCCCGCACGCGACCACGCGGTGCGCACCGAACCTCGCGCTCAACCGTGGCGTCGACGGCGCGACGACGAGCATGATCATCGCGATCGGCATCAGGCGCAACGCCGCGGAGAGGGGGCTGTACCCGAGCACGAGCTGAAAGTACTGGGTGATGAGGAACATGACGCCGAACATGGCGACGAACACCAGGATCATGCCGGCGGTGCCCGTGCTGAACGCCGGGTTGCGGAAGTAGTGCATGTCGACCATCGGTTCCTCGACGTGGAGCTCCCATGAGACGAATGCCCCGAGGACGACGAAGGCGAGCGCGAAGGCACCGAGCGTGCTCGTGCTGGCCCAACCCCTGGCCGGAGCCTCGATCAGGCCGTAGACGAGTGCGACGACGCCGACGATCGAGAGCAGTGAGCCGATCGGATCGAAGCTCGCCTGCTTTGGATCGCGCGACGTCGGAACGAAGAACCTTCCCGCGACGAGGGCGACGACGATGATCGGAACGTTGATGAGGAACACCGAGCCGTACCAGAAGTGCCCGAGCAGGAAACCGCTCGCGACGGGGCCGAGGGCACCGGCCGCGCCGGTGATGCTCGCCCAGATGGCGATGGCCTTCGGTCGCTCGTGCGGCGGGAAGACGTTGATGATGATCGAGAGCGTCGAGGGCATGATGAACGCACCGGCCGCGCCCATGACCGCGCGGCACGCGATGATCTGCCACATCGCGGTCGACATCGAAGCGAGGCCGGCCCCGACGAGGAAGAGGACCAGACCGAGCTGCAGCGCGCCCTTGCGTCCGAACCGGTCTCCGAGCGCGCCGGTCGAGAACAGCAGGCCGGCGAAGACGAGCGAGTAGACCGCGACCACCCACTGCAGTTGAGATTCCGTCGCGTGGAGCTGGCGCGACAACGTCGGGATGGCGACGTTCAGGCTCGAGTTGCCGACGAACACGATCAGGAGGCTCAGGCACAGCACGGCGAGCGCCCACCAGCGCCGTGCGGAAAGCGGGTCGTGGGCGGTCGGGGACGAGGCGGGCATGGATGCTCCGGGGCGGAGAGAAGAAGTGGAAGGGTGCTTCCGGATGAGGAGTATAATCGGAATCGTGCTTCCGCTTGAATCGGTTTGTCTCGGATGACCGTCGTCTCGGCCCGACCGCAGCGCGCCGATGCGCGTCGCAACCGTGAGCGCGTGCTCGCCGCCGCCGAGGAGGTGTTCGCGGAATCGGGGCTGAAGGGCCAGGTCGAAGAGGTTGCCCGCCGCGCCGGCGTCGGGGTGGGCACGGTGTGCCGCAACTTCCCGACGAAGCAGGCGCTCGTCGAAGCCGTGCTCACGTCGATGTACGAATCGTTGTTGGGCCGCGCCCTCGACGCGCTGGGTCATCCTGATCCCGGCGAGGCGTTCGAACGGTTCTTCGTCGCGCTCCCGGAGTTTCAGGCGCGTCACCGGGCCCTGGGCGAGCAGATGGCGAGCGAGCTCGAGCTGCCGACGAGCGCGCAGCCGCTTCGCGAAGAGCTGGTGCGCGTGCTCGCCGAGCTGGTGTCGCGAGCGCAGGCGGCCGGCGCCATCCGAGGCGACATCGGACCGGCCGACGTTTCGATGCTGTTCGCGGGGGTCGCGCACGCCACGGCGCTCGCCGGTGAGCTCCAGCCGATGTTGCGGGAGCGCTACGTGCGAATCATCCTCGACGGATTGCGTCCGAAGGAGGCGTCGGAGCTGCCCGGGCGCCCGCTCGACTTCGCGCAGCTACGACGGTTGCAGCAGCGGCGCATGAGGTGAGCACGATCGTCGAAGCGGCTGAGGAAGCCCCGCCGCATCTCGATCCCGCCCGTTGGGTCACGCTTGCGATCGTCCTCATGGCGGCGTTCATCGTGGTGCTCGACAACACGGTGCTCAACGTCGCCATCCCGACGATCCTCCGCGAGTTCCGCACCACCCTGCCGGCCATCGAATGGGTCGTGACCGGCTACGCGTTGACGTTCGCGACCTTGCTCATCATCGGTGGCCGGCTCGGCGACATCTACGGGCATCGCCGCATCTTCATCATCGGAGCCGCGCTGTTCGGCGTCGGGTCGTTCATCGCTTCGGTCTCGACGTCGGTGCCCGAGTTGGTCGTCGGCGAAGCGATCATCGAGGGCATCGGCGCGTCGCTGATGCTCCCGGCGACGATTGCCCTGCTCTCGGGCACGTTCCACGGTCGCGAACGGGCGACGGCGTTTGCGGCTTGGGGCGCGAGCGCCGGCGTCGCGGCCGCGTGCGGCCCGGTCGTGGGGGGATTCCTCACGTCGAACTACTCGTGGCGCTGGTCGTTCCGGATCAACGTGATCATCGCTCCGCTCGCCATCATCGGCGCGCTCGTGTTCATGAGCGACGGCGTGAGCACCCGACTCAGGGTGAAGATCGACTTCGTAGGTGCGATGCTCGTCGCGGCCGGAATGTTCCTGTTCGTGTTCGCGCTGAGTGAGGGCGGCACCTACGGGTGGCTCCAGCCGGTGGAAGATTTCACCATCGGTGGTCGCGTCGTGTGGCCCGCCGCCCGCCCGGTATCGATCATGCCGCTCGTGTTCGTGCTCGCGGTCACCATCCTCTGCGGCTTCTACTTCGTCGAACGGAGCAAGGAACGACGCGACGCCGCGCCGTTGTTCGAGTTCGCGCACTTCCGCCTGCGGAGCTACCGCTACGGGCTGCTCACCGGTCTCGTGCTCGCGATGGGACAGCTCGGCCTCAGCTTCGTGTTGCCGATCTTCCTGCAGGACGGCAAGCACCTCTCGGCCGGGCGCAACGGGCTGTGGTTGCTCCCGACCGGCTTGTTCGTGATCGTCGGCGCGCAACTCGGGGGCCGGTTGATCCGCAAGGTCGGTGCCACGGTCGTCGTGCGGATTGGTCTCGTGCTCTACGCGGTCGGAGTCGCGCTGGTGATGCGTTCGATCGACCTCGATCTCACCGTATGGGGCCTGCTCCCGGGCCTCGCCTGTTACGGCGCGGGCATCGGGTTCGCGGGCGCGCAGTTGACCAACGTCGTGCTCTCGGAGATCCCCAACGAGAGCTCCGGCGTGGCCAGCGGCGCGAACACCACCGTGCGCCAGGTCGGCAGCGCGCTCGGGGTCGCGGTCATCGGCTCGCTGTTGACCGCTCAGACGATCAGCCACGCCAACCGTGCGATCAAGGGCGCTGCGCTTCCGGCGGCAGTCAAGGCTCAGGCGTTGTCGGGAGTGCACGCGAGCGGTGCGAACTACCGGCCGCCGGCAACGATTCGCCCGCACGACGCGGCCCTGCTGAGGAGCGCGCTCGAGCACGGCGTCGCAACCGGCACCCGGTTCGCGCTCTCGTTCGCGATCGTCGTGGTCGCGGCCGGAGCGCTGCTGTCGCTGCTCATCCCCCGCGCGCCGGCTCAACCCGGTGAGCACCGGTTCCGGGCCGTCGACGTCTTCGAGCCGCTCGAACCGCTCGATCCCGACCCCGCGCTCGTCGACGGCTGAGTGCACCGCGATTCGACGCGGCGAGGCGCTCTCACCACCCGGTCGGGTAAGGCGCAGCACGGCGGCAGGATTCGCGGCATGCTCTTGTGATGCACGGACGGGTCGGAACCACGGTCGTGCTCGCGCTGATTGCCGCGTTCTTGGACGCGTTGAGCAACGTGCTCGAGATTGCCGAGGCCGAGCGGGTCTCCGAGACCCACTCGTTGCGGCCGAGCCTGATCACTGTGCTCGCGCGGCGGCCCCGATGGCTCGTCGGCCTCGCGTTGGACGGCGGCGGGTTCGTCGCGATGGCTGCGGCCCTCAGCCTCGGTGCCGTCGCGTTCGTCCAACCGATCCTGGCCTTGGCTCTCTTGATGTCGCTCATGCTCGGGTCGCTGCTCCATCACCGCAACGTTCGGCCCGTCGACTGGGTTGCGGCGCTCGTCCTGTGCGGAGGCCTCGCGACGTTCCTGTACGAGGTGCCGCCGCGCGGTGGGCGCGACCTGGTCCCCTTAGCGCGTTGGGTGATCGCGGGCCCGGCGATCGCGGGAGCGGTGTTCGCGTGCGTCGTGGGAGCGCAGGTGTCGCGCGGTCCGGCGCGCGGCCTCCTCCTCGGGATCGCCGCGTCGATCGCCTTCGCGACCTCGGCGGTGCTGACCAAGGCGTTCGTGCATTACCTCGGCAAGGGCATCTTCGCGTGGGCCCCCCACTGGGAGCCGTACGCGATGGCGGTGGTCATCGTCACCGGCTTCATCGCGATGCAGAGCTCGTTCCAGACCGGTCATCTGGCGGCGTCGGTTGCCGGTCTGCAGGCCCCGGGCCCGGTCGTCGCCGTCGTTCTCGGCGTCGGATTGCTCGACGAGACGGTCTCGGTCGACACCGCCGCGCAGATCGCCATGGTCGTGGTCTCGTTGTCGGCAGTCGTCGCGTCGATCATCGTGCTCGCGCAAGCCGAGAGCCGGCTCGCCATCAAAGGGCGATCACCGAAGTCCTAGGAGCTCGAACCGAATGCGCCGTCGCGCCGCAGCGCGTCGATGCGCGGGCGGTCGTATCCGAGCACGTCGGCGAGCACCGCGTCGGTGTGTTGCCCGAGCTCGGGAGCCTTCTCGGGCCAGGCGAGCTGCCCGTCGACCAACTTGATCGGGATTGGAAGCTCGTCGGCACCCAGGCGCGCCGCGGGGATCCAGCCGAGGCGCTCGGCGAACTGCGGATCGCGCGCCACGGAGGCGGGATCGTTCACGGGGGCGAGCGGGAAGTTGGCCCGGCCCGACAGCTCCAGCCACTGCGCGCCGGTGCGGGTGAGGAACACGTCTCGCAGCTCGGCGCGCAGCTCGAGGTTGCCGCGCGCGTGGTCGGCGTAGCGCGAGCCCGGCCACCGCTCGAACAGGTCGAGACGGTCGACCGAGCCGCAGAAGTTGCGCCAGAACTCCTGCTCCGAGCACATGAGCATCACGTAGCCGTCGGCGCACTCGTAGATCTGGTAGCGCACCCCCTCGGCCATGCCGGCCGTGCCCGGAGCGCGTCGCTCGTAGCCGTCGGACTTGTTGCCGGTGACCTCGCTCTCCGGGCGCTCGTACGCGCGCACGGTCTCGATGCGCAGCCAGTCGACGGCCGCGGCCGCGTCCGATTGGGCGATCTCGAGGAAGGAGCCCTCTCCGGTTGCGCGGGCCCGCACGATCCCCGCGAGAATCGCGATCGCGCCGTACAGCGGGCCTGCGTTGATTCCGATCGAGACGTGTTCGGGGATCGCCGGGAAGCCCTCGGGCGTGATCTCGGGCCGGAAGGCTCCCGCCCACGAGTCGTACGCAATGCCGTGGCTCGGCAGGTCGCGATACGGCCCCGTCATGCCGTAGCCGGAGATCGTGCACATCACGATGCGCGGGTTCACCTCGCGCAGCCGTTCGAAGCCGAGACCCCGGCGGGCCAGGCCACCGGGACGCATCGCCTCCACGACCGCGTCAGCCCGCTCGACGAGGGCGAGGAAGGTCTCGACGCCCGCGTCGGCGCGCAGGTCGAGGATGACGCTCCGCTTGCCCCGATTGAGGTGCAGATGCATGAGCGAGACGCCCTCGACGATGGGCCACGTCATCTCGCGGACGTAGTCGCCCGATGGCGACTCGACCTTGATCACGTCGGCGCCCAGATCGGCGAGCGGCGTCGAGATGCCGGCGGGTCCGAGCATCGAGCACTCGACGATGCGCACGCCTTCGAGCAACTTCTGCGGTTCTCCGGTCACCGATCCGTCCTCCGGGCACTCCAGCGAGGGTGGGCGCGGCTGAGGACGCTAACCGGGCTACGAGGCGGTGCGGAGGGAGAGCGGGCGGTCGGCCTCAGCGACGGGGGCGAGGGAGGCCGACCGCCCACCGAACGGGACGGACAGGTTCATGCTCTCGGATGCTCACGAGTTCTCCGGGCCCGCGGGTCGGCGCTATTCGGTTTCCGAGACTGGCTGACGGCGGGGAAGCCGGGAGAGCGCGGGCGCGAATCCCGCGGCGGCGCGCTCGGCTTCCGATTCGCCGCCCCACACTCCGTACTCGCGGTGCTCTCTGGCCCACTCGCGACACAACATCGAGACATCGCAGTGGGCGCAGTAGCGCGCCTTCACGTCGTTCTCGCGTACGAGCCTTTCGGCGGCGTCTTCGCCGAACGGGGCGTGGAACTGCTTCGGGTCCTGACCGCGGCAACGACCGCGTTCGGCCCACCCGATCCATGAGAGCTGTGAGTATTCGATCGATTGCGTCACGCGGCCTCCATGCCTGCGAGGAGTAGTGAGTGCGCTTCGGCGGGCATAGGTCGCGCGAGCAGGAAGCCCTGCCCGTAGCCGCAGCCGTACGAGCGGAGGAGTTCGGCTTCCTGCGCCGTTTCGATCCCTTCGGCGATCGTGCGAAGCCCGAGCGTCGTTCCCAGCTGCGCGAGCGCCGCGACGATCGCGTTTCCGCTCGCCTGCTCGCTGTCCTTGCTGTTGAGGGAGCCGACGAAGCTCCGATCGATCTTGAAGAAGTCGATGGGGAGGCGTTGCAGGTTGGTCAGTGACGCGTAACCGGTGCCGAAGTCGTCCATCCCGATGTGAACGCCGAGCGCCTGCACCGCGGAGAGCTCCACCGTGGCGGAATGGCCGGCGCGCAGGAGCGCGGTCTCGGTCAGCTCGAGCCACAGCGAGTCGGGTTCGAGCCCGGATTCGGCGAGGATCGCGCTCACCGTCGACGCGAGGCCGGGCTCCGAGACCTGGCGAGCCGAGAGGTTGGCCGAGATCCACCCCGACCAACCCAGCTGCTGCTGCCACGCGCGCGCCTGTGCGCTCGCCGTGCGGAGCACCCACGCGCCGATGTCCACGATGAGGCCGGTCTGCTCCGCGATGGGGATGAATGCCGATGGTTGGATCATGCCGCGCGACGCATGGACCCATCTCAGGAGGGCTTCGGTGCCGACGACGGTGCCGGCCTCGAGGTCGAAGACCGGCTGGTAGTAGAGGACGAACTCGTCCTGTTCGAGCGCGCACCGGAGCTCGGACTCGAGCTCGAAGCGTTGCGCGACCTCGTCGATCAGCACGTCGTCGAAGAAGTGCCAGCGTGCCTTCCCGCCTTGCTTCGCCTTGTACATCGCGGCGTCTGCGTTGCGGAGCAGCATCATCGGATCGGCGTGTTCAGCCGCGTCGCCCTGCACGGTCACGATGCCGATGCTCACCGAGAGGACCGCGTTGTTGCCGTCGAGCACGATCGGTAGCTCGACAGCGTCGCGGACCTTCTGGGCGATCGTGGCCGCGTCGTCGACCTCCTTCAATCCTTCGCACAGGATCACGAACTCGTCTCCGCCGGTCCGTGCGATCGTGTCCGATGCCCGCCGCGCGCGGCTCAAGCGGTTCGAGATCTCGATCAGCACACCGTCACCCGTCGTGTGGCCGAGGGTGTCGTTCACCATCTTGAACTCGTCGAGATCGCAGAAGAGCAGTGCGAGCACGTCGTTCGAGCGCGCGGTGTGCGCCAGAGCCACGCCCAATCGGTCCATCAACGCGACGCGATTCGGCAACCCGGTCAGCGAATCACGAAGGCTCAGGTCGATGAGCGCCGCGGCGGCCTCTCGACGCGCGGTCACGTTGCGGGCGTTGGTCACGATGCCGTGCGCGATCGGATCGCCGAGGAGCCTCGTGGAGGTCGTCTCGAACCAGTGCCACTCGCCGTCGCGGCCCTGCATTCGCAGCTCGATCGGTGGCTGCGGCTCGTCGGATGTCACGAGGCGGTCGATCAGGCGATCGTGCACCGCAAGGTCGGACGCGTGGATCAGGTCGTGCTCGTTCGTCCCCGTGAGCTCGTTCGGCCGGTAGCCGAGCGCGGCCTCCACCGAAGGGCTGCAGTAGGTGAACGTTCCGTCGATGTCGGCGACCAGGACGACGTCGTGCATGCTCGCGAGCAACGCCTGGTGCCACGGCTCGCTCGTCTGCTCGGTCGCGAGCTCCCGGCGTCTGTGCGCGCTCGTATTTCTGAGCCGGCGCTTGGATATTGTCCCCATGGGGCACTCCAGCATGCCCGGAGAACGGGCATTGTCAGGGTGCGCGCCGCGGGGTCTCGACGAACGCAGGCAACCTCGAAGAACTCTGTACCGATCAGTTTCCGCTGATTGTCAAGTCGCGCACGGTGATCAATGTTGCCGATCGAGCGCTTTCACGCTCAGCGTCCCGTCCAGGACGCCGTTCGCGACATCGACGAGCTTGAGATTGTGATTGCGGGCGTGGTTTCGCAGCATCCAGAAGGCCGTTTCGATTTCGAGGCCTGCCCGTTCCGCGAGCACACCCTTGGCCTGCTCGATGACGATCCGGCTACTGAGCGCGTGGTCGAGCTGTGCATTCACGACCTGGACCTCATGCACCGCGCGATGTTGGAGGATGGCGATGGTGGCCGCGTCGGCCAGCGCCTGGCCGGTAATGACGTCGGCCTTGTCCAATTCGCCCCGGTCGGTTCGGAACAGGTTGAGGGCGCCGATGACGTCGCCCCGCAGCCGCATCGGGAGGGCGTGCACCGAACGGAAACCCGCCTCCAGCGCGACCGGCTCGAAACGGGGCCAGCGCCCTTCGACCTGTCCGAGATGCTGGTTCAGCACCGGCTTGCGCGTGCGATAGCAGTCGAGACAGGGGCCTTCCTGAGATTGCAGCTCGAACAGCTCGACCAGGCGCATCGCTTCGCTGGACGAGGCGACGACCCGCAACTCACCCTCTGTGGCGACCAGCATCAAGCCGGCCGCCGAGACGTCGAGCACTTCCACGCAACGATCGGCGAGCATCGTCAAGAGCTCGACGACGTCGAACTCGTCGACGAGCGTGTCCGCGAGTTGGACGAAAGTGCGGGTCAGCACGGATTCTCGGGACATCGCGGCCTCCCTGTCCTCAATGCCGCCCCGTTGTCTCGCTCGAAGGCAATTCTAGCGATCGCGGGCGCGGGCTTCGAGGGAGCAAATGTGCCGAATTCGCCCTGGGTGTGCTCACCGCGGAGGAAACGCGACGTTGAGGAGGTCGGCGAAGAGGGCGGCGGGATCGACGTGGATGCCCCGGCGTTCGAACCAGCTCGTCACGTTGGCCAGGTCACGATGGAGGAGCTCGAGCCCGTGCGGATTGATCGCCAGGTCGACCGCCTGGGGGAAGTCGATGAACCGAAGCCGTCCGTCCCACCACAGCAGATTGAACGCGGAGAGATCCGCGTGCACGATCCCGACTTCCATGAGTGAGCGCAGCCCGTCGACGAGTTGCTCGGCCGCCGACGCGAGCTCGGCCTTGGTCAGCCGGGCCTGCCCGAGCGTCGGCGCGGCCTGCTCGTCGTCGCCGATGTACTCGAGGAGCATGCCGTCGCCGGAGAACTCGACCGGGTAGGGGACCGGTCCGCCGGCTTCCCATACTCGGGTCATGACGTCGAGCTCGAAGCCCATCCAGCGATCGTTGAGGACGCGCTTGCCGTAGTCGGTCATGCGTTCGACGGCGCGTCGTTCCCGACTCCGGCGAAATCGTCTTCCTTCGCGGTAGACGTGATCGTTGACGAACGACGATGCACGACTGAACCCGAGAGCTTCGAGCTCGCCTTTGCTCGTCACGGAGCGGGGTCGGTACCGCTTGTGTGCGAGGAGGCATCGGCGCGCGCCGTCGAGCGAGGTTCGTTCGACGACGAAGATCTCGGCTTCCTTGCCGCTCTTGAGGACACCGAGTGCGGTGTCGGTGAACTGACCGGTGATCACCCAATCGGGAATGGCTCGCAACGCGGGCTCCTTCGGTGCAATTGCGGAGCCCCGCAGAAGGCCGTCGAACGCGACGGCGATTCGGCGAAATCAGAGACGAGATCAGTGACGCGTGAGCGCCGACCGACGGCAGGGCGGGAACGGATGGCGTGGCGCAAGGACAGGCATCGTCGATCCCTCCTCTCGTCGGATGGGCAACGAGCCCATTCTGCCAGCGCGCGGGACCGTTGTGCCGTGCATTTCGAAGGGCCGCGCTATCCCGGGGTGGGCGGTGAGAGCAGTGGCCGGAGGACGAGCCTCCAGTCGATTCCGGGGATTCCGGGCGCGACCAGGTCGACGAACGCGAGGCCGAGGGGGATCACCTGGGCGAACCGGGCGATGATGTCGAGCGTTCGCCGTTCTTCGGCGGTCTTGGCGCCGAGGAAGTCGAGGTACCCGCCGATCGCCGCCTCTTGGATGTCATCCA
>CAAGKR010521961.1_pt1 | contig 10861 bp, 11 predicted proteins | sample 2556971 | NCBI WGS metagenome assembly CAAGKR01 (sample SAMEA5207829, study PRJEB30636) | soil metagenome | biome: forest; feature: boreal; material: soil | place: USA | collected 2011-09 | depth 1 m
ACTCTTTCTGCACCTGCATTTTTTATTATTCTTCCAATTGGAGCAATTGGTAATTCCACATTAATCACCTCATTTTTATATAATTGTTAATATACACTGTTGTCGTACTCCCTTATATATTTATCGGATATTTATGAGATTATTTAGTGATCTATATGCTGATGGGTCATGTCATCATGATTTATATCATATTGGGACAGCCCATTACAAATCGTGTTGTATTTAGTGATGTGGAAATAATTGGGATATAGAAATTGTTCGGATTTCCCAAAAAAAAGTGGGTGTGATGAATCTATCTAGGGTTAATAATCTTAGAAAGTGCTTCAACACTAGCTTCAATCTCAACAGGCTCTACGCAAGCATTTATTGCCGTATTTGGGTCTTTTAACAAGTGTCCTGTCACTATACAGACTACTTGTTCTCCTTTATCTACTTCCTCATTCTCAACAAGTTTAATAAGACCTGCAATCGATGCAGCTGACGCTGGCTCTACACCTATTCCTTCGGTTCTAGCGAGCAATTTTTGGGCATCTAATATCTCATCATCTGTCACAGTTTCTGCCGTTCCATTAGATTCATATATTGCTCTGAGTGCCTTTTGAGCACTTACAGGTGCACCTATTCTTATGGCTGTTGCAATAGTCTCAGGATTAGTAACAATTTCTATACTATTTTTACCATTACGTACTGCATTGGCTATTGGTGCCGCTCCTACAGCTTGTATACCTGTCATCATCGGAAGATCTTCGATGAAACCTGCTTCATGAAATTCTTTAACGCCCTTCCATATAGCTGAAATGTTCCCTGCATTACCAACAGGGAGTATAATTCTGTCTGGAGATTTCCACCCTAGGTCATCCACCACCTCAAAACCTATTGATTTTTGACCTTCTAAGCGAAATGGATTCACTGAATTCAAAAGATATAATTGTCCTTCAAGTGCAAGAGCTGTAATTGTTTCTAAAGCTTCATCAAAATTGCCATTTACTGATAAAACTTCAGCACCATGGAACATTGCTTGTGCAAGTTTACCTAATGCCACTTTTCCAGATGGTAATAGTACTATGCAGCGTTTTCCTGCTCTTGCAGCGTAGGCTGCTAATGATGCGGACGTGTTCCCTGTTGATGCGCATCCAACTGTATTAACTCCAAGTTCAACTGCTTTAGTTATTCCCACACTCATGCCCCTATCTTTAAAGCTTCCTGTTGGATTTGAACCTTCAACTTTAACGTAAAGTTTTATTCCAAGTTTATCTCCGAGATTTTGGCACTTACAGAACGGTGTTCCACCTTCCTCAAGACTAACAATCTTTGATTCGTCAACTGGCATGAACTCCTTGTACTTCCACATGGTAGATTTTCTACAGTTAAAAATATCCTTTGAAACGTCTGGTCTGCAAACAACTTCTAAAGTAGATCCACATTTTATACAAGTGTAAATTATTTCATCAAGACCGTATTGTTCTCCACAGGTTATGCACTTCATCATGGTATCACCTTGTTAATTTTTAATAGTTATAAAATCATTTAGAAATTCAAACTGTTAAACAGTGTAAATCGCTGTTTTAAATATATTAGTACCTAAAATTATTATATTTAAACAAATTTATTATGTTAGATTGCAGATTTGATATAGCTTGCCCATGCAATGCTCAGATTGGCTTCTATAAATGCAGCTATCAATAAGAATACAATAGCACTAACCATCAATTTAACAGATTCCCAGAACTCGTCCATGTTCATTTCTAATATATATTTGAACTGATTGGTTTGGGAAATGTCTGACCTCATGTGTGTTAATCCCTGGAATATATGATAAACACAGCTAGCAAGTCTGAATCCAGCAGCACCTGATATTATAATGCCTATAAATTCAGGAATACCTTGAGGGATATTATATAAAATATAAGCTCCGAGAGGAAATTGGGTGGCAGAATATCCAATATATATACCATTAAAAACGAGGTAAATAGCAGTACCAACTCCAAAAATTATTCCACCAATATAGATAACAAGGACGATATGGAGATAGTTCCCGAAAATTGGAATTGTTTGGAGTTGTATTTGTCCTTGAACAACTCTATTTTTTAAATCACCAAACACCCCAGCTAAAAAAGGGCTTAGAAAGCCAGCTAAGGCATAACCCAAGAGAGCGGAAATTAGTAATATTGCAGTTGAAAGCAATAGATATACTTCGTTTCGTTTGTATAATCCTTCAAAAAATCCATCGTATTTCTCTTCTTTCAGCATTTACAGTCTCCCTATCATACAGCTTACTTTTTATGAGTAATGTTTTTTAAATAACCAATTATTTTTATAAAATATTATTATCTAGTTTCTATTTAAAATCTTCCTTGCATCACCTTCTGCAATCATCCTCTTTTTTGATAATTCTTGGAAGAATTTTCTCATCATACCCGACGCAGTGTTCTTACATTCACCGCACATAGTTGTCCCGTTTTTACAGTCATGATACATATCTTTTAACTTGGCATCCGAACTAACAAGATGGTAAAGGAGCATTTCATATACAACACAGTCTTCGGGAACACCCCCCAATTGGCGTTGCTCTTCTAAACTTTCTCTTCCACCAGTTTTTGCAGATTTAACTTTTTTTTCAGCTACTTCTGGACTATCACTTAAAAATATAGCAGTTTTTGGTTTACTGCTCGACATTTTATCTCCTGTCAAACCGGTAATAAATCTGTGGTAAGTTGATGAAGGAGCAATGAATTTAAATTTGCTTTTGAAACGTTCAGCAATATCTCTGGTAAGCCGTATATGAGGATCTTGGTCGGGACCAACAGGAACAACTGTGGGTTTAGGACCTCCAAATTCCTCTAACTGCGGGTGTAATATATCTGCAACTTGTACCAGTGGAACGTATAAATGTGATATGTTGGTTGATCCAGAAAACCCGTATATTGACTTCATCTCATTAAGATTAACCCTACGACCTAGAATATAGGCAAGATCCTGTACCACTTTGTTTCCCGATTGGAGGTAAGTATGTATATTTTTCTTTTTGAAATCCAGCCCCAGTGCTATGTAGTTGGTTAGATATTCTGTTATTGCAAGTTCCCTCGATTCTTCAAATTCAATGCCCCGAGCAGAGTATGATTCCATATCTGCTATTGGGATATAGATGTCTGCTCCTTGTTTTTGATACCATATCAATTGATCAACGATCATCTTGTGACCGATATGCATTTTTCCGCTTGGCATCATACCGGTAACAACTGCAAATCCACTTTTTTCCCTCATAGCTTTTATTATTCTACCATAATCCCTATGACCGAATATTATCCCTCTTTTCATTAATATGGGAGGATTATCCACGTCGCCCAGCAGCTCTGAAAAGGGGTTAATTCCAAATTGTTCTATGAGTTTTTCATAGTCTAAAATCGCCGAACTCCACGGGTCTATCATTAAATCACCTTTGAAAACATTAAAATTTATTTAAATTTGAATTTTTTATTAAATTGTACTATTACTATTAAAATTCGAATATTAAAATTTGTATCGAACAAAAAATACGCACCAATTTAGGGTCTTGTCCATTCAACATTATAGTAAGTTATATCGTTTTCATCATCAACAACTGCAAATAACAATTTTTTATTTACACCATGGGCAACTCTAACATAACTTGAAAGGTCGGACATCATGAATTTACTATTTTCACTTGCCACCTTTACAAGATAGTTTGAATGGCCATCTCCAGGAGATTTACCCCGTTCATACAGTCTGAATTCTGATCCGTATTTGAAACCGGTTTTAACAATATATCCCCTGTTACGAAGATCCTTGAAAACTATGTAATTAGTAAATGATCCCTGTCCTCGTATGAGTTTAATAAGTTTCTCGATAGTTACATCATCTGAATCTATATTAACTTCTAATTTTCCTTTCTCCATTAAATAAAGTGCTTCGATAAGGGATAACTCAAGTCCGTCTTCTGTCATGTTTCCATAGTGACTTTTTTCATGGATCTTTGCGATATTTCCTTCCCTAACTATAATTAGGTCTCCTGATAATTCTGAATTCATGATTCACCCATTAATGATTTTAACTTATTCAATTTATTGTACTATTCAAAGTCCTGTAATTCTGATACCTGCAAGCTTTATTCTGTTACGAATGTTTAAATTGATTAATAGAGGAGTAATCTTCTCAACAATCATAGCATTTTCTAGAGGGCCACATTCAATGGATCTTACTCCTGAAATTTTCTCTGCAAGTTCCATTACTATTTCATTTGCTTTTGCATCATCACCTGAAATCAGGCAGTCACATTCAACATCTTCATTGATGTTGGTGAGGCTTGCGGCACTCAGATTACAGAATGCAGATACAACCCTTACGTCTTTACTAAGAAATGCTGCTGATCTTTCAGCTGCTGATCCTTCCCACAGATCAACAAATCGGGTTGGTTTACCACCTATACACCCTTCAATGGGAACAGTTGCATCCACAAAAATTTTGCCTTGAACATGTTCCTTAATGCTTTTGAGTGTTATCAGCTGTGCTTGAAGAGGTACAGTCAAAACAACAATATTTCCATTTGTTGCTGCTTCTTCATTGGTCATTGCAGATAGATTAGGGAGATTTTCATTGTTTAACATATCTTTTATAAGCTTAACAGCATTTTCAGCCTTTTTAATGTCTCTCGATCCCATTATAACATGTTCACCAGACTTTACAAATCTCAATGCAAGTCCAAGTCCCTGGTCCCCTGTTCCACCAATTATTGCAATTTTCAATTAAACATCCCCTCCAATTTTTTTTTAATATTAAAATTCTCTATTCTAGTCTATATTATAAATAATATATAAAAAATAGGATTTTCTCGTAAGTGACAGATATCTGTAATTGTTAAGTTTTTAATTTAAAGTTTATTAGTCAGTAATCCAGTGTTATGGAATTACTCTCCAACATTTCAAAATTACAAAAATCTAAAAAAGTTATTAATACATATTTGGACTCAAATTTTTATTAAAATAAATTTTTAAAATTATTTTTGAGGTAATCTAAACTTTCAGCAACTGATTCAGGATCTTTTACCTCTACAACTAGAATATCACGGTAATTCCTATTAGTGAGCTCTTTAAAAAGAGTTTCAAAATCAATATTAACACTTCCAATGGCATTATGGTTGTCAAAACTTCCATCGTTGTCTGAAAGGTGAATATGTTTAATAAGTGGAGATTGTAGCATTTCTGAAATTTCAAAACCCATATTATGGGCATGACCAACATCTAGGGTCATATATGCCCCTAGATCCTCAACCATTTTGTCAAGTTCATTTATATCTTTACCTAACAATCCATCAATATTAGGCATGTTTTCTACACAGAGCATAACTCCCCTATCCTCGGCATATCTAGAACATTCTGATAGGGACTCTTTACTGTTAGCGAGAATCTTTTCCCCAAATTTTTTCCCTAATATTGGTATTTGTCCAGGATGTACAACTACTAAACCTGGCTCCATTGAAGAAGCAAGTTCAATAGAATTTTTTATAAGAGATACAGAGGATTTTCTGATAGTCTCGTTGTAGGATGCTATGTTAATGTCAGACAATGGTGAGTGCACAGTTATTTTAATATTATATGAATCAACTAAATCTTTCGATATGGAATCATAGGGATATTCATTTATGACTTCACAGTACTTCAAACCTCTATCTTCAAGGCAGGCAAGTACCTTATCAAGTGGTTTTGGTGAGAGTGCAAGTGTTGATACGCTGATATTCATCACATAATCTCCTGAATTTTATTAACAAATCGCTTATTCCAAAGTTATATTATGGCTGAATGATATTGGTTTATTCATTTCGAAGCCGGGCATATATGGGAATATCCCTATTCATGGCTTTTAATATGATAGTTGCGAGTTCAATGTCCTTTTTAATCTTAATAATACCTTTTTTACCTACTGTGGCCGTGAACAAATATTCATCTTCGACTAAAATATCGAAGGGAGTGCCGACAGTATCTTTTCTGAAATTGAGAACAACGTAGTTGCCTGAGATCTCGGTGTTAACAGGAAACATATCATCCACTTCCTGTACCTCAAGGGGTTCAACACCTATACTTATACCTATCTTCCTTTCAACTTCGTCTATGGTCTTACCCTTCTTACCTATGAGTTTAGCAATATTTTTTTCATCTATATGGACAGTTGCACGTTTATCAGATTTCATATTAACTTCAACTACTGCATCGGGTATTCTGTTACGTATCTCCTTGATTATCTCCCTTTCAGCAATCTTCTGTATTGGGGTTTTTTCATAGGTTGTTTGACCCACATCCATAACAATTGTCTGTTCTCCGTAAGTATAAACTTCGTGAGCTAAATTACCCGTTTCAAAGTCTCTGATCTCTATTACTGGTCTTGAAAGGTCTGCTTCAACCATACCAGTAGGTACTTTTACTGTGAGTTTAATATCAAAGATGGCTGCAACTCGTCCTTCGTTAATAAATATGGTTGTGTCTACTATGGATGGGATCATTCCAAGTTCAACCCTTCCGATGATTCTTTGAATGGCGTCTATTGGCCGGGTTGCGTGTACAACACCTATCATACCAACTCCTGCCAGCCTCATGTCAGCGAATATTCTGAAATCTTTGGTTTTACGCAGTTCATCGTATATGGTATAATCTGGCCGAACTAATAGGAGAATATCAGCGGTTTTGCTCATATCCTTTTCTAAAGGTGCATACTGGGTTATTTCATCGCCCACTTGAAGATCACGAGGTGATTCCATTGTTTTTACAATTGCCCCGATATCTCTACTATAGAATTCTGCTACTGCCTGAGCAAATGTTGTTTTACCTGCTCCAGGAGGACCAGCTATTAATATACCTTTTGCACTGTTTTTTAACCTGTCAACTAGTTTTTCTGGAAGTTTATAATCATCCATGGATACCTTGGTTATTGGTCTTACAACCGTTATTTCTACCCCGTCTGAGAATGGTGGTCTTGCAATGGATATCCTGTACTCCCTGAATTGAACAACAGTTGCTCCTTCCATTTCTATTTCTATAAAACTTTTAAAATCACTTTTTGCCATTTCAGTGATTTCTCTTGCCATCTTTTCAAGTTCTATATGTTTAAGAGGGTTTGGGCTTATTTTAACTAGTTTAATATTTCCGGGGGTACCCTTTTTTGCCATGGGTCTGACATTTTCTTTCAGATGTATGGACATAGTTTCGTTATCAAAATATTTGGCAATGGTGAGCTCTTTGTATCCTATCATTTCTGGTTTAAGATAAATTGCTTCTAATCCCTGGGCTTCTGCAACTTCCCTCTGTACTCTGTCGCTGGTTATAAGTATCGCTCCATTGTCACCTGCAGTATCCCTGATCATGGCATCTATTTCACCGCCCTTGGCAAGGGATATCTCATCAGAGGTTGGTCTTCTACCAACATAGGAAAGTTTTAATTTTCCCTCTGTACAAAGTTTCTGGAGCTGTTTAAGCTCTCCTAAACCATTAAAACCAGTTTCACGCCCCTTGTTTGCCTGATTTTCAAGTTCAGATATGACTGCTTTGGGAACTATAACCTCGCAGCCATGATAATCTTTACCCATTACTAACTTGGTGATTCTGCCATCAACTATTACACTCGTATCTGGAACGATTTTCATCATTTCTCTCCATAAACGTTTTCGGGCTCAAATACTTTTTCTTTAACCAATTCTAAGTTTCCACTATTTTCTTGAATTTTCCTGAAAAAGCAAGAGTAATATCCTTCATGACATGCTCCGCCATTCTGTTTCACTTTAAGTAAAACTGCATCCTCATCACAATCAGTTAATATTTCTTGCACTTCCTGTGTGTGGCCTGAGCTTTCACCTTTTAACCAAAGCTTGTTTCTTGAAGTGCTCCAATAATGGGCTTTACCTGTATTTATAGTCTTTATTAAGGCTTCTTTATTCATATAAGCAACCATTAGTACTTCAGAACTTTTGTAATCTTGTGATATTGCTATTACGAGTTGCTCACCACCTACTTGATGTCTGAAATTAAGATCCAAAGCTTTTTCATCCATTTCCATCATCCCCAAATCTATTTGGACTGTTCAAGTCCATTTTCTACTTGAAAGATTAAATTTTTTAAGAATCAATTGAATTATACAAATTCCATTATTAAGTTCCTAATTTATGTTTAAGTGACTCAACAATGTTTTCTATACTAACTATTTCCTGTTCTCCACTGATCATATTCTTAACAGTTACGTTACCTTCTTCAAGATCTCTTGCACCTACAAGAACAACGTAGTCGATCTTAAGGGTGTCTGCATAGGACAATATCTTTTTAAGTTTTTTACCAACCAGATCAACGTCGGTTGAAATACCATTTTTTCGGAGTTTTTGGGCTATTTCAAAAGCTTTGAGTTTTAAATCATTTTTTATTGGAGCTACGAAAACTTTCACCGATGGTTTTGTTTCTATGGATTTTTCTTGTTTTTTAAGGGCGTCCATAACCCTATCAAATCCAAATGCGAATCCTGTGGATTCAACATTTTCTCCACCAAATACCTCTATTAAATCATAGGTACCTCCACCACTTATCTGTTTTTGTGTACCTAGCCCGTGTACATAAATTTCAAATACGGTACCACTGTAATAATCCAATCCACGAGCAATACCTAGATTTACAACGTAATCTGAAAATCCAAATGCTTCAAGCGATTTTAAAAGTTCTTCAAGCTCAAATAATGCGTTACAAGCATGTTCACTGCAGTTGATCAGTGCTTCAACATCCTTTATAATTGAACTATTTCCTTTCATTCCAATAAGCTTCAATAATAATTCCTTTGAATTGTCATCTACTTCAATATCTTTGAGTAAATTTGCAAGCTCGTTAACATCACCTTTATCGATTATGCCCATGACTTGATCCTGCATATCTCCCTCGATATTTGCATCGTTTAATATATTCCTAAGAATCCCTAAATTTCCAATATGTATCTCGAAGTCTTTAAGTCCCAGTTCTTCTAGGCAATGTGCTGCCATGCTAATAACTTCTGCTTCGGATCCTGGTGATTTCCCACCTATCAATTCACATCCGAATTGCCAGAACTGTCTAAATCTACCTGCCTGAGGTCTTTCATATCTGAAACAACTCCCAAAATAATACATTTTCACAGGTTTAGGAGTTTTTTGAAGCTCTTTAATATACATCCTTGCTACCGGGGCTGTGAGTTCTGGTCGTAGTGCCATGTCTCTTCCACCTTTATCTTGGAAGTGATAAATTTGATCCTTTATACCTTCACCTGATTTGGTTGTGAAAAGTGAAAGTTCCTCGAAAATTGGTGTTTTAATCTCACCATAACCATAGGTCTCAAATATTTGTCTCATGGTACTTTCAACACATTTCCTTTCTTTCATTTCATTAAAAAGAAAATCACGTGTTCCTCTAGGTCTTTGTATCTCCATTTTCTCTCCTGCCTTTATAATCTGGATAAATTTTTTTTATTATTTACAAATAGCTAATATCAATTTACCATCTATTAGATTGGTATCTTTTAAAAATATTTCATAAATTCTATAGAAATGTAGTATTTGAACAGAGTGAAAATTATAGAATTTTGATTTATTATTTTTAGATGATTTTATTCGTAGTGTTGAAGGTATTCTTCCATCATTTTTGGAAATGATTTTGCACTTAAAAATCTGAGTCCAAATCTTTCAGCCCACACTTTGATACCCTCATCGGCCGCAACTACTCCAGCTCCAAGTTCCTTTGCAAGGAGAAGTACATCAAGATCTGGAGCACTGTCAAGTGTGCCTTTCCTTAAAGCTGCCCTGTAACGTTTTCTAAAGTCCGTTATTGCTTTACCTAAAACCTTGGCTTCAATATCTGCTTTATTCTCACCACGGGACATCAAGACCAATGATTCTACTGCAGATTCCCATATTGAACTTTCAGATATTCTCATCCCTTTGTTCATTCTTTCCCTCATATTCTGTACATACTCGTAGAATATTCCTGAAGGAATTTTTGTATCGTAACGATTGGGAGTTTTTTTAACGATCCATGTTTCAGCTTTGACCATGGTATTATCAGGACATTCATAACGTGCCATATAGTCTGAAAATTCTTTATAAGTGATTGGCGGCATGTGACAGCTTATGTTGAGTTTTATCCTAGACTTCGCAATAAGATCCATTAACATATCTACAGTCTTTGATAGGTTACCTTCTCCATAGTCATCACGAAGTTGTGTATCTGTAAAAGCAGTTGTATCAAGAACAAACCTCTGTTTTGCAAGCATTTTACACCTCTAACCAATCTTCATATTAAATTTATATATTCATAATCATCCTGTTGCATGGAAATATATATTGACTAATGTATAAAAGAATTTCTAAATCAATGGTTTTTAGTAAACCAATATAGAAAAAGCTCTAGATAAAGTAGTTAATATTCTTAGTGAACTAATATTTTAAAAATTAGAAGAACATATAGATATTTTGAAAATATTGAAATAATAATTCAATTAAAAAATTAAAAAAAAGTAAGATGCTAATAATTTCTATAGAGTTATCAGCGCATTAAAAAAATTTACATTTTTTTCTTAAGCATTTCTCGCATTTTTTTCAAGTAATCCAATTTAACTTCGGTCATAGCTATCTTCTTATCGATTTTCATAGCATATAACATCATCATATCTTCTTTACTCATTCCTTCCATCATTTTTTCGCTCATCATACTCATTCCACCCATCATATGTTCTTTTTTCCCCATATGTTTTCAACCTCTCATTAAATATTTTTTTACGCAATTTGAGGCTGTCTCATAAATCAAAATATGGAAAAAAATAAGAATAAATAGACCTTTAAATTTAAAAT
>CAAGKR010391734.1_pt1 | contig 10857 bp, 7 predicted proteins | sample 2556971 | NCBI WGS metagenome assembly CAAGKR01 (sample SAMEA5207829, study PRJEB30636) | soil metagenome | biome: forest; feature: boreal; material: soil | place: USA | collected 2011-09 | depth 1 m
CCCCGCCTCGGCGGGTTCCGCGAGGAGCTGGAGCGAGCCGCGGGCGCGCCCGCCATCCTCGCCGGGAGCGGGGCGGCGTGCGCAGTGCTCTACGAAGACCTCGCCCCGGCCGTTGCGGCACGCGACCGGGTCGTTGCCCGGAACATCGCGCCCACGTGCGTCGTGGGTGTCACCCGATCCGGCGGCGCCGAACCGCCGGCGGTGGAGCCTTGAGCTACTTGCCCTGCTGACGGCGCTGCCAGCGCGTCTTCTTCAGAAGCTTCTTGTGCTTCTTCTTCCTCATGCGCTTACGGCGCTTCTTGATCAGGGAGCCCATGGCAGGAGCCGACGGTACTCGGAATGGCCTGGTACGGCCAAACCGCGCAGCAGTGCCGCTGCGCGGCGGTAACGTCGCTCTGGGTCGGGGGTGGTGTAACGGCAGCACAGAGTCCTTTGGAGTCTCGAGTCGAGGTTCGAACCCTCGCCCCCGAGCGAGACGCCCCCGAGCGAGATGCTTCCCGAGAGAGCTGAACATCCCGGCCGGTGGCGGAAGGGAACGCAAGAGGCATGAGCCCGTACCGACCCATCACGGCAGTGGTGCTTGCAGCAGGCGAAGGCACGCGGTTTCGTTCCACGACTCCGAAGGTGCTGCACCCGCTCTGCGGGCGCCCGATGCTGCTCCACGTCGTCGACGCGCTCTGCGCCCTGCCGCTCGAACGTATCGTCGTCGTGGTGGGCCACGGAGCCGAGCGGGTGACGAAGACGCTGCAGGAGCAGCTCGCCACCGAGCTGCCCGTCGAGTTCGTCGAGCAGCGGGAGCCGCGCGGTACCGGCGAGGCGGTGAGCGTCGCGCTCAGCGCGGGCGTGTTCGACGACCTCGACGCCGAAGACGACCTCATCGTGGTTCCCGGCGACACGCCGCTGCTGCGCCCGGAGACCCTCGCTGCGCTCGCGACCGAGCACCGCGTGTCGGAGGCGGCCGCGACCGTGCTCACCACCCGCCCGAGCGACGTCGACGGCTACGGCCGCGTCTTGCGCGACGCGCACGGCCGGGTCGATCGCATCGTCGAGCACGCCGACGCGTCAGAGGAGGAGCGCGCGGTCGACGAGATCAACACCTCGATCTACTGCTTCCGCCGCAACCTGCTCGCCCCCGCGCTGCGGCGCCTCAGCCCCGAGAACGTGCAGGGCGAGTACTACCTCACCGACGCCATCGAGGTGTTGCGCCGCGCCGGTCATCACGTGCACGCGATGGAGGCCGACCCGGCCGAGGTGCTCGGCGTCAACGATCGCGTGCAGTTGGCGACGGCCGAGGCCGAGCTCCGGCGGCGCATCAATACCCGCTGGATGCGCGAGGGCGTCACGATGGTCGATCCCGATCGCACGTACGTCGATACGAGCGTCGAGCTCGAACCCGACGTTCGCCTGCTGCCCGGCACCATCCTCGAGGGGCGCACCGTGATCGGCACCGGCTCCGTCGTCGGCCCCGACTCGCGCATCGTCGACTCGGTGGTGGGCGCGCACGCCACGATCGCCAGCTCCCTGGTCTGCGAATCGGAGCTCGGCGACTCGTGCACCGTCGGGCCGTACGCCAACGTGCGGGCCGGCACCCGGCTCGCGGCCAACGTGAAGGTCGGCGCCTTCGTCGAGACCAAGAACGCCGACATCGGTGAAGGCACGAAGGTGCCGCATCTCAGCTACCTCGGCGATGCCGACGTCGGCCCGCGCTCGAACATCGGCTGCGGAACGATCACCGCCAACTACGACGGTTCCAACAAGCACCACACGACCATCGGCGCCGACGTGCACACCGGTTCGAACGCGGTGCTCGTGGCCCCGGTGACCGTGGGCGACGGCGCGACGATCGCCGCGGGCGCCGTCGTCACCCACGACGTCCCGGCCGGCGCCCTCGCCAAGGGCGCGCCCGCACGGTTCACCCGCGACTGGCAACGCGCCGGTGCGACCGCCATCGAGCCCGACCCCGAGCCCGACCCCGAGCCATGAGACGCGAACCCTCCTAACATGCCGCCGATGAAGCTCACGCCCGAGAAGACACTCGTCCTCGTCGCCGGGCGCGGCCACCACGAGCTCGCGGAACAGGTGAGCGAGCACCTGCAGAGCCCGCTGAGCGAGGTGGTGCTCTCCACGTTCGCCAACGGCGAGATCTACTGCCGCTACGGCGAGAGCATCCGCGGTACCGACGTCTTCGTGTTCCAGAGCCACTGCGACCCGATCAACGACCGGCTCATGGAGCAGCTGATCATGATCGACGCGGCCAAGCGCGCGTCGGCGAAGCGCATCACCGCGGTCTGCCCCTTCTACGGCTACGCCCGCCAGGACCGCAAGGCCGAGGGCCGCGAGCCGATCACCGCACGGCTGGTCGCCGACCTGCTCGGTGTCGCGGGTGCCGACCGCGTCGTGTCGGTCGACCTGCACACCGGTCAGATCCAGGGCTTCTTCGACTTCCCGGTCGACCACCTCACCGCGGTCCCGGTCATCGCCGAGTACCTCGCGTCGGCGCTCGACGGCGACGTGACGGTCGTATCGCCCGATGCCGGTGGCGGCAAGCTCGCCCATCGCTACGCGACCCAGCTCGAAGAGCGGACCGGGTTGGAGGTCGAGCTGGCGTTCATCGACAAGCGGAGGCCGAAAGGCGTGCACAACGTCGCGGTCGCGACCGAGGTGGTCGGTGAGATCGCGGGCCGGGTGTGCGTGCTCGTCGACGACATGATCGATACCGCGGGCACGGTTGTCAGCGCGGCCAACCTCCTCGTCGACCGCGGCGCCACCGACGTGCTCGTCGCGGCGACGCACGGATTGCTCTCCGGCCCCGCCGTCGATCGGCTCAAGAACGCACCGGTGCGCGAGGTGATCGTCAGCAACACCTTGCCCATCTCCGACGACAAGCAGTTCGACTCGCTGCGGGTCATGTCGATCGCGCCCCTGCTCGCCGGGGCCATCGACGCCATCTTCTGCGACGGCTCGGTCAGCGGCCTGTTTGGTGGGGATAACTTGTAGCGGAGCGAGCAAGCGACCAGTCTCACTCCCGTCCCGCGTCAGGAGCGGCGAGCGCAGCGAGTGCGACCAGGAGACGCCGACCTGGCACAATGGAGGGTTCCCGCGCCCTGAACAGCGCATCGATCGGTTCTGAAGAGGTGCCCGGCCATGTCCGATGTCACGCTGATCGCGCAGAAGCGCACTGAGACCGGATCCGGCGTGGCCCGGCGGCTCCGGCGTGACGGCCGGGTCCCGGCCGTCGTGTACGGCCTCGACGCCGGCACCGTGTCGGTGAGCGTTCCGGCACGCGAGCTCGACCAGATCCTGCACAGCGCCAGCGGGGGCAACACCCTCATCACCCTGCAGGTCGACCAGGGGAACCAGCTCACCCTGGCCCGCCAGGTGCACCGGCACCCGGTGCGCGGCATCGTCCTGCACGTCGACTTCGTGCGCGTACGCGCCGACCAGACGATCGAGGCCGAGGTAGGCATCCAGTTCGTCGGCGAGGCCGAGGGCGTGCGCAACGGCGGCCTCTTCGAGCAGTCGCTCTTCGCGCTCACCGTCGAGGCCCTGCCCGGCGACATCCCGAACGCCTTCGAGCACGACATCAGCGCGATGGTGATCGGCGACGCGATCCACGTTCGTGACATCGCGGTGCCTGCGGGCGTCGTCGTGCTCCAGGAGGTCGACGCGGTCGTGGCCCACATCTCGCAGCCCCGTGCCGTGGAGGAAGAAGTGGAAGTCGCAGCCGAGGGCGAGGAAGTCGAAGGGGCCGAGGTGCCCGAGGCCGCGGCGACCGAGGACGGCCAGGAGTAGGAAGCGCCCATGCTGCGGCGCGCGGCGCGAACCGGCACGCCCGCCGACCTGCTCGTCGTCGGGCTCGGCAACCCCGGATCGGAGTACGAGGGCACCCGCCACAACGTGGGTGCCGAGGTCGTGCAACTGCTCGCGCGCCGTCACGGCGCTCGCCTGCGCAAAGGCAAGGAGCGCGCCCTCGTCGACGAGGTCCGGGTCGGGAGCTCGCGCCTGGCGCTGGCCATCCCGCTCACGTTCATGAATGAATCCGGGCAGGCCGTCGCGCTGCTCGTGCGCCGCCACGGCGTCCCCCCCGAGCGGCTCGTGGTCGTCCACGACGAGCTCGATCTTCCGACCGCGGTGCTCCGGGTGAAGGCCGGCGGCGGGCTCGCGGGCCACAACGGGTTGCGCTCGATCAAGTCCCATCTGCACACCGACGAGTTCCTGCGGGTGCGCATCGGCGTCGACAAGCCGCGCAGCAAGGATGTCGGGGCCGATCACGTGCTCGATCGGTTCTCGAAGCGCGATCGCACCCAGATCGACGTCACGATCGCAGAGGCGGCCGACGCGGTGGAGTTGATCCTCGCCGAAGGCGTCGATGCGGCGATGAACCGGTACAACACCCGCGCGCCATGACGTCCGACCTGAGCCGCGCTCGTTGATGGCCGCCGATCCGGAACGATCCGACCTGAAGTCCGCGCCCCTCGCGGGCGTCGCCGTGCTCCTCGCCGACGAGCCCGCGGTGCGCGCCGCGAGCGGCGGGCAAGGCGAAGCGGTCGCGGTGGGCGACGCGGCCCGGCCTCTCTTCCTCGCGGCGCTGGCCCGGGTGACCGCGCGCCGGCCGATCGTCGTCGCGGTCCCGACGGCGACCGAGGCCGAGCGCATCGCCCACGACCTGCGCCAGCTGCTCGGAGCCGACGCGGTCGAACAGTTCCCCGCGTGGGAGACGTTGCCGTTCGAACGGGTCTCGCCCGCGCTCGAGACGATGGGCCGCCGCATGCGGGTGCTCTGGCGGCTCCGCACGCAGGGCGCGGCTGCGGGGCACGAACCGCTGGTCGTGGTCGCGCCGATCCGCGCGCTCGTGCAGCGGCTGGGCCCCCACGTCGCCGAGGTCGAACCGGTGACCGTTGAGCCCGGTGGGCGGCTGGATCGCGACGAGTTCGTCGCCCGGCTCGTCGAGCTCGGATACCGGCGCGAGTACCAGGTGGAGGCGCGGGGCGAGGTCGCGGTGCGGGGCTCGATCGTCGACGTCTACCCCGTCACGGCCGATCATCCGGTGCGGATCGATCTCTGGGGTGACGAGATCGAGCGATTGTGCGAGTTCTCGATCGCCGACCAGCGAACGACTCGCGAGCGCGCCGCGGTGACGATCTTCCCGGCGCGCGAGATCCTGCCGACCGCCGACGTGCGAACGCGCGCCGCCGCGCTCATCGCGGAGCAGCCATGGGGCGCGTCGCAGTGGGAGCGCATCGAGCAGGGCCAGACGTTCGACGGGATGGAGTCGTGGCTTCCGTGGCTCGCGCCCGACGAGCGGCTGCTCCCCGATCTGCTCGGGCCGGCCGCGCTCGTCGTGCTGCTGGAGCCGCGGCGACTGCGCGACCGGGCCCAGGACCTGCTCGACGAGGAGGCCGCGCTGGCCGAGGCGCTCGCGGTCACCTGGGACGCCGCGGGTACCGAAGGCCTTCCCCGGCTGTCGTTGCCGTTCGATCGCCTGCTCGCCAACACCCGCGCCGGTGTCGTGCCCGTGCTGGCCGCGCCCGAGAATCCCTCGACCCCGCACCTGGCCGCGGGCGCGTTCGATCCGGTCGTCGGAGATTCGGAGGCGTTGGCGAGACGGCTGAGCGCGCTGCGATCGGACGGCTACCGGGTGCTGCTCGCCGCGGAAGGTCGAGGGTCGGCCGACCGCCTGGCGCAGGTGCTCGCCGACGAGGGTGTCATCGTCGACATCGTCTCCGCGGTACCGGATCGCTCCCCGCTGCTCGACACACCGGGAGCGCGCATCGTCGTCGCGCCGCTCGATCGCGGCGCGGTGGTGCCCGGCGCCCGGCTCGCGCTCGTCGCCGAGGCCGATCTCACGGGACGGCGTCGGGTCCACCGGACACCCCGCGGCGCGAAGCGGACGCACGACTACTACGAAGGTCTCGCCGCAGGTGATTACGTCGTGCACCGTCAGCACGGCGTCGGTCGTTTCGTCGGCATGGTGTCGCGCACGATGTTCGACCTCGAACGTGACTACCTGCTGGTCGAGTTCAGAGGCGACGAGAAGGTCTACGTCCCGACCGATCAGATCGACATCGTCCGCAAGTACACCGGAGGCGACACCCCGAAGCTGTCGAAGATGGGTGGCAGCGATTGGCAGAAGACCAAGGCGAAGGTGCGCGAGGCGGTGCGCGACGTCGCGGGTGAGCTCGTCGTGCTCTACCGGCGCCGGCTCGCGACCCCGGGCCACCCGTTCGCGGCCGACACGCCGTGGCAACACGAGATCGAGGACGCGTTCCCCTACGAGGAGACGCCCGACCAGCTCCAGGCGATCGTGGAGACGAAGGCCGACATGGAGCGGCCGGTACCGATGGACCGCCTGGTGTGCGGCGACGTCGGGTACGGCAAGACCGAGGTCGCGATCCGGGCGACGTTCAAGGCGGTGCAGGACGGCATGCAGGTCGCGCTGCTCGTGCCGACGACGCTCCTCGCGAGCCAGCACGGGCAGACGTTCCGTGAGCGGTTCGCCAACTACCCGGTCCGGGTCGAGGTGCTGTCGCGGTTCCTCTCGACGAAGGAGCAGACGGCGGTGCTGCGCGGGCTCGCCGACGGAACCGTCGACGTCGTGATCGGCACCCACCGCCTGCTTTCCGACGACGTGAAGTTCAAGGATCTGGGTCTGCTCATCGTCGACGAGGAGCAGCGCTTCGGGGTGATGCACAAGGAGCGGATCAAGCAGATGCGAGCGGGTGTCGACGCGCTCGCGCTCAGCGCCACACCGATCCCGCGCACGTTGGAGCTGTCGCTCACGGGGATCCGCGACCTCTCGCTCGTGAACACGCCACCCGAGGATCGCCAGCCCATCCTTACCTACGTCGGACCGTTCGACCAGCGCGCGGTCGCCGAGTCGATCCGGCGCGAGCTTCTGCGCGAGGGTCAGGTGCTCTACGTGCACAACCGCGTGCAGGACATCGAGCACGTCGCGGCAGACGTCCGGGTGCTCGTGCCCGAGGCGCGCGTCGACGTCGCGCACGGTCAGATGGACGAGAGCCGGCTCGAGCAGGTGGTCACGTCGTTCTGGGATGGCGAGTTCGACGTGCTCGTGTGCACGACCATCGTCGAGAGCGGTCTCGACATGCCGACCGTGAACACGCTCGTCGTCGACCGCGCCGATCTGTTGGGGCTCGCGCAGCTCTACCAGTTGCGGGGCCGGGTCGGTCGGAGGGGCCAGCGCGCGTACGCGTACCTGTTGCACCCGCCCGACCGCGCGCTGTCGGAGGAGGCTTACGAGCGCCTGAAGACGATCGGGGAGTACACGGATCTCGGGTCGGGCTTCAAGATCGCGCTGCGCGACCTCGAGATCCGCGGCGCCGGCAACCTGCTCGGAGCCGAGCAGTCGGGTCAGATTGCCGCCGTGGGGTTCGACCTCTACATGGAGATGGTGACCGAGGCCGTCGGCGAGCTCACCGGCGAGGTGGCGCCGGTCCCTGCCGAGGTGGCGATCGACCTTCCCGTCGACGCCCACCTGCCGCGTGACTACATCGCGCGCGACGACGTGCGGCTCGAGGCCTACCGGCACCTCGCCGCGGTCACGACCGATCAGGACGTCGATGACGTCTCGAGCGAGTGGGCCGACCGTTACGGACCGCTCCCACCCCCGGCGGCGGCGCTGCTCGACGTCGCCCGGCTGCGGGTGGCGTGCCTCGAACGCGGGATCCGCGAGGTTTCGCTCCAGCGTGGTCGCGCGCGGTTCACGGGCCTCGAGCTCCGCAAGTCTCAGGAGGTGAGGCTCAAGCGGCTCGCGCCCGGCGCGACGGCGATCGACGGCATCGTGACGGTGCCGTTCGCCGGCACCGGGCCGAGATCACGAGCGGGCGCGGCCGCCGACCGGTCGATCGCCGAGGCGTTGCGGCTCGTGCTCGCCGAGATCGCTCCGGCCGAGCGGGCACCGGTAGCATCGACATCCGCATGAGCTTTCGATCGTTGCGCCTCGGGCGCGTCCGCCCCGGCGTCTCGGTGCTGCTCGTCGCCTCGCTCGGTGCGCTCCTGGCCGCCGGATGTGGCAGTGCCACCGCGAACGCGATCACGGTCGACGGCACGACGATCTCGCGGCGCACCTTCGAACGCGACGTGAGCGCGCTGGCGTCGAACAGCAAGCTCAAGGCCCTCGACAAGCAGGTGGCGGCGCAAGGCTCGTCGAGCCAACGCCTCTTCGACGCGCAGGGCAACGCGTCCCGCGTCCTCACGACGAGCTGGCTCAACCGGCTCGCGAACCAGATCGTCATCGATCACGAGTTCACGGCTCTCCATCTCACCAGCACCTCGGCCGACCTGACGGAGGGCAAGAGCCAGTTCGCCCAGCTCTTCGCGTCCGGCTCGTCGAACGGCACCGCGCTCGTCGCCGACTTCCCGACGTGGTTCCAGACCCAGGAGTTCGGGCGCGAGGCGCGGCTGGTCGCGGTGACTCGGGTGATCGACGCCCGCCACCCGATCACCCAGGCACAGATGCTCGACTTCTACAAGAAGAACGTCGGGAGCCTGTGCGCTTCGGGAATCAACCTCGCGCACATCCTCGTCAAGACGTTGCCCGAGGCCCAGGCGATCGAGGCTCAGCTCGCGGCGGGGGCGAAGTTCGCGGATCTGGCGCACGCGAAGTCGATCGACACGACTTCGGCGACGAAGGGCGGGAGCCTCGGCTGCTTCGCGTCGGGCCAGTTCGTCGCCGTGTTCGAGCAAGCGGCGTTGAAGGCGAAGGTCGGTGTTCCCACCGCGCCGGTGCACAGCCAGTTCGGCTACCACGTCATCCTCACGACGAAGTACGTGCCCCCGACGTTCGCGTCGCTCCAGGTGCAGATTCGTCAGCAGCTCATCCAGCAGCTGAACCTGGTGCAGAAGTTCGTCAGCACGGGGCTGAGCAAGGCGAAGGTGCACGTCGACCCGTTGTACGGCACCTGGGACGCGAAGACCTACCGGGTGATTCCGCCGACGGTACCGTCGGTTCGTAACTCGAGGAACGCGACCACCACGCCCACCTCGTGAGCGGTCGAGTCGTCGTCGTTGGGCTGGGGCCCGCCGGTGCCGACCTGATGCTCCCGGCGGCTCGCACTGCGCTCGAACGGATCCCGATCCGCTACGCGCGCACCAACCGCCATCCCGCCGTGACCGAGCTGGTCGCGGCGGGACTCGCGATGACGTCGTTCGACGACCGCTACGTTGCCGCACCCGATCTCGAGGCGGTGTACGCGTCGATCGTCGACGCCCTGCTCGACGCCGCGTCGGAGCAGGGCGAGGTCGCGTACGCGGTGCCGGGCAGCCCCACGGTCGCCGAGCACACCGTCGTGCGCCTCCACGAGCGCGCGGGGTCGGCGGGCGTGGAGATCGAGGTCATCCCGGGCCTCTCGTTCGCCGATCTGGCGTGGGCCCGGCTCGGGCTCGACTCGTTCCGTGGTGGCCACGTCGTCGATGCGCGCAGCATCGCGGCATCGGCCGCGGGTCTCTCCGGACCGCTGCTCATCGCGCAGTGCGACAACCAGCTGGTGCTCTCCGACGTGAAGCTCGTGCTCCTCGAAGCGCTCGAACCCGACACGCCGGTGACGGTGCTGTCGCGGCTCGGCCTCGCCGACGAAGCAGTCACCCGCGTGGCACTCGCCGACCTCGACCGCGTGGTGACGCCTGATCACCTCACGTCGTTGTTCGTCGACACCGGTGGCGCCGCGGTCGCGGGCGAGCTCGCCGCGCTGGTCGCGCTCACCGAGCGGCTACGCGGGCCCGGCGGTTGCCCCTGGGACGCGGAGCAGACCCACCATTCACTCGCGCGCCACCTCCTGGAGGAGGCGTACGAGGTGGTGGACGCGATCGACGAGCTTCCCGTGTCGGCTCCCGCCGGCGAGGAACCGGTTCCCGCGGGCGCGTACGACGCGCTCGAGGACGAGCTCGGCGATCTCCTCTTCCAGGTGGTGATCCACTCGGTGCTCGCGCGCGAGGCCGGCGCGTTCACGATCGCCGATGTGGCCCGCGGGATCCACGACAAGCTCGTCCGCCGCCATCCGCACGTCTTCGGCACGGTTGCGGTCGACGGCAGCGCCGACGTCGTGCGCAACTGGGAGCAGATCAAGCGGGACGAGAAGGGCACGGATTCGCTCGTCGCGGGGATCACCGCAGGCCTCCCCGCGCTCCTGCTCGTTCCGAAGCTGTTCCGGAAGGCCGACTCGATCGGCCTCGACCCGTCGGCCGGTTCCGTCGAACGCGCCGGCGCGGCGCTGCGTGAGCTCGGCGCGGGCGCTTCGGTCGACGACGTTCTCGGGGGCGCGGTGCTCGGCGAGTTGCTCGCGGCGGTGGTCGCGATCGCTTGGGAGCGGGGTGTCGACCCCGAGGCGGCGCTGCGGAGCTGGGCCCTGCGGTACCGCGACCACTTCGCGGCGATGGAGGAACGGGCCGCGGCCGATGGCATCGACCTCGCTCGGGCGCCCTCCGCCGCGGTTGCCGACCTGTGGGCCGCGGTGACCGCGCGTCCGGGCGCAGTGATGCCGGGGCAGTAGGTTCGGATCTCGTGCTCCCGTTTGGTGCGGGACCGGTGACGAACGGCGAGTTCGTCCCCGCGAACCCGTCGGCCCACGATCACGACGTCGTCGACGCGACGCTGGCGGAGGTCGAGTGGGCGGCGCACCGCTGCGCGATCGACCGGCGAGCGTTTCTGCGGGGCGCCGGAGGGGTCGCGGCCGCGCTGACCGTCTTCAACCTGGCCGCGTGCTCGGGTGGCGGGCGCAGGTCGGGCGGCTCGACGACCGGGCCGTCGTCGACGACGACGACATCAGGCCCCGGCGGCACCTACACGGTACCGACCACGGCCGACCTGCCCGCGTGCGAGCACGCGCTGGCGGGCACCGG
>CAAGKR010127221.1_pt1 | contig 10856 bp, 8 predicted proteins | sample 2556971 | NCBI WGS metagenome assembly CAAGKR01 (sample SAMEA5207829, study PRJEB30636) | soil metagenome | biome: forest; feature: boreal; material: soil | place: USA | collected 2011-09 | depth 1 m
CGTCTGGCGTCCTCCACGTCGGTATCGGTGCGGGAACCGGTACTGACATTACTGCCGGAAGTTATCAGCTTCAAAGCGCTAATGATAATTATGATTACGGCCGCCGCGCCAGCTGCGAAGGCCACGATGTTGGTTATCCTAGCCAGCGTTTTGTTAAGCGGGTTTACAAGTTGGCCATTGACTGTCCGAGGTTGGCTCTTGCAAGCCGTGGGCATGTCTTTAGCGCTGAACTTACTGCAGTCTACGCCGCTGAAGAAATCGTAGGCCGCAACAGGCCGCGGAGCCGCGAACAGGCAGAGTGTAAGCAGAGCTACGGCCAGCATTAGTCGTCTCGTCATAGCTGACCCACCACAAAGGCCACGATGGCCTCGGCTGAAATGGCTACTACTAAACCAACCAACGAATAAATAATGCCGTTCTTGGCCTTGGCGGTCTTCTCCGGGTTGCCACCCGCGGTTATATAGCGCAAGCCGGAGACCGTAATTATGAGCAGTGCCAGGGCCCCGATAATGCCTAGAGCTACGGATATGATGGTCGACACTTCGCCCGGGTCGGCTGATGGGTGGGGTAAGCTGCCGGGGCTTATGCTGGTTGCGGTGAGCAGTAATACAAGTGGTGCCATATTAACTGCCCCCCAGCCGCTGGCCTAAGAAGTTGACGAACACTGCTGCCGTGATGGCGATGGCCGTGCCGAGCAGGGCGTTAATAATGGTTGATTGCGCCTGGGCCGTTTGTTCGGGATTGCCCTGGCTGGCGACGTATTTGAAAGCTCCGATTAGCACGAAGGCCACGGCCACTACACCGGCGATGCGCAACAAGTCATCGACGACGGCCAGCAACACCAACGCCAAGTCTGCCTGACCACCGCTCGGCAAGAAGTGAAAGATCCTGACATTGCAGCCATTATCGGCTGCAGTGGCGCCGCTGAAGTGATCACTGGGCAAATAGTGCCACCACGGTATCAGCCCAAGGAAATCACCCTTCTTGCAGGCAGCGTCGCCGGCATAATCAGCAAAGAGCGTGAGCTTGGACGTGAGCAGTGTAGTTATCAGACTAATCATCATTTACTCCTAGTGGAACGCCCCGCCGGGTATTAAGAATTGCAGGAAAGCATATAGGAATAAGTAGGCGAAGATGGCTATGATAGTGTTTTGTAAACGGCCCTTGGCGGACGCGGCCTTTTGCGGATCACCTTGGGAAGCCGAGTACTGTATGCCGCCAAGGATTAGGGAAATAACCGCTACCAAGCCAAAGACCAGCGAGAACAGGTTGATGGCCGGATTAATATACTTGCCTATAAAGTCACACTTACTTGCCCCACAGCTGCTATAGACAGCTGGATCGACGTGCGCAGCTTTTCCCCAAGCTGATTGGCAGGCATCCAGGTCGCTGCTATTGGCGGGGTAGCTGTTACATGCATCTTTCACGCTTTGCGCGGGGGGTTGTCCAGTGCCGCCATCATAACCTTGTTCGCAAGCTTTTTGAGACGTTCTGTGCAGGCAGTATTTAGTAGCATCCGAGGAGGCAGCTGCTGTGCGCACCGGGCCCGCAAGCACCACAAAACCTAATACCAACAGTATTGCCGAGCTAAAAAGTAGTGTTTGTTTTAATATTCCGTGCTTCATGTAACCATGTTTAATGTTTGTACTTGTTACTGTAAGTCTATTATGGACTCTGGAAACAAAAAAACAAGTGCAGGAGGCTTGACCACTGGAGAGGCGGAAGTCATTGATGTGCTATAGTGGTTAAGGTAATTCATAGAAGATAAAAATGTGGCGTCGCTCATTATACTTATTCTCCACCTTATTAATCCTTGCTAGTATTGGCGCTGTTTTTATCCAATCACCGCTAGTGTATGCGGATTCTCAGCAAGAGGAAGCCAGTAGCGATTGCAAACCAGCAGTGGCTATTGGTACTGCCGTGGGGAATTTGTCTAGTGATCAGCAGATTGCGGCTTGCGAAAAAGGCTTTCTGGCCGCGCTACAAAAAGACGCACCTAAACCTCCGATAAGTAGCGAGGCAAAACAGAAATGTCAGCAACAAGGCAGCACGGCCGCGACTAGTGTCACCATTGATATATGCCAGGTTTACCTTACAAAACAGGGCCTATGCTACTCAAGTCTTTATAAGAGTGACAGTAACTCAGCCTATTACTGCCAGATTGGTTATAACATCGCCTATTATAGGCTTTCGGGCTTGGCTAATCTGCCCGCGCAGCCAACACAACAGCAACAACAAAACCAGCAACAACAAAACCAAGCACAACAGGCTTGTCAGCCTAATATTCCTGGTGCTGGTAACTCTAATCAACTGATGCAGGATTGCGTAACAGGCTATATTGGAGCACTAAATGGCCAACCTCAAACCCAAGCTTGTCCCAGTTCAGTTGGTGGCGGTGCCGCTATTGACCAGCAATACTGCGTAACAGGATTTGGCCTTCAGCAAGCTGCCGCCGGTGATGCTGCCAACAAGCAGCTGGGGTGCGAGGGTCAATTCAGCAGTCCGCTTACGTGGATTGTTTGTCCGGTGGTGAACGATATTTTGGTACCAGTCATTAATTTCATTGACAATATGATTACTGATCAGCTAAATGTTAAAACGAGTGCCATTTTTTGCGACACTGGGGACACCTGTAAGGCTTACTACGCGGCCTGGCAATCATTCCGTAACATTGCGCTGGGGTTAATGACCATCGCCGGGCTGGCAATCGTTATCGCCCAGGCTCTGGGCATGGAGATATTAGACGCCTATACCATCCGTAAAACCTTGCCCAGGCTGCTTATAGCTGCCGTTGCTATAACTTTGTCCTGGCCGCTCATGAGGTTTCTGATCAATCTTTCGGACGATCTGGGCTTCGGCGTCAGACACCTTATCTACGCCCCGTTCTCCGGACTAAGCGACACGCTTGATTTAAGCTTTGGCGGCGGCATCGCGAATATATTTGGCAGTGCCGGTGTCGGCGTAGGTGCAGTAGCTGGCTGGCTAGTACTCGGGGGGTTTGGTGCGCTGATAGCATATGCCGGTACGGCGGCCTTGGCCGTTTTTGTAGCTATTCTTGTGCTGATACTGAGGCAGGTTGCCATAATCCTGCTTATGCTTCTGGCACCAATAGCTATAATTATGTATATCCTACCGAATACTCAGCGGGTCTATCGGCTGTGGTGGGAATCGTTTAGCAAGGCGCTACTTATGTTCCCTCTAATCGCGGCCTTTATCGCCACCGGACGGGTGTTTTCGGCCATCGCCATACATAATGGCTCCTTTATTAATCAGCTCATAGGTTTCACGGCTTACTTCGCGCCTTACTTCATGATACCGCTGACCTTCAAGATGGCCGGCGCTACCATGAGCGGTCTGGGCAACTTCGTCCAAAGCCGTGCCCAGGGCGGCTTCAGTATGCTTAGTGGCTTCCGCGGGCAGCAAAGGAAGCAGCGCCTGGAGAGAGTCCGTGCCCGCGGCCTTTATCGTGGAACGAACAGACTTACCAAAGGGCTTAATAAGCTCGGTCATTACACTTGGAACGCAGACGAGCAGCTGCCTATGGACATTGGTACAGGCAGAGGAGTGGGCAGGTTAACTGGTAAGGCTGGTAAACGTCTATTCGGCCGCATGGCAGGAGAACTGGCTGGCAAGAAGGCTGGCATGTTTGCCGAACAAACCGCTAAGGGTGTTGAGCAGACTAACAATCACTATTCAACGGACTGGGCCCTCCTGGGCCTGCGTCATAGATTCGCGGGCGACCGCGAAATGTCAGCCAAAAACCGGCAGGCCATGGATGATAAGTACGGGCTCAAGCAAAACGATGAGGGCCAGTGGGTTAAAACTCAAGCAGGCGAAGAAGCAAACTTATGGCGAGCCCCAGAAAACGGTGACTATCATGGCCTCTTGGAGTACGGAAGTGATCTGCGAAAATACGGCGAGGCCGGCTCTATGGCCCAGTACGCTGGAGTGCAGCTAGATGAAGCCAGAGTCGGCACATTAAGTAGCTTTGGCAAACATATGGAAACCCAACGGGCCACGGTCCAGAGCGTCGCCCTTACCTCGGCGGCCAAAGATGGTAAGCTCAACCATGAAGAAGCGATTCTGGCACTCGATCCTATGCGTCAATCGGCCGACCCCGTCGTGAAAGCTTTCGCCCAGGCCCAGCAGGCCCAAATGGAGCGTGTCGCCCAAGGGCCCCGCCAGGACTGGCGTCCAGGCAAAGGCATGCGTTTCAACGAAGAAGGCAATCCATACAATGTCCATGGCGACACTCCTGTCAGGGAGCTGCAAGGAGACGGCAGCAGCTACGCAATGGTGCCAGCCTACAAGACCAAGGAAGCCTACGCCGATTCCAGTAGCATGAAAGGGTCGGCAGCTATGGGAGCTAAGGCTGAGTCAATCAAAAATCAGAAACCAACTATACTTAGCATGATCAATGAGGAAAGGCCAGAGCTATTGAAGCCAGGTGAGGCCCAAGCCATGAAAGATGCGGCTATTGCTGGCTCTATGAACTCTTATGGCGATCCTGATTCAATATTAGAGTGGAAAGATATCCTGAGCAAGCTTCCGCAACCAACCCCCGAAGAAACGGCGAGGGCTCATAAACTAGTCGATGAACAGAATCGGCGCGCCACGGCTGCCGGCGGACCGCCAAAACCCCCCGGTCTTAGCCCCCCAAGTTTGCCCGGTGGTGGAATACCGCAGCCGCCAAGCATAATATAAGCGTCCCTAGCCGGGGACGTGCCTGCGTCAGTTATGGAATATACGCTTTTGTAAATTTAGCAAAAAGATTTTAATAAATCTTGACGTTTTGATGTAAGTGTGCTATTATCTTTGTATTAAACAAAAACACAAACAGGATTCTGTTTCGAAAGGATACCCAAAGCCACTATGAGCGAATCAGCACCAAGACAGGGCAGCTTTAATGAATTTAGCCAAGCAGCAGATATTATAACTAACGCGAACGCTACCACGGCCCTGGAATTAAACGAGCTTATGGCCGCCAGGGCCCTGCGTAACTCGGCTGAAGTAGCAGTCTTGAACGATGCCGCCGAAATAGCTATATATGGATCACGCGGACAGACCGCAAGCTACGTTGACGCTGCCGGTAAGCCACTCCAGAAACCAATTAAAGGCCGGATCGACCGTATTCTTGAAAGTCCTCGCTGGGGCACATCTACCGCGGAGCGCCAGGCCAATGCTCCCAAAGCCCAGGCCGCGGCCAAGGAGTACGGGGACAACGTTGAAAAACTTGTGGGCGAAGGACTTGAGCTTTGCCAGGCCAAGATAATCCTTGACCGGCGAGAACAACTCGCTGGCAAGCTCGATAAGGCTGACCGCCAGCACTGGTCTAAGGTCGATAAGAACATCAGGCTTATAACCGACCAGTATATTAAAAATGGTGATACTCCGGCTGATGCCAAGGCTAAAGCCGAAGCACGGGTAGCGCGGCGCAAGCTGGAAGCCAAAGGTTCTGACATTAACCCGCAGACCGAAGAGAGCAAATTGAAGAATCTTATTCGTACCAAGGGTATTTTCACGGTTGAAGAACTAAACCGGGCTGAACACCCTGAGCCTAGCAAAGAAAAAGAAAAAGGGCCTAAGGAGCTTACTGAAGACGAAAAAATGCTGTATCGCCTGACGGGCACACTGAATACTTCACGTGCCCGATATGCCGGTGTCAGCGCCCGCCGGGCCAGGGGCCATGGATTATTAAGTTTCGGCAAAAAGCTTCGAGAGCTCAGTAAGGAAAGCGTGGCGGAGGCAAGGAAAAATTACGAGCGGGACAGTAAAAGGGTGATCCTGCATGAAAGGAATATGGCACATGAGGCCGGGGTTAGCCTTGAAGACCTCGACAACTATGCTGAACAGTTCGCCATTGGAGAGGCTGAAAGAATGGTTAACGCGCTGTACCGTAAGCGCCAGCTTGCAACCGGCCAATATGAATATGGGATGACCGCGGCTGTGAAAAGGGACGAATGGGGCAGGCCTATAGACAAAGAGGACAAGCTTGTATTAAAGGATAAAAACGGTAAGCTTAACTATTTATATTTGAAGAACGGCAGGGGCGAACCTCTATACGAATTAGAAAAAGATAAGAAAAGACGGGAGCCCATAACAAAAGAAGTTGAGCCTAAAACACCTTTGGACCGTGCGGTTAGAAAGTTCTACAAGTGGTGGGGCAAACAGGCTGACGCCAGACTATTCAGCACAGCTACACTTAAGAAGTCTGGCGTTATGACAGCTGTCGGCGTTCCGGCCGGATTGGCCGGAACCATCCTGCTGGGCCCGATTGCCGGTGGCGCGGTCGGCACCTTTGCTGCCAGTAAAATTGCTAAAAGTATCGCGGCTAACCAAATAAATAAGCGCAGCTATGGCGGCCCTATGTATATTGACCGGCTAAGCCGGGAGGCGCTGAACTCTGTCGATGCCGGTTTCGCCATTGGCGACGTAATAGACAAGCAGACCCGCAAGGAGGTTAACCGTAACCGCCGGCGTTTGGTTGGTTCAATAGCCGCTGCCGCGCTTAGCGGTACGGTGGCCGCTGTTGGCGCGGAACAGTTAGATGATAAGTTATAGGCCGAGGGCCAAGCAAAAATAAACAAAAAGGGGCGAACAATGTTTTCGGAACAAGATAAAACACTTATAAAAGAGCTCGGCCTGCAAAACCTGTCCGAAGATCAGCAGACTCTGCAGTTGCAGAAGTTTTACCTAGCTTTGCAAAAGAAAGTCGGCATGGCCTTGGAAGACAAGTTAAGTGACGAGCAATTAGCCGAGTTCGAAAAAGTCAGTGATGCCGGCAACGATACGGTTACTGCAGACTGGCTGCGCCAGGCTATACCTGACTACGACCAGGTTGTAGCCAGCGAAACAGCCGACCTTAAACGGTCTATAAAACAAACCGCCAAAGACTACCGGGATATTATCCACGAAGACAGTTGACCCGATATTTTGCTATACTTTAAGCGGTATGGCACAATACAAACTGATTCAGGACATTGAGGCCGAGGATAAGATCCTTGGGCCGTTGACGCTGCGGCAGTTTATTTTCGCGTTGGTGGCAGCGTTTCTCTTCTATATTTGTTTCATACTGGTGACCAAGCATGTGTTTTTCTTGCTGGTGTTGTTCCTGCCGCCGGCGCTGTTTTGCGCCTTTTTCGCCGTGCCGTTTGGGCGAGATCAGCCGACTGAGATATGGTTCCTGGCTAAGTTACGGTTTTGGTTCAAGCCGCGGCGACGGATTTGGAACCAGAGCGGTGTCAAGGAACTAGTGACTATCACCGTGCCCAAAAAGGTTGAGCGCATACTTACCAAAGGCTTTAGCCAGACGGAGGTCAAGAGCCGGCTGAAGGCGCTGGCCGATACCCTTGACAGCCGTGGTTGGGCTGTCAAGCATTCCAACCAGGCTGACGCTTACGCGCAACCGGTGGTTGGCACGGGTGATTCTGACCGTTTAATCGATATCAACAGCTTGCCGAACGAAGTGCCGGTTGACGTTATGATGCCGGGTGAAGATATCTTGGACGAGGTTAACAACCCGATCGCCCGGCAGTTCGAGACTATGATTGACCAGTCCAGCCGTCAGCGCCGGCAACAGTTAATGGATGAGCTCAATGGTATTAGGGAAGGCCAAGCTGTTGGCGTCGCCGGGTCGCCAGCCAACAATTGGTTTATGGGCCAGGTCGGAACGGCAGGTCCAGCCGTTGTTGCCGCTAGCGAAGATAACAGCGCGCTGTCGTCCAACCTGGCGGCCAAAGCGAGTTCGCGGCAGGTGTCGCTCGGCAATCTGCGGACGGTCAAGCCGCTGGCTAACCAAACAACGCCGTCAGACGACATGCCGACAAACAGCCCCCAGGGCACGGATCCGGCAGCTTCAGCCAGCACGGCCGGCCAAACAGCGGCAGATGACCAGGTGACAGCGGTGACAGCACCTGGTGACCCTGCTATACTATCTTTGGCCAAGAACGATGATCTCAACGTAACGACGTTGGCTCGCCAAGCCCGGAAAACCCGGGAAAACAGCGGCCAGTCGCCAGATGAGGTCGTTATTTCATTGCATTGATTCGCTGGCCCCTCAAGGAACGTGATTCCTGATTACAAATAAAGGTGGGTAAACATCATGGATCCGTCGACGCAAACGACACCCGACCAACCAAATCCGGCCCCGGCGGCCCCGACTGGCGCCCTGCAATCGGCAGCCAGCTCCGCGCCGGTGCCTTCGCCGTTAATACCCGGGCAATACGTCGCGCCGGTAACCGCACCCGGCGCTAATAATGCGGCAGCACCGCTAAATATGCCTACCGTGGGCAGTGCCAAGCCGCCTGCCAAGCCGGTCGCCCACCCTAATAGCACGCAGAACTCCTTGCAGATCGCCGAAGTCCGCGACGGCATTGTGATTATGAATGACGGGTCGTTCCGGTCGGTGGTGATGGTTAAGAGCATTAACTTCGACCTAATGAGCGCCCAGGAACAAGAGGCTGTCGAGTATAGTTACCAGGGGTTTTTGAATTCGCTCTTTTTCCCCATCCAGATCTTTATCCGTTCGCAAAAGGTCGACCTGGGGCCTTACATAGAGAAGCTTGATAAGATACGGACTGAGCACGACAACATGTTGCTGGCGTTGCTGATGGAAGATTACATTGGCTACATCGCCGACCTCAGCCAGCAAACCAACATTATGGATAAGAAATTTTACATCGTGATCCCGTTTTTCCCGGTGATTGACGCCCAGAAAGCCTTGACCCAGAGCAAAAAATTCTTGGGTGGCTTAGGCGGTTTATTCAACAAGAAAGAGCAACATGTCATCATTAACGAACCCGACCTCGAGAACGCCAAGACCGAGCTGCGCAACCGTGTGCAGTCCGTGTTGTCGGGGTTGCAGCAGTGCGGTATCCAGGGCCTACCACTTGATACACAAGAGCTGATCGAACTATACTATGACGCTTATAATCCGGACACGGCTACCCGCCAACAGCTCAAAAATTTCGATAGCTTGACGGCCGATATAGTTACTAAGGGCGACGGCGTGGCGCCACAGGCCCATTTGCAGAGGGAACTGCAATGACGAGGAAGCACATCTGATGTTTGGCAGAAAGAAGCAACCGCCGCTTGATCCTGTAGCTGTCGCCCAGGCCCAGCGGGCCCGCGAAGAGCAGGAGGTCCAAGCGGCTTTCCAGAAAGGCATCACGGCGCTGCGCGATTTCGTGGCGCCCAGTTCGCTGGAGTTCAGCAATACGCACTTCCAGCTCGGCACCCGCTATGCCCGGACGTATTACGTTTATGGCTATCCGCGGCAGCTTTATACCGGTTGGCTGAGCAGCATGATCAACCTGGACGAAGTGATTGATACCAGCATGTATATTTATCCGGTGGAGAGCCAGGTAGTGCTGGAAAATTTGCGCAAGAAAGTCACCCAGCTGGAGGCCGGTATCCAGATCGAGGCCGAGAAGGGCCGGGTCCGCGACCCGGGCAAAGAAGCGGCTATCAATGACGCCGAGGAAATGCGCGACAAGCTGCAAGTCGGCGAGGAACGTTTCTTCCGCTTCGGATTGTACTTTACTATCTACGCCGGCAGCCTGGAAGAGCTGGAGTTTATTTCCCACAAGGTCGAGTCGATGCTGGGGCAACAGTTAATTTATAGCAAGGCCGCTTCTTCGCAGCAGGAGCAAGGGCTTAACAGCACTGTGCCGCAGCTGGTCGACCAGCTCCAGATCCGGCGCAACATGAGTACCGGCGCCCTGAGCACGAGTTTCCCGTTCACCAGCGCCGACCTGAGTCAGGATACCGGTATCTTGTACGGCATCAACATGCACAATTCGGGATTGGTTATTTTTGACCGTTTTTCTCTCGAGAATGGCAACTCGGTGGTTTTCGCCAAGTCCGGCGCCGGCAAGAGCTTCAGTGTCAAGCTGGAAGCCCTGCGCAGCATGATGTTCGGCACCGAAATCTTCATCATTGACCCGGAGAATGAATACCAGCGGATGTGTGATGCCGTCGGCGGTGCTTATGTGCGCCTGAGCCTCAATTCTTCGACCCGTATCAACCCGTTTGACCTGCCAAAGGTGGTTGACTCCGAGGAGGCCGATAACGCCCTGCGCAGCAACCTCATTACCTTGCATGGGCTGCTGAGGCTGATGATGGGCGGCGCCCAGATCCAGATGGCCAGCAATAGCACCACCCAGATGATGGCGCCGGCGCTGGCCCCTTCCGAGGAGGCCGACCTGGACGCGGCCCTGATAGAGACCTATGCCAAGGCAGGTATCACCAACGATCCGTTGACGCATACCGGCGTCCCGCCAACGATTATGGACCTGTATGACACGCTGCTGCACATGGGCGGTACCGGTCCGGCACTGGCCCAGCGTTTGCGCAAGTACACCAGCGGCACGTTTGCCGGTATCTTCTCCCAACAGAGCAATATCGACATTAATAACCCGATGGTGGTTTTCAACTTGCGCGACCTGGAGGATGAGCTGCGGCCGGTCGCCATGTATATCGTGCTGAATTACATTTGGAACAAAACCAAGACCGACCAGAAACGCCGTATCCTGATCGTCGATGAGGCCTGGCAGTTGATGAAGTACGAGGATTCGGCCAACTTCCTGTTTTCCTTGGCCAAACGGGCCCGCAAATATAACCTCGGCATCACGACCATCAGCCAGGACGTCGAGGACTTCATGGGGTCGCGGATGGGGCGGGCGATCGTGGCCAATGCCTCGATGCAGTTCCTGTTGAAACAATCGCCCAGCGCCGTCGACGTGCTGACCGACGTCTTCAAGCTAACGGCCGAGGAGAAGAAACGCCTTAGCCAGTTCCCGGTTGGCCAGGGCCTGTTTTTTGCCGGCCAGAATCACGTCCACATCCAGGTCGTCGCC
>CAAGKR010538554.1_pt1 | contig 10856 bp, 9 predicted proteins | sample 2556971 | NCBI WGS metagenome assembly CAAGKR01 (sample SAMEA5207829, study PRJEB30636) | soil metagenome | biome: forest; feature: boreal; material: soil | place: USA | collected 2011-09 | depth 1 m
CTGCGAGATCCCGAGCCAATGAGTGAGGCGAAGCGCGCCTCTCTCCTCGGGTCGGTGGGCCTCATTGACGTTGCCTGGTGACGGTGCTCGACATGTCGCGATTCGGCCTAGCGATGCGGGTTCGCGCTGCGCGCGTGACGGCGTGTCGGTGGTGACGGGCACCGTCACGGGGAACGGACGCCCACAGGGCTCGCGCCGATCGGCTCAGGAATGGTGACTCCCCTGTGCCTTTACCGTCGCCCGGGGTGGCGGTCCGGTCGTCGCGCGTATGACGAGTGACGGCTCGAGCTTGAGGTGGACAGCAGTGCTGCGCACGCCGTCGATGCGCTCGACAAGCGTGTTCAGGGCAAGCCTGCCGATCTCGGGTCGCGGCTGGTTGATGGTCGTCAGCGACATGTGGTGCAGTGCGGCGAGGAAGGTGTTGTCGTAGCCGATGATCGAGATGTCGCCCGGGATGCGCAGGCCCGCGTCCTCGAAGCGGTCGAGCGCGCCTGCGGCAACCAGATCGTTCGCGGCGAAGACCGCGGTCGGCAGCTCGCCGGAGGTGAGCAACGACTCTGCAGCGCGTACGCCGGCGACCTCTGTGAACTCGCCGGAGACCACGTGCGGCTTGAGGCCGCGGTGCGCCATCTCGCGGAGGTAGCCGGCTCGCCGAGCCGTTGCGCCGGCTCCTCGCCCGCCGTCGATGTGCGCGATGCGCGAGTGGCCCAGCTCCGCAAGATGTCGCACGGCCAGCTTCGCGCCGGCGACATCGTCGTTCGTGACGGAGTCCATGTAGCTCGCCCTGACCGGTCGCCCGACGATCACCGTGTGGGTCGTCCGGCCGATGGAGAGGATCTCCGCGCCGGGCAAGCGCGGGCTGACGAGCACGACTCCGTCCGCGCGATGCTCGAGGAAGGCGTCGATTGCCCGGCGCTCGCCGGCGGCCTGGCGGCGCCCCGTGCCGATCAGCAGCTGGTAGTTGAGGTCGTCTGCCGCCTCGAAGATCCCGTCCATGACCTCGGGGAAGAAGGGGTTGCGAAGGTTGTTCAGGAGCACGCCGATCGTCCGCGTTCGCCGGCTTGCCAGTCTGCGCGCCATCAGGTTTGGTCGGTAGCCCAGTCGCTCGGCGGCCTCGAGCACGCGCGTTCGACGCTTCTCGCTCACCTTGGGGCTTTCGCGCATCACGAGGGAGACCAGGGCTCGTGACACGCGTGCCTCACGCGCGACGTCCTCCATCGTCACCTGACGCTCGCGGGCGGTCTTGACAGGGTCCGAGGTCGGCCTCATAATCACGCAACTCTTTAGAGCGCTCTAACGATGGAGCGCTCTAAAGCGGAGAGTATGCCCGAAAGGACGACGATGTCCACGGCCCGAAGAACCGGCGCATCGCAGGCGGCCATCCTTGACCGCGTCGCCGCCGGACCGATCTCATGGGGTGTCTGCGAAGTTCCGAATTGGGGCATTCAGCTGCCACCCGATCACGTGCTGTCCGAGATGAGATCGTTGGGCATCGTCGGAACCGAGGCCGGGCCGGACGGCTACCTCGGCGACGACCCGGTGCGTGTCCGCGCGCTGCTCGAGCGCAACGGCCTCCGGCTCGTCGGCGGGTTCCTTCCCGTCGTCCTTCACGACCCAGCGCAGCTCGAGGCGTCGCTCGCGAAGGTCCGACGTACCGCCGCGTTCTTCGCGGAGCTCGGCGGCCAGGTGCTCTGCTCGGCCGCAGTGGTCGACGACGACTGGTCGCCGCGCATCGAGTTGAGCGAGTCGCAATGGGATCACGTGTTCGCGGCGCTCCCCCTCCTCGATCAGGCCGCGTCCGAGCACGGCATCGTCCACGCGCTCCATCCGCACTGGGGAACCATTGTCGAGCGCGACGACGATGTCATGCGCGTGCTCGAGCGCTCGAACGTCGGCATCTGCCTCGACACCGGCCACCTGGCCCTCGGCGGCTCCGACGCGCTCGACATCGCGCCCGCGTACGCGCACCGGGTCGTGCACGTTCATCTGAAGGACGTCAGCGACCCTGTCGCCGATCGCCTCCGTTCCGGCGAGCTCGATCTCGTCACGGCCGTACGGGCGGGACTCTTCCGGCCGCTCGGGGCAGGCGACGCCCGGGTCGACCAGGTGGTCGTCGCGCTCGAGCAGGCCGGGTACGCAGGCTGGTACGTGCTCGAGCAGGACACGGCGATCACCGGCGCCGTTCCAGCCCGCGGACACGGACCCGTCGACGATGTTCGCCGAAGCGTCGAGTTCCTGCAGGCGGTTGTGCACGGAGCTGTTGGGGTCGTGCCCACGACGGAGGGAGGGTGAATCGACCGATCATGCGCGAAGTCGCACCACCGTTGATCCGTCCAAGGCCAGAAAGGGAGGAGAGGTAATGAGCGACCAGGAAACGGTCGAGACGTTCGCAGAGCAGCGCATCACCCGGCGAGGTGTCCTCGTCAAGGGCGGGCTGCTGGCGGCCGGTGCGACAGTCCTCGGCGGGCCGGCCGCTAGTGCGTTCGGCGCCGTAACGGCAACCAGGGTGAAGGTCGCCATCGTCACCCACGGGGACACGGGCTCGTTCTGGTCCGTGTTCAAGAAGGGCGTCGACCAGGCTGTGAGCGACCTCAAGGCCCGCGGCGTCAGCGCCACGCAGGTCTACGCCAACAACGACGTCTCGAAGCAGGTTGCGGGCCTCAACGCGGCGATCGCCGCGAAGGTGAACGTGATCGCGACCTCGGTGCCGGACGCGAGCGCGCTCAAGGACCCACTGACGAGGGCGTCGTCGAAGGGGATCGAGATCCTCACCGTGAACTCCGGTCTCGGCGCCTTCGACCGCCTGCCCACGTACATGGTGCACGTCGGGCAGACCGAGGACGTCGCGGGCCAGGGGGCCGGCAAGCAGTTCACGGCCGCGGGTGCGAAGAACCTCGTCGTTGTCATCCACGAGGCGAGCAACTCGGGTCTCACGCAGCGTGCCGCCGGCGCCAAGAAGACCTTCAAGGGCTCGATCAAGACGCTCGTGATCCCGAACGCGACCTCGGATCTTCCCGGCACGAAGCAGAAGATCGCCGCCTACTTCAAGGCCAACCCGAGCACGGATGCGTTCCTCGGGCTCAACCCGGACGTCACGGTCGCCGCGCTCGACGCTGTTCCGAGCGGCACCAAGGTCGGGACGTTCGACCTCAACGCCCAGGTTATCCCCGACATCCTCGCCGGCAAGATCCTGTTCGCGATCGACCAGCAGCAGTACCTTCAGGGCTATCTCCCGGTTGTGTTCGCGTATCTCTTCGTGACCAACCTGAACACGGTCGGCAACGGCGCGCCCGTGCTGACCGGCCCCGGCATCGTCAACAAGGCCAATGCCGCCAAGGTGGCGGCACTCGCCAAGAAGGGCACTCGTTAGGACGGCTCCACGCGGGTGGGCGGTTGCCTCGCGCTCTTCCGCCCACCCGCCACGATCTGGTCGAATGGACGAATGACAGTCGCAGGTCACACCAACGCCCCGGCTCCGGCGGACGAACGGTTCGCCAACGTCGGATTGGTGGCGAGGCTGCTCCAGCGGCCCGACACCGGCGCGGCCATCGGCGCCCTCGCCGTCTTCCTCCTCTTTGCATACACCGCCCGCTCGGTGAACTGGGCCAGCGATTTCGGCGTCTGGAGCAGCTGGCTCAACACCTCGGCCTACGACGGGATCGTCGCGGTTCCCGTCGCTCTGCTCATGATCGGCGGAGAGTTCGACCTCTCATCGGGCGTGATGATCGGGAGCTCCGGGCTGCTGCTCGGCATCCTGACGACGCGCGCGGATTGGAACATCTGGCCGGCGATCGTTGTTGTGCTCTTGTTCGGCATGGCGATCGGCTTCCTCAACGGCTTCACCGTCGTGAAGACGAAGCTGCCGAGCTTCATCGTCACGCTCGGGACCTTCTTCATGCTCCGCGGTCTCAACGCAGGCGCCACGATCAGCATCACCGGCGGCGTCTCGATCGACAACATCGACCGGGCCCCCGGATTCAACTTCGCGCACAAGCTCTTCGCCTCCATCGTCTGGCCGAAGTACGGCTTGGGCGTGCCGGTCATCTGGTGGCTCGGCCTCACGGTGGTCGCGGCCTGGGTGCTGGCGCGCACCCGCTTCGGCAACTGGGTCTTCAGCGTCGGCGGCGATCCCGTCGCCGCGCGCAACGTCGGTGTCCCCGTGGCGCGGACGAAGATCCTGCTGTTCATGACGACGTCGACGGTCGCGTCGCTCTGGGGCATCATGACCGCGGTCAGCCTGCGCGGCATGCAGAGCAACGAAGGCGTCGGCCGCGAGTTCGAGTTCATCATCGCGGCCGTGGTCGGAGGCTGCCTGCTCACCGGCGGCTACGGCTCGGTCGTCGGCGCTGCGTTCGGCGCCGCCATCATCGGCATGGCCCAGATCGGGATCATCTCCTCCGGCTGGGACTCGAACTGGGTGTACTTCTTCGAGGGAGTCGTTCTCGTGGCGGCGGTGATGCTCAACACTGCCATCCGCCGGCGCGCCGAGCGAGCGAGGTGACTGTGAACGCGACGAACGGCAATGCGGTGCATCTGCTGGAGCTCGAGCATGTCTCCAAGTATTTCGGCAACGTCGTTGCGCTCAAGGACGTCTCGCTGCACGTGGACGCCGGTGAGGTGACGTGCATCCTCGGCGACAACGGAGCGGGCAAGTCGACGCTGATCAAGATCCTCTCAGGCGTCCACACACATGACGGCGGCGTCGTTCGCGTCGACGGTCCAGAGGTTCGCTTCGGCTCTCCGCGCGACGCGCGGCACGCCGGGGTCGCGACCGTCTACCAGGACCTCGCGATCGTGCCGTTGATGTCGATCTGGCGGAACTTCTTCCTCGGCGAGGAGCCCACAAAAGGTCGCGGGCCGCTGCGCCGCTTCGACATCGCCTTCGCGAAGAAGACCGCGCGCGAGCAGATCGCCGAGATGGGAGTCGACATCCGCGACCCGGACCAGCCGGTGGGGACGTTGTCGGGAGGTGAGCGGCAGGCGGTCGCGATCGCCCGGGCGGTCTACTTCGGCGCGCGTGTGCTGATCCTCGACGAGCCGACGTCGGCCCTCGGCGTGAAGCAGGCCGGAGTCGTGCTCCGCTACATCGTGAGGGCAGCCGAGCGAGGCGTTGGCGTGATCTTTATCACCCACAATCCGCACCACGCCCACCCGGTCGGCGACCACTTCGTGCTGCTCAACAGAGGCCGCGTCATCGGCGATCACACGAAGCAGAGCGTGACGCGCGAGCAGCTCGTTCGCGAGATGGCGGGCGGTGCCGAGCTCGAGGCGCTCACGCACGAGCTCGAAGGCGTCGTCGACGCGTGATGCGCCCTCGGTCGAGATCGTGAGCGAGCCCGAGCTCTTGACGATCGGCCGCGTCAGCGTCGATCTCTACGCGGAGCAGCTCGGCGTCCCGCTCGCGGCGGTGCGGACGTTCGCGAAGTCGGTCGGGGGCAGCCCGACGAATGTGGCCGTCGCGGCCGCGCGCCTGGGCAGCCGCAGCGCCGTCGTTACCGCGGTCGGCGACGACGCCTTCGGCGCGTATGTCCGCGACGCGCTGCGAGGCTTCGGCGTCGACACGCGCTTCGTCGGGTCGCACCCGTCGCTGCGAACGCCGCTCGCGATCGCCGCGATGGATCCGCCGCAGGATCCGAAGCTCGTGTTCTACCGCGAGCCGTCCGCTCCGGATGAGGAGATCGCGCTTGAGGAGCGGCATCTGACAGCCGCCCGTGAGGCGGGAATCTTCTGGGTCGCGGGCTCGTGTCTCTCGGGCCGTCTCACGGGCCCCACGACACGGGCGATGTTGGAGGCCCGCGGGCGGCGGCGGCACACCGTGATCGACCTCGACTACCGGCCGACGTTCTGGCCGTCCGAAGAGGAGGCGAGTCGTGCGATCGGAGCCGCGATCGACCGCGCCACGGTCGCCGTGGGCAACCGGCGTGAGTGCGAGGTGGCCGTGGGGACGGACGACCCTGACGCCGCGGCCGACGCGTTGCTCGCCCGCGGGCTCGAGCTCGCGATCGTCAAGCTCGGCGGCGACGGGGTGCTGGTCGCGACCAACGGCGAGAGGACGCGCGTCGAGGCGTTCCCGGTCGACGTCGTCTGCGGCCTCGGCGCCGGCGACGCGTTCGGCGGGGCTCTCTGCCATGGGCTGCTGACGGGGGCGACGGCGGTGGACGCCGTTCGGTCTGCGAATGCCGCCGGGGCGATCGTCGCCTCCCGGTTGCTCTGCGCGGACGCGATGCCGACCGCACAAGAGGTCCACGAGCTTCTCGAGGCAAGCGGTGTCCGGGCGTGAGGCCGTGACCGGAAGCCGGCTGCTCATCCCGGCGGGGTCCGCCGCCGACGAAAGAGACTCGCCGGAGATCACGCCCGAGAGCGCGGGCTGGGCGTACTGCGGTCTTCGCGTCATCCGGCTCGAGGCGGGCGAGCGCCGCTCGCTCGCAACCGGCGCAGACGAGCTCGCGGTGATCCCGCTCGCCGGCTCCGCTGTCGTCGAGGTGGACGGGCTCCGGTTCGAGCTCGAGGGCCGCACGAGCGTGTTCGCGCGCGTCACCGACTGGGCGTATGCACCGATCGGCGCCGACTTGGTGCTGTCGAGCGACGGGGGCGCTGAGCTCGCCCTCGCGTCCGCGCGCGCGGAGCGCCGCTTCGAGCCCGCGTATGTGCCGGCGGCCGACGTTCCGGTCGAGATCCGCGGCGCGGGGCAGGCGACGCGCCAGGTGACGAACTTCCTCGCGCCGGGCGCCTTCGACGAAGTCGACCGCCTGATCTGCGTCGAGGTGCTGACGCCCGAGGGGAACTGGTCGTCGTATCCACCGCACAAGCACGACGACACGCCGGGCTCGCCGGCGAACAACGAGGAGATCTACTACTTCCGGCTCGGCCGGGCCGGGTCGACCGAGACGAGCGCGGAGGGCTTCGCGTTCCACCGGACGTACACGGCCGACGGGTCGATCGACGAGACGGTCGTCGTCCGCGACCGGGATGCGTTTCTCGTCCCGCGCGGCTACCACGGGCCGTGCGTCGCCGCCCCCGGCTACCCGCTCTACTATCTCAACGTGATGGCGGGGCCGAATCCTGAGCGCACGATGGCGATCGTCGACGATCCCGCGTACGGGTGGATCCGCGCCACCTGGGACGGCATGACGCCCGACCCCCGCTGCCCGATGACGACTGCCGCCGGCTCCGCGCCGTGAAGCCCCGGGTCGGCATCGGCGTTGTTGGCTTCGGCTGGATGGGCGAGGCGCACAGCCGCTCGTACCGGAGGATTCCGATGCTCTTCCCGGCGAGGGCGGGGGAACCGGACCTCGTCGTGTGCAGCGACACCGTCGCCGCGCGCCGGGACGACGCATCTGCCGCGTTCGGCTTTCGCGAGACAACCGCCGACTGGCGCGTCGTGTGCGAGCATCCCGATGTCGACGTCGTCGTGGTCACGGCGCCGAACATGCTCCACGTCGACGTCGTCGAAGCTGCGTGCGCCGCAGGGAAGCACGTCTTCTGCGAGAAGCCCGTCGGAGGCACTCCCGAGCAGACTGCGCGCGCCGACGCCGCCGCCCGGGCGGCCGGGACCATCACCGGGGTCGGCTACAACTACCGCTTCGCGCCGCTCGTCCGCCATGCGGCAGAGCTGATTCACGGCGGGCGTCTCGGCGAGATCACGAACTACCGCGGCCGCTTCTTCTCGATGTACGGGAGCGACCCGCTCGGCTTCCTGAGCTGGCGGTTCGAGCAGGACGAGGGCGGCTACGGCGTCACCTCGGATCTGCTCAGCCACGCCGTCGACCTCGCGCACATGCTCATCGGCCAGATTGCCCGCGTCGTCGGCATGCGTGCGACCTTTGTCGCGGAGCGCCCCATCCCGAGGCCGGGTGCGGGCCACTACGGCCGCGGCAGCGCCGGCGATCCCACCGGGCCCGTCACCAACGAGGACTACGTCGGCGCGCTCGCCGTCTTCGAGAACGGCGTGCACGCCACGTTCGAGTCGTCCCGCACGATGGTCGGTCCCGAGAGCCAGATGGCGTTCGATGTCTACGGCACGAAGGGCGCGCTCTCCTGGAACCTTGAGCGCATGAACGAGCTCCGGCTGTACCTGCCGGGCGAAGGCCTGGACACGGGATACACGACCGTCTTCGGCGGCGACCGTTTTCCGTATCACGGCAACTTCGTCCCGGGCAGCGCGAACGGCATCGGGTTCGAGGACCTGATTGCGATCGAGGACTACGAGTTCCTCAATGCGGTCGCCCGCGGCGAGCCGCACACGCCGGGCTTCGGCGCCGCCCTCGACTACGTCGCCGTGCAGGCCGCCCTCGTCCGCTCGTGGGATTCGGGGAGCTGGCAGGACGTCGTCCCCGTCGCCGCGGTCGAGGCTCGATGAAGACCGTCAGGCTCACGACCGCGCAGGCGATCGTCCGCTTCCTCATCGCCCAGCGAACGGAGATCGACGGCCGCGACGTCCCGCTCTTCCCCGGTGTCTTCGCCATCTTCGGCCACGGCAACGTCACCGGGCTCGGGTTCGCGCTCGACGAGGTGAGAGACGCCTTGCCGACCATTCGCGGACAGAACGAGCAGGGCATGGCGCTGGCGGCGGTCGCCTTCGCGAAGGCGATGCGGCGGCGCCAGATCATGGTCGCGACGTCCTCGGTCGGACCGGGTGCGCTGAATATGATCACGGCGGCCGGCGTCGCGATGGCGAACCGGTTGCCCGTACTGCTGCTCTCGGGGGACACATTCCAGAGCCGGATTCCCGATCCCGTTCTGCAACAGGTGGAGCACTTCGGCTCGCCCTCGACGACGGTCAACGACGCCTTCCGCGCCGTCACGCGCTACTGGGACCGCATCGTCCACCCTGCACAAGTCGCGCAGTCGCTCCCCCTTGCCCTCGAGACGATGCTCGACCCGGCCGATTGCGGCCCCGCGTTCATCGGCCTCCCTCAGGACGTCCAGGCTGCTGCGTACGACTATCCGGCGCGGCTGTTCGAGCCGCGGCTGCACGTGCTCCGTCGCCAGCGACCCGATTCCGGCGAGCTGGCCGCGGCGGCTTCCGCCCTCGGCAGCGCGCAGCGTCCGCTCGTCGTCGCGGGCGGGGGTGTCCACTATTCGCTCGCGGAGGCCGAGCTCCGCCGCTTCGTGGAGACCCACGGCCTGCCCGTGGTCGAGACCGTCGCCGGCAAGTCGTGCCTGACCGCTGACCACCCGTGTCTCGTCGGCCCGATCGGCGTGACCGGATGCGACCAGGCGAACCGGCTCGCCGCGGAGGCGGACGTCGTGCTCTGCGTGGGTACCCGGCTGCAGGACTTCACGACAGGCTCGTGGACGGTGTTCGCGGACGAGGGCCTGACGCTGATCGGGTTGAACGCGGTGCGCTTCGACGCGACCAAGCATCTCGCCTTGCCGGTCGTCGGCGACGCCCGCGAGGGACTGTCTGAGCTGGGCGCCCGACTCGAGAGCTGGAGAGCCGGTGCGGACTGGATCGCACGCGCCGAAGCCGAGGCAGCTTCGTTCGCCGCGTTCGTCGCGGAGACGACCGCGCCGAACGAGGAAACGCCGACCTATGCGCAGGTCATCGGCGCGGTCAATCGACATGCCTCGGCGAACGACTACGCGCTCACCGCAGCGGGTGGCTTCCCGGGTGAGCTCAACGTGAACTGGCTGTCGAAGGGGGTCGCCACGTTCGACTGCGAGTACGGGTTCTCGTGTATGGGGTACGAGATCGCCGGCGCTTGGGGGGCGAGGATGGCCCGACCGGACGGGGACGTCGTCTGCTTTGTCGGCGACGGCTCGTACTTGATGCTCAACTCGGATCTCTACAGCTCCGTCATCACGGGCCACAAGCTGATCGTGGTCGTCTGCGACAACGGCGGCTTTGCGGTGATCGACCGGCTGCAGACCGACATGGGCGGCCGGTCGTTCAACAACATGTTCGGCACGATCGGCGACGGTCGCGTCAAGGTCGACTGGGTCGCGCACGCGGCATCGCTCGGCTGTCTCAGCGAGTCGGTGAGCACGATCGCGGAGCTCGAGGGCGCCTTCGAGCGTGCACGATCGGCCGACCGGACGACCGTGATCGCGATCGAGACGGCACCGGACCGGTGGACCCCGGGCGGGGCGTTCTGGGAGGTCGGCGTCGCGGAGGTCGCCGAAAGGCCCGAGATCGCCGAGGCGCACAAGCGGGTCCGCGAGGGCAAAGAGCGGCAGCGAGTCGGCTGGTGACCGCGGGAGCTGCGCCAGTCCGGGTCGGCGTCCTCGGCACGGGGCGAATCGGCCGCATGCACGCCGAGCTGCTTTCGGAGCGCGTCGCCGGGGCGACGCTGGCGGCGGTCTACGACGCCTCGGCCGATCTCGCCCGGCCCGTCGCGCAGCGACTCGGCGTCACGGCCGCGGCGAGCGCCGACGAGCTGTACGAATCAGCCGAGATCGACGCGATCGCGATCTGCACCAGCACGGACACGCATGTCGACGCGATCGTCGGCGCAGCGGCAGCCGGCAAGGCGACCTTCTGCGAGAAGCCGATCTCGCTGGACCTCGCCGACGTCGACCGGGCGCTCGCGGCGGTCGAACGGGCCGGCATCCTCTTCCAGGTCGGCTTCAACCGGCGCTTCGATCCCGCGCATCAGTCGGTTCGCGATGCGGTGGCCTCGGGCGCGATCGGCGACGTCCACGTCGTCAGGATCTCCAGCCGAGATCCGGTGCCGCCGCCCCTCGAGTATGCGCGGCACTCCGGCGGGCTGTTTCTCGACATGACCATCCACGACTTCGACATGGCCCGCTACGTCACGGGGAGCGAGGTGGTCGAGGTGTTCGCGCGCGGTGCGGCACGGATCACGCCCGAGCTGACCGAGTTCGGCGACGTCGACACCGCGGTCGTGACGCTC
>CAAGKR010419296.1_pt1 | contig 10855 bp, 11 predicted proteins | sample 2556971 | NCBI WGS metagenome assembly CAAGKR01 (sample SAMEA5207829, study PRJEB30636) | soil metagenome | biome: forest; feature: boreal; material: soil | place: USA | collected 2011-09 | depth 1 m
CTTCAAGGCCTTTGTGCCCAAAGTGCACGAGACTGATCCCGAAGCCAAAGTGATTTACGGCGGGCAGGCTGATCCATCTCGCGATTTTACGAAACGCGCGCTGGACACATGCCAGTGCGCCGCGGGAATCGACATCTACGCCTATCACACCTATCCCGGCTACGGGCGAAACGTGAATCCGGAAAAAATGGATTCCGGAGCCTACGGGGCCGAATCCCCGCGGGCGCTGAGGGACTTTGTCCGACGCTATTCGGGCATTCGTTCTGACATCGAGTTTTGGGATGACGAATTTAATTCCATCGCTTCGTGGAGTGGTTCCGACGAATCGGTGCAAGCCAAATATATTCCCCGCGGATTGGTTTATAACTGGGCGGCCGGGGTGCGGACATTCGTCTGGCTGCTTGCTGCCGCGACCGATGGCAACGAGTATGATGACTTTGGAATGATCCACGGTCTGCGATATCTTCCCGATGACTTTACTCCACGGCCCGTTTATTACGCGCTTCAGAACACCAACGCGCTTTTTTCGGATACGAAGTTTGATCCCTCGATTAAGATTCCGACCCCGGACCTCTCGGCGATGCATTTGGATAAGGGCACTCCATTCCTGGCGTACGGCTTCCGCTCGCAAACAGGTAAGACGATTGTCGCCTACTGGTTGGCAGCACACAGTCTCCCGGGAAACAAATTCGCTCCCGGGTCTGCCACGGTGACGCTCAAGAACACGGGGATCGAGCATCCGGTATTGATCGACGTTGTCACGGGCGATATCAAGCCCCTCGAATGGAAAAAGGGAACCACCGATGTTCTCGAGTCAGTTCCTGTGCGAGACAGTATCCTCGCAGTTGCGGATGAGAAATATTTTGACTGGGCGTTGTTGCCTGAGGCTCCGAGCTCGCTCAACGTCATGGCGAGCGGGGGAACGGCGCAATTGAAGTGGGAAGTTCACGGAGGCAACCCGACGGGTATCGTCATCGAACGTCACCTTCTGGGCGAGAGCCCGGAAAGAGGGCACTGGGAACGAATCGCCAAGTTATCCGGAAGCAGTAGCGAGTACTCGGATACAAGTGTGGCGCCAGGGCAACGCGCAGCCTATCGAGTTCGCGCCGTAAATGAAAGTGGCGAATCTGCATTTTCGAACATCGTAAGACAAACCTTCTAGCCACGGTTTGGGCTTGCCCGTTGGACCGATTCGCCGGGGAGAAAATGCCATGGGGAGACTCGCGATAACCGGAGGGAAACCGCTGCGTCGCAAACCGTTTGCGGCCTGGCCGGTGTTTACGAGTGATGAATCTAGTGGACTCAGGAAAGTATTGGCCAGCCGGAATTGGGGGGGCTATCCATTCCCTAACCAGGTCGCGGACTCGTTTGCCCGGAATTTTGCACGATTCCATGGAGCAAAATATGGTCTCGCCGTAGCCAACGGAACGATTGCCATCGAAATCGCGTTGAAGGCCGCCGGCGTCCAGCCCGGCGATGAAGTGATTGTTCCGGCATACACGTGGGAAGGCACGGTGGGGCCCATCCTGCTTTTGAATGCCGTCCCGGTTTTTGTGGACGTTGATCCGGATACGTATTGCCTGGACGCGAAGTTGATCGAGAAAGCGTTGACCCCCAAGACCCGCGCGGTTCTTCCGGTTCACCTCGCCATGCGCTTTGCCGACTTGGACGAAATCGGCCGAATTGCACGCGTCCACAAGCTGGTGCTGATTGAAGACTGCGCGCACGCCCACGGCGGCAGGTGGCGGAGCAAAGGCGCAGGCGCCACGGGCGACCTCGGTTGCTTCAGTTTTCAATCGAGCAAATTGATGACTTCGGGCGAGGGCGGCGCGGTGATCACGAGTAACCTCGAATACTTTGAGCGCGCCCAGTCGTACACCAATTGCGGGCGCGCCAGTTCGACGGACAAATTCAAACATCGCTTCATTGGGTTCAACTATCGGATAACGGAATTGCAGGCCGCGTTGCTCGAAGCACAACTCAAGCGCCTGCCCAGGCAACAGAAGATACGCCAGACCAACATGGACCGCTTCGAAAATCGCCTGCGCGGCACACCGGGGCTGGGCTTCCTGAAGGCAGACCCGCGGCAAACCCGCGTTGCGGCCTATCAGTACGTTTTCAAGTACTCCCCCGAACATTTCCAGGGGGTTTCCCGCGCCGCGTTTCTGGGTGCTCTCGAGATGGAAGGCATACCGTGTGACGGTCTCTTCTACGAGCCGGTTTACAGGAGCGCGCTATTTCCCGTCAACCCGTACGAGTACCCCTCCCTGACCTGGGGCCGGCCCGAACCGCTTGACTTGAAGAACCTGTACCACTGCCCCGTATCGGAGCGCGCCGCCTATGAAGAGTCGGTCTGGATGCCCCACCATATTTTTCTTGGAACCCGGAAGGATACCGACGACATTGCCGGCGCAGTTTTAAAAGTCTGTGAAAACATCAGCGAACTCCGCGGGCTCAAACACGCGGCTATCGAGCGTAAAGGGATGAGCCGCGCCGAACGCCCACGTGTTGAAAAACGCCAGTATTGAGGTGAATTGCATGGTTGCAGTTGAGATTAATTCTGGATTTGCTGTCGACTGTTAACTGAAAGCTTCGGACTGACCTTATGATCCTTCCCCTTACACCCGTCCGCTTTAAGCGCCACGCCGCGCGCATCTTTGGCCGCAAGGATGGCGTGGTCTGCGAAAACCTCAGATTTACTTACCAGGAATTCAACGAGCGATGCGACCGGCTGTCTGACGCGCTCCTACGATTGGAGATCGAGAAAGGCCAGTGTGTTGCGTTCCTAAGTTTCAATTGCCACCGGCTACTCGAGGCTTATTACGGCGTGCCCCAGACGGGAGCCATATTGCTGCCCCTGAATATCCGTTTAGGCGCAGAGGAATTAACTTACATTTTGAACGACGCGGCGCCGCGTTTCCTTTTTTTTGACCCGGAATTCATTCCGCTAGTTGAAGCCTTGCGGCAGCACTCGAAATCCATCGAACATTTCATCGCTCTGCGTCCGGATTCGAAAAACACAAAGCCCGGATGGGCCCACCCACAATTCTATGATGAGTTGGTGGCCGCCGCCGAACCCCGCGAAATCGACTATCGTGGCATCGATGAGAATTCGGTCGCGGAACTTTTTTACACCAGCGGCACCACGGCCCACCCGAAGGGCGTGATGCTGACGCACCGCAACCTCTACCTTCACGCCTTTTACACGGCACTGGGGCTGCGGGAAACTGATGCCAGCGTCGGGCTCTACACCGTCCCCCTCTTTCACGTCAACAGTTGGGGCTCCCCGCACATTCTGACGCTGGCCGGCGGGCGTCATGTGATGATCCGGAAATTTGACCCACCAACGGTCCTCGGGCTGGTCCAACGCGAAGGAGTAACGCGCCTTCAGATGGTGCCGGCAATGGTCATCGCTCTCCTCAATCACCCTGATTTCGCGAAGTATGACCTGAAATCGATAAGGGAATTGATGACCGGCGGGGCGCCGTGCAACACAGCTCTAATCCGGCAAGTGGAATCGAAGATTCCCGGATGCGTCGCCATGGGCGGCTACGGTCTCACGGAAACATCACCCGTGATTACGCGGGCCGAAATCAAGACACATCTTGTAAATGACCCGGACGAGGTCCGACTGCGCCGCAGGGCGACAGCTGGTTACGCATTGGCGGGGTCTGAAGTCCGCGTGGTGGACCCAATGGGCAAAGATGTCAAGCCCGATGGAATCGAAGTGGGTGAAGTGGTGGTTCGCGGTGACGTGGTGATGGAGGGTTACTGGAAGCAGCCGGACGCGACCGCAAATGCCATCCGCGACGACTGGTTCCACACCGGGGACCTCGCCACCATCGACGACGAGAGCTATATCCTGGTCGTCGACCGCACCAAGGACATGATTCTGACGGGAGGCGAGAACGTGGCTTCGGCGGAGATCGAGCGCGTCATTTACGGGCATCCTTCGGTGCTTGAGTGCGCTGTGATCGCTGTCCCGGATGAAAAATGGGGCGAAGTTCCAAAGGCGATCATCACCTTGAAGCCCGGCGATCGGACCAGCGAGGCGGACCTCCTCGCCCACTGTCGGCAGCATCTGGGCGGATTCAAAGTTCCGAAGTCCGTCGAATTCGTCGACAGTCTGCCTAAAGGTGGGACGGGAAAGATTTTGAAAAAAGTTTTACGCGAAAAGTATTGGGCGGGGCGTGAAAGGCGAGTTTCCTGATCGCTGAATCATGAGCTATGAACAAAGACCAGAGCCCCAATCTTCCTCACATCGGCAAGACAGTTCGAGGCTCAACAAAGGCACCATACTTTCCAAATTCGTCCATCATCATGCAGAATACGGCATTTCTCCCTTTCACTTCCCCGTGGGTGGCACGCGGTCCTTTTCTGCTTTAATACGAATCAAACTAAACGGCCGCTGTTTGACTTCCTCTGTAAATTGTTTCAAGTTTTGACTGGCGGCACGAATATTCTCCAGCGATTGGTCAAGGTTGGGTCGATTCGAGTCGAGCGTATCATCGATGTCGCCCATCAACTGCTGAACTTGAACCAAGGATTCGCGCAAACGAACCAGAACGTTGTGGAGTTCCGGGCGGTCTTCCTGGAGCATGGAATTCATATTTTCAATTGTCTTGTTCGCCTTATCCATCGTGGCATGGGCACTGTCGATAGTGGGACCAACTTTGGCGCTCGCTTTATTAATATTTTCCAAAGTTGTCTTCAACTCAGGGCGGGTTTCAGCCAGCATGGCATCCACATTCGCGAGGGCCGCTTCCAGGTGCTTCCGATTGGGTTCGTTAACCACAGCATTTAAATCGGAAATCAATTTGTTGGCTTTATCGGCCACCACCAGGACGTTGTCGTCCAGATCGGTCACCAGCTTATTGGCGCTCAGGGTGAGGGTATTAACATTTCCAAAAACGTCGGCGAGTTGAACGATCTCCACTGCAGGGATATCACTCCCCGGCGGCAATTTGGCGGCATCGCGGGTGCCGGGAGAGATTTCAACGTAATTATCACCCAGGAAACCCAGCGACGAGATGCGGGCCTTCGAATCTTTGCGAATCGGGGTACCGTCAACCACTAACAGCCGGACACGAATGCGCGTGCTGTCCCCCGGATCGAGCTCCGCCTCCTGTACAGTCCCCACTTTCATCCCGCCGAAGCGGACAAAGCTCCCCGGCTCGAGGCCGCCGGCAAATTTGAAATAGGTGGTGTAAACCGCCTTCTTCTTATGGAAAAGATTCACACCACCCAGGAAAACGAGGGCGATCATAAACAAGACCATCGACACTACAACGACAGCCCCAACCTTAATTTCGTCTTCACCTTTCGCCATGGGTCTATCCTCTCCTGACCTTTTGTAGCCGGGCCGCTGGAGCTCCGCTCATCACGCCTGCGACTCAGGCCGGTGGTTGGGTGAGCTCCTGCAAATACCTCTGCGGGTCCTCCGATTCTGTTTCCGGAACCCGCTTGAGGAATTGCTGAACTCGAGGGTGCTCACTTTTTTCGAGTTCGTCCAAAGTGCCGATCGCGATCACCTCGCCCCGATCCATCATAGTGATTCGGTCCGCAATGATCCGGGCGCTCGGCAATTCGTGCGTCACCACCACAATGGTCATCCTGAAAGCCTGCTTTAGTTTTACGATCAGGCTATCGATGCCCGCCGCCGTGATGGGATCAAGCCCCGCGGAGGGCTCGTCAAATAACAATATTTCCGGGTCCATGGTCAAGGCCCGCGCCAAGCCGGCGCGCTTCTTCATCCCTCCGCTCAACTGCGAGGGCATATAGTTTTCAAAGCCAGTCAGGCCCACGAGGTCCAGTTTGATGCGCGTCATAATGCGGATGGTCGAATCCTCCAAATGAGTCAGCTCGCGCAACGGCAGTGATACGTTTTCCTCAATGGTCATCGAATTGAAAAGGGCGGCGCTTTGGAAGAGCATGCCGATTTTTGGACGTAACAAGTCAAACCGCTCTTCCGGCATATGGCAGACATCATAGTTCTTAATATAGACGTGGCCGGAGGAGGGTCTTTCCAGACGAATAATGTGGCGCAGCAAGGTGCTCTTGCCGGTCCCGCTTCCGCCCAGAATGACCATCGTTTCTCCCTTATGGACTTCCAGGTTCGCGTTTTTCAAGATCTGGCGCTCTCCGTAGAAAGTACACAGGTCGACCACGCGAATCATCGGGCCTTCAAAATCGTCTTGTGCCATAGCTAACCCGTATAGTAGAAAATTGCAGTAAATATCACGTCGGCCAAAATGACCAGAAAAATCGAAACGACCACCGACGATGTGGTGGCCTTCCCGACTCCTTCTGCGCCACCCCGCACCGAAAACCCTTCGTAGCAACCCACCTTGGTGATGATCAGGCCGAAGACAATGCTCTTCACCAGCCCCGTCCAGATATCGCGCATGTGGAGCGCGTCCCGGTTATAAATGAGAAGCGTGTAGAGATTCTGGTCGAGCTGGAACATTTCAAAAATTCCACCGCCTACGATGCCGGAAAGATCGGCCAATATTGTCAAGCAGGGCATCATCACGATCATGGCAAGGTACTTGGGCACCACCAGGTATCGCACCCGGTCGAGCCCCATCACGTCGAGCGCGTCGAGCTCCTCGGAAACCTTCATGGTGCCCAGCTCCGCCGCAAAGGCCGAACCCGACCGCCCAGCGATGATGATGGCGGTAATCAAAGGGCCCAGCTCGCGCGTCATGGAAACACCTACCAGCGCCGTGACCATGAAAACGGCCCCGAATTGTTGAAGCTGGTAGGCCCCTTGCAGGGCCAGAACCAAGCCAATAAAAAGCGCAATGAGAGAGACGATCGGAATGGAGTCTACGCCCACCAAGACCATCTGGCGAATGGAACTTCGCCATTTCAGCGGGCGGCCCTTGAACGGGGCGACAAAAGTCCAGTAGGCAGCTCCCCGGGAAAGCTCGATCAGTCCGCTCACGTAGCGGACCAGTTCGAGAGTGTTGCGGCCAATGTAGGTCAGAACGGATGTCATGACCCGCCCGGAGAGACCCAAAGGGTCCGAGGCTTAGAGTCCCCCGAAGGGTTGGGTGGTGGAAATTTTTTCGAGAGCTTCCTTCTCATTTTCAAATAGCGCAAAAACCTTGTGTAGGCGGGCCAACTCCAGCACTGAGCGCGCATTGGTGCGCAACCCGAATAGACCGAAGTGCGTCTTCTTCTCCCGCGAAAGTTGCAGGCCCTCCACGAGCGTCGCGATTCCCGAGCTATCAATATAAGTTACGGCCGTCATATTGATCAAAACGTTCGAGGCCCCGGACTTCATTTCACCCAGTAATTTTTCCCGCAGGTCGGGTGAAGAATAGAGATCCACGTCACCCGAACAATCCAAGATGGAAACTTCGTCAATTTTTCGGACTTGTACTTTCATCGTCGCTGGAAACCTTTCGGGGAAGGTATTTGACCATAATCAGTCGATTCCCCGCGTCAAAGTGTTCGTCAAAACAGCATGAATCCATAAAGGAATGAATAAAAAAAGTGCCGAGACCACCGGGGCGAATTTCGTCCAACGCCCGCGGCTGGACCTTTTCCGGGCTGACCTTGGGTGCGGAGTCTTCCAAGATAAATTCCATTCGATCCGGAAAGGCTTGGATGATCAGGGCCAGCTTGCCGTCGCGGCTGTTCTTGTAAGCATGGCGGATGACATTGGTTGCCGCTTCGTCAATGGCCATGGCCAGCCAATCCACGTCTGATTCCGGGAATCCCGCCTCTTGCGCACGGTATCTTACCACACCCCGGAGGATGTTCAGCAACTTCGGATGGCTGCTGATAATGATTCTCATACCTTTTGGTCCCAACGTGTGCCCGGTCATTCACCCGAGAGGGAAAACAGTCATATCGTCCTGCTGAATCCCGGCGGACGAAACCCGCGCGATCTCCTCGAATTCGGCGTCCACCACTCGATTATGGTGCAAACCGCGATGCCGGAAAAACTCATTCAATCCGTCAAGATTGAAGTTGTCATGGCATCCGCACAGCCCTTCCACGGCACCATCGCTGACCAACAACAACTGGTCTTCCGGTTCGAGCTTCAGAATGCCCTCGCCGAGGCTCGGGTGCAATGAGATTCCCGGGGGCACGCCGGAATTCTCATCCGCCACTTCCACGATCCCCGTGCCGCCCCTCCGGAGCATTTCCGGAAAGTGCCCTCTGCTGGAATATTTGAGCTTACCCGAAGACGAGTCAAGCACAACATACGTCATAGTAACAAAAATTCCCCTTGTCGAGCGCGAGAAGAGCAATTGGTTGAAGAAGTCCGCCAACACTCTTGCGACCTCTTCACTTTCCGGTCCGTCGGAACCTTTGAGGAACGCGTCCACTTTCGAACCCTCGAGTCACACCGCGCCGGTTGCCGCTTCATGGCTTAATTCATAGCGGGTGCTCGATTCGAGAAGATGACGGCCCCTTGGGAATTCCAGCGCCACCACCAAGGGGACGGCAAGAACCACCAGGAGAGAGTTGGCCGCAACGATTTTCCACGCCAACGAGTGACGTTTTACGCACATGAGTCGATGTTACAAAGGAGTGTCGGTAAAATCAAATCTGGGAAGGGTTTAGAAACGCGATTAGAGCTTGATGAGAGTTGACGGTCAAGAGTTGATCCCTCAGGGCCGTTGGCTGTCCCTGCCCCTTTTGAACTTCCGGCGGCCGACTCTAGAGAGACCACCGCCTACACGCTAAACCTGGTCCTGTGACTTATAATCGCAGGCTTCGCGGCAATCACGGCAGTAATACTGCCCATCTTCGGTCAGCCGCAACTCGTAATCGGCGTGGCAAAGAGCGCAGTACCGGTTGCAGGTGCATTGGTTTTCAGGCTTGTCACACACCGTGCACTTGAATTCTTTAGTGAACATCCGATCAATCTCCCGCTCAACCCTTGTGGTCTCCCCACAACCGTGACCGTCCCAGAACCATGGACGGAACTTGTAGAAACCGCGGGCGAGCATAAATCATCCACATCTCTTTATATTGTCAGCCACCGGTCGATCAAAATCAAGTACGCCCTCCATAATGCACGCCACTCAGGACTCGCTGTCTTGACCGGCCATTCTGGATTGTGTTACGTTGGCTGTTCAGAGCTTAACCGTTGTTTTGTTTTCCACTGAAAGGAATGGTTTGGCCACCCAGGCAAACATCGCGTTGAAACGCACAGCGTTGAATTCCGTCCACAAGGCTCTGGGTGCCCGGATGGTGGAATTCGGCGGCTGGGAAATGCCGGTGGAATATTCGGGCATTACGGACGAGCATTTGGCAGTCCGTACCCGGGCCGGCCTATTCGACGTCAGCCACATGGGCGAGATTGATGTCCGAGGCCACCCGGCGCTGGCGCTTCTTCAGTTCGTGACGTCAAACGACGTTTCATGCCTCAGGATCGGCCAGGCGCAGTACACCGCCTTAATGGACCCCCGTGGAAGCTCCATCGATGATTGCCTGGTCCATCGAATGACGGAAGATGATTATTTCATCTGCGTAAACGCCGGCAACACAGACAACGACTTTGAGTGGATCGTCAGACACAATTCTTTTGGAGCCGACGTTCGAAACGTCTCCCACGACTACTCCCAACTCGCTCTACAAGGCCCGCGCTCGGCGAGCATCCTGGCCCGGGCCACGGGCACCGACTGGAGCAATCTCCGGTATTACTGGTTTACTCGCGCGAGATGCTGCGGTGTGGATGGGCTTCTCGCACGCACTGGCTATACTGGAGAGGATGGGTTTGAGTTTTACTTCCCCCCCGCTGAGTCCGAGAAAGTGTGGGACGGACTGCTGGAGGCAGGCAAACCTGACGGCCTGATACCCGTCGGACTTGGGGCGCGAAATACGCTTCGGCTTGAAGCAGCCTTCCCTCTTTACGGTCATGAACTCGATGAGGAAACCACGCTGATCGAGGCTAATCTCGGCTGGATCTGTAAATTTGACAAAGGCGAATTCCTGGGACGTGACGTGCTTTTGATGCAGCGGGACCACGGCACACGTAAGAAACTGGTGGGATTCGAAATGACCGACCGGGGAATCGCTCGCGACGGCTATAATGTGATGGTTGACAACAAGACGGAAGGGCGAGTTACCAGCGGTTCTCCAGCACCTTTTCTCAAGAAGAATATTGGTTTAGCCTATCTACCGCTACATCTCGCGGAGGTCGGCCGCCAGATTCAAATTGATATTCGTGGGAAGCAAGTGCCGGCGGTGCAGGTGCCATTGCCTTTCTACAAGCGTCCGAAGTAGTGCGGCATGTTTTGGCGTGATGGGAAGCACAGCGCGCAACGTCTTTAAAGTCCCGTCTGTGTTGCGACACGCCCGGATCAGCTTCACGCAACGGGAGAGGATCTCTACATGTACCCACCAGAATTGCTTTACACTAAAGAACACGAGTGGATCCGCGTCGACGAATCTATGGGCATCATCGGCATCACGGAACACGCCCAGAAAGAGTTGGGTGATATCGTCTTCGTCGAGCTTCCCAAGGTCGGCGAGCATGTGACCGCCAAAGAAACTTTTGGGACGGTGGAATCCGTCAAGGCGGTTTCGGAGATCTATTCGCCCGTCACCGGTGAGGTGACCGCTGCCAACCCGAAGCTCCAAAACAATCCGGAGCTGATCAATACGGACCCTCACGGCGATGCTTGGCTCATTAAAGTGCGCTTGACAGACCGAAGTGAGACCGAGAGCCTGATGACTGCGGACGAGTACGAAGTCTATATCAAGGAAGAAAAGGCCCACTGATGCGTTACCTGCCGAATTCTCCTGCTGAGCGCAACGCCATGCTACAAGCGACGGGTCATAATTCCATTGAGGAATTATTCGCCCAGATTCCCGCCGATTTGAGGCTCCA
>CAAGKR010501136.1_pt1 | contig 10853 bp, 17 predicted proteins | sample 2556971 | NCBI WGS metagenome assembly CAAGKR01 (sample SAMEA5207829, study PRJEB30636) | soil metagenome | biome: forest; feature: boreal; material: soil | place: USA | collected 2011-09 | depth 1 m
CTGGTATCCATGTTCGCCAGCGCCAATCACTTTGACCTGACTATGCCGCCGCAACTCAATCACGACATAGGCAATACCCAACACGACACCAGCAAAGAAAAGGATCTTTACGCCGACGAATAATGCGCCGAAAACTTCAGTCATTGCCAGATCAACGGCGGCACGATTAAGCCAATAGAGGATGAAAGCCAGCGCAACCAGGGCCAGCGCAACCAGAAAAGAGAGATGTTTCATTTTGTACCTGCTTTCCATGCAAGCAAGAGACGCACGACAACGACAAGGCCAATCGAGAACACGGTAAAAAGCACAATCCGAAGAAATTGTTGAGGCGACGCCGCCAGAATGAATGTTGCAAACTGGACGGTAGCATAGCCAGTTATGAGCAGGAGTACGCTCACCACACAGGCGATACATTTGAGCATTGAGGCATTGAGGCAAAAGTTAATCATGCCTGCCTGGGTTGGAATACTAATGATCATAACTGGTGTCCTTTCTTTCAATCTCTAGTGCCCGTGAGTCAGGATATCCGCAAGGGGTACCCATCCGCACAGCCCACAATAAAACTCGTTTTCGTGCTCGTCTGTTGCAACGGTTGCTGTTATTTCTGTGTTCATCTCGTCTCCTTATACATCCCCTATCTTTGGGGGAACGAGCATATAGCCGGTGTGGGCTATTGAGCGGATATCCAACCCAAAGGGGTACAGTTTGCCACGCAAGCGGTTGAGCAGGTTTCTCACCGGACTCATCACGCTCTCAACTACCTTGTTTTCAATACCCCAATTCAGCCGCTCTCGACACTTCTTCAGACTCTTCCCGGTCACGGCTGAGAGGAGCACTTCACGCGGGGCATAGTCAGGATAATTCTCAAAGATTGCTTGCACCACGGAAAATTCCGAAGGGGTAAGTAATTGGTTTTCCGCGATGGAACCACCACGCAAGAGTGTGAGTGTCCCCGCGTAACTGTCCAGGGTGAACGTTCCCGAAACCAATTTCGAGAGATCGTATAACGTAAATCGTTCGTCAGTTGTTGTAGGCTCCGTTGCGGTGGTCATCGTGTGGCCTGCTCGTCGATCTCATCTTGCGAGAAGTACAATTTCACGCCGCAGGAGAATTGGAGACACACGCTCTCATCGTCATAGCGTTGAATAATGATGCCCGATTGCCCGGCGTACTGTTCGTAGCCAGTGGGAAGATCGGCGTCAGGGTTGACGGTTGCTCGTGGGAAGTGGACAATAAGGGGGCTTGTAGCCATCTCGGTAAACTCCTTCATGGTTGTAAGTCGCTGGTGTGAGTTCGTACCTCATGCCAGTAACTAAACTATGTTCAAATCTTCAATGTCCTTAAATTCAAGCGGCATTCCCAGATATGTGCTGAGCACTTCAAGTAACTTGCCAGCCTGCACATCTCGGATCGGTTGACCGCTCTCAGCGCGTTTTGCGGTACGTCGGTCAACCTTCGCCAGTTCCGCGAGTTGAGTACCGGACAACTTTGCTCGTATCCGGTACTCCCTGAACTTCGTCAATCGATACACACCTCCCTTTCATGTTGTTTCTATATGCACGATTATACACAACGATGTACATGTATGTCAACCCCTATGTAACCAATTTCCAGGCAACATAAAAGTTCATAACTAGTCCGTAGGTCTATACTGAACATAGCTCTCGTGGCACTAATCAACCTGTGCTGTAGGGTCTCCAAAGGATAGGGAGTGATAGCCGTTGATCTCCCTATCCAACCACGCTATGCCGCTTTCTCCTTACTCTCACACTTCCTCACCAACATCCCTTTCTCCACCTTCACTACACCAGCATCAAGCAACTCCAACACAATCCAGAACCACGACCATTCTTTATCCCCCAGATGGAGCGCGTCATCATTCATCAACTTGGCGCGAAGCTGCTTTGCCGATAGCGAGATATCACACAGCGACATAAGATGCTCAAAAACGCGATAGGAGACGGGTAGAGGCATCGTGGCAATACAGACGACGCCGATATCAGGAAGAGACACACGTAGCGCCTTGACGGCTTTTCTAGACAGCCTCGGCTCTGCCGTAGGTGTCTTAATCTCTTCGGCAAGATTGACGGGCTTACGGCTGAGTGCGTTCGTCATGCTGCCCTCTCCTCTCTCACTATCGCCATTGCCAGCGCCGTGATGTGCTTATTCATCATTGCCCTCTATTGTCTGTAGCAATATCAATCATGCGCAACTGGTCATCCGACGCCGACTTTTGCTTCATTAATCGACGCATCTCAGCAACATCACCGCTAGCGTAAGAAGCATCAAGAAGTTCCTTCAGTTTCCTATTTCCCCTCAATAAAGCCATGCGCTTGAGACGTGTCGCCGCAAGAAGGGCATTTTTTATATTCACCGCTTTCTGAGGGGAAACTTCCTCTTTTGCAACTTCAGTACATCGTGCAACCACAGACATCAATTCAGGAGGAACCATCTGCTCAAAGGACTGATCCAGTTGCGATCTGCTATGGCTCGTCACAAGGAGGCGATACAGCGCACGCGTCTCTTCCCCTGCAAAATTTTCTTCTGAGAAGACTACAGCCACATGGGAGGAAAGAGTCGGATCGAGAATAAGCATCCCAATCAAGAAATCTTCCCATTGCTGCACTCGTATCCGTTCCCGCTCAAGGGGTGTAAGTTCCGGCTCAGTGCGTGGGGCACTATAGGTTCTTGCCATAATCTCATCTTGTTTCATCTTTCGGTGAAAGTGCTCATGGCACGACTCACACAAGGTTGTGAGATCGTTCAAGTCCTCATGCTCTAAGCGTGCGTATGTCCGATGGTGCACCTCTAGCTTCTCAGGGCTATTGCACGCCCTGCAGCGCCGTGCGTCCCGTTCTAGCACCTGCTCTCGCTTCGCTGCCCATTCTGGTGTTTTCAGGTACTTTTCATACACATCTCGATAGTTGTTCATGCGCTCACCCCACCTATGGAATATTCAAGATCACAGAACTTCGTTTGACTCTTTTCAAAGTACACCGACACTTCACCTTCAGCGCCATTGCGGTGCTTCGCAATAATAATATCGGCAATGTTCTTTCTCTCGGTATCAGGATTGTATATCTCATCCCGATAGAGAAAAAGAACAATATCCGCGTCTTGTTCAATGCTCCCACTCTCGCGCAAATCGGACAATTGCGGTACTTTCGACTGACGTGTCTCTAATGCACGCGAAAGTTGAGCCAGTGCCAGAACCGGGATATTGCACTCTTTTGCAATCGCCTTGAGGCCAGCGGTGATCTCACCAATGAGTACCACGCGGTTCTCTTTGCTCATACCAGTGATGGTCATAAGTTGGAGGTAGTCCACAATGAGCATCCTCACCGGGAACTTCTTCATCAGTCTCAGCAGTTTACTCTTGAGTGCCATCAGTGAGATAGCGGCGGTATCGTCAATCAGGATACGCCCACTCGACAGGCGTTCCATTGCCGGGATGAGGCGCTCCCACTCTTCATCTTCAACCCATCCGGTGCGCAACCGTTGTAAGTTCACCCCTGCATCCATTGAGAGCATCCGTTGCATAAGTTGCTCTTTGCTCATTTCCAGAGAGGATATAGCCACCGTCATTCCTGCCTTCATGGACATGTGCCGCGCCATGCTCATTGCCATTGACGACTTCCCTACAGCCGGACGAGCTGCAAGAATGATGAGATCAGCATTTTGAAATCCACCCGTAGCCACATCAAGATCGTGAAACCCGGATGGAACGCCTGTAAGCGTGCCGCGCTGTCCAGGCTCACAAATCTTTTCCAGTTTGTTCCATACCGGGATCAGGATATTTGCATCACTAGTAAAATCACTTGCGGCTCCATCCTGGTTGATATCGTAGATTTCTTGTTGTGCCATCTCTAGTGCCTGCTCTGCTTCCATCTCAGAATAGGCAAACGCCGCAATGTTGCCAGCCGTGTGAGCCAGCGCACGTTTGATCGCATACTTCCACACGATACGAGCGTAGTATTCAACATTGCCGCTCGTGGGCACCTTATTGCTCAGAGCAGTGATAGCACCAGGGCCACCGATGCCCTCAAGTGCCCCTTGTGCCTCAAGTCGATCACAGATGGTGATGAAGTCAGAGGGGATCTGCTGCTCGTAGAGGCTCAACATCAGGGTATAGAGCGTGCGATGGGCATCCCGGTAAAAGTGTTCGGGCTTGAGGAAATCCGCTATTTCTACAATGGCTTCAGGGTCAATAATGCAACTGCCGAGTACGGCGTACTCGGCGTCAATGCTCTGCAGGGCCATTGGCTCATTTGTTCGATTGCTCACTTGGCACCTCCAACAACTTTACGAGGTTCACCGAAGCCTTCAGGGGCGCGGAACCTTCGACGACCAGAGACACCAATCTCACCATCGGATGAAGATTGACCAGGGGTAGCGACTGGCTTCTTGAGGGCGGGTAGTTCACCCCATGCTTCCCACACATGCGCTATCGTGTGCTTCTTGCTTGCTTTCTTGAGGTGGTCATACACCAACTGCATATCCTCTCGCGTCGGTACAACCCCAGATGCCGCCATGTCTTCCATCTTCTTCCATTCCCACTCAGGATGCCCAGTGGCAATGCCATGCACGCTATCGTACAGTTTGCGGATATCACGCGCCCCTTGGGTATAAATCTCAGTTGGGGCAGGTGGCTGCTGTTGACGTACCACCTTTGGAGGTGCTTGTGGTGCATCGGGCATCTTCACACCCGGCGGCATCGGTACACTGAGCACAGGCATCACTCCCACATGCGTTGCAGGGCTTGTGTCTGGTCTGTGGCTATACGACTGAGAACCATTCTCACGTTGAGAGTTATCCACATTCTGGCTGCTTGCTGTGGATAACTCAATGGTTGGGGTTGTCGTGTAGTCAGGAGCTACGTCTGGAAGTGTGGGTGTGATTTCGGATTGCGTCTCTGTATTGGTTACTATTACACTCTCTCGTAATGTTTCTTGTTCTACGTGTGTTTCTTGTTGGTTACCTGAGGTAACTACCCCCTGAGGTGAAAAGTAACTACCCCCCTGGTTACCTGAGGTAACTACCTCGTTACTTGGAGTAACTACCTGTTCAGCCTTCTTGAAGCGCAATTTATAGATAGTGGTTTCTTTGCTTCCATCGGTTGCCTCTCGCTTTTGTGAGACGACATACCCCTTTTTCTCAAGTCCTGCAAGAGCAGCAAGGATGAGCCGATTGTGTCCGATGCCACAACCCACATTGAGTACCTTGCCATCTTTCGTTTTAATACCCTCTCTGAATTGGGAGAGTGAGATAGCATCAGCACTCTTGCCAAAGCCAAAGGTCCGACGGATGATATACATGAGGGCTTTTAGTTCATTGCCAGTCAGTTCCTTGAGAAGAAAGTCAAAAACATAATCGGGTGTTGCGGTTGTGCCTGGGGAGTCAAAGCCTTGAAAATCGCTCATGCTACACGCCCTACCTTTTTCTTTGCTACGGGAGCCACGATCAGATTTTGCAGTGTGGGTGTGTCCCACAGGTCAGGTTGTGATGTTGGGGCAAAGCATCCACACCCGCCCCAATCGTTTTTGTCATAGTTGGTATCACCTGCCTCAAGTCTCACCCGAAAGTCATGGAGGGAAAGAGGATACGCAACGCCATTTATGCGTTCCTTGAGGATCGTTACATCTTTGCCCAGGTAAGCACGTATGTCCTCTTCTTGTGCCTCCCAGATTGCATAGCGTGCTGGTAACGTGTGATAGAGATGCGCCCAATGGGCTTGCCCTGCTTTGACACAACCGCCGCCACAATTATTGTGGGAAAATCCCATCTTATAGAGGCGTGGGACTGCAATCCCGATAGAGTCCAGGTAGTCGGCTATGTCGCATTTCTGTACATAGGGTTTTTCGATCAAGGGAAACCAGACAGGCTCAGGAGCAAGTGTGGTAGTCAATCGCTCAACTCTGTGCATCTCTGTCCAATCCATGCCAAAGACGCGGGTATAGGTTCCTGGTGTGTAGTGTTGGACTATCAGTTTGTCGATTGTTTTGCGTTTGAGGATCTTGCTGCATGGAGCCATGCTTTGCATTGTGATACATCGCTCATCGTGCATAACTTGCCAGGGTGTACGCCCCTCGGCAACGCGTTCTATGGTGATACCGAAGTACCGATCTTGATCATCAAGGAAACGGTACAAGTCTTCATCTTCAATCAAGGTATCGGCAAATATGGCGTGTGTGTGTTCTTTGCCGTATCGGTCTAGTGTGCGTTTCAGGGCTTCAAATGAGGTAAGCCCCCCAGAGACGTTGACGATGTACGTTTGTTCCTTCTGACTCATGGAAATACCCTTCCATCGACTAACCACTCTTGACACGTTTGCATTCGTTGTGTACAATAGTGGTAACTGCATTATTAAGGTTAAAAGTTTGTGTATAGGGATCGTTGACCGCGATCCCTATTTTCATGTCAAGTTTTACGCTGTTCGCTTGAACAAGGCTTTACACTGTTCCTCAAGTCGTGTCTCAATCCTCACAGCGTTCTCTTTCGAGACAACCATGCAATAGGTTTGCCACGACGCAATACCACGCCGGATGATCAACCCTTCGCGCTCCTTCGTCTTCTTGTTCATCGGAGGGAGCAACTCAGGGCAGTCATATTGCCTTGCCAGTTCTAACAGAGCACCTGCGTAACGATGCTCTGTGCAGTACCCCGCCAGCGTAGCGACATTGGGACAATCGATACACCTGATGGACTGCCCTTTCTCATGAGAGAGCGCATTGTTTTTGAAGACGCATCTCTGTGCTGTTACTGGTTGGGTGAAGATGCTCATGCTACCTCGTTCTGGCTACGCATCACGTCACACATCGGACAATCACAATTCTGCTTGCAATAGCCTTCGAGTGTGGTGGTCATGCCAATGTCAAATGTTCCCTCATCATCCGTTTGCAGATAGGCAATAAACCCACCGTGTTGTGGCGTGCTCACCTGGACACGTATTCCAGGGAGGCCACTCTCCTCGGTATGCAGGCGATCAATCTCAATATCAACTTCGGTGATATCCGGTGGTGCAATACTTCCATCCATGTACTCACCAGGGAAGAGGCTCAATGACTCGCTTTCTCTGAAGGTGTCGTCGGCTGCTTCTAGGATTGCGCTCAATAGTTCTAACATGCTTTACCCCTTTTCTCTTATGTCAACTTCGTAAACATTGACAACTCATATGTCTATCAGGTATCATGTGTTTGATACCTAAGCGGTATTGATATTGTAACTCACTAGATGATACTTGTCAAGCATCGATACTGAATGAGTATCAAACATAAAAGGGGATTTGAATTATGCCAGATCGCACTCAGTTGGGAACACTCATTCTTGAGGCAATGGAGCGCAAGAAGCAGAGAAACGGTTTGAAACGCTATTCCTTGCATAATCTCGCTCACGATGCCAGCACCGTGCAGCCATACCTTACAAGGGTGACGCATGGCAAATCGATGCCTTCACGCGAGAAACTGATTGGATTGTGCAAGGCGCTAGAATGCAGCCAACAAGAAGCAATCGAAATATTCAAGCAGACAGATTATCGTGCTCCCACTCAGGAGGAATTAGACGAACATCCGTCGTTATTGCAAACCGCGTGAGTCTCTTCGGAGGCTCTTTTTTATTGTTAAAATACAAGGGTACTTTCAGCATACGCCTGTGGGAAAAGCACACGATGAGGGAAAGAGTGTGGAGGGATCGGCATTCTTGTGTGGCGGGTAAAAGAGACATGCATATCACTTTGTTGATGGATAGGATTGTTAAGGGAGTTGTAAGGTTGAAGGATGTCTATCAGTGTGTGCTGGTCATTAAACAAATAAGCACGATCCAGACCAGCATCGTTGCGACGACAGCCACACACAGGATATCGAGCGCTAACTCACGCATCGTCTACGTCACGTTTCAGCATCACCAGCGCATCAGCCTGCCAGAGCATATTGCAAAAGTTGGCACGTTCATCAGGAGACCAGGGAGCATCTTCACCCTGTATCTCTATCCGCGTTTTTGCCCAGGTGTCGAATTGGAGATTAGTCGCCTCTTGCGCGCTGATGCTATGCCACTCAGCAGAGTCATCATCTTGCGCACGTAGAAAGATCAGGTCTAAGTCTTCGCTGGTAAGTTGTCTTTTCATGTGCTCACTCATAGGACACGGAACTGGTAGGGCGTAGGCAACGGGAGTCCTTGCACTATGTCGGTAGGGGTGTGCAGGCTCTCAGCACGTTCTGGTAACGCATACTTCGCCATGAAATAGACTCCAATCCTGAACTGAAGAATGGCGAGAAGTGATTGTTTGTCCTGGTAGTAGATATAGGTAAGTTTTCCCTGATGTACAATCTTGCCCATTATTCCTCTTCCTCCAAATCATACACATGTGCCTCGAAGATTAATCGGTTCCCTTGCCACATCATGACATGCGTCTCCGTAACGGGTTGCGTCGCATACTGGTACGCACGCCGATGTAACGCGTGCAAAATACGTCGGAATGACTCATGTTGACGCCGTGTGCAAGTGATCGTATTCCACTGTAGCCTGTGCCGTATATGTCTCATGGATGATTTATAACTGAAAATTGCCTGAGAGTCAATTGAAATATTTACATAGGGTTTTAAATGAATAGATTGTAATGTGATTGAATTGCTAAAATAGTGGTGTGGCACCCGGTAAAGAGTGCCACGAGGGATTATGCTGAGACGCCGCTATCACTTTCATAGCGAGAAACAAACCCGTCTGGATGTCTCGCTCTCAACTTGTCAGTGCTGGCCTGCATCACATCCTCAAAGGTAAGTCCCAACGTTGACAGGAGGATGGAAATGTACCAGAACACATCTCCCATCTCGTCCTTCACTTTTTCAACGTCGAGCGGTTTCCCGTTGCGATGATACAGGAACTTTTTGAGCAGGTCGGTGACTTCGCCGATTTCACCATTCATGCCCAATCCACATAAGTTCAGGATATCTCGCTCTGTGAGATCAGGATAAAGTGTCCTGAGTGCTTCACGCTGGTACTGTGTTGGTGTGATCATGCTGCCACCTGTTCCCATTCTCGCTTGAATGTTGCCATCGCCGCTCTCGCTCTGTTCAATCGAGACTTGACAGCCGAAGGGGTGGAATGTTCTCGCGCCTCAATCTCTGCATAGTGGCATCCCTGGACTGCTAAGAGCAGCGTGTCACGTTGTCCCGTTGGCAGTCGAGATAATGCAACCCTAAGCAGTTCACGCTGTTCCACGTCGCTCTCAATCGCTATAGGGGCATAATGGCAATCGGTCAATTCCTGAAACAGCATTGCGTGCAACCTTGCCTTACGCGCTCTGTCGATTGCCGTATTTCGCGTGATTTGCCACAACCACGCCTTGATCTGCTCAGATGTCCATGTCTCTTGCTCGTGCGTCCAGCATCGGCATACCTTCAGCATGACATCCTGAGCCAGATCGTCGGCGTCGTGGGTGTGCTTGCGTGCATATCGGCAGACGAGTGCATGATAGTCGTTACACGCTTGACTGATGGTCACTGCTCAACTCCTTTCGTTGAATGTATCCTTTATACTCAGTGTAGAGGTGAGAGAAATTTTACCTCCAACGTTCTTCGCTAGAGACATCACACTCACTAGTCTTCGAGGCTGTCAATGTACGCGACGATGGCTTGTGCTGTCTCGACCTCTCGCCCACGCTTAATCCATCCATTCCAGTTGGCGCGGCAGTTCGTTCTCTCCTCATCCGTCATCTCGTCAATTTCTTGTTTCTTCTGTTCTAAGTCCATGTGTCCAATCCTTTCCTGTGTTATTCCTATTATCCCATTTCGCACTACATAACACTCTTCATGTGTACCAATCGCACAAGGCACGCATCAAGAGGCTGTTTGCTTGCAATGGGTGATAGAATGAGATTGCGTGCAAGGTAGGGGAATAGTACAGGATTTGCACCCATGCACTGTTACTGCCTTGCACGCAACCCCAACACTTCTATAATTTCCACAACCTGAACACCCTATCCCTTATAGGGGCTTCGTCCTGCGGCGATGACAGTACCGGAGTACCGAGAATGGCGCATCGTATAGCGTCGCATCCTTTACGCGTAACTTGATGATCAGGCTGGTTGTTCAATTGTTAAAGTATTGTGTAAAGTGCATATTGCCATTTACCATATGCATATGGTATACTACAACGAAATGGAGAAGTCAATAGGAATGGAGGCCAGTTTTAGGGGTGTAATAGATATTTCTAAAAGCCATTTGCTAATTGCCATTTGGCTATTTTTCGTGTATGATTTTAGGGAGGAACAACCATGCAAACAGTCAAGCAGGCACAACAAAAAGGGGGATCTGTGGAAGAATACTATGATGCTAATGAGGCAATCGAATTGCTGAAGATGCGCCCAACAACTTTTTACCGACAAGTGAGGATAGGTGAAATTCCTTCTGAGGGGGTAAAGCGCAATCTGAAATTTCCAAAAGACGCTATCGATGCTCTGGTAAGGTTGAGCGCGAAGGATCAACAGCCCCGCCTTATCTTTCGCAAATCAACAAAGAACGATTTATACCAGGGGTATTCCAACGCACGCAAAATCTATAATCCAGATGAGAACGTAAGTTTTGAGCGGTTGGTTCAATGGCAGGAATGCAATAACAACATTTACAGAACAGTCGTTGAAGATGGCAAGCGCGTTGCAGGTATAACGTTGCTACCACTGGATGAGAGCATTATTCATCAAGTGTTGCAAGATAAGTTGAGAGAGCAGGATATCCCTCTTGATGCTATCAAGCAATGGAGTGAGCCTCAAGTGTCTGTATACATTCCTAGCATATCTAGGGATAAGACAGGCAATAATAAACTTGACTCTCAACGAGCGCGGTATCTCTTGAAGCACACAC
>CAAGKR010159039.1_pt1 | contig 10849 bp, 9 predicted proteins | sample 2556971 | NCBI WGS metagenome assembly CAAGKR01 (sample SAMEA5207829, study PRJEB30636) | soil metagenome | biome: forest; feature: boreal; material: soil | place: USA | collected 2011-09 | depth 1 m
ACCTGAAAAACAGGTTTCACAGTACAAAACAAGCGAGAGAACTTGGCGCCCTTTCTGGTGATTCTTTTCATGAGGTTAAGTTGACAATACCGGAATTTATCGCGTCCAGGTCAAAGCGAAGACCAGAGTAGCACCGGGTCGTTTTGAAATTACATTGACGGCGAGCCGCGCAGCCACCGAGAAAAGATCGTCTGCTGTATGAAGCTCACAAGCTCGAAGCTCGATCATTGCATTTATATGACGCAGGGAAATACGACGAGGCGTTACCGCTGGGCCAACAAGCGTTGGAGATGAGTGAAAAAGAACTAGGGCCGGAGAACGTTTATGTCGCGCAGCTGGTCAAAGAACTGGGCGACATTTATTTCGAGAAGGAGGACCATGCAAAAGCTAGGCCGTTATACGAACGCGCGCTGGCGATCTTTGAAAAGGAGCTGGGGCTTGATCATCCACGGACCGCAGGCGCGATGAGTGCGCTTGGACGCGAGCACAGGGAGGCGGGCGAATATCCAAAGGCAGATCAGCGGTTAAGCAGAGCGCTGGAGATAGATGAGAAAACGTTGGGAAAGGATCATCCGGAGGTCGCCTATTCCCTGTACGCTCTCGGACTGCTTTGTGTTAGCAAAGGCGAAAGCGAAAAGGGCGAACAGTATTAACTACGCGCTCAACCGACACCATCACGAGGATCGATAGGCTTTACTACTAATGATGATTCCTAACGATACTTACGTTCTCTGGGATTTACTTCAAACCTTCAATCAAGACGGCGCCAAGAATCCATTCCCCGCGGATAACGCCGGCATAATTTCCATCGGGCGATAGCGCGAAATCGTTAATCCCTTCGCTTCCTAAATCGGCGATGAAGCGCGGGCGATCATTGTCGAGAGACTGGCGCCAGCGAGAATTCGAGATACTTACAGTGATGTAATCAAAACTCCGGCTGTCAGCTGCCCAGGCGATGAAGAGCGAGGTGGATTTCTCGTCAGTTAAAGGGAAAGTCTTCAAAACTTTGCCGCTTTCAAGAGACATGACGGCAATTCTGCGACGATCTTCGCCGTCTTTAACCCGGGAGAAATAGGCTGCCAATTTTCCGTCGGGTGAAAATGCCGTTCGCCAAACTCTTGCTTCCGAAACTTGAACTTCGTCGGCCCCTTCAGTTGAAACTCTCCAGAGGGTCTGGTTAAGCCCCGACTCAAAATAGACCCATCGTTGGTCGGGCGTAACGAATCTTGGGTAACCGCCTTCCCCGTTCGTCAGTTGAATTTGATTGCTCCCATCAGCGTTCATGCGCCAGACCTGGGTTGAGCCCGATCGGGTTGACGTGAAGAAAATGTAACGGCCGTCAGGCGAAACGCACGGCGAAGTTTCCTTGAAAGGAGTATTCGTAAGCTGCCGCTGCTCGCCGCCGTCGTAATTCATTCTCCAAATATCGCCATCGTCTCCGGCATAGACAATTTTTCCGCCGGGCCCGAAAGCAAAGGTGCGAGCGGCGGTCAGGCTTTTCGCGTTGTTGAAATCGCCTCCTGGCGCCAGATACAAACGAAGACTATTGGCGATGTATGTCGCGACCATTTTGTCAGCCGCTTTATCCAAACTAATACTTCCGTAGTTGGTTGCATCATTTGTTAAGGCTTTAACTTCTCCAGTAGTGGTTGTGACCTGCCAGATTTTCAACCTTCCGTCCACAATTTCCTGCGCGGCCAAAAGCAAACCGTCCCCGCGTGGAAGCCATTGCAGACTCTTGATCTCGAAGAAGGTCTTAGATGAGATCGGCCTCTCCAGACCTGTTGTCAGGTCAACCATCATCAAGCGAAAATCGCTGCCGCCATTGAATGATTGTCCCGCTGCGAACGCAATTGACTTTCCATCGGGCGAGAACTGGTTGTCAGAAATCCGAACGGGTCTTGGCCGACTGAGAATCTTCCTTTCATTCTTTCCATCAGCATCTACAACGAACAACGAACAGAAATCCTCGTCCTGGTATTTACAACGGACGAAAGATATCTGCCGGTCATCGGGCGAAATGCTAATCCAACCTTGTGTTCCTTCGGTAACCTTTACCGGAATTCCGCCGAATGTCATTACTCGGTAAATCACCGCATAAGCCGGATCGCTTTCGTTATGACGCACGAAATAAAGTGAATTGCCGTCGTGTGATATTGCCAGTCCAAAGTACTGGCCATCAGTCGGCGGCACGATCTGAATGCTCTCCGAAGTTTCGAGCTGCCGCAGCCAAACACTTACTTTGCCACCGGTTTCGCTCGTGTACGCGACATACTTGCCATCAGGTGTGATAACGGCATTCACGCTCCCCGGATTTACGAGCTTTTCGGATTTGAAAGGCGCTGACAGAATCGGCGCAGACAATGAGGATGCAGCAAGTCGGCTTCCGGCAAACCACAACGCGAACGCAATCGAACCAACCATCACGACCGCCAGCGCAGCAATCGACAAATACGATCTCTTTGGCGCGGCCAGCGGCAGGGCAGAGCTGGTGCTGCTCAATTCAGTTTTAGTCGCGACGGGCAGCGCGGAATTCCCGTTGACCTCGGCGATAAAGCGATACCCGCGTCGGGCTACCGTTTCAATGAATCGCGGTTGGCGCGCATTATCCCCGAGCGCCTTTCTAAGCTGCTGAATGTTGAAAGTCAGGTTTGATTCTTCGACAAAACTGTCCGGCCAAAGCCGATTCATCAACTCTTCCTTCTCGACAATCCGGCCTCTGTTATCGAGCAAGATCAAAAGCGTGTCAAAGACTTTCGGAGCCAGAGGCAAAGGACTGTCGTTTCGCAGCAGGACCTTTTGATCGCCATCAACGGTGAACTCTCCGAACCGATGCAAATGATTGATTGCCAGAGACATCTTCGCCCTTAGAACTTCCTTAGAACTTCCTCATCGATTCCTTAGGACTTTTTGAAATCCTCATGCGTAAGCTAGCCCAATTCTGATAGGGAATTGCCGCTGATTCTAACACCAAATCGATGGCGGAGAAATCAATGTGGAAGCGCCTTGTCATCCTGTTGGGTTTGCTGATGTGGACGAGCTGTCAACCGGCGTCGTCGCGGGAGCCTTTGTCAGTTTCGGCGCGCACTCTGGCTGACGAATACCAGAGATCGACCGCCGCCGTGCGCCGCAAGTACGACGGCAAAGAAATCATCGTGAGCGGCTACGCGATGATTGCCGCAACAATGCCTCGCGAGGGCAATGATCAGGGTTCGGTCTTGCTGGAAGAAAAGGAACGAGGGCCCACGCGACAAGTTGCTTGTTGGTTTAGCAAGGACCAGGCCGAGCAATTCGCACAGATCAAAGGCGGGCAATACATAACGGTGAAAGGCATTTTCAATGGCGAGGCGGGGGCTGATCTGAAGTTCTGCAAGCTCGCCAAAGTTGAATGAGGATCACACATTACAGATGAGAGGGATAGAAAATGAAGAAGACAGTTTTCCTGGCGCTTGCGGTTCTGTTCACAGTCACTTGGAGTTGCCACACGGCCTTCGGGCAGCCGCCGCCGCTCGGGCCTCCCAACTATCGCACCGACTCGCCCGGCATTTCGGTAAGTCTGCTCACTAACTTCGCGACAACAACTGTCCAGGGAATCGTTGACGACACGAATAACAAACTTAAGCAACGAGGATCAGGCGATCGCTTGCAACTACTCACTCCGTTGACAACCCATCTTCCTTACCGCAAGGCCACGCAATTTACCGACCGGCCCAATCAATGGTATGTGGACGTGCTGGTGGACGTCACTATTGAGGTGTCGATTCCCCACGCGCCCAACGCTCAGATTTTCCTTTCACTGGACATCAATGTGTCGTGCGACGGTTGGCAAACCGGCAAGGGAACAGTCTTGATCGTTTCCAATCCGAGCCCCCTGAACGTTGAAGGAGCAAACATCGGCGGCGTGGATATTCCATTCGTGACGGACTATATACTGGGGCAAATCAGACAGCAATTTCCTTCACTCAAGCCCGTCAGTATGTCTTATCCAAACTCGCCATGCGCAACCATTGGCGCGCAGATCAGTTCGGACCACAGCGCAACCAATAGTGCGATCCTCTTCGATCCTCCTCCACCGCCGCGACGTATTCCAGACCCCGTTGTGTCGCGGCTGAGCTCGAATTTGGTGGTGACGTTCCTGCGGCTAAAGCGACTGGCTGCGCGGGGTAACGGCGAAATTGTTTACTCTCCGACTGAAAGCATCATGCTTTCAACTTATACGAATTTCGATTATCGGCAGGTCAACTTAACTATGAAGGAAGGTGACGACATCGCGCTGACTCTGGCTCCGGTAACACTTAAGCCGCTATTGGATTCATTAGTGGTAATTGCAAATATCGCTCAGGGACCGACGCAGCAGCCGGAAGACAGTTCGTGGGACACCGCGCTTGCTTCGGCGAACTTCTCCCCCGGCGTGCATACGATAACAATCAATAAGCACTACATAGTGCCACCAGGTCGCGGCAATCCTAAGCCGTTACAAGTGCCTGTTGCGGGATACGAACTCACCTACAGCGTGAGTTACACAAAGCCGACAACGGATCGAGCGAGCGCGCCATAGCGCCCTGCGGAAACATCTCTGACCTGGTACAGATTGAGGTGGACAAAAACCAAACAACTGCCGCAAATGACGGCAACGCGAAATCTCAATAGAGAGCCTTCAAGTTAGAAAAAGGAGAAAACCATGAAACGTATCAGCATTCTGGTAATTGGTATTGTCGCCCTAACCTCCGTCCTGTTGGTATACGCGCGTACCCAAAAGTCGCACTCTGTCAGCCAACCGATCCAACCGTCCACCACGAAAGAACAGCGCGACGCGGACGAGAGGACCGTGGCCACGCAAACGGGAATCAACCGCTATTTTCACAGCGATGTCATTCCAAAGCTGCGAAGCTGCTGGAATAAGCTGCAAGGTCAGGGAATGATCGGGATCGAACACACTTACCGGAGAGCGGGAAACACGTGGGTATCCGACAAACTGGCTACCGGCAGTTCAACTTTGCCCAAAGGTCAGGAGGCGATCGCCTTGAAGTGCATGACCGATTCAGTCCGCGGCACATCGTTTCCAGCGGAGGAGAATGAGGGTTCCGCGAAAAGTTTCGTGCTCAAATGGAACTGGCCGGTGCCGCTGCCGGCGAACGCCGATGAGGTGCGCGCCATGGTCAAAAACAATGGAGGGGGGAGCGGCGGATGCGATGGTCATGGAGCGGCGGCGGCTTGTTTCACTTGCAGCAGTTTTCTTGGGGGAACGTGCAGCAAGGTATGCGTGGGCACAAGTACCTGCGTTATTACTACCTCAAAAGGCGGCAGCACTTGCATGGGAAAGGATAAATGCGCGTCTGGCGGGCCCTTTAGCGTGCTTGGTGGAGGAATCTTCGCCCAATGACGGCATATTGGTCTGCTCAAGGAGCGCAATTGTATGAAGACCGGCGTAAGAGTTTGAACGACGCCAGAAAAAGCGATGTCCGCAGAAAATAATCCGCCAGTCAAATGGAGATCGGCGGATGACAAATAACTGCCGCAACTGCCGGCAAAGGAGAAGGCGATATTGTGTTGCCTCGATGAAATTTTCTCTCAAGTCTTACCACGCTCGGGAGAATTGACAGAACATTCAAGTTAGAAAAAAGGAGTATATAGATGAAGAAACTTTTTGCGCTACTTGCGCTCACGTTCGCTCTGGCTTTCGCCGGGGGAGTCTCCGGTCAAAATAACCGTAACAGCAACGAGAATAGGGGTCAGCGTCGCCATCCTCGTCATGGTAGTACGTGCCCACAATGCAACCGACCGGAACCGACACCGGCACCGACACCGGCACCGAAAAAACCTTAGCAGCCTGCATATACAAAGACTGAATAGCCTGCCAAGCTGCTCGAAAGCAGGAATCTTCGTCGAGTGAGCCATGTGGTTTTTCCTTAGCCCGGAGCGCAACCGCATGAAGACCGAATCGCGGCCTCACAGGAGCGGCTGGCGGCGCGGTAAATGAAAGCCGATTTGAATCATCGAATGAACCGGAGGCGTGCTTTGAAGAAGATCCGGCCCACTTGGGCTTTGACTCTATTATCCCTTGCGTTGACTAGCCTGCTACTGCTGGCAGGAAACGCTTCCGCCAATGACGATCAGCCGACGATCGCCAAAGACTCGATTCAAGTCACGGCTTTCACGTTCAACGTCTATCACAACAGCGCCGACACGTGGAGTTGGGTGCCGCTGATGTCGTATCGCGTGAATGGGCCAATCCCGAGCGGCGGCCAACTGTACGCGGAATTTGCTATTCCCGGCGCTGGGCCGGTCAAGTTCGATTGTCGCACCGAGGAAACACAGAAAGGCCATTCGTGGAAAACCGAATGTGGTGGCCACGACATTCCTGAAGACAAAGGAAGTCTCTTCACCGGAACCGTTAACTTCGCGATCAAGATGCGCAACGAGTTGGCGGGCGGCGACGTCACGCTTTTTACTGGCCGCATGAAAGTTGCGAAGGTGCATTCAAACGAGGGTGGCCCAAAGGTTGTGAACCATTTTGTCTATTACGTGGACCACGATTGGAACTTGCCCATCGGATACGTCTTCCTTACACGCGACGGCGTGGTGGGGATGAATCGCCCAATGTTCGACGTTGCATTTTGGGTTCGTGGCGACGCGGACACCGCAAGTTTTCAGCCCCACTTGTTCTATCAGGGCAAGGAAGTAGGAAGGACGTTCTTCGAAGGTAGCGAGTTCAGCCAGGCCCGTTGCGGAGCAGAGCTTGAAAATGTGACTACCCATTTCGTCGAGGATTCGACTCCGCAAAAAGCAAAGTGGGCGCGCGTAATTTGCAGCTTCCCAAATGTGCGCGCCTGGGACAAGACGGGACAGGCGCCCGGTCCCTCCGGGCCGCAATATCTACTCAGCGGGAATCCGGGCGATTACGAGTTCAAGCTGCTTTGGCACAATCACCTGGCACGCTCGATAAAGTTCACTGTTGGCGCTGATGGAAAGTTCGACAACGGAATCGCCGCCAATAACAAGCTCGGCAGTAATCGCGTCATTGTGCCGGTGCAGATAATCGGAGACCAGGACGGCCCGTGGGATCGAGCGGCCTGGAAGACCGAAGCGTTCTATGGTAACCCGCTCACGGGCTTCACGGCGATACCTTGAGCTGGCGTCAATTAGACGGATCGCCCGTTTCTCACAACGCACTTAACGATGTAACGAAAAGCAGATTTTATGAATGCGGAGCTAAAAATGACAATCAAATCGACGAGATCTGTGGCGCTTGCAATCTTAGCCGGGTGCTTGTTTTCAGGCTGTAGCCTGTTGTTCAGACCGGGAGTAGTTCCTTCTACCATGTGGAATAAGCCAGCGGTACTATGTGATTATCCGACAAACGACAAATTGGTGAGCAATGCTAAGATCACCGGCAAAATCGCATTGACGAAGAAGGATCTCACCTTGGACACTGTGGATCCGAACAGAAGATGCTCCCTGGACGGTTACTTCAATGACCCATCAAAAAGCGCGGTTGAATTAACCATATACTTTCCCGAAGAGATGTATGCCACCAAACCTGAGGAGATTGACACCTTGATTAAGGTGGAGACTAAGAGAGGCAACCTTCTCAATAGCTTTACTGGCGAAGGGGGTAATCGTGCCAAAGTTTACAGCTGTTTTATTGAAATCTCCGTCATTGATTACAAAACATCAACGGTACTTGCAAAAGAGCAAAATGAATACATTTTGGTCAGGAGATTTACTGAGATTGTCGACCAGCGCAGCGCAACATTCTCAAATGGGACAGTTTTTATCAGAGCAGACAACAGCGCCCGCTTTAGCGAGGTCATTGTGCCGGTGCAGATCATCGGAGACCAGGATGGCTAGTGGGATCGAGCGGCCTGGAAGACTGAAGCGTTCTACGGTAACCCGCTAGCGGGTTTCACGGCCGCACCTTAAGCTGGAGTCAATTCTAAACGAATATTGTGCTCGAAGTGCAAACTGAAGGTCTCCGTTCTTAATACTATGTAAAAGGTGGAAAATGAAAAACTTTTCCTGTCTCACCGTAATGACTTGTTTGTTGATGTGTTCAGCTTATGCCAGGAGTCAAGATTTGTCGCGATATGACCTTTCGACCAACGAGGGTGTCAACGCCGCCCGCGAAGCGATCAGCGGCAAGAAACTTGATGAAGGCAGCAAAAAATGTGTCCGACGAAATTCGGATTTGCCTCAAATCGTGGCCGTCGGCGGATCCGCCTTCGATTATGGTTGCCTTTTTCAAGGCGTGTTCGTGGATTCTCACTACTTTGAAAATGGTGATGTGGCTTTATCGCAAAAGGCTCTCGACGCTCTCGGTTGGAGAACGGCGAATCCTGAAGAACGCGAGAGGCTAGCGAGGCTTTGGGTTGAGAACGGTTTGCTGCCATTTTTTACGGTGATTGCTCAAAAGAACGAAGATTTCCAAAACCGCTCATTTCAACCACCACAAGCCATTTCAAAGGAAAGCGGTGAAATCATCGTGACATTATGGATAAGTCTGCCAATAATGCTGAAGGGAAGACACTATCAACTCCTCGAATACAGATTTTCAAAAGATGGTGAGTTGTTAGGAAGGGCGACGATGGAAAACGTGGCTCTTTATAAATAGACCAGACAATAGAAGACAAAGAATCACAGTTTCAAGTCGACATTTCGACCCATCCGTAAAGTAGCAACAATACAGTTATGTATACTTGAGCGGGCGAAATTATTAAGCTCTATCAATTATGCCGTGCCGAACACGTCGGGCGATATCCGAATCACGAGGACAAGACAATGGTTAAGAGATGTGCCGGCGCCTTTGAGGTGTTGCGGACATTAATAGTGATTCCGTTTGTTTGCGGAATGATTTTAGCCAACGCCTGCGCGCAACAACCATCGCCTGCGCCTTTGTCGACCACGCTTCCATCGACGCAGTCGACAGCCGCTAAAATCAAACTAAACGACGAGGATGTTGGTACGACCGCAGACACTTCAGTTTTGGTTAGGAGATTCACTGAGATTGTTGACCAACGTCCGAAGAAAGCCGGCAACTTTTTTATCCGGGCAGAAAGCGCTGTTCCATTCAGCGAGGTCATGCGCGCCATTGAAGCGCTTAACCACGCGCACGGTATTGCAGACTTGGCCTTCGAGAATTCTGCAAGCGATGGTAGGGTCAGCGGAGATCCTGTGCTCAATGGTTCCGATCCCTTTTCGCGCTCAATGATGCTCGTCGTTACGGTTGGGAATCTCGGTTCAACACGCGGCGAGTTGATTCTAGGCGGAACGCATTTAATGCTTACTCCTTATACGATGCAGTTCTCCGCGAGACACAGCGTCCCTAAAGAGTTTGTTGTCATCGAAGTGTTCCGAGATAACGAGTATGTCATCGAGGATAAGCCGATCCCCTCGTCGGCGCTAAGAGGCGAATTGCAAGCTCGGCTGTCAAAGAGTGATGACAAGAGAGTCGTGATCTTAACGCGCAGCGATTCTGAGATCCGGTGGGGTAGCTTTATGGAAGCTGTGAATGGAGCACGCGAGGCAGGGGCTGAAATGATTCAGACTCTCACCCTTACTCCCTGAGCGGGGGAGCCTACGTGACGTTTTCGGGCCCGTCTTTCAGATTGATGAAAAAACTCAAACCCGGAAAGACTACGCCAACAGTGCCGAACCTTCGACCGCGGGTTTGTCGATGCCAAGGTTGAGCATGTAGCGCCAATCAAAGGCTCGCCAGTTCCAGGGCCTGGGAATTACGATCCCACGGTCAATTCATTCGTTTCGTAGAACCGTTGAATTTATTGGCGTGGGTTGCAGATTCGAATCTGCGACCGTGGGACTAATCGATTCCGATGGTCTGTCGGTCCAAGTTAATCCAAATTGTAAATGGTGAGTTCGTTGCCAATTGCGGCTGTTGGGGATCGGACTGGTTCGGTAGCTTTACTGATGTTTGTTAAGAATCCTGTCCCATCTTTCCCCCGCCAGCACCAAGCCTTGTCCGCTTTATATTCGTAAGTTATTGAAGTGGTGGGAGAAATTGGTAGCGGGGGGCAGGATCGAACTGCCGACCTTGGGGTTATGAATGCAGGTCTGCCCTTTGATCCAATTCCTTCCAATTTGTAACTAATTGATCTTAGTACGGGTTGCGGTCGCTGGGAGTGGAACGTGCACGATCCTATTTCGCCCTATACGCGCGTATTCCTGCCCCATGTTTCCCCCGCGAGTGAGCGGACATTTGGGGTAGTCAAAATAATGCCGAGGTAAGACGAGAATCGAACCCGTGTCGCCGCCGTGAAAGAGAAGCGAGTCACTGTAATTCAATGAAACTTCGCGGCATGGATAGCTCTTTACCGCATTTGAAGGACTCACGGGAACGCATATTGGACGCTTAATGGACGCACGTTTTCCGCGGTGCTGGATTTTCTTCGGCTGTTACTACATTGGAGTCTTAAACGTTAGAGGCCACCGGATCTAAGCCGTTGCAAGAAGCCACTAACGCACACAGGCAGCAGATCCGCTCAGTCCCTTCGATTCCCCATGAACCGGTTTCTTTGCATTGTACCTTAGGACGAAATGAAGGGTAATGCTGTCTAACAGGCCACGTGAATTGCCGCCGTGCAGTTGCCGATTGACGAGAGAAGGGAACGGCAACACGCCGGCCAATTGGCAGATAAGGCGAGTCAGTTAATAGAGATGTAACAGGAATGAGATAGACTCAAGGCTTCAAAAAGAACCGGAGCCTGCGGCCTCAGCGCCTTCCTGATAAGGGCAAGAGGTCTACTCCGCTTAGTGTACTACCAGGACTCAAGTCATAATCGCGGCTGATGCAAATGAAACACAATCAACGCACCACGAGTATTCTCGCGGGCGC
>CAAGKR010262987.1_pt1 | contig 10849 bp, 11 predicted proteins | sample 2556971 | NCBI WGS metagenome assembly CAAGKR01 (sample SAMEA5207829, study PRJEB30636) | soil metagenome | biome: forest; feature: boreal; material: soil | place: USA | collected 2011-09 | depth 1 m
CAGAAACGATCCTGCGCTGGCATCGCGAGCTCGTGCGCCGCAAGTGGGCCGCCTTCGGCAAGCGGCCACGCCGACTCAGCGTAGGCGTTCGCTGTCGGAGCTCGGAAGGGAAGGCGGACTACCTTCACTCCTTCGGCCATGAACACGTCGTCGCTCGCCCATACCAAGGCCTCGGCCAACGGACGCCGATTCGAGGTGCGCAGGTACCGGGCGAATCTGACAACAGCAGAGTCATCCGGATCGATCGCCTCGGTGGTCTCATTCACGAATACGTTCGGGCAGCGTGATGCGAGTCGACGGAGCATGGTTAACGGGACAGGCAAAAGTCCCTCCACCCGGACCAGATCAACTTTTTGCCCTCCTACACCACCGTGGCACGCTACTCTCAGTCGCTCCTAGCTCAGCCGGATCGACTTTTGCCCTCTCACAACACGCTGGCCTGAATGCACACTCTTGACACGGACGTGAATCAAATGTTAGGTTGTAAGCGCTTTCATGAAAGCGCTTACAGAGGCCGCGAGCGCGCCCACCATCTACCACGTCGCCCACCGGGCCGGGGTCTCCACCGCCACCGTCTCCCGCGCCCTCAATGGGAATCCGCTGGTAGCGGAGAGGACCCGCGCCCGGATCGCCCAGGCCGTGGAGGAGCTCGGCTACGAACCGAACTCCATCGCCCGGAGCCTCGTCACCAGATCGACCAAGACGATCGGCCTGCTGCTTCCAGATATCACGAACCCGTTCTTTCCGGAGCTGGTCAAGGGAGTCCAGCTGCTCGCAGCGGAACGCTCGTTCACGCTCCTGCTGAGCCAGACGGGGAACGACCCCAAAACGGAGCAGCGGTATTTGAACCTGTTTCGTGGGAAAGGCATCGACGGCCTGCTTCTCGTAGGCCTGGCCCTCGGACGAGCCAAGCTCAGCAAATTCGTTGCCAGCCGCATCCCTCTTGTCTCTCTGGATCGTGACGTCGACCTCATCGGCATTCCCCTCGTTCACCTCGACAATCGCGCGGGGGCGAGGCGGGCGACCGAGCACTTACTGGCATTCGGCCACCGAACGATCGCCCACATCGCTGGCCCTCGATCGCTGCACGTGAGCCAGGACCGGTCCCGCGGCTATTTCGATGCGCTCGAAAACGCCAACCTCAGCCAGCGCCCGGAGCTCGTGGTGGCCTCGGATTTCACCGAGGCCGGTGGCCGAGCAGCCTGCCTCGCGCTTCTGGAGTCGGGAGCTCGATTCACGTCGATCTTTGCAGCCAACGATCTGATGGCGATCGGGGCGATGGCCGGCCTCAAAGATGCAGGTTTGACTGTGCCGACCGATGTCTCAGTTGTCGGTTTCGACGACATCCACATCGCAAGCTACACGGCGCCGCCGCTGACCACCCTTCGCCAACCCGCCTATGAGATGGGTCGGCGCGCGGCGCAGATTCTGATTGATGCCATCGGTGGCAAGCCGCTTGCCGAGGAGGAGCGACAGGTTGTCTTCCAAGGCGAGCTCATCTGCCGGGGATCGACTGCGCCGGCGCCAGAGCCGCTTCTGTGAACGTGATCGCCGGGCACACAATGGGCACTCCCGGGATGACCGTCCCGGATGCACTTCGTCTGTTTAGGGACGCAGGCCTCGACGCGGCGGAAATCGTGTGGCAGGACGGTTACGAATGTGGGTTGCCGGAGCGGGACGGTGAACGCACTCTCGCCGAAGTGGAGGCGGCAAGCCGGCGCCTCGGCGTTCGAGTTTGCGCCCTGACGCCCTACATGACTGCGATCAATAGCCTTGACGATCGCGAGCGAGAGCACGACATCGCTCGTTTTGGTCGCTGCCTCGATGATGCATCGAGACTTGGCGCAGGCGTTGTTCGCGTCTACGCGGGCGCGCTCACCGATCCCGAAGACGAGCTGCGGGCCGAGAAATGGTCACGACTCGTGGAGAGTCTGCGGGAACTCGCGCCGCAGGCACGGTCGCTCGGCGTCACATTGGTAGTCGAGAACCACTTCAACACGATGACGGTATCGGCACGCGAGACGGCCATGCTTATGCGAGAGGTCGCGGATGCAGGAGCGATTGGGATCCTCTACGACCAGGCCAACCTCGCCTTCACTCATTGCGAGGACTACTCCGAGGCCATTGCAATCCAGGCTGAATGGATTCGCCACGTGCACGTGAAGGACCTCGTCTTCACAGACCCGACGGTCGAATTCAAGGCTTCTTCGGTCGACCGCGTCAATGAAGGCGAGCGTATGGTTCGCTCCCGGGTGGTGGGCGAGGGCATGCTCGACTGGCCGGCCATCCTGTCTTTGCTCGCGGCTTCGGGTTATCACGGTGTGTTGTCGCTCGAGTACGAGTACCGGTGGCATCCTCAAGATCTCCCGCCGCCCGCGGAAGGCTTCGCGCGGTCCGCGCAGGCACTTCGGCGAGACATGGAGGCCCGGCGTTGAAGGTCTCCTTGATGACCGATGAGGTCAGCGCCGATCTCGAAACCGCCCTCGAGCTTGCTACCGAATTGGGTTTCGAAGGGGTCGAGCTGCGGGGTATCGGAGAGTCGCGGTATCCGGCCGTCTCCGACCTGGCAAGGCAACGTGTCCCCACTTTGATCCGCGACTGGGGCCTGCCCGTAGCAGCCATCTCGCCGGGATTGTTCAAGATCCCGACGCCGGTTCAGCCTTCGCCAGAGTCGCAAATCCTGCGGTGGGAGGACGCGCTGCTTTCGGCGCGCCACCGTACCGCCGAAGCGCTGGTGACTGCGCATCTGGAAGAACTTTTGCCGCGAACCATTGAAGCGGCACTTGAGCTCAAAGCCCAGACAATCGTCTGCTTCAGCTTTGACCGAGGACATCGCGAGCCTTCAGGTCCGGCCCCGGACCTCGTCATCGAAATGCTGCGGCAGGCTGCCATCAAGGTTGCAGCTGCGGGCCTGACGTTGGCTCTTGAAGTCGAGCACGTCTGCTGGGGCGATGTCTCGAACCGCGCCCGGGAAATAGTCGAGCGAGTGGGGCACCCGGCCTTGGGCATCAACTGGGACCCGGCCAACGCTTACCGATCTGGTGAGGACCGACCGTTTCCGGACGGTTACGACCGGGTCCGCGATCTCGTCCGGCACGTGCACTACAAGCAGGCATCGATTCTGCCCGATGGGACTCGCGGATTCACGCGCCAGGGAGCGATTGACTGGCACGGCCAGGTCAATGCGTTGCTGCGAGACGGATACGACGGTTGGATCACGGTTGAGCCTCATGTCAAACCCAAGCTGGAGGGCGTCCGGTTGGCGCTCGATCAGCTGCGGCGCCACTTGCAGGACTCGCGGTGAGGCCTCCTCGCGGCATCGTCTGCCCGCTCGCCACGCCGCTCGACGACGACGAGCGGGTTGATGAAGCCGCTCTTCGCGGCCTGCTCGATCACATCCTTCCGGATATCGACGGCGTTCTCGCGCTTGGATCGAGCGCCGAGTTCGCGCTGCTCCGGCCTGAGGTCGCCGAGCGAACGCTCGAGGTCGTCCTCGAACATGTCGCCGGCCGCATCCCCGTCTACGTCGGCACTGGAGACACTGGGACCACGCGCGCCATCGACAACATGCGGCGGCTGGCACGGCCCGGAGTCGAATGCGTCGTCGCGACCAGCTCCTACTACTACCCGCTCACCGATCAACGAGCACTGCACTCTCACTTCTTGGCGCTCGCCGAGGCGGCGCCGATCCCGTTGATCCTCTACAACATCCCGCAGAACACTGCCACCAACCTTGCTCCAACGACGGTCGCGGCCCTCGCTCGCCACCCCAACGTGGCCGCGATGAAGGACAGCTGGGGCGACATGTTTCAGTTCCAGGAGTACCTGGCGGCCAGGCCGGAAGGTTTCCCGATTCTCCAGGGGCGCGAACAGCTCGCGGCGTCCTCGCTGTGGCTCGGAGCCGACGGAGTCATCTCCGCCCTCGCCAACATCGCGCCGAAGCTGCTCCAGCAGGTCGCATCCGCCGTTGCCTCGGGCGATCGTGCGGCTGCTCTGCGGGCTCAGCGCCGCATCACTGAGATCGCGCGGTTGTTCGACGAGGGGTACTGGCTCTCGGCCCTCAAGGTTGCGGTGGCGATCCTTGGCTTCGGGTCGGGTCGAGCCGCGCGGCCGTTGCCAGAGTTGACCGCGGACCAGGTCACGCGCGTGCGCTCATTTCTTCCGCACGAGGTCCTGCATGGCTGAGGCTAAGGAGCTGACGCGGCAGGCACCACGACGGCTGGTATCCGGCTACGGGGTCGTCCGAGGCGTCGGCCTGCCATTGCTGTCGTTTGTCGTGCTGGTCGTGGCTTGGCAGCTGGCCATCGTTGGCTTCAATGTTCCCGAGTACATCGTTCCTGCTCCCAGCAAGTTCCTCGCCCGTTTCTTCACTGCCCGTGAACTGATCTGGTCGCAGAGCCTGATCACCGGGAGCGAGGTAATCGAGGGATTCGCTATCGCGACGCTCATGAGCATCCCGTTGGCCCTGCTGATCGTTTCCGTCAAGCTCGTTGAGCAGGCGCTCTATCCGCTGGTGGTGTTCCTTCAGCTGATCCCGAAGATCGCGGTGGCGCCTCTGTTTATTGTCTGGTTCGGTTTCGGCCAGTTTCCCAAGGTCTTGTTGACGTTCCTGCTGTGCTTCTTCCCGATCCTGGTCGCCAGCATGGCCGGCTTCAAGGCGATCGATCAGCGCTTGCTGTACCTCACTCGATCGATGGGAGCGACGCCTTGGCAAACCCTCGTATTCGTCCGCCTGCCGGCGGCTATGCCCTTCATCTTTTCCGGCCTCAAAGTCGGGATTGTCATGGCTGTTACCGGCGCGATCGTCGGTGAATTCGTCGGCTCAAATGCCGGCCTCGGCTTCCTGCTGCTGCGCGCCAGCAGTTATCTCGACACGGTGCTGATTTTCGCCGTGCTCGTCGCCCTGAGCGTCATGGGTCTGTTCTTCAGCTATGCGGTTGAGGCCGCCGAGTGGCTAATCATGCCCTGGCAACACAAGGAGGAGTGAACGTGGTCCGTTTCCGAAGAGCCGTCGCCGCCGCCGCCGCCGTCGGTGTACTGGTTGCCTGCGGAGATACTCCCAGTGCATCACCGTCGCAGGTTCCGCTTACGCCGGTCAAGCTAACGCTCAACTTTCTCGCCGGCGGCCCGCAGGCGGGCTTCATGTACGCGAAGAAGTTGGGGTACTACAAGGATGCTGGACTCGATGTCACCATCGAGGAAGGACAGGGTTCGGCGACGACCGCCATTCTCGTGGCGGCGGGGAAGGCCGAGATCGGTTTCGCCGACGCTGCAAGCGTTCTTCCGGTCCGCGCGAAAGGTGGCCCGATCAAGATCATCGCCCCAATCCTGCAGACGAATGCCTTCGCGATCATTTCGCTCAAGGAGAAGAACATCGTTCAGGTCAAGGACCTGCTCGGCAAGACGCTCGCGGTCCAGCCGGGCACGGCGCAAACAGCACTGTTGATTCCGCTGTTGGCGGCGAACGGCATTGACCAAAGCCAGTTGAAGATTGTCAATATCGACCCCTCGGCACTGGTCGGCACCCTCCTGCAGGGCAAGGTGGACGCCATTCTGGCCGGGGCCGACTTCCAGGGCGTACAGATCAGTGACCAGGGCAAACAGATCAACGAGATCTTCTACAAGGACGTTGGCATCCCCACTGTCGGTCTGTCCATCGTGGCGAGCGAGGAGACGATCACCAAAGAGCCCGACACGTTGAGCAAGTTCGTTGCGGCAAGCCTGAAGGGGTGGGACGCCGCACGGAAGAACCCGAGCGCCGCCGCCCAGTCGGTCGCGGACCAGTTCCCGGCGGTAGGCCAGGCCGATCAGTTCCGGAAGCAGCTCGAGGTTGACATCAAGGTGCTGTGCGGTCCTGGCGCAAAGAGCCTCGGACTAGTGCCAACGGAGAACTGGAACAAGACCTACGACCTGCTCACGAAGTATCAGGGCCTTCCCACTACCAGCCCCATCTCTGACTACTACACCAACCGATTCCTGCCGAAGGATCCGCCAAAGTGCTAGCCCGGAGCGAGATGCCGGAGGCCAGCGAGGCCTCCGGCTCATCGATCGAGGTCAGGAACCTGTCCAAGCGATTCCAGACCAGGGCCGGTCACGTCGATGCGCTGGCGCCGATCGATTTCAAGATCAACGCCGGGGAGTTTGTGAGCGTTGTCGGACCCAGCGGGTGCGGCAAGAGCACGCTGATGCTGATAGTCGCCGGGTTGCTGAAGCCCACGAGCGGTGATGTCTTCATCAAGGGCGAGAAGCTGACGAAGCCGCTTACCGATGTCGGCATCGTCTTCCAGGACCACCTCCTTCTCGACTTTCGGACCGCCGAGAAGAACATCCTTCTCCAGACCCAGATTCGGGGCCAGCCAGCCGAGGCCTCGAAGAAGGAAGCCCGACGGCTGCTCCATCAGCTGGGTCTAGACGTGGCGGGAGATCGGTATCCGCGGCAGCTGTCGGGTGGCATGCGCCAGCGCGTGTCGCTCGCTCGCGCACTCATTCACGACCCGCCGGTGCTCCTGATGGATGAGCCGTTTGGTGCGCTCGATGCCATCACGCGCACGCAGATGCGCCACGACCTCGAGATCCTCTGGCTCGAGAAGAGGAAAACCGTTCTCTTCATCACGCACGGTGTGGAGGAGGCCGTGGGATTGTCTGATCGAGTCGTGGTCATGGGCCCGAGCCCCGGGCGCATCGTCGACGAGATCAAGATCGAGCTGCCACGCCCGCGTCCGGTCGAGCTTGGCGCGGAACACACCTTCGTGACGTATACGGACCGGATCTACTCGATCTTCAAACGCCTGGGAGTTTTGAAGTTCTAAACGTGTCAAGGATCCTCGTCACGGGCGCTTCGGGATTTCTCGGCAGCGTACTTGTACGCATGCTTCAGAACCAGGGCCAGGAGGTGTTCGGCCTTGACGCCTCTGCGGGCGACGACATCGCGGACCAGAGTGCATTCAGCGACGCTCTCGCTCGGTGCCGGCCCCATGCCGTCGTACACGCCGCCGCCATTCTCACGACACAGTCAGCGGATGACCCTGTGCTCGCCGCCAGGGTCAACTGTGTCGGCTCGACGGTTGTCATGCATTTGTCGCTCGCGGCCGGCGTCGACACGGTCATTTACGCATCTTCAGTCGCAGCGATCGCGCCGCGAAGCGTCTATGGCGCAACGAAGGCCTACGCTGAGAATCTGGCGACCGCTTTGCACGCTGCTCACCCCGGCTCGCGCCTCATCGGCTTGAGGTTCGGTTGGGTGTACGGCCAGGGGCGGGTAAACGGTTGGAACGACGTGATGGATGTGATTCGTAACTTTGCCCTCGAGCAACCTGAAGCGCCATACCCCGACTTGAATCACGCGCTGGACTGGACATACATCGAGGACGCGGCCGCTGCGGTGGTGGCCTGTCTGGAACGAGCGCCGGCCAGAGCGGTCGTCTACGACCTCGCTGGAGACCGCCGCCACATTACGGAGGCCATAGAGCACCTCAGCCGGCGATTTCCCGCAACAAGGGCAGTGCCGTATCCGGCCGTTACGCCTCCAACGGCTTGGTCAGAGCTCGACCCGAGCGCGCTGGCCAATGACGTCGGCTTCCGCTGCTCGATCTCCATGGAGGAAGGGCTTGACCGAACTGTGGATGCCATTCGGAGCGCCGCCCGTTTGAGTGCCGGGTCACAGGTGAGAGCCACGGATGCCTGACCGGGCTCTGAGAGTCGGGTTGGTGGGCGCCGGGGCGATCGCGCAGGTTGCCGAACTGCCGGCGCTCGCAGCGCAACGTGGTGTGTCGATCGCCGGTGTGGTCACCAAGACGGGGGTGGGAGCGCGCACCAACGTCGAGCGCTGGCCGATCGAACGGGCCTATGACTCGTTCGACGAGATGCTCGCGAGCGCGCGGCTGGACGCTGTTTTCGTGCTCACGCCAAAACAATCCCACACCGAGTTCGTCCTCCAAGCGCTCGAATCCGGCTTGGACGTCTTTTGTGAAAAGCCTCTAGCAACATCGGTCAGCGATGCGCAGGCCATGGCGGCGTCCGCGGAACGAAACGGGCGCATCCTGATGGTGGGATTCAACCGTCGCTATGCCGAGGTCTATCGGAGAGCGCACGACGAGTTCAGCTCTCGGCCGCCTCAATTCTGTGTGGCGCAGAAGAACCGGGTTGGAACCGAGTATCGGGCGACGCTCGAAAACGCAATCCACATGGTCGACCTGATGCGATGGTTCTGTGGCGAGCCAGAGTCCGTCACCGCGCACTCGGTTGGTCCCGACCGTTACGCCGAGGACGGAACGATGGCTCTTATCCGGTTCACCGGCGGTTCGGTCGGTGTGTTGGTGGCCTCGAGGAGTGCCGGTGAGTGGGACGAGCGACTCGACCTGTACGGTGACCTCAAGAGCGTTCGCGTGGTCGCGCCAGACGCCGTGTCCGTGACGTCTGGAGGGGAAACGCGAACCGTCGAGATGCGCGGGCGCGCGAACGGCTGGGCCCAGGTCAACGCGACAATGGGCTTTGGACCGGAAGTCGTGCATTTCCTGGAATGCGTCAAAGAGCGCCGTCAGCCGTTGACCGATGGAAAGGAGGCAGTCAAGACCCAGCAGCTGATGGAGGAGATTCTTCGTGCCGCTGGCCTCCCGGTCGAAGACCGTGCGGACGCCACCGCATGAAGCGCCTGAAGGTCGGAAGCTACCTTCCCAACTTTGCCTACCCCGACGACGGCATTGATCACCGCGCCCGGCTTCGTCACTGGATCACGCGGGCGGAGGAGCTGGGCTTCGACTCGCTTTGGGTTACCGACCACCTCCTTCGTGCCCGCGACATGTACGCAATCACCTGGCTGGAGCCGATGGCGACCCTATGCTTTGCCGCCTCGATCACCGAACGGGTGACTCTCGGTCCGGGCGTCCTCCTGCTGCCTCTCCGCAATCCCGCCGTCCTTGCCAAAGAGGTCGCGTCGATCCAGGCTCTGAGTGGAAATCGCTTCATCTTCGGCGTGGGTACCGGACATTACGCCCCCGAGCTCGCAGCGACGGGAGCCAGCCTCTCGGAGCGTGGGAAGCGTACCGATGAGGTGCTCGAGCTCGTCAGACGACTGGTCGCGGGAGAGACAGTGACTTACCAGGGGTCGCAGTTCAGTCTCGAGGAAGTGACCATTGAACCGTCACCGCTACCGCTCCCCGTGTGGGTCGGCGGCGGGAGCCAGATCGCGCATCGGGACTCGGTCGAGAGGCCGGTTCTGCATCCCAACGTCGGCCGACGGATCGCCCGCTCGGACGGCTGGTTCTCGCGACCGTCAGCGAGTCCCGAGCAGGTCGCCCAGGACTGGCGCCACCTGCAGCCGTTCATCCGCGAGGCAGGCCGTGATCCGTCGCAGATCGAGATCGGACACGGCCAATGGCTCCACCTAACGGAAGAGAAAGATGGTGACCGAGCCCGTGCGTTGCAGCACGCAATGGCCAAGCACGTGGTAGGCGACTCGCGCCCGGCTGAGCTTTTAGAAGAGTCATACCTCTTTGGATCCCTGGATGAGGTCGTCGAGGCCTGTCGGCTCCGCGCCGAGATCGGAATCGAGCACCTCATAATCCATCCATACACTGACGACCCTGATCAGCTCGAGCTGTGGGGAAGGCTCCTTCTGCCACGCCTGCGCGAACTTGAGGTGAGCGCGCCGTCCCTGTGATCGACGTACTCGTGGTCGGATCAATCAACGTCGATTTTGCGGTCGCTGTCGCTCGCCTGCCCCGGCCCGGGGAAACGGTGACGGCTGGCCGGTTTTGGAGGGCGCAAGGGGGCAAGGGTGCGAATCAAGCCGTCGCCGCTGCACGTTTTGGCGCCTCAGTCGCCATAGTTGGTGCAGTTGGATATGACGATCTCGGGCAGAGTGCCCTCGAGGAGTTGGCGGCGGAAAGAATTGATGTGTCAGAGGTGCGACGAGTACGCGGCCTCGCGACGGGAGTTGCCCTCATCCTCGTTGACGACAAAGGTGAAAACATGGTCGCGGCCGCGTCGGGCGCGAATGGTTCGGTCGGTTCAGCCGACGTTGCACGCGCGATCGTCAAGTTCGGGCCCAAGGTTATCCTTGCCAACCTTGAGGTCTCCGACGATGCGATCTTGGAGGCGGCGAACTCTGCAACGCGATCGGGAATGGTCTTTGTTCTAAATCCAGCCCCTTACCGGCCGCTACCTCGCGAGGTACTCCGCGCGGCTTCTGTCGTAACCCCAAACGAGCATGAAGCGCAGGCGTTGCTCGGCGGCGAGATTGAGGGTCCCGGCTTTGCTCGCCTCGCAGCGGATGCCGGGTTGAATGGCGTGCACCTCGTCGTTACCGTCGGGTCGCGGGGAGCACTCCGCGTCACGAATGATCAGGTATTTGCTTATCAGGCGAAGAAAGTTGAGCCCGTCGACACGACCGGTGCCGGAGACGCCTTCAACGGCGTGCTCGCGGCGAGCCTCAGCAGTGGGACGCCGATCGACCCAGCAATCCAGCGTGCGGTTGCCGCCGGCACGTTGGCCACACAGTTTGCTGGCGCTAGGGCTGGGCTGCCTTCCAGGGCCGAGACCGAGGACTTCGTCCGAGGCTCGACCCACATCTGAGACCGGAGCGCTTCGTCTCAGCCTGCTTCCGGGACGGATGACGAGCCGGTTGTCTGACCGCCAAGCCCAGGGATATTGACGGACGATCCCAGACAATGAGTGAACTGCCTGTGAGGTTTCATGGAGTCACACCAGACAAGCCGGGATGATGCCGATCGTTCGGGCCGTATGCACCGTTTCGCCCAAACCGTGTAGCAACGCGTGTAGCAACCCGGGCGGCATCCACCGGCACGTAGCGGCACCTGGCGGACTGAGAGCGCGGACGGGGTGAACCCAA
>CAAGKR010290705.1_pt1 | contig 10849 bp, 9 predicted proteins | sample 2556971 | NCBI WGS metagenome assembly CAAGKR01 (sample SAMEA5207829, study PRJEB30636) | soil metagenome | biome: forest; feature: boreal; material: soil | place: USA | collected 2011-09 | depth 1 m
GCTGGCGCGCAGCAGCAGCCACGTCTCGGCGGCATTCGGCTTGGTCGCCGCTTCCGGGTTGTCGAGGAAAAACTTCACGCCGTCCAGATTCTCCTGGCGCAGAATCGGCATTCCGGCAAAGACTGTTTCACCAACTTTGAGCGCCTTCGCCCTTGCAATCGCTCCGTTCTTCACGTCTTCAGGGATGGTCAGGTCGATGCGGCCATACTGGTGTTCGCCGTACTCGGCTTGCAGGTCGGCCACCAACTGGCCCAGCGGCTTGCCTTCCATGGCCATCACGTTGGCCAGCAGAAGCGCGTTCAGCAGCCCGTCGCGCTCTGGTAGGTGGCGTTGGAAGCCGATTCCGCCCGACTCCTCGCCGCCCATCACAATCTCCCGCTCCAGCATGTAGTCGCAGACAAACTTGAAGCCGATGCCGTGCTCAATCAGCTCGCGTCCATGTTTTTTGCAGATGCGGTCCAGCATCTTGGTGGTGTTGAAGGCTCGCGTGACGGCGCCGGGCCAGTCGTTGTGGTATTTGAGCACCCAACTGAGCAGCACGCAGTAGATCTTGTGCGGATCAACAAACTCGCCGTGCTCGTTGGTGGCGCCGATGCGGTCCGCGTCGCCGTCCGTGCACAGTCCTGCGTCGCAGCCGTTGGCCACCACTGCCTCGCCCAGCGCGCGAATGTGCGGCTCAATGGGCTCCGGGTGGATGCCGCCAAAGAGCGGATCGACGTTGCCGCGAATCTGCACGTGCTTGACCCCGAGGCGGGTGAAGATGTCGGAGATAAGGGTCCCGCCCGCGCCGTACATCGAGTCGATAGCAAACTTCATGCCCGATTTTGCCAGCTTATCGAGACTGGTAAAGTCCTCGATGGATTTGAGGTACGTCGGCAGGAAATCGACCTCCTGAATGGGAGCGGGCTGCTCGGCGCGTGGGACGGGCCGGCCCATGCAGGACGCGATCTCGGCCATGATGGAAGGCTTGCCGGAGCCGCCGTACCAGGCTTTGTACTTGACGCCGTTCCACTCCGCAGGGTTGTGCGAGCTGGTGATCATGATGCCGCCCGCAGCCTTGCGCTCGCGGACGCCAAAGCTGAGCGCCGGTGTGGGCGTGATGGCGTTGGCCAGCAGCACCGGGATGCCGGTCGCGGCCGCCACCTCTGCGCAGGCACGCGCAAATGCCTTTGACCCGAAGCGGGTGTCGTAGCCGATGCACAGGCCCTTCGCGGGGTCTTCGTCTGCGGAGCCTTTACGGGAGTGCATGTAAGCGGCAATGGCCTCGGCGGCGATGCGAACGTTAGCAAAGGTAAAGTCGTCGGCAATGATGGCCCGCCAGCCGTCGGTGCCGAATTTAATCTGAGGTTGTGGCATGATGAGTTTCGTGCTCCCTGAATACTAGGGTAAAGGAAATTAATGGTGGGGCATCCTGCATCAAGGCCGGCAGTCCTGACAGCAACAACCTCAGATCAGCTCCGTCCGCCCGGAGAGTCCCAGATCCTTCACGATCTTGCCCACATCCTGCGAGTGGTCGCGGCGGGCAATCAGCAGCGCATCCTCAGTGTCCACGATGACCAGGTCCTCGACGCCTACCAGCGCCACGAACTTGTGCGGGCTGTAGATGTAGTTGTTGGCGGCGTCCAGAGCCGTGTGGCCGTTGGTGTCGGTCACGTTGCCCTCGGCGTCGCCGCGCAGGCGCGTCTCCAGTTGGTACTCGTAGAGCGAGGCCCAGGAGCCGAGGTCGTTCCAACTGAAATCCGCCCGTATGCAATACAAATGAGACAGATGCTCACCCTTGGCCGAGCGCGGCTCCAGCACGGCGTAGTCCACCGAGATGTTCTCGCACTTGGGATAGACCGCGCGGAAGACCTCGTCGAACTGGGGCGTGCCGTAAGCGGCGGCTATGGTTTCCAGCAACGGAGCAGTCTCCGGAAGGTGCTCGCGGACGGCGTTGGCCAGGGTGCGCGCCGACCACAGAAACATGCCCGAGTTCCAGAAGTAGTTGCCCGCAGCCACAAACTCCTCGGCGCGGTTCTGGTTTGGCTTCTCGATAAAACGCCTGACGTGCAGGGCTGAGTCGTCCCCGGTGTAGTCGGTGGTCTCAATATAGCCGTAGCCGGTTTCGGCGCGTGTCGGCTCAATGCCCAGCACCACGATATTGTCGCCGGCAGCGGCCACGGCAATGCCCTTTTGCAGCGCCTTCAGGAAGCGCGGCTCGTCGGCAATCACGTGGTCGGAGGGAAAAATCCCCAGCACCGCTTCGGGGTTCTCGCGCTCAATCAGAAAGGCGGCCAGTCCGCAGGCCGGGGCGGTGTTGCGGGCCACCGGCTCCTGGACGATCTGCCCGGCGGGCATGCCCTTCAACTGGTCGGCGATCTCCTGGGCCAGGTACTCGTTGGTGATGACCCAGGTTTTGTCCAAACCGGCCAGCGGATTGAGCCGCTCCACAGTCTGCTGCAGCATGGAGCGCTCGCCGTCCAAGGCAAGGACCTGCTTGGCGTGGGCGCGGCGGGAACGGGGCCAGAAGCGCGTACCACTGCCTCCGGCAAGAATCACGGGACGGAAATCCATAGGTTTCGGCATCGAAACCACATCCTACCGGACAAACGATACGTTTGCACAGAGAGGAATGATACTTTTTGAAAAAAGATGTCCCACCTGCTGAAAAAGCGGGAAATTCGCGCAAAATATCCTAGAAATGAACGAAACCTGGAGGCTTCGTCCCAACCAGCGCAACAGCAAACGCCCCTGGTCTACGCCAGCTTGGCCAGAAACTCTCCCATGCGCCGCGTTCCCTCGTCAATGTTCTGCCGGGTCACCGGATAGGAGAGACGGATGTGCTCCGCTGTGCCGAAGGCTTCGCCGGGGACAGTGACGACATGGGCCTCGTGAAGCAGGCGCGTGGCCAACTCTGTCGAAGTTTTAATGCCACCCTTGCCGAGATAGGCGCCGATGTTGGGGTAGACGTAGAACGCGCCCTCGGGCTTGGTGCAGGTGATGCCGGGAATCTCCGCCAGCTTGGCCAGCATGTAGTCCCGCAGGCTGATGAACTCGGCGCGAAACTCGCTGACGCACTCTTGCGAGCTGTTCAAAGCGGCGACGGCAGCCTTCTGCACAAAGCTGGTGGCGTTGGAGGTGGATTGCGACTGGAGCTTGCTGAGGTTGGCTGTAACAGATTTGGAGGCCAGCGCAAAGCCGGCTCTCCAGCCGGTCATCGCGTAGGTCTTGGAGAGCGAGCCGAGAATGACCAAATGCTCTTTGGCCCAAGTAAACGAGCCGCCACTGACCGGTTTGCCGGCATAATTCAGGTAAACGTAGCACTCGTCCAGCAGCAGAAAAATTCCGCGCTCGTGGGCCAGGTGGACGATGCGCTCCAGGTCTTCAGCCGACATTACTGACCCGGCCGGGTTCGAAGGCGAGTTAAGGATGATGGCCTTGGTCTTGGGTGTGACGGCCTTTTCGATGGCGTCCGCCGTGATGCGGAAGTTCTCCGCCTCCTGGGTCTTGAGGAAGACCACCTTGCCGCCGGCGTACTGAATGATGTCCGCAAAGCTGACCCAATAGGGAACGGGCAGAATCACTTCGTCGCCGTGCTCCACCAGGATTTGCAGGGTGTTGAACAGGGCCTGCTTGCCGCCGGTGGTAAAGATGGCCTCGTCCAGCCCGTAGTCGGAGCCGAAGTCGGCGGCGTGGCGCTCGACAATGGCCTTGCGCACCTCGGGAATGCCCGACACCACGGTATAGCGCGTGAAGTTGGCGTCGATGGCGGCGATGGCCGCATCCTTGATATGCCGCGGGGTGGGAAAGTGCGGCTCCCCGGCGCCAAAATCCACCAGGTTGACGCCCTGGGCGCGCAGCTTGGCGGCCTCGGCAGAGACGGCTAGTGTTGCGGAGACCTCGATCCGGCCTATGCGACCGGTAAAGACTTGGGAAGAAGTGGAGTTTGTCATAGCTGTCTCTATCTTTACAGATTTTTGGGCTGGAGCAAAATGGCGGCGTAAAAATATGGCGCATGGGCCTCCCAAAATATAGTCGAGCTATTGCGCCAATGGGGCGTCTGTCTGGATAGAAGGAGCTTATGGCTTCGATTGCGGGAGGTGGGCTGGTTTTGGAGATCACACAGCCGGAGATCGACGTCGCATCTCTCGTGGAAACCTACTCCCGGCTCCTCTTCCGCGTGGCTCACTCGGTTCTGCGGAGCCAGGCAGAGGCTGAGGATGTGGTGCAGGATGTCTTTGTTCATGTGATCGAACGTCGCCGGCATCTTCAGGTAATCCGCGATATGCGGGTATGGCTGGTTCGGATTGCATGGAATCTGGCGCTGGACCGAAGACGGCGCATACGGCCCACGCAGATGGATGAGAGCTTCGCGGAGAACCTGGCGGCTAACACCATGCCCGCCGACGAGAAGTTATATGAATCTCAGCGCCTGAAATTGGTTTTGATTGAGATGGAGAGATTGCCCAAAGCGGAGCGCCATGTACTGCTGCTTTCCGCCGTTGAGGAGCTGGACATGACGGAGATGGCGCAGGTTGTGGGAAGAAGCGAGTCCGCAGTTCGAGCATTGCTCTTTCGCGCACGAACGCGGCTTCGCGAGCGGCTCGAAGCACGAGGAGGCGAGCGATGATCAATTCGGAGGAAACCATCGGCAAAGTGTTGGCCGGCTTGCGAGAAGCCCAAGCCTCTCCGGGCCTGGAGCGCCGCATCCTGGCAGCGATAGAGGCGCGCGCATCTCAGCGCCAGGCCGCAAAACCGTCGTCCTGGACGTGGAGCGTTGCTTTGGCGGGGATGATCGCCGCCTGCTTGTTCTTTGCAATTACAGCTATTCATCGGCACGAGCATCCATCGACGCAGGCGCAGCAGCACGTTCTTCCAGCGGAATCGACAGGAGGCACGGAGGAAGCCTCCCTTCTGCCACATGAACCCATCGCGCCTACCAGAACGCCAGCTAGAACTGCGGCGCCCGCGCGAAACGTGCAACCGATCAGCGCTGACGATGCAGTGCTTCTCCGTGAAATGCGCGCTCCCAGCCACCCGGCACCGGTAGCACCTCTGACCAATGAGGAGAAGCTGCTGCTGCGCGCCGTTCATACCGGGGATCCGCAGGTGATGGCGATGCTGGACCCTGAGGTTCGAGCCAGGCAGGATGCGGAGAGTGAGGCGGAGTTTCAAAGGTTTGTCGAGCAATCCGGCAAAGAAGATCACGAATCAAATCAAACCACGGAGTGAAAGGGAGGAAGACAATGAAACGGACGATCGGATTTCTGGGAATCGCATTGCTACTGAGTTGCGGCAGTACAAGAGTCTTTGCGCAAGCGGATGCACCCACGCCCAAGGCAAGCGAAACGAAGGTCGAGACTGCGCCAGCCACTTATCGGCTGACCTACACGCTCACGGAGATGGACGGCGGCAAGCGCATCGGAACGCAGCATTTTTCCCTGACCGTCAATCCAGGCAAAGAAGGAAGGATCAGACTCGGCAGCAAAGTTCCCATCGCCATGGAATCTTCCAATCCGGCGAGTCTGGCGCCAGCGCAGGTCCAGTATCAGGATGTTGGACTCTTCATCCAAGTGCGCTTAAAAGAATCCGCAGCAGGCGTGTTGGCAGATTCGGAAGTGCAGCAGACTGGCGTCTCGGAGGAACAATCAACCGTGGGAAGGGGCGATCCGGTAATTCGGCAGGCAAATTTGCAGAATACTGCCTTGCTGACTCTGGGCAAGCCGGTGATGCTGGGATCGCTCGATGTGCCGGGAAGCACGCGGCATCTGGATATCGAAGTTATTCTTGAGGTGGTTCGGTAACTTTTAGGCTGTTTTGCAAGAATCGGTCGCAGAAACCCAGGCTTCATTATCGAGGCCTGGGTTTTTCGCGTCAGCTCGCGCCCATGCGCCCGCGCAGGCGCTTGAGGACGTTGGGGGGCACCAGGCCGCTGACGTCGCCGCCGAAGCTGAAGACTTCCTTCAGCATCCGTGAGCTGACAAAGGAGTAGCGCCCGGCCGGTTGCAGAAAGACGGTTTCGATCTCCGGAGCCAGGCGGCGGTTCATCAGCGCCATCTGGAATTCATATTCGTAGTCGCTGATGGCGCGGATGCCGCGCAGCACCGCCGAGACTCCCTGACTTCGCGCAAATTCCACCATTAACCCGTCAAAGGTGGCCACCGACACGTTTTTTAGCGCAGCGGTTGATTCCTTCAGCATCTCCACCCGCTCCTCGACAGTGAACAGGGGATCTTTTCCCGGATTGTTGAGAACGGCGACGATGAGGTGGTCAAAGAGCCTGGCCCCGCGCTCAATCAGGTCGAGGTGGCCGTTGGTTGGCGGGTCGAAGGTTCCGGGATAGAGGGCGCTTACGCTCATGGAGACCGCTCCCAGAAGATTCTAGCAGCGCAAGGCGCAGGCAGGTTGCGCCGCGGGCTCTCCAGGCCTTGGATGGCACTGCTAAAATGAACTCTCCTCTCCGCAGGAGCATTTTCCATGCCGACCAAGACTATCTTCGAGCCTTTTCGCATCAAGAGTGTTGAGCCCATTCGCTGGACCACCCGCGAAGAGCGGGAGGGCCTGCTGGGCGCCGCGCACTACAACCTTTTTCTGCTCCATGCTGACGATGTGCTGATTGACCTGCTCACCGACTCCGGAACCGGCGCCATGTCCACGCACCAGTGGGCGGCGGTGATGGAGGGCGACGAGAGCTACGCCGGCAGCCGCAGTTTCGATCACTTCAAGGATTCCGTGCAGAACATCGTCGGCTACACGCACGTCATTCCCACCCACCAGGGACGGGCCGCGGAACGCATTTTGTTCAAGGTGATGTGCAAGCCGGGAGATGTGGTTCCGAACAACACGCATTTCGACACCACCCGCGCCAATGTCGAGGCGGTCGGGGCCGAGGCGGTTGACCTGTTGCTACCCGAGGCGCGGCAACCCGGCGTGCGCCTTCCGTTCAAGGGCAACATGGATGTGGCGGCGCTGGAGGCGCTGATTGCGCGCGTGGGGCGCGACCGCATCCCGCTGGTCATGCTGACGGTGACCAACAACTCCGGCGGCGGGCAGCCGGTTTCGATGGAAAATGTACGGGCTGTGGCCGCGGTCTGCCACCAGCATGAGATTCCGCTGTATTTCGATGCCTGCCGTTTTGCCGAGAACGCCTGGTTCATCAAGCTGCGCGAGCCGGGCTACTCCGGAAAGACGCCCAAGCAAATCGCGCAGGAGATGTTCGCGCTGGGCGACGGCTGCACCATGAGCGCCAAGAAAGACGGCATGGCCAACATCGGCGGATTTCTGTGCACCAACGACGACATCCTGGCCCGCCAGGAGAAGAATCTGCTGATTCTGACTGAGGGCTACCCGACTTACGGCGGGCTTGCCGGCCGCGACCTGGAGGCCGTCGCCGTGGGCATTCAGGAGTCGTTGCAGGAGGACTACCTGCGCTACCGGATTGCTTCGACGGCTTACCTGGGCGACCACATTGCCGAGCACGGCGTGCCCATTGTTCAGCCGCCCGGAGGCCATGCCATCTATCTCGACGCCAAAGCCTTTCTGCCGCACATTCCGCAGGACCAGTTTCCCGGCGTGGCGCTGGCCGCGGAGTTGTATCTGGAAGGCGGCATCCGCTCGGTGGAGATCGGCAGCCTGATGTTCGGCGCGGCTGCGCAGATGGAGCTGGTGCGGCTGGCCATTCCCCGCCGCGTCTACACGCAGAGCCACATCGATTACGTGGTAGAGATCATCTTGCAGGTCTTCGCGCGGCGCGAAAAGATCAAGGGCTTGCGGCTGACCTATGAAGCTCCGTTCCTGCGGCACTTTACCGCGCATCTGGAGCCAGTGAGCTGAGCCTGTGGTCACCGCTTCATCAGGTCGATAGGCTTGGTGAAGTCCGTAACGCGGATGTGCTTTGCCAGTGCCGGGTGCTGGCGTTGGAGAGCTAAAAACATCTCCCAGGCCACGCGGCGGTAGCTGAAGTGGCCAGCGGGGCCGGAACGCAGTTCGATGATGTATTGAGCTTCGGCAAAGTCCATCTTGAACAGGCTCCGGACGCGCGTGGCCAGCGGCAACAGGTAAAGAGCGGATTGGGAAGCCTCTGGCGCCAGGCTGGCCGCGATCCGGACGCTGGCAGCGTGGGCGGTTTCAACGGCAAAGTTGTAATCGCTCAGGATTCCGGCCTCCGCGAGAATGTTCACCTCTGGGCCAAGGTCGCCACAGGCGGGCGTATCGTAACCGTGCATGGTAGTGAACGGCTGAATAATCTGTGTGCAGCGGCGATGGCGGTGCAGGTCGCGGAAAGCGCCGATGTCCACGAGAAGGTCGAAGCGTAAAGCCGCTCCTGCGTGAAAGGCGCGCAACGCCTCGTCGTGCTTTCCGCGGTGCCGTAACCCCAGCTCAATGATCTCCGAAACGCGGGCCTCGGGCAGCCCGGCAACCAGGTCGCGAATCTGCCGGTATGGATGATAGCTGGCCGAGTACAGCAACGTCGCCGCCACTTCGACCTCGAGTGATTCGGTGTACTCGACCAAATCAATCACTGCGTGGGGCAGCGACCCTGCGGGGGTCAGGCCTTTCAAAAGCTCGACGGCGGCCTGGGCCAGTTCGGCGCGGGTCTGGATCTCATACTCGTTAGTCTGGGCATACTTGACCAGCGTGGGCGCGCTGCGGACCTCGCGGGTAAGCAGGTTGGCGGCCTCGCCGGCTAACTCTGAATCAGCCTCCGTAAGTTTTTTAATGAAGGCCGCGCAGGCCTGCGCGTTGACGTTCCAGGCAGGACCAGTAGCGGCCTCGCGCAGCTTGAGTCCTAAATCGCGCACCTCGGCGGCGGGGTGGGAGAGCAGCCGCGAGACCTGCGTCTCCAGCGTCCGCGCATTCACAATCTGGCCCAGCGAGGTGTTGGTGGCCAGGGGAAGCAGGTAGCGGGCCACGTCGAAGGCGCGGGCCTTGAGGGTTCGTTCGTAAGCCTCGGGTTTCATCCCTTCCGGACAGGCAACACGTCCGCGCAGTGCATCAAAAACCGCATCATTGACTCGCTTATAGGCGTCAAACTGGCTCCTGATGGTTTCGGAATAAAGTTGGGCCGACCCGGAATCCGCCCCGAAATCCGGGAAAAACCAGCCGGATTTGAGAAAATTCTGATACCTTGTGGATCGTTCCTGGCCGTCCCACCTCTGCTCGTCAACTAGCACGATGGCGGCCAGCAGGCTGAGCCTTTCCACGGACATGGCGACGTGGGCCAGGTCGGCAATGGAGCGGTGGCCGTATTGAAAATAAAAGGTATTGAGAAACTGCTCGGCGCGCTGCGTGCTGATTTCGGCCAGTGACTCGCGCATGGAGAGAGCGGAGCGGGAGTACCTGGCCATGGCGTAGGCCAGCACTTCCGGGTCGGTGCCATGAATGGCGAAGACTTCGGTCTGGTTACGGGCGCCGGGGGGCATGAAAGATTCACTGGACATTCTGAGGTCTCGCGAACAGAATACGGCATGGGGGCGGATTGAGGTTTGCGCTCGCAATCCTGCTCCAGGCATCCTTTAAGAGCAATAGGGCAGGATAAGGAGCAACCGGGCCATGCGGGAATACCCGATATACACATCGAACGAACCGCATCCCTTACCTCCCGGCCGCTGGCTGATCTCCCAGCGCTGGAACAATTTGCTCTTCGCGCACTGGCCGGTTCCGGCCTCTTCGCTTGCGCATCTGCTGCCCGAGGGCTTGCAGGTTGACACCTTCCAAGGTTCCGCGTGGCTGGGGATCATGCCCTTCTGGATGGACCGGATCAAGGTTCGCGGCCTGCCGCCGATTCCCGGGACGCGCAGCTTCCCCGATCTGAGTTTGCGCACTTATGTCCGCGAGGAGCGAACGGGAACGCCGGGGGTGGTCTGCCTCTCGCTGGATTCCAGCAACCTGCTGGCGGTGGCGGCGGGGCGTGCTTTCTATCGCCTGCCCTACCACTGGGCAAAGATGCATCTAAAACAGCGAACAGAGCGGGAGTTTTCGTTCTATAGCCGGAGACGATTTGCAGGCCGGACGGTGGTCTTCAAGGCGCGCTACCGTGGTTTGGGTCCATCGCTGAAGCTGGCGGAGAGCCGCCCTGGCTCGCTGGAGAACTTCCTGATTGAGCGTTACTGCCTGTTTTCGACCAACCGGGCCGGGCAACCCATCCGGGCAAACCTGCACCACTCCTCCTGGCCGCTGGAAGAGGCCGAGGCGGAGATTGAGCAGAATAGTCTGGCCGATGTGCTCGGAATACGGCTGCCTGATGAGGAGCCTGTGCTGCACTACTCGCGGCAGTTAGCAGTCTACGTCTGGCCGGCGGAGCTGGTGCGGCCGGCCATGGTGGCACAGCCTGTAACGGTGGCGGCCACGCCTTCGGGGTAATCACTGCCTACTGCGAACAGTAAACGTTGCCCATTTATAATCAGGGATGAAAGGGCGCGGAAATGTGCGCGCGGAGGTTAAAAAAACAATATGGCGGATTTACAGGGAAGAATTGCGCTGGTTACCGGGGCTGCACAGGGAATCGGGCGGGCCGTTTCGCTGGAACTGGCGCGGGCCGGGGCCACGCTGGCCGTGGCGGACATCAACGAGGAAAAGCTTGCCTTGGTCGCGGCGGAGATTCAGGCGCTGGGCGGCACGGCGGCTGCGTTTCGGCTGGATGTATCCAGCCAGGAGTCGATTGAGACCGGAGCCAAAGCGATACTCGACCGCTTCGGCAAGGTCGAAGTCCTGGTCAATAACGCCGGCATCACCCGCGACAATCTGATGATGAGCATGAAACGGGCGGAGTGGGATCTCGTCCTGGCCATCAATCTGACCGGGCCATTCCTGCTGACCCAGGCCCTGTTGCGGCCCATGATCAAGAACCGCTGGGGACGGATTGTGAACA
>CAAGKR010031386.1_pt1 | contig 10847 bp, 11 predicted proteins | sample 2556971 | NCBI WGS metagenome assembly CAAGKR01 (sample SAMEA5207829, study PRJEB30636) | soil metagenome | biome: forest; feature: boreal; material: soil | place: USA | collected 2011-09 | depth 1 m
AGGTGGGGGGCGAGGCTGCGCAGCTGGCCCTCGCAAAGATCGGCGTAGACGTAGCGTCCATATAAGGACGGCAGGCGTGCCGCTGTTTTCTTCGGTGTAGGGCGCGAAGCCCTCGAAGGCGTCCCAGCCGAAGTCGGCGCCGCTCGCCGCGGCGACCGTCGTGTAGTCGAGCTCCTCGAAGCGGTTCTGGCCGACGTCGGCGATCACGATCCGCGGTTGCTTGGCGGTCACGGTGTCGAACGAGAAGCGGAACGGGTTGCGCCGCGGCCACGACGATCGCTGCGGCGCGGCATCCCCTGGGGGAGAAGCTAGCGTCCGCGGCGCTTCTGCTTGCCGATTTCGACGACTTCGCCGCTGTCGGTGACCACGGTGTTCGGCGGCACGCTGGAGATCCGCACCGCGAAGGACCCGCCCGGCGCGACGCCGCCGCCGGTCTCCGCCTTGGCGGTGCCGCTGAGCCCGGCGTCAACCCTGTAGAGAAGGGTGTAGCGCCCGGCTTTCACTGCGCTCAGCTTCCAGACCGCCTCGGTGGTCGCGCCCGGCTTCAACGGCCCGAGGTCGAAGGTCTTTCGGTTCGAAGTTCCGGCGCCGCCGGGTTCCGAGGAGCCGGCCAGCTTCGGGAAGTGTTCGGCCAGGACCCAGACCGGGCGATCCGGCTGGGCGAGGCCGGGCTGCGGATTGTGGATGCCAAAGGGCAGCGAGGAGGCCTGGCCCTCCTTGCCGGCGATCGAGGCGGTCACGGTGAGCGCCGGCACGGTCTTGCGGCCCGTGTTGCGGACGCCGATCCGCAGCAGCGAGGTCTGGCCGAGCCGCTGCTCGGTCGGGAGCTGGGCCGTCACCACCTTCACCCGGTAGGTCCCTGCCGGCTGGTTCGCGTCCGAGGAGGAGCCGCCGCAGGCGGCGAGCAGCGCCGCCACGGCCACGGCGGCAACCCCGGTCGCGGTGGCTCGAAGGCGGGTGTGCCGGGAATGTGGTCCGGTCCCCCGCAAAGCGGGCGGAACATACCACGGGGTTTGCCCGCTTCCAGGGCCTTTTCAGAGCGTCCGGCGAGTTAGCCGGATCTCAACAGTCGTGAACGGTTGGCCGCTTACCCATCCCATAGACTCAGCTCACCAAGCTGGGGGCCGCGTGGATGCGGCGTCGCTTGCCGGAGGAGCAGATGGTCAGATCCGCGGTAGACAGGGCATTCCTGCCCGCCAAGTCGATGTTCGTGGAGGTGGGGGAGATGGTGATCCTCACCGCGCGGACGCTCGTCTCCGCGGTCAAATCCCCGTATCCCTACGGCGAGGAGCTCATCGGCCAGTTCCTCTTCGTGCTGAAGCTCTCCTGGTTTCCGCTCTTGATCTCCACATTCGCCCTCAACCTGGGCGCCCCCGGGCTACAGGCGGCCGGAGTGCTCTCGCTGTTCGGCGCGCTCGATCGGCTCGGCGGCTTCTTCGTGCTGACTGCGATCCGCTGGATTGGGCCGCTGGTTACCGCGGTGGTGGTGGCCGGGGTAGCCGGCACCGCGATCACCGCCGACCTCGGCGCCCGCAAGATCCGCGAGGAGCTCGACGCCCTGCAGGTGCTCGGCGTCGATCCGATCAAGAACCTGGTCGTGCCGCGCTTCCTGGCGCTGATGATCGTCACGAGCCTGCTCGACATCTTTGCGATCGTTTTCGGCCTCAGCGCCGGCATCGCCGCCGAGCTCCTCTACCACCAGTCGCTCGGCGGCTTCTTCGCAACGCTCTTCTCCAATGCCACAGTCACGGACCTCTGGGCCTCGGTTCTGATGTGCACGATGTTCGGCGCGATCATCGCCATCGTCTGCTCCTACAAGGGGATGTCAGCGTCGGGCGGCGCCGCGGGGGTCGGCCGCGCCGTCAACCAGGCGGTGGTCATCGCCCTCGTCTCGGTCTTCTTCTTCCAGTTCGCGGTCACCTCGATCCTGCTCGCCACCAACCCCGAACTGCAGTCCATTCGATGATCGGCTGGCTCGATGTCCCGCGTGGCTGGCTCGACTCCTTCGGGGAGATCGCCCGCTTCGGCTCGCGGGTCGCGGGCCAGGTCTACTCGGGCCGGGTCTTTAAGTTCTTCGGCGAGAGCCTGCGCCAGGCCGGCATCCTGATCTTCGGCTCGGCACTGATCATCTGGGCCTTCGTCTTCATCCTCGGCCTCCAGTGTGGGCTTCAGGGCGCCTACTTCAATCGCTCCATCGGCGCCCCCTCTTTGGCCGGCCTCTTCTCGGCTTACTGCGATCTGCGCGAGGGGCTGCCCTACGCTTTCGGCTACATCCTCTCGGCCAAGGTCGGGACCGGGATCGTCGCCGAGCTGGGCGCGATGCGAATCTCCGACGAGATCGACGCGCTCGAGGTGATGGGGATCCAGCCGGTGACGTTCCTGGCCGCGACCCGCCTGCTCGGGGCGTGGATTGCGATCCCGTTTCTCTATCTGGTGGGGATCGGGGTCGTGTACGCCGCCAGCTACGTGGCGGTGGTCCAGCAGGTTGGCGACGTTTCCTCGGGCGGCTACCTGCTGATCTTCTGGATGTTCCAGAGCCCGCCCGACCTGATCTTCAGCCTGATCAAGGGGATGGTGATGGCCACGGCGATCGTCCTGGTCGGTTGTTACTACGGATACACAGCCTCAGGGGGGCCGGTCGGCGTCGGGACGGCTACGGCCCAGTCGATGGTGGTCAATATCATCCTCGTCCACATCATCGGCATGCTCGGAACCGTCGTCTTCTGGGGTTCCAACCCGCGAGCGCCGATAGGAGGCTGACTTTGTCGAACGAGCCATACATAAGCGAGGACGGCGCGGTGATGGGCCGCGACTTCGTCATCCCCGGCGTCGATCCCAGCGAGCCCGACCCCTACCGCTTCCACACCGGCCGCGAGCGCGACCACGGCGGCGAGGACGCGATCGAGATCATCGACCTGGTCAAGCAGTTCGGCCGGGCGCGCATCCTCAACGGCCTCAACCTCGGCCTCCCCGAGGACCAGGTCTCGATGGTGCTCGGCCCATCGGGGACCGGCAAGAGCGTGCTGATCAAGCACATCGTCGGCCTGCTCTACCCGGACTCCGGCGACGTGCTGGTCCATGGCGAATCGATCCCCAACATGACCGACGACGAGCTCTTCGAGGTGCGCAAGAAGTTCGGGCTGCTGTTCCAGGACGGCGCCCTGTTCGGCTCGATGAACATCTACGACAACACCGCCTTCCCGCTGCGCCAGCACACCGACAAGAGCGAGGAGGAGATCGGCGAGATCGTCAACCGCCGCCTCAAAGAGGTTGGCCTGACCGAGGCGATCTACAAGATGCCGAACGAGCTCTCGGGCGGGATGCGCAAGCGCGCCGGGTTTGCGCGGGCGCTGGTGCTTGACCCGCAGATCGTCATGTTCGACGAGCCGGACTCGGGCCTCGACCCCGTCCGCACCGCGCTGCTCTGCGAGCTGATCCGCGAGGTGCACGCGGAGAACGGCGGCTGCTACCTGACGATCAGCCACGACCTCAACACGGCGCGCCGGATCGCCGCCTTCCTCGCCGTGCTGTGGAACGGCAAGATCGTCGAGTCGGGGCCGAAAGACGAGCTGTTCGACTCGGAAAACGAGTTCGTGGCGCAGTTCCTCAAGGCGGACGTCAGCGGGCCGCTTTCGATGGATTGAGGCACCGGGCGCGCGGGTCCTGTCACGGGGGAGGGGCCTGCGGGCGGGCAAGTGTGTCCGTTCTCGGCCCCTCCCCCGCGCCACCCGCGCGAGGGAGCGCTGAATGGCAGCGATAGCCGGGTGGGCAGTTCGCCATGCGCGCGGGGTCCTGGCGATCTCGGTTGTCCTCGCGGTTGTTGCTGGTGTGGGGGCGACGCGGCTGCCGACGGATGCTGGGGCTGGGACGCTTGTTGACACCGACACCGCGGCCTACCGGGCCACGCAGCAGGTGCGGGAGGTGTTCGGGGAAGAACCGGTGGTGGTGCTGGCCGAGGGGGACCTACAGCGGCTGGTCCTGACCCCGAACCTCTTCCGGCTGCTGCGGCTGGAGGGATGCCTCTCGGGCAAGGTGCCCAAGGGGGCGAAGCCGATCCCGGGGCCCTGCGCCGAGCTGGCGCGATCGCGGCCGGTCGAGTTCGTCGCCGGCCCCGCGACCTTCCTCAACGAGGCGGTTATCCAGATCGATCGCCAGCTGAGCCGGCTGGCGGCGCGGGTGCCGCCCGACGAATTCCGCCGGTTCCTGCTCTCCGTCGCGGCGCGCTACGGGATCACCAGCTTCCCCAGCATCGGCAACCCCGACTTCCTGGCGACCGTGGTCTTCGACCTGCGCCGCGCGCGCGACACCCCGAAGGCGCGGCTCGCCTACCTCTTCCCCAACGGCCACTCGGCCCAGATCGTCCTGCGCCTGCGCCCTGACCTGACCGAGGCCGAGCGCCACCGGGCATTGGGGCTGATCCGCGAAGCGGTCTACGACACGACGCCGCGCCGGGTCTGCGCCTTCCAGGGCAAGTCGGCCCCCTGCTTCGCCCTGCACGGCGGGCGCTACGTCGTCTCCGGGGCGCCGGTCGTCGTCGACGGCTTGGCGCGGGCGCTGAAGGACGCCCTACTGGTCCTCTTTGCCGTCGCGGTTGCGGTGATGGCGCTGACCCTGGTGGCGATATTCCGCTCCCGTTTTCGCCTGCTGCCGCTCGGCATCGCGCTCGCCGCGGCGGGTCTTACCTTCGGCCTGCTGGGCCTTGCCGGCGGCTCGCTGACGATCGCCTCGATCGCTGTGCTGCCGATCCTGATCGGCCTCGCCGTCGACTACGCGATCCAGCTCCAGGCCCGCTACGACGAGGCGGTCGAGGAGGGCGCCACCGGGGCGGAGGCGGCGCGACGGGCGGCGGCGAGAGGAGCGCCGACGATCGGCGCCGCGTGCCTGGCGACCGCGGCGGGTTTCCTCGCGCTGCAGCTCTCCCCGACCCCGATGGTGCGGGACTTCGGCCTGCTGCTGGTGGCAGGCATCGGGATTGCCTTCGCGCTCGCGATGACCGCCGGCTTCGCGGCCCTCAGCCTCAGGAAGGAAGGAACTTCCGGCCGACAGGCCGAAAACAGGCCTATATTTCCCGTCTTCGGCCCATCGGCGGGGGTGCGTAATCCGTCTCGGCTCTCGGAGTTCCAGGACCGGGCCGCCGTCAAGGTGGGGACGCTCAGCCGCAGGTCTCTTGCGCTCGCCCTCGCTCACTCCCGGCGCGTCCTCGGGGTCGGGTTGACGCTGGCAATCCTCGGCTGGGTTGCCGGGACGCAGATCGGCACGGTCTCCGACATCCGCTCGCTGGCTCCCCAGAGCCTGCCGGCGGTGCGCGACCTGACCGAGCTCCAGGGCGCCACCGGCGTCTCCGGCCAGATCGACGTCAGCGTCCAGGCCCCCGACTTCACCGACCCCGCGACGATTCGCTGGATGGCCGCCTTCAAGCAGCGGGTCCTGCGCGCGAACGGGTTCGACGGGCCCGAACCGAGCTGCCGTGCCGCCGAAGTCTGCCCCGGCCCGGCGCTCTCGGACTTCCTCACCAGCGGGGGCGGCAGACTGAGCAGACAGGGCATTCGGTCGACCCTGGCGGCGATGTCCTCCTATGACCTGAGGCAGGTAGCCCCTCTCGATCCGAAAACCGGCCTGCCCGGCCACACGGCGCTGCTCTCCTTCGGCATCCGCGCCCAGTCGCTGGAGGGCCAGCAGGCGCTGATCGACCGGGTGCGGAGCGAGATCGGCACGCCCGGCTCCCCGGGCGGCCCGCCGCCGGGGGTCGAGGTCCGGCTCGCCGGGTTGCCGGTGATCGCCGCCCAGTCGGCGGCCGACCTCTCCCACAGCCGCTACTGGCTGACCCTCGCCGGCCTGCTTGCCGTGGCGCTGGCCCTGCTCGCGGTCTACCGGTCGATTTCCCGCGCCCTGGTGCCGCTGGTCCCGATCGTGCTGGCGACCGGATGGTCGGCGCTCGTGCTCTGGGCGAGCGGCATCCCGCTCAACCCGATGTCGGCGGCGCTCGGCGCGCTGACGATCGCGATCGCCACCGAGTTCAGCGTCATCCTCGCGGCGCGCTTCCACGAGGAGCGGGGAGGAGGGCGTTCGGTCTCCGAGGCGCTGGGCCGCGCCTACGCTCGCACCGGGGCCGCTGTGCTGGCCTCCGGCGTCACCGCGACGGCCGGCTTCGCGGTTCTGATCGCCAGCGATGTCAAGATGCTGCGCGACTTCGGCTTCGTCACCGTGATCGACCTCACGGTCGCGCTGCTCGGAGTGATGGTGGTGCTGCCCGCGGCCCTGGCCTGGGCGCAGGAGCGATGAGGGACCGCTACTCGATCGTCGTCGGCCTGCTCTTCCTGGCCCTGGTCGCGATCGCCTTCTTCCACACTGTCGGCGGCAACCAGCCGGGCACGCTCGGCCTCGACAAGCTGCCGGCCCGCTGGCCGCTCCCCGAGTTCGCGGTGCCGGCCGCCGCCGGCGCCCTGGAAGGGGACGCCAACGTCGCCCAGGACGACTGCGAAACCTCCGAGGTCCCCTGCCCGGTCGACGCTCGCCGCTCCCCGGCCTGCCGGGTCCGCGACGCCGGGGCGATCCGCGTCTGCGACCTCTTCGACCGCCCGCTGGTGATCTCTTTCTGGTTCACGAAGGGGGGCGACTGCGCCGACCGGCAGGACGCGGTCGAGAGCGCCTACGAGCGCTACCGTGGACGGGTGAACTTCCTCTCGCTGGACGTGCGCGACGACCGCGGCACGGTTCGCGAACTGATCCGCCGGCACGGCTGGAAGATGCCGGTCGGCTACGACCGCGACGGCGCGGTCGCCGGCCTCTACCGGGTCGGTGGCTGCCCGACCTTCGCCTACGTCTACCCCGGCGGGACGCTGCAGAGCGCCGACATCGGCGACCTCACCGCGGGGCAGCTCGATGCCCACATCCGCGACCTGCTGCGAGCCACCCGCGCGGCCGAAGCGGGCTGAGATGGCGGGCGCCGAGGCGGCGGGCTCGCGAGTCGGGTGGGATCCCGCCCCGGAGCAGGGTTGGGTGGCGCCCCGCGTTGCCGCCGAGTTCCCGGGTCTCGGCATCGCCTGGATCGAGGTCGACACCCGCCCGGGTAAGAGCCCGGAGCCGGTCTGCCGCCTCCTCCGCGACCTCTCCGACCGCTTCTTCGGCGCCCACGCGATCCACATGCGCGAGCGGCCGATCCCCTGGGCCTACCGGGTCTTCTTCCGCCAGATCGGCCTCGACCCCGACTGCACCCGCACCCCGGTCGAGCAGCTGGCGCTGGACCGGCTCCACGACGGCGCCTTCAAGAGCCAGGGGCTGCCCGCCGACGCGCTGACCATCGCGATCGTCGAGACCGGGGTCGCCCTGCGTGCCTTCGACGCCGAGGGGCTCGAGGGACGGCTCTGCATCCGCGACTCGGCGCCGGGCGAGTCGCTGGCCGGCAGGCCCGGCGAGCTGACGCAGGGGACGCTGACGATCGCCGACGAGCGCGCCCCGGCCGGGTTGCTGTTCGGGGCGAGCGCCGAGGGCCGCGGGGTGGGCCGCGACACCCGACGGGTGGCGGTCGTCGCCGTGCAGGTCAAGGGCGTGCCGCAGATCGCCGTCGACGAGGCGCTCTGGATGGTGGCGGCGACGCTGGAGTCCGCCTAACCACGGGTCCGTGGTTCCTTAGGGACGTAATGCGTCCCTAAGGAACCACGCTGTCCCGGTGATCTAGACTCGGAGGGGGTTCTATGCTGGATCTGCTCGAACGAGACACCCTCGCCGGGTTTCGCACCGGGGCCGACGAGCGCCTCGCGCGCGCTGAGCTGCGGCGCCAGATCGGCCGCCTCGAGCGTGAGCTGGCGGGCCTGTTCGCAGATGCCTTCCACCGGGTGGAGATCGACTGCGAGGTCGCCGGCCTCTCCGCCGAGCCGCGGGTACTCGGCCTCGGCGAGCTGGAGCGGGTGCGCGACGACCTCGCGACGCGGATCGGCGAGGCGCGCCTGGCGCTCGACGAGCGGTCGCGGGTGGAGACGCGCAACCGGGAGCTGCTGCGGCGGATGCTCGCCGACCCCGCCGAGTTCAGGTGGGTGCGGGTCTTCCGCCACGACGTCGGCGAGCCCGGCTGCGGCGCCTGGCACTCCCGTCCCCGCCTCGGCCTGTTCGGCATGCTGATGGGGTGGTGGCGGGTGAAGGTCTCCTCCGGATGCCCGTTACCCGGACGGCTTGCGGCCGTTGAGCAAGAAAGCCACCAAGATCGATGAGCGTCCTCCGGCTCCCTGGGGCTCCTTTCCCCTGGCCGAGCTGACCGTCCTCGCCGGCATCGCGATGCTGATCGTCGGCATCGCCGGCCAGAACCCGACGGCGATCGGAGTCGGCGTCGTGCTTGGCGGCCTCGGTGGCCTCGAGGTCTCGGTCCGCGAGCACCTCGCCGGCTACCGCTCCCACACCACCCTGCTCGCCGGCACCGTCTTCGCGCTCGTCGCCGGAGGGCTGTTCTACCTCGCCGGGTTGATCCTGGTCGTCTGCCTGGCGATCGGCGCCGTCGCCTTCGCCGTCGCCTTCCTGGCGCTGCGCCGGTCCTTTCAGCGGGCCTCTGGCGGCCTCAGCTTCAGGGTCGGCGGCCTGAGGGGTTAGACCAGGATCGCCGTCCGGTCGCCCGGGCCCTTGGCCGTCAGCTCGGTGGACAGCAGCAGGCGCTGCCGCGAGGTGAGGGTGCCAAGGCGCTTGTTCTCGTTGAGCGAGAGGGGCAGGAGGAACTTGCGGGCACGGGTGCGTCCCCAGCGGCGCTGGCTGGTCAGCAACTCGGCGATCGTCATGCTCTCGGTCTCCCACGGGCACTCCCGGATCACCTCCGACGCCTCGACGTCTCCCCGCGCGATCGAGCGCTTCAGCTCGGCACGGGCGAGCCGCACGAGGTTGGCGCGTTCGAGTGCCTGCATGTGCTGTGGAGTCTGCATGGCGGAGGCGGTCGTCGTTGCAGGGGCGATCGAGGCAGCGTGCACTGGGGCTCCTCCCTTCAGAGGGTTAACTGGGTATCTCTCCTATGCGCCGGACCCGCGGCGCGAGCCGTGGCCTGGGTCGAGTCGAGTTCTCTACCGCCCGCTCCGCCCAGGGTGCGTTCGGCGCGGGGCCAAGCTATGCCGTGCGGGCGGTGAGCGTCAACCCGGGGTCGCCAAACCCGGCCCGGCCCGTTCGCTAAGAGCAACTTTTTCCGGGCCGCCGGGGCCTTGTCCAGATCTGGACAAGCCTGAAACTACCCACACCGGGGGATGTTTAAAACCGGTGAACCGCCGGTTACGCGCGCGGCAGGTCGGGGAAGTCCTGGATGACGCGGGCGATCGTCCCCAGCGCCCCGTCCAAATGCTCGCGCTCGTGGGTCGCCATCAGGCTGGTGCGCAGGAGGGCGCCGCCGGGCGGGACCGCCGGGTGGATGGCGACGTTGGTGTAGACGCCGGCGTCGAAGAGGGCCTTCCAGAGCAGCACCGCCTGCCAGTCGTCGCCGACGACCACCGGGATCACCGGGGTGGTCGCCACGGTGCCGTCGGGGAGCGTCCCCGGCTCGATCACCTTCAGGCCGAGGTGCCGCAACCCTTCGCGCAGGTACTCGGCGTTGGCGAGCAGCGCCTCGAAGAGTTTCGGCCCGTCGGAGCGGATCGCCCGCAGCGCCGCCAGTGCGGCGCCGACCGCCGCCGGGACTGCCGAGGCGCTGAAGATGAACGACCGCGAGGAGATCCGCAGGTACTCGATCACGTCGGCGGGCCCGGCGACGAAGCCGCCGCAGGAGGCGAGGCTCTTGGAGAAGGTCCCCATCCGCAGGTCGACCTCGTCCTCCAGCCCGAACAGCTCGCAGGCGCCGGCGCCGCGCGCGCCGAGCACCCCGGCCCCGTGCGCCTCGTCGACCATCAGCCGCGCCCCGTGCTCCTTGCAAAGCTCGACGATCCGCGGCAGGTCGCAGACGTCGCCCTCCATCGAGAAGACGCCGTCGACCGCGACCAGCACGCCGCCACCGTCCTGCGCAGCCCGCTGCAGCATCTTCTCCAGCTTGTCCATCCGGTTGTGGCGGAAGGGGCGCAGCTTGGCGCCGGAGAGGCGGCAGCCGTCGAGGATCGAGGCGTGGTCTCCGGAGTCGCAGATCACCGTGTCGGCGGGCTCGAGGATTGTGCCGATCGCGCCCAGGTTCGCCTGGTAGCCGGTGGTGTAGACGATCGCGTCCTCGGTCCGCATCCACTCCGCCAGCTCGCGCTCCAGCTCGACGTGCAGCGGCGTCGTCCCGTTCAGCAGGCGGGAGCCGGTGACGCCGGTCCCGTAGGTCTCCAGCGCGTCGCGCGCCGCCTGCTTCACCCGCTCGTCGCCGGTCAACCCCAGGTAGTTGTTGGAGCCGAGCATGATCGTCTCGCGCCCTTCCATCTTCACCACCGGGCCGGCCTGGGAGGTGAGCAGGCGGAAGTAGGGGAGGAGGTCGTGCTCCTTGGCGGCTTCGAGCTGCTCCAGCCGGTCGTGGCTGCGGGCCTTCTCGAAGACGTCGACGGGGGCCTTCGCTGTCTCGCTCATGCGCAGAGTGTAGGTTCCACTTCCATGGGAGGCGTGTCGATCCGGCCGGTCCGCACGCGGCGCGAGCTGAAGCGCTTCGTCAAGGTCCCCTTCGCCCTGCACCGCGACCACCCGCAGTGGGTGGCGCCGCTGATCTTCGAGCGGATGGAGTTCCTCAACCGCGACAAGAACCCCTACTTCGAGCACGCCGAGGCCGAGTACTTCGTCGCCGAGCGCGACGGCGAGCCGGTCGGCCGGATCACCGCTCAGGTCGACGAGCGCTGGGACGAGTTCCAGGGCGGCAGCGACGCGATGTTCGGCTTCTTCGAGACGGTGGACGATCCCGAGGTGGCGACGGCGCTGCTCGACGC
>CAAGKR010488336.1_pt1 | contig 10846 bp, 12 predicted proteins | sample 2556971 | NCBI WGS metagenome assembly CAAGKR01 (sample SAMEA5207829, study PRJEB30636) | soil metagenome | biome: forest; feature: boreal; material: soil | place: USA | collected 2011-09 | depth 1 m
AGCCACGACTTGCGGCTTTTTCGACCCCACCCTTAGAAAGGCTTCAGTGAGCCCGCCGGGGGTTTGTGCAACAGCCACGACGAGTAGCAGTCGTCGTTGCCGATCGGGTCAACGCGAGTGCTTTCGGGCGATTCCGAGCGCGTTGACGGCCGCTATCGCGGCCAGACCTCTTGGTCGGCTACTTCCCGGCCGGTGGCCATAACTACTTCCTCACGGCGGGAACGTTGCGTGGGTTCGATTCCCACCGTCTCCACTTTTCCTGACGTTGCGCAAACCCCGGCCGTGAGGAAGCGGCCGGGCCTCAGGACACGGTAGGTCGGCTGAATGTCGGCCTTGCTGTTGACGCGCAGCTCGGCGATCAGCAGTCGCAGCAGCGCCTTGGTCTGCTCGGGCTGACCGTCGGCGATCAACGTTTCAAGCTGGCCGGCGACCGCGGCGAGGTCGTCAGCCGTGGGCGCCCCGGAGTCATCGTCGTCGCTCTCGGCGAGCTCTGCTTGCCGCGCGCCGAGATCGTCAAGTCGCGCCTGCAGCCCGGCGACGCGTTGCTCACAGCGCTCGGGGGAAAGCCGTCCCTGCTCGAAGGACTCGAAGTAGCGACCGAGCGCTCGGCGGTCTCCACTGACAACTGTCTGCGAGTGCCCGCTCGCAGCCGGTCGCGGTGGGCCGTTCAGCCGTGAACGAAGCGTGCGGCCGGCTCGAAGTCGCCGTGCAGCACAAGGGGATCGAGGTCCGCTCCATTGGGCCACACGACGGTCCCCAGGTCGTCGTCCACGCGAACCCGCGCAAAAAAGTCGGGGTCGGCGAGTGGCTCAAAGACAGGGCCGCGCAACTCTCCTGTGAGATCGACGTCTCGCGAGCTGCCATCGCTGAAGCCGATCCTCAGTCGGTAGTGACCGAGCACCTGTGCGGACGTGACCCTTACGAAGTCCATCGTCTTATCTTACGGGAGGGGGTCGATCGGCTCAGGGGTGCCGCCACCCTTTGCGCTGGCCCAGTCTGCTTCGAGCTCGGCGCGGTGCAGATCGGCCCACTCCGCCACGAGTTTGAGCGCGCGAGTCGGCAGGTCACCGACGAGCACCTCGCCGTTCCCGATCGCTATCACCGCGTGGTGCTCGGCGTATTGGGCATGGAAATGGGGCGGTTCGTGATCGTAGAAGTACATCGTGATCGCGATGCCGTAGAAGAAGCTGATTCTGGGCACCTCGCCATCATGACCGGCGCTTGGGATGGCCCAGTGGGATCAGCGCCATCCAGCGGAGACCGCAGACGAACGTCTACCATCGTGGACGTATGGCGAATCACAAGCGAGGGCGACCCAAGCAGCGTCGCGCCGGCTGCCTGCTGTGCAAGCCGCACAAGCTGTCGTCGGCGAAGAAGGCCGAGCGCACACGGGGTCGTCGCGACGCGATGCTGCATGAGCTGCGTGCCACGCACGACGCTCGGTAGTCGCAGGCATCCCGCAGCCTCTCGTCGTCGGTCGCCAGCCTCCGGTCTACACCAGGCGCAGCATCTGCGCCCGCACGACCACGGGGTTTGCGCAACGTACGGTCCTCTCCATAGACAACTGTCTGCTACAGCCGGTCCGCCGGCTTCGGTCAGGTGCCAGCCTTGCTGGCGAATCACTGCCGGGTGGCCAACGTCGACCCATCGCCGTCAGGATCGTGCTCGAAGCGCCCCTTGGAGGTGATCGGCGTATGAACGACGACCTCGGGGAGGTATTCGTCGAGGAACACGCGAGCGACGAGCTCCTGCCGCGAGCCGACCCCTAGCTTCTCGTAGAGGCTCTTGACGTGATCCTGAACCGTGTGGGGTGAAAGCACGAGGATCTCCGCGATCTCGGCGTTGCTGAGTCCGCGGGCCAGCAGGGTAGCGACCTCACGCTCTCGAGACGTCACGCCGTTCACCTCGAGGCGCAGCGTCGCCGACTGCGGCCCAGTCGCGCGCTCGAGGACGACGGCCACCCGGCCAGCCCGCGGCCCGTCGGGAAGCGAGGCGTGCAGCGTGATCCAGCCGATCGAGCTCGGGACAGTGACCTGGTTGCTCCTCGAAGCCGCATCGTGCCGGTCGCCGCGTACGAACGAGGCGAGTCCGAGCAGGGCCGGGGGCGGCGCTGCACCCGAGTAGACGCTCGTGCCGTCGCGCATGGCGGCGAGCAGCTCGTAAGCGGGTGGCGTCACGAGCTCGACCGCATTGTTCGCGTCGAGGACGACCAGTCCGGGTGCCTCGAGATGGTCCCCGCGCCGGGCCGCGTCAAAGCGCAACGACCCGCGGATCGCATGCGCGATCGCGGTCGTCACGAGCGCGAGCATCTTCGCGTCGGCGTCTGTGAACGGCCCAGATGTCTCGCGGCGGGCAATGTGTACCGCGCCCCACGCTCGACCGCGAATGACGAAGGCCGCTCGCAGCTCGTGTGGGATGCCGGAGGGGACGAGGAGCTCGCGATACCGGGTGCTGCGCTCCGGTCGGCCTCGAGTGGCCTGATCGAGTGAGCTAACCGGGACGCGTCGACCGGAGAGGCTCGCGAAGGTGTTGAAGTCCTCGATCAGATACTCGCTGCGGGCCATCAGCTCACCGGCCGATGGCGCGTTCTCCGCGGTGTAGACGCCGCGCTCGATCAGCTCCGCGGGGGCGTCGCTCGTCATCAGACGCGTGTAGGGGTCGAGGGTGTGCCAGCAGGTCGCGTCACTGTCGATCACCCGCCGCAGGCGGGGCGCCAGCTCGGCGAAGAGCTGTTCGCGCGGCAGCCCGCGGGCGGCTAGGGCCGCGATCTCGTCGAGGATCCGCGTCGCTGCCATCGCTCCACGGTACAGCGCTCCGCCGGTGCAGAAAAGATCCCCACGCGCGGGGGATTGTGCGATCGCCGCGGCGGCGGCACTATCGGATCAGCTCTGCATTCGACTAAGGAGACACAAGATGACACCCAATACGTCGATCACAAGCGCTCCCATCGCACTGGGGCCGGAGGAGGGCGAGGCGCTCTGGTTCTTCGGCGGCCTCACGACGATCAAGGCAGCCGGTGCGCAGACCGGTGGCCGAGTCGCGGTGACCGAGAATCTCGCCCCGCGCGGCGCCGGCTCGCCGCTGCACGTCCACCATCGCGAGGATGAGTGGTTCTACGTCATCGAGGGCGAGCTGACGCTTTGGGTGGACGGCGAGACGATCGTCGCCCCGGCGGGCTCATTCGTCTACGGGCCGCGCGACGTCCCGCACACGTTCCTCGTCAGCTCCGAGGAGGCGCGATTCCTCCTCGTAACCGAGCCGTCGGGCTTCGAGGAGTTTACGCGCGCGGTCGCCGAGCCGGCGGCGCGCCGGGAGATCCCGCCCCCGCCCACGGAGCCCCCCGACCTCGAGCGTCTCGTCGCGCTGGCGGCGAGCTTTGGGATCGACATCATCGGCCCGCCCGGCATTCCGGAGTGATCCCGGCGGCGCCCTCTGCGGCTGCCGCGACCGTGCCCCCTTCGGGCACACGGAAATCGGCGTGCCCGCGCCGTTTCTACGGTGGAGCCGCACGCTAGGAGACATCCAACCTTGGCACGACGACCGTCGCGGGGTTTGCGCAACGTATGGTCCTCTCCACTTATTCCGACGTTGCGCAAACCGCTCTCACGCAAACGGGAGGCGCCGCCCGATCAGTCTTCGCTCAGTGCGCATACGAGCTCTCGTATCGCGTCGGCGTAACGATCGGTCGACGCGTCGTGCTTGCCGTCGAACAGCTCCAGCGTGTGATCAATTCCGAGACGAGCAAGCTCGCGGGACAACCCCTGCGCGCCCAAATCGAGGAAGAACTCGTCCTGACGGCCGGCGTCGAGGTATATCCGCCTCATGCCGCGCAGAGCGTCGGCATGTGCTTCCGCCATCCGCACGGGGTCGAACTCCAGCCAGCGCGACCATGCGGGTCTGCCCGCCGCGAGCAGCATTTCAGGGTCTCATCGGCCGGGTCCAGTACGGGCGCTCGGAGCTATGAAGCCTGTGCGTCGCCGTACTCCTCGTCGGTGACGTGCCGGCCCCATGTGACGGCGCTTCCCTGGTCGTCGACCTGCTGGAGCGCGAGGTGGGTCATGAAGCGGTCGGGAGCGGCGCCGTGCCAGTGGTCCTCGGCCGCCTCGAAGAACACTCGGTCACCCGGGCGGATGACCTCGATCGGGCCGCCGCGTCGCTGACACACACCGAGGCCTTCGATGACGTAGATCGTCTGTCCGTTGGGGTGGGTGTGCCACGCGGTGCGCGCTCCGGGGGTGAAGTGGACGCTGGCGGCCGCAACGCGGGATGGCTCTGAGGGGGCGGCGACCGTGTCTATATAGACCGCGCCGGTGAACCAGTCGTTGGGTCCGGGCGTCGTTTGCAGGGAGTTCCTGGTGATCTGCACGTCGTTCTCCTCGCTGTGTGTGGTCCGATGGTGTCGGCGACCGGCTCGGCCCATTGTCGTTTGATCGTCGTGCGAACAAAGCTTCGGCCGCCTTGGCGCGCATCTCCACCGATCGCTCGAGCAACGCGGAATCGGTAATGATCGGGCGCCGTGCAGGCCACTCCCTTGCTCGCTTCCCCCCAACGCGTCGCCGCAACCGGCCGATTGGCGTGCGGGCAGATCGTCGAGCGGCTTGCGCGGGAGCCCGATGACCGTTAGTGCGTTTGCGGTCGGACTGCTGCGCCTGGCCGCGATCGTGATACCGGCCTCTGTCGCCGCCCACACGTTCCGCACCCGGTATCTGGTCGTCTCGGGTCCGGTCGCCGCTCTGGCCGACGCGGTGCTTTCGCTCAGCGCGTTGCTGGTTGGTGCGGAGGGTCTCGGCTTGATCGGGTTGGATCGACCTGCGGCCCTGATCCCGCTGTTCGTGGTGCTCGCTGTGGCGAGCCGGGTCGGGCGGGAGCCGAGCGCCAAGCACGGCGCCGCGCAACCCACGCCTGCTCCTAGCATGGCGCCGGCCGGGGTGCGCTCGCTGTGGGATTTGCGAGTGCTCCCGGTAGCCCTCGGGCTCGCCGTCGTGGCCGCGCAGTGGTGCCTCAAGACCGCCGACGCGCTTGGAGCGGGGATGTCCAACTTCGACACCCTCTGGTACCACATGCCGTTCGCCGCGCGCTTCGCGCAGACCGGCTACGTGACCGGCATCCAGTTCACCCAGGCTGATCCCTTCGTCGCCTACTACCCGGCCAACTCGGAGCTGTTCCACGCCATCGGGATCTTGGCACTCCGCGGCGATTGGCTCTCGCCGCTGCTCAATCTCCTCTGGCTGGCCGTCGCATTGCTGGCGTCGTGGTGCCTGGGCCGGCCCTGGCGCGTCGAACGTCTCACGCTCCTCGCGGGATGCCTCGCCTTCTCGTTGCCGGTGCTCAGCACGACCCAGCCCGGCGAGGCCTTCAACGACGTGGTCGGACTGGCCTCGCTGCTCGCCGCGGCCGCGCTCGTGGCGAACAAGCCGGATGATCTCCGGATGCTTGCGGTGGCCGGGCTCGCGCTCGGCCTCGCGGCCGGGACGAAGTACACCTTCATCGTCCCCGCACTCGTCATGGTCGCGGCCATGGCCGTGCGAGCGCCAAGCGGCGAACGGCGCGCCCTGCTCGCGCACCTCGCTGTGCCCGGCGTCCTGACCGCCGGCTGGTGGTATCTCCGTGACCTGATTCGGATCGGCAATCCGCTCGGCCTCCGGTTCCATCTGGGCCCGCTCGCGTTGCCCGGGCCCCGGTCCCCGCTGGCAAACGCCCTGCAGGAGACCGTCATCTCACAGATCAGCAACCTGTCGCTGTGGGGCTCCCGCTTTGCCCCGGGCCTCAACGACGCCGTCGGTCCGCTGTGGCCGCTCGTGCTGGCTCTCGGCGCGGTCGCCGTCCTCGGCGGCATCGTGCTCGTCAAGGACGGGGTCATGCGCGTCCTCGCGGTGACCGCAGTCCTGACAGGCGTCTCCTACCTGTTCCTCCCGACCGGGGCCAGCGGGATCGAGCAGGGGACCAACCTGTTCGAAGTCAACCTGCGCTACCTGACGCCGGCCCTCGTACTGGCGCTCGTTCTCCTCCCCATTTTGGTGCGCTTGCGAGCTCCGCGGGCGCTTGGCGCGCTCGGCCCTGGGCTTGCCGTGGTGCTGCTCGCGACCCAGCTCGAGCACGCGCTGTGGCCCACCCAGGCCCTCCGTCACCTGGCCTTCGTCGTCGTCGTCGTCGTCGCCGGCGCCGCCGGGTCCCTCTGGCGGGCTCGGCTGCTGCGAGGCCGCCCGACGACGATCCTCCTCACGATCGTGGCCGGCCTGCTGATCGCAGTCGGAGCCGCGGCCTTCGAGGCCCAGCGCCACTACTTCCAGCGTCGCTACCTAGTGGGCGATCGCCAGGACCGAGGTCTTGGGGTGATCTACCGCTGGGCGCAGGGTGTGGCGCGCTCGCGGGTCGCGCTCTACGGCACGGTGCTGCAGTACCCGCTCTATGGCGCGCGCGACACCAACTACGTCGGCTACCTCGGAGAACCCGCGCCAGATGGCGGCTATCGCCCGATCGCGAGCTGCCGGACCTGGAGGGCGACGATCGCGGCCGGCAGCTACCGGTGGCTGGTCGTCGTCACACCCGGCCCTACCCACCCGGTGCCGATCTCCTGGACCGAGGGCGATCCGGCGATGAGGCTCGTTCTCCATCCCGAGGCCGGCGCCTTCGTCTTCCGTGTCATTGGTAGGCCTAGCCCTTCCCTTTGCCCCCGAGGGCCCTCTCCATAAGCTCCTCACATGCCGGCTCACCAGCATGACCGTGTGGGGCGATTGCGGAGCGGCGTTGCGCGGCCTGCGTAGCCGCTACGACGCCGTCATCGTCGGCGGCGGCCACAACGGTCTCGCCGCCGCCGCCTACCTGGCTCGCGCCGGACGCTCCTGCCTGGTGCTCGAGCGCCGGGATGAGCTTGGCGGTGCCGCGGTCTCCGAGCGCGCATTCCCCGGGGTCGACGCGCGCCTGTCGCGCTACTCCTACCTCGTCAGCCTCCTGCCGCGGTCGATCATCGACGAGCTCGGCCTTTCGCTGCGCTTGGCGCGCCGGGGCGTCTCCTCCTATACCCCTGATCCCCGCGTGGCGGGTCGGCGCGGCCTGCTCGTCGATACGCATGACCCGGACGCGACGCTGGCCTCCTTCCGCGAGGTGACCGGCAGCGCGGCCGACCATCGGGCGTGGGGAGCGTTCTATGCCATGACCCGCCGGGTCGCGAAAGCTGTGTTTCCCACCCTCACCCAGCCGCTGCCCTCCCGAGCGGAGCTGCGGGCGCTGGTCGATGACGACGTCGCCTGGCAGGCCGTGTTCGAGCACCCGTTGGGCGATTCGATCAGGCGCGCGTTCAGCGACGAGGTGGTCGCCGGCGTCGTGCTGACCGACGCCCTGATCGGCACGTTCGCGGCCGCCGATGACGCCGACCTGCGCCAGAACCGGTGCTTCCTCTACCACGTGATCGGCGGTGGCACCGGCGACTGGCAGGTCCCGATCGGCGGTATGGGTGCCGTGTCCGGCGCCCTGACCACGGTCGCGCGGGAGGCAGGCGCGGAGCTGCGCACGCGAGCCGAGGTGCTGAGCCTCGAGCCGCAAGCCGACCTGGTCGACGTGAGATTCACCGACGGAGCAGTCGAGTCCGAGGTGCGAGCCGGTCATGTCCTCGTCAACGCGGCGCCGGCCGAGCTCGACCGACTGCTGGGCGCCGCGCCGGCTCCTCGGCCCGAGGGTGCACAGCTGAAGGTGAACCTGCTGCTCTCGCGGCTGCCCCGACTCAGAGACGTCTCGGTCACGTCCGAGCGGGCCTTCGCCGGCACGTTCCACGTCAACGAGACGGCCGGGCAGCTCCAGCGCGCATACGAAGAAGCCGACAACGGCGCGATCCCCGCGACGCCGCCCTGCGAGAGCTACTGCCACTCGCTCACCGACCCGAGCGTCCTGGGGCCCGACCTGCGCGCGGCGGGGGCCCACACGCTGACGGTGTTCGGGCTGCACATGCCGGCGCGGCTCTTCGCGCAAGATCCCGAGGGCGCACGGACCGCGGCCCTGGAAGGCGACCCTGCGCTCTCTGGACAGCGTGCTGGGGGAGCCGATCTGCGACTGTCTACTGCACGAGCCCGACGGCGCTCGGTGCCTGGAGGTCCGCAGCCCGCTGGACATCGAGGACGAGCTGCGGATGCCCGGAGGCCACATCTTCCACCGTGACCTGGCCTGGCCCTTCGCCGAGCGGGACGACGAAGCCGGGGCATGGGGAGTCGAGACGGACCACCCGAGGATCCTCCTCTGTGGCGCCGGAGCACGGAGGGGTGGGGGCGTCAGCGGCGTCCCGGGGCGCAACGCCGCGATGGCGGCGCTGGGCGCTCCCGGTACCGGGGTCCCCGGCGCTCCTAGGCGTACACCGCGTCCAGCCACGCCTTGAGCGCCGCCTCGCGCGCCGCCGCGTCGACGCCATCCACGAACAGGTGCGCGCTCAGCCCGACGACGCTGCCGAAGTGGTTGCGCCCGAAGAAGCGATACAGGCCATCGGCGGTGCGCACGCCGAGGAACTCGGGCGTCGAGTAGTCGATGACGCCGTCGAGCGTGCCGCCCTCGCCGAGCGACGCGTGGACGGCATCGCCCACGCCCGAGTCGGGGGAGACTCCCAGGGCGGTGCGCAGCGTGTCCATCGCGTCCGGCCCTCCGGCGGCCTCGGGCCCCTCGATGCCGGCCGACGGCTGGCCGACGTAGGTGACCGGGCGGCCGTTGAAATGCTCGAGGTACTGCCCGAGCGTGTGGAGGTAGAAGTCGGTGTGGCCGTCGATGGCGTCGTACTGGTCCTCCCACTCGTCGGCGAGGATCCCGCTGTGGACGTAGCGCAGGTGCGCCGTGCCGCCTCCGCGGGCCTCGATCGCGTAGTCGAGGGCGTTGAAGGTGCCGTCCGGTGACTCCATGCGGATCACCAGTCGGTGCGGGGGGTCCCAGATCGTCACGGGGCCGCCCTCCGGCGGCGAGGCGCCGGCAGGTATCTCCATTCCCGTCGGAAACTGCCATGCCGCCGTATCGGCGGTGATCGCGGTCCAGACGTCGTCCGGGGCGGCGGGCAGGTCGACCTCGCGTGTGATCTCGAATGCGCGGCTCATGACTGGGGCTCCTTGTTGTTCGTGATGGTGGGGTGAAGTGCGACGACGAACCGGTGCGGGCGACCTCCGCGGGCGGTCTCGTCGTGGTACTTGGCGAGGAGGCCGTTGACGGCGTCGGCCAGCTCGACGGCGAACGCGGCTCGATCCCTCGCGGACGCGAACCGCACCTCGCTGTCGATCCCGAGGGTCGCGAGCGTCTTGCCGGCCGCGCTCGCCCCGGTGATCAGCTCCCCGACCTCGCGGACCAGGCGACCCGCTACCGCGAGCAGCCAGCGCGCCGAGCGCTGGTCCGGTTGACGGGACGGATCCGGCGCGAGCGCCGACAGGGCGCTCGGCGAGATCACGTAGGAGGCGGCCGTCGCCTGGAGCATGCGCTCGGTGCAGTTGCCCTTGCGGCGCTCCTCGACGAGCTCCACCAGGCCGTGACGCTCAAGCGCCCGCAGGTGGTAGTTGGCCTTTTGGCGGGTCAGCCCGACCCGCGCAGCGATCGTGCTGGCCGACCCGGGCTCGGACAGCTCGGCGAGCAGGCGGGCGCGGATCGGATCCAGGGACGCCTCGGCGGCGGCGGGGTCCTCGATGATGGCGACGTCGTGCATGGGGGCACTAAATCACCGACAACTATATTTGTCAAGAGCGTTTCAATTGTCGGGTCCGGGTGTCACTCCCGGCGGTGGGCAAGCTCGCCACTCAGAGAGAGATCGCCCTGCCGGAACTGACGTCCGGGAAGCATTGGGACGGCGTCGTACGCCTGCGACCCGGCGTCTACTACCTCTGGTGCTCGCTGCCGGAACACGCCAAGCTGGGGATGCACGCGACCCTCAGGGTCGTGCACTGAGCCGCGTACGCTTCTTCGCATGGCTCACGAGGAGGTTCGTGCGGCGAGGGAGGCCGACCTCGACCGTGTCACCGATACGTTGTGGCTCGCCTTCGGCGAGGACCCACTGTGGCGCTGGGTGTTTCCGGAGCATTCCAAGCTCGAGCCCTGGTGGCGCCTGCTGATCGGGAGCGCGCTGAGACACGGGCGGGTCTGGGTCCTGGGAGACTTCATGGCTGCCTCGGTATGGATCCCGCCCGCCAGGGAGGAGCTGACCCGCGAGGAGGAGGATGGGGTGGAGGGACTCTTTGAGGGGCTCCTGGGAACTCGGGCAGGGGATGCGATGAAGCTGCTCGAGGGATTCGCTGCCTCCCACCCGAGAGACACGCCCCATTACTACCTGAGCATTCTCGGAACCCACCCCGCCCACCGCGGCCAGGGCCTCGGAATGAGCCTCCTGGCGCACAACCTGAGGCGGATCGACGAGGAGGGTATGCCGGCCTACCTGGAGTCCAGCAACCCGGCGAACGACCGGCGCTATGAAGGGGTTGGCTTCGAACGCGTGGGAGAGTTCTCCACGCCCGACGGCCGGCACACGGTCAGCACGATGTGGCGACAACCGCGCTCAGGCGTCGAGCCGCCAACGCGAGCGTTCGCGACGCCGAGCTAGCCACTCGCACCAGCGGACGGCGAGGCGAGCGCCTCGGTGTCAACCAGCACCGGCCGTCGGCTCAGCAGGCGCGAGACGGTGATCGGCACGGCGCGCGCCGCGCGGAAGCGCAGCACAGCGATGCCGTCGATCCGGCTGTTCGCGGCGAGCGAGAACCCGGCCGCCGGCGGGCGCATCGCGCCGGCCCGCAGTGGGGGGTAGCCGATCAGGTCGATCTCGCGGACGCGGACCAGCCGCCCGCGCGAGAGCTGGGACAGCTGGGGCTGGTAGTACTGCAGCGGGAGCCCGCCGATGACC
>CAAGKR010023821.1_pt1 | contig 10840 bp, 7 predicted proteins | sample 2556971 | NCBI WGS metagenome assembly CAAGKR01 (sample SAMEA5207829, study PRJEB30636) | soil metagenome | biome: forest; feature: boreal; material: soil | place: USA | collected 2011-09 | depth 1 m
AGAACACCGACACGCCGATGCGAATCCTGCCGGTATACGGACCGGCGACTTGCTGATAGCGCGCGATGAGCTCGTCTTCGGGACCCATCGATCGGTACTTCGGGGCCAACCGATCGGCGATGAGCAGGTTCACGTACATGATCACGAAGAACGCGACCGTGAACACGAGCGCGGGGGCGACCTTGGCCGCGAGGAGGTTGCTCCATGTGCTGCCTTGGCCGAGCGAATCGAACCAGAGGAAGTCGGTGTAGAAGCCCGCGAGGCCGCGCAGGCTGAACGCGAGCACGAGGAACACGACGACAACGCCGATGATCCAGCCACGGAGGCGAAATCGGCGGCGGGGCTCAGCCGTGGGGACGCGCATCGGAGGCGCAGCCTAGGTTCCCGAGCCCGTCTCGGGGCAGCGCGACCGTCTAGCTTTCCGCTCTCGGGCGCTTCGCGCCCGGGCCGCATGGCCACAGCTCGCTGCGCCGCACGTGAGCGAACGTCCGCGGACTGGGTATCCCGGTCCGCAGTGAGCGAACCGTGTTCAGGTACCTGCGGGCGCAGCCGCTCGCCTCTAGCTCACAAGTACCACGAGACAGCGACACCCGGGATGCGCGGGCGGGTGCGGCTGCCCGGTCGGGAAGTCGTCACCACGCACCGTCGGCTCGAGCGCGTTGTCGTCGCAGTCCGGGCATTTCCCCACCCGCGCGGCCACCCAGCGCAGCCGCGCACCTTGGGGTGCCGCGTCGTACGCGCCACGGGCGAAGGCCGCGGTGAGCGCATCGCCGAGGACCTCTTCGAGGTCTTGGCCTCTCCATTCGCGATACCGAGCGCCGAGGCGCTGGGCGATCGTGATCTCGATGTCGGCCGGCGACTTGGCATCGATCGACTCGAGCGACGTGTCGAGTCGGGTGCGGAGGGGCGTGACCACCGTGGTCGCGAGCTCGGTCAGCAGGGCACCCGGCACCGCGGCCGTCGCGCCGTCTCCCGAGGCAGACGCCATGGAGGCCGCTCCGGCCGCGTAAGCCGAGTCGACGGACGGCTGCAGGACGTGGGCCCACCGGCTGAGCTGGTCCTGAGCCGCCGGCAGCACCTTGGCGACGTCGATCTTGCCCCGCTGACGGCGGAGACCGTCGAGCACGTCGTTCTGCTCGTCCTGGAGCGCCCGCTTGGCGCGGTGCGCGAGGTCTTTGGCGATCGGCGCGAGGGTGTTGTCACGCGCGGCGAGCGCCCCCTGATCGGCGTCGGCGGGCTCGTCGACCAGCGCCGCCTCCATCGCGACGTCGTCCTCGGGGAACCGCGCGGTGTCGTCGGCGGCGGTCGCCGCTGGTGTCTCGACCGGGCCTGCAGACTCGACGACGGTGTCGGACGCGGCTTCGACGACTGGCGAGCTCGGCGTCTCGTCGGCCGCGGGACCGCCCGAACGGAGCTTCTCGAAGAGCGCGCCCACGTCACGTCCGTCGTCGGCGGATCCGGTTCGGGCTGCTTGCGCATCCTCTGATCCGGAGCCGGTCGACGGTGCCTCGGCGTCGGCGTCCGTACCGCCGTCCGCGTCGCGCTGCTCGGGTCCGTCGGCATCGGACGCTGATGGGGCCCTCGCGGCCGGCATCGCCGGCTCCTCCGCCATCGTGCGCGTCGCCTGTACGAGCGCGCGTTCCACCAACTCGTAGACCTCGACGAGCCTGCCCCGGCTTGCGCGCAGCTCGCCGATCTGACGCTCGAGATCGATACGGCGCTCGTTCAGGTCGGTGAGGACACGCTCGCGCAGTGCGCGTGCTTCGCCGAGGATCTCCCGTGCCCGCGCCCGTGCGGCGTCCTCGGCTTCGCGGGTCTTCGCCTCCACCGCTTGCTGCGTCGAGGCCCGTAGCTCCCGAGCAGACTCCTGTGCCTCGCGAACCACGCGGCGCGCGTGCTCGTCGGCCTTGTTGCGAAGGTCGACCGCGGCCTCACGTGCCTGCGTCAGCACGCGGGCAGTCTCCTCGCCGAGCGCGGCGATGAGATCCTGGTCGGAGGGGGGTTGCGCCGGTCGTGCGAGCCGGTCCTCGAGGTCGTGCATGCGGGCAGTGAGTTCGCGCTCGCGACTCCGCATCGTCGTGAGATCGTCGGAGACCATGCGCAGGAATGCCCGCACCTCGGACTCGGCATAGCCGCGCTTGACCTGCGTGAAGGCCCGCTCGGCAACGACCTCCGGCGTGAGGCGCGCATCACGCGCGGGGAACATTGGAGTGCCGGAGCTGTCGGTCATGCAGTCATGATCGCGCCGCGACCGGCGACGCGGGCGGCACATGCGCTCCTCCAGCCTTCTGCAGCGCAGCGAGCGCTTCGTCGATGGTGCCGACACCGACCACCTTCAGGTTCCCGGCGCCCTGGCGTGCATCCGTCAGCTCCTTCTTCGGCACGATCATCAATGAGACGTGGTTGTGCCGCGCGGTGATCGCCTTCTGTTCCACACCCCCGACCGGACCAACGGCTCCGTCGGGCGCGATCGTGCCGGTGACGGCTACGCGCCGGCCGCCGGTGAGGTTGCCAGGCGTGAGGTCGTCGATGATGGCCAGCGTGAACGCGAGCCCGGCCGAGGGGCCACCCACCTGCTGCGTGTCGATCTTCACGTCGATCGGGAAGCGGTAGGTGACCAACGGATCCGGCTCCATCGTCACGCCGAGGCACGCAGTACCGGTGGTGGTATGGCGTACCGGTACGCATGAGTGCCGGTCGTTGGCAACCCGACCGGTGACGACCGTCGCAGTCTCGGTGGTGCCTCCGCGCGAGTACGTGACGTTCACGGGTTGGCCCGGTTGGTGTTGCCGCACGAGTGATGCCACGTCGGCGAGCTGCGTCACCGCGTGATCGTCGATCGCGAGGAGGCTGTCACCCGCCCGCACTTTCCCGTAGGCGGGTGCGCCGGGACATACCTCGGCCGCGAGAAACTGGGGCGCGCTCGCCTCGACCGTGTACCCGAGATGTGTGAGCGCCACATTCTTCGCGTCGTCTTGCGACTGTTGCATGAGCTGCGCGTTGATCGCGACGTTCTCCGCGTCCGAAAGACAACCGACGACATCGGTGCGCTTCACGACGTCGCGGTCGGGATCGAACCAGCTCGTGACGACACGCCAGACGGTGGGGTCGTGAGTGCTGACACGCACGGTGAGGAACAGCACGTTCCCGCGGTGGTCGTAGGTCTGCGCGCCGTCGACGGTGATGACCTTCTGGTCGAGCGGCGTCGCGAATCCGGGCGAGATGATCACGTACGGAAGGTGGATCAGGAAGCCGGCCACCAACGCGACCACGATGAGCACGCCCAGCACCGACAGCGCGACGGCAAGCCAGGTACGAGCCCGTCGGGGCGGCAGCGGCGGCTGCTCCCCTTCGGCGAAGTCGCCGGTGCCGGCGGGGTCAGGGTTGCTGTCATTCATCGGACTCCGAACCGATACCGTGGCCGCATCGCACGAACACCGGACACCCAGCCTGCCACGCCCCCTGCCTTCTTCGGCGCGCGCCCCCGCCCGAACTTCGCGCTACGCACCGCACGCCGCGGTTGGGCACTGGTCCGCACCGCCGTTCTCGTGTTCCTCACGGGCCTTCTCCTCGCGATGGTGCTGGCGACGCTCTTTGGCGCACTCGTGATCGCGATCAACGGCAAGCTCCCATGAGCCGAGCGGCGAGGACATGAGGGGGGGCCCGGTCGACCGGGCCGCCGAGCTCGCCACGCTCGGCCACCAAGGCCCATTGACCGCCACCGATGCCGAGCGCGCCGAGCACGCGCTTGCCGGCGACCCCGACCCACGGGTGCGAGCTGCCGCCGTGGGAGCACTTGTCCGCGCCGGAGACGGTGGCACCCCCCGGCGTGCGTTCGTCGTCGCAATTACGGATCCGGTACCCGCCGTTCGGCGGCGCGGCGCAGAGCTCGCGCCCGCGTTCGCGCCCGACGTTGAGGTCACCCGCGCGCTCGTGGCGGCGCTCGACGATCGCGACGTCACCGTGGTGGAAGCCGCGGCCTGGGCACTCGGCGAACTGGGCGAGCACGCGATCAATGCCGGCGCGGTCAGCACGCTGGCGCGTGTCGTGGAAGCGCATCGTGACGCGATCGCACGCGAAGCCGCGGTCGCGGCGCTGGGTGCGTTGGGCGATCCCAGTGGGCTGCCCGCGGTGCTCGTGGCGTGCTCCGACCGCGCCGCCGTCCGCCGGCGCGCAGTACTCGCGCTCGCGCCGTTTGCAGGTCCCGACGTCGACGCCGCGCTGACGCGCGCGCTCGACGACAAAGACTGGCAAGTTCGTCAGGCTGCGGAGGACCTGACGAGCGGTGCTACATGAACATGTCCTTCAGGCGGTCGAATGACTCGAGGCACCGACCGGCGCCGAGCACGACCGTTTCGAGTGGCAAATCGACGAGCTGCGCGCGGACGGCCGTCTCCTGCTCGATGCGGAGGTCGAAGCCGCGCAACATCGCGCCCCCGCCGACGAGGTGGATTCCCTCGGCGAGAAGGTCTTGGGAGAGCTCCGGCGGCGTACGCGCGAGCGCCGACTTCACCGCGCCGAGGATTGCCTGGATGGGCTCGTCGATCGCCTCGCGGATCTCCTCGGGGGTGAGGACGATCGTCTTCGGCATGCCGCTCATGAGATCGCGGCCACGAACTTCGGCCTTGTACTCATCGTCGGTGGGGAACACCGAGCCGATCGCGAGCTTCACCTCTTCGGCAGTGCGCTCTCCGATCGCGAGGCCGTACTCCCGGCGCACGTAGCTCTGGATCGCGGCATCGATGTCGAACGACCCGACGCGCACCGCCTCGAGCGCGACGACCCCACCGAGCGAGATCACCGCGACCTCGCTGGTACCGCCGCCAATGTCGACGATCATGTTGCCGAGCGGCTCGTGGATCGGGAGCGACGCGCCGATCGCGGCGGCCATCGGCTGCTCGATGAGGAACGTCTGGGCGGCACCGGCCCGCCGCGCGGCTTCGAGCACCGCGCGCTGTTCCACGTGCGTGATCGCCGAGGGCACGCAGATCAGCACGCGGGCGCGCTGCAGACGCGAGATACCCGCGCGTTGGAACAGCATCCGGATCAGGCGCTGGGTGATCTCGAAGTCGGTGATCGCACCGCCCCGCAGCGGCCGGACGGCAACGATGTAGCCGGGCGTGCGACCGATCATCTGCCACGCGTCGTGCCCGAGCGCGAGCACCTCGTGGGTGCGCGTGTTCATCGCGATGACGGTGGGCTCGTTGAGGATGATGCCGCGACCGCGCGCGTAAACGAGCGTATTGGCGGTACCGAGGTCGATGGCGAGGTCGCGAGACAGGGCGCGCTCCTACTTCACCGATCGGAGGGGGGTGACCGATCGCACCGGGTGCGACGACCTGCCCCAGTCGGAGCCGTCCTCCCAGTGCTCGCGCTTCCAGATCGGTACCGTCTCCTTCAGGGTGTCGATGCAGAACCGGGCAGCTTCGAAGGCTTCGGGCCGGTGCGGCGACGACGCTACGACGGCGACCGAAGCTTCGGACAGCGCAAGGTCGCCGGTGCGGTGGAGCAACGCGAGACGCTCCACCACTGGCCAGCGTCGCCGCGCCTCGGCGGCGACCTGTGCAAGCCGCGGCACTGCCTCTTCTTCGTAAGCCTCGTACGTGATGCCGCGCACGTCGTTGCGGCCCTCGGAGTTGTCGCGCACGACGCCGAGGAACACGACGACCGCGCCCGCAGACTCTGTGGTGGCCCATGCGGTGGCAGCTTCGACCGGCAGGGCAACGGCTGTCACGGCGATCCAATCGCCGGATGCGGGCGGAAGCACCGCGTCATCGTAGTGAACCTCACCCACAGCCCGTCGGGCGCCAAGGCATCTGACCTGGGGTTGTTCGGCTCGTTGTCGACGGAGACGGGCGACGGGAAGCGGGAGAAGGCCGTCGGTACACTCCGCGCGGTGTCCGGTTCGGAGGGTGACGACGCTGCGCGCGAGGGCGATGACTCTACGGGCGGTCCACGCCCCGATCCGCTCGACCGGCCCTGGGTGCATCCGAGCGAGCTGCGTTCCTACGTTGCGAACCCGTTGCCTGCATCCCAGGCGCGCCCGCGGGAGTGGGTGATCGGACTCGTCTCCGCGACGGTTGGGGTTGCGGCCACCTTGCTCGTGCTCATTGCCTTCGGCGTGCTCGGCGAACGGACCCGGTCACCGCTCCCGCCCCCGGTGATCACCGGCGCCAACACCGCCGTCGACTACGCGGTTGCTGGGCGCGTCAGCCAGTTCGTCGCACCCAGCGTCGTCACCGTTCGCGCCACCACCAGCGACGGCATCAACGTCGCGTCAGGCGTCGCGGTCAGCAGCAATCGGGTGCTGGCCAGCGCGCACGTGGTGGTGGGAGCAACCGCGATGAGCGTGTCCACGCTTGATGGGCACACGTACCCGAGCAAGATCATGGGGAGCGACGCCGACACCGATCTGGTGCTGCTCGACGTCCCTGGGGCCGACCTCTCGTTCCAACCGCTCGCCGGCGCCGCCGCCAAGGTGGGACAGCCGGTGGTCGCGGTCGCGACCACGAAAGGCAACCACGCTTACCTCGCCCTCGACATCATCTCGCGGTTGAACCTGCTCGTGACGACCTCGACCGGCTCCATGCTGGCCGGACTACTCGGCGCCGAGCTCAACACGACCGCCGAGACGTCGGGCGGCGGCTTGTTCAACACCAACGGCCAGCTCGTCGGGATCCTCACGAGCCCGCCCGGCGTCGGCATCTCCGGTCTTGCGGTTCCGATCGGGGTCGCCGACGACGTGCGGGACCAGATCGAGTCGAGTGGGAAGGTGACGCACGGCTGGCTCGGCCTCACCGCCGACGACACCAGTGATCGCGCCGGCGCAACGGTCACCGCGGTTCTCCCGGACAGCCCGGCCGCGGCCGCCAAGCTCGACGTCGGTGACGTGATCACTCGGGCTGGCGGTCAATTCGTCGGCAACGTCGCCGACCTCATGGCCGAATGGCGACGAGGCCGTCCGGGCGACTCGATCGAGATCACCTACCGCCGGGGCCACTCCTCGCGCGACCTCCGCGTCCAAGCGACGCTGACCGGTCCGCCGCCGCCGCCGGCAGCACCGGCAGCCGAGCCGAGCTCGTCGGATGGCTGAATTGCCACCGTCTGCTCAGGCTGCGCGACGATGAAGGCATGACGGTGACCGCGACGTCCGGCGAGGCCGAGCTGGAAGACCTCGATCGCGAGCTGCTCAATGCGGTCCAATGGGATTTCCCCCTGGTACCCCGACCATTCGCCGCCTTGGGTGAGCGTCTTGGTCTCGACGAGCCGGCAGTGCGCGCGCGGGTCGCCCGCGTCAAAGACCTCGGCGTGCTGCGTCAGCTCTCCGCGATCTTCGACACCCGTGCGCTCGGCTACGGGTCGGCGCTCGTCGCCGCGAAGATCGACCCCGCTCGCGTCGACGAGGCCGCCGCGGTGATCAGCGCGCACCCCGGCGTGAGCCACAACTACAAGCGCAACCACGCGTACAACCTCTGGTACACGATCGCGGTTCCGCCCGGCGATTCGCTCGAACAGCACGTCGACACGCTCCACCGCGAATCCGGTGCGCTCGTCACCCGACGGCTCCCCACGCTGAAGCTCTACAAGATCGGCGTGAAGCTCGACATGACGGGCAACACCGCCGCCGACGCCAAAGCCGAGGTGCTCGAGCACGAGCGTCCCGAGCGCCGGGAGCACATGGACGCGCCCGAGCTCTCGGAGCTCGAGGTCACCGCCATCCGCGTGGTGCAGGACGATCTTCCACTCGTGGAGCGCCCGTTTGCCGCCTACGGCGAGTTGATCGGCTGCGACGAGGAGACGGTGCTCAACCTGCTCTCGTCGTTCAAGGAGCGCAAGCTCATGCGCCGCTTCGCCGCGGTCATGAACCACCGCTCGGCCGGCTTCAAGGCCAACGCGATGGGCGTGTGGGCGGTGCCCGAAGACGAGCTCGAAGTGATCGGCCCACAGATGGCCGGCTTTGCGCTCGTGAGCCACTGCTATCGGCGTCCCACCTACGACGACTGGCCGTACTCGATCTTCACGATGGTGCACGGCAAGAACGCGAAGGACTGTGAAACCACGATCGCGGCGATTCGAGATGAGACCGGGGTCGACGAGTACGCGCTCCTGTGGTCGATCAAGGAGTACAAGAAGACCCGCGTGCGCTATTTCACGGACGACTGGTCCGAGTGGCGGCACGAGCATCTGGTCGCAGCAAGCTGAGCGCACCGATCGACGTCGAGCGCGCCCGCGCTGACACGCCCGGCTGTCTCGACGTCGTCCACCTCAACAACGCGGGCGCGGCGCTGCCCCCGCGCATCGTCGTCGACACCGTCATCGAACATCTCGAGCTCGAAGCGCGCATCGGGGGCTACGCCGCCGGTGATGCGGTCGCGGAGCGTGCAACTGCCGTCTACGACTCGGTCGCTGCTCTCGTCGGCTCCGAAGCCGACGAGATCGCGCTCGTCGAGAACGCGACCCGCGCGTGGGACATGGTCTTCTACGCGCTGGCAGCGAGCTTCGAGTCGGGTGACCGGATCCTCACATCACGCGCCGAGTACGCGAGCAACGTGATTGCGTTCCTCCAGATCGCGCAGCGCACCGGTGCGCGCGTCGAGGTGATCGCCGACGACGACACCGGCCAGCTCTCGGTCGACGCGCTGCGCGAGATGATCGACGACCGGGTACGGCTGATCGCGATCTCGTGGATCCCCACGCAGGGCGGCCTCGTGAACCCCGCGGCCGAGGTCGGCGCAGTCGCGCGTGACGCCGGCGTGCCGTACTTGCTCGACGCGTGCCAGGCGGCCGGCCAGCTCCCGATCGACGTCGACGCGCTCGGTTGCGACTTCCTCTCCGCCACGGGCCGCAAGTACCTGCGCGCACCGCGCGGGACGGGGCTGCTCTACGTGCGACGCACGTGGATCGAACGGTTGGAGCCGCCGTTCCTCGATGTCCACGCCGCCCGCTGGGTGCGCGACGACGCCATCGAGATCCGTAACGACGCGCGTCGCTTCGAGACGTGGGAACACAGCGTCGCGAACCGGCTCGGCTTGGGCACAGCCGTCGACTACGCGCTCGCGATCGGCATCGACGCGGTCGAGGAGCGCGTCACCATGTTGGGCGACGCGCTGCGCGAGCGACTCGGCCCGTTGCCCGGCGTCACGCTCCGCGACCTCGGCACCCGCCGCTGCGGGATCGTGACGTTCACCGTCGACGACGAGGACCCGTTCGCGCTCGCGGCACGCTTGCGTACCGAGGCGATCAACATCTCGGTCTCGACGATCGACTTCGCGCGTTACGATCTCGGTTCGCGCAACCTCGACGCGGTGGCGCGCGCGTCGGTGCACTACTACAACACTGACGAAGAACTCGACCGGCTGGCGGTCGCCGTGGCGCGCTCTGCTTGACTGAACGACGGGCGAGGAGGGAGCCGTCGAAATGTTGCCCACCGGGACCGTCACCTTCGTGTTCACCGACCTCGAGGCTTCGACGCGGCTCTGGGAGCAATACCCCGACGCGATGCAGCCCGCGCTCCAGCGCCACGACGCGATCGTTTCTGACGCTATCGCCCGCCACGGCGGGATCGTGCTGCGGATGACGGGCGACGGGATGACGTCGGCGTTCGCTTCGGCGCGAGACGCGGTCGCGGCAGTCCTCGATGCACAACGATCGCTGGCGTCGGAACCCTGGGGTGACACCGGCGCGCTCCGCGTCCGGATGGGCGTGCACACAGACGAAGCCGTGGTCTATGACGGCGAGTACTTGAGCCCTCCGTTGAACCGCTGCTCGCGCCTGATGTCCACGGCACACGGCGGGCAGGTGGTCGTTTCGAACACAACGGAAGCGCTCGTGCGGGGCAACCTCCCGGCCGACACGCAGTTGGTGGACCTCGGTGCGCATCGCCTGCGCGACCTCGCCGAGCCGCTGCGCGTGTTCCAACTCGCACACCCGGAGCTCGATTCGGTGTTTCCGCCATTGCGGTCGCTCGACACGTTTGCGGGCAATCTCCCGTCGCAGACCACATCGTTCGTCGGGCGCGAGCAGGAACAGGCGCGCCTCACCGACGCGCTCGAGGAAGCGCGCTTGGTCACCGTGACCGGCACCGGTGGAGTGGGCAAGACCCGCCTCGCGCTCCAGGTTGCGGCCGAGCTGCTCCCGGTGTTCCCCGATGGCTCGTGGCTGTGCGAGCTCGCCGTCGCCTCCGATCGCGACAGCATGCTGCAGGCGGTCGCGACGACACTCCGCGTCTCCCCTGGGGTCGACCGCACGCTCGAGGAGAGCATCCTCGACAACCTCCGAACCCGAAGCGTGCTCGTGGTGCTCGACAATTGTGAGCACCTCCTCGATGCGGTCAGCGACCTGGCCGGGGCAATCGTGCGTGGCTCCCCCGGCGTACGAATCCTGGCCACCAGCCGAGAAGCGCTCGACGTGCCCGGTGAGCACGTGATCCGTCTCCGCTCGCTTCCGCTCCCCGAGACGGTCGACGTCGAGACAATCGCGTACAACAGCGCCGCGCAGCTGTTCATCGAGCGCGCACGCGCCGCCGAGGGGAGCTTCACACTCACCAGTGACGACGACGCACGGGCGGTCGTGGAGATCTGCCGTCGCCTCGACGGCATCCCGCTCGCCATCGAGCTGGCTGCGGCCCGCGTGGTCACGATGAGCCCTTCGGAGATCGCCGGCCTGCTCGACGAACGATTCCGGCTGCTCGCCGGTGGTCGGCGCGCCACCGTGGAACGGCACCAGACGCTCCGGGCGACGGTCGAGTGGTCGTACTCGTCGTTGAACGACGATGAACGGTTGGTGTTCGATCGCCTCGGCGTGTTCGCCGGTTCTCTCGACAGCGAAGGCGCGCGGGTCG
>CAAGKR010163184.1_pt1 | contig 10839 bp, 9 predicted proteins | sample 2556971 | NCBI WGS metagenome assembly CAAGKR01 (sample SAMEA5207829, study PRJEB30636) | soil metagenome | biome: forest; feature: boreal; material: soil | place: USA | collected 2011-09 | depth 1 m
CTCCGAGAACGCGGAGTACGAGGACGCGAAGAACGAGCAGGGCATGGTCGAGGGGCGCATCCTCACCCTGGAGAACATGCTCCGCAATGCAGTGCCGATCGAGGAGTCCAGCGAGCGCGGTGTGGTGCGCATCGGCTCCGAGGTCGAGCTGAAGGACGAGTTCGGCAAGCAGGTCTTCACCATCGTTGGTCCGGCTGAGGTGGACGTCGCCAGCGGTCGCATCTCGATGGAGTCGCCAGTCGGCAAAGCCCTGATCGGACACCGCAACGGCGAGTCTGTCGACGTGCAGAGCCCGGGCGGCCCACGCCGGGTGAAGATCGTCCGCGTCTCCTGACCGCTCGACAAACCGGCAAGATTGGGCGCCATGCCCGCCGAGGACCTGTTCACCGAACGCCGTCGAAAGATCGACGAGCTGGCCGCGCTCGGCGTGCCCGCCTACAACGTGGACTTCACTCCCACCGTCGGCCTCGACGGCGCGCGCCGGTTGCTCACCGAGTTCGAGGCGTCCAGCCCGGCCCCGATCGAAGGAGGGGACGCACCCGAAGGCCCTGAGGTGCGCGTCGCCGGCCGGGTCATGCAGTACCGCCAGCAGGGCAGGAGCTGTTTCGCGCACATCGAGGCTGAGGACGACCGGCTCCAGGTCTGGATGCGACTCGACCGCGTTGGCGAGAAGCAGTTCGCGATCACCAAGCTGCTCGACCTCGGCGACATCATCGGTGTTCGCGGCAACGTGATGCGGACTCGGCGCGGCGAGGCCACTGTGGTGGCCGACGAGATCACGCTGCTCGTCAAGGCCCTGCAATCACCCCCGGAGAAGTACCACGGCCTGCAGGACCAGGAGACGAGGTATCGCAAGCGCTACCTCGACCTGCTCGCCAACGTCGAGCAGCGTCGCCATTTCGCGGCGCGCACCGCGGTGCTTCGGGCGCTGAGGCACACGCTGGATGGCCGCGGCTTCCTGGAGACGGAGACGCCGATCCTGCAGTCGATTCCCGGTGGTGGTCATGCGCGTCCGTTCGTGACTCACTGGAACGCGCTGCACACCGACGTGTACCTGCGCATCGCCATCGAGCTGCACCTCAAGCGCCTGCTCGTCGGCGGTTACCGCCGCGTGTACGAGATGGGTCGTGTCTTCCGTAACGAGGGGCTGTCCCCGCGACACAACCCTGAGTTCACCATGCTCGAGGCGTACGAGGCGTACACGGACTACAACGGGATGCGCGAGCTCACCGAGGCGTTGATCGTCGACGCCGCCAACGCGCTCGGCGCGCAGCAGGTCTCGGACGCCGGCGGTGCATTCCCGTGCGATGATCCGCTGCGGCGCAGCTTTGGCGGAAAGGAGCTGGTGCTGACGCCACCCTTCCGCACCGCGCGGATGGTGGACCTGGTTGCGCAGGCGTGCCAGTTCGACCCGCTCGAGGCATGGGACGAGCTTCCCGCCCGCGCCAGTGCCCTCGGCGTTCAGCTGCCTCCGGGAGCGGGTCCGGGGGGCGCGCTGTCCGAGATCTACGAGCAACGTGTCGAGACCGACCTGTGGGACCCCACGTTCGTCATCGACTACCCGGCCGAGGTGTCCCCACTGGCGCGCAGACGGAGCGACGACAGTCGATTCGTCGAGCGCTTCGAGCTGGTGATCGCTGGCCGGGAGGTGGCCAACGCATTCAGCGAGCTGAACGACCCCATTGATCAACGCGCTCGATTCGAGGACCAGGCACGGCTGCGCGCCGCGGGCGACGAACAGGCCTTCTTCTTGGACGAGGACTTCCTCGAAGCCATCGAGGTGGGCATGCCACCCGCGGGCGGGCTGGGCATCGGCGTCGATCGCCTGGTGATGCTGCTCACCGACTCGGCGACCATCCGTGACGTGCTGCTGTTCCCCACCATGCGTCCGCGTCACCGCGACGAGACACACGACGAGGATTCCCACCTGTCGCCGTCGCGACGAGCTGAGGAGACATGACGCGGTGATCCCACTGGCGCGCCTGCGCGACGATCCCGACGCCATCCGCGAGGGTGCCCGCCTCAAGGGTGAGGACGCCCCGATCGATGAGATCCTCGAGCTCGATGCGCAGGCGCGGCGATTGCGGACAGAGGTCGAGACGCTTCGAGCCGAGCAGAGGCGTGCCTCGTCGGGCATTCGTGGCGCACCAACAGCTGAGCAGCGCACCGCCCTCGGTGAGTTGAAGCAACGCATCCAGACCGGCGAGACAGAGCTCGCCATCCTCGAGAATCGCGTGGATGACCTGCTCCTCTACGTTCCCAATCCGCCGCACGAGTCCGTTCCCCACGGCATGGGCGACGCCGACAACGTGGTGGTGCGCACCTGGGGAGAGCCGGCGCAGTTCGACTTCGAACCCCGAACCCACTACGAGATCGGCGAAGCGCTGGGCATCTTCGATTTCGAGCGCGCCGCCAAGATCAGCGGGGCGCGCTTTGCGGTGTTGCGTGGCGACGGGGCGCGACTGCAGCGTGCCCTGAGCACGTTCTTTCTCGACGTGGCCACCACCGAGCACGGCTACACCGAGATCGCCCCTCCGTACCTGGTACGGCGCAGCGCCATGGTCGGAGCCGGACAGCTTCCCAAGTTCGAAGACGATGCGTACAAGACGGATGACGACCTGTTCCTCATCCCCACCGCCGAGGTCCCGGTCACCAACCTCTATCGCGATGAGATCCTCGACGGCGCGCTGCTGCCGATCGCGCACGTCGCGTTCACGCCATGCTGGCGACGCGAGGCCGGCGCGGCGGGGAAGGACACACGCGGGTACATCCGCATGCACCAGTTCGACAAGGTGGAGATGGTTCGCTTCACCACACCGGAGCGATCGCTGGAGGAGCTCGAGCTGCTCACCGGCCACGCCGAGGCAGTGCTGCAACGCCTGGGCCTCGCCTATCGCGTGCTCCTGATGTGCAGCGGCGACATGGGCTTTGCGCAGTTGAAGAAGTACGACGTCGAAGCATGGGTGCCCGGCATGCACCGGTGGCTCGAGGTGTCCTCCTGCAGCACGTTTGGCGACTTTCAGGCGCGTCGCGCCCAGATCCGCTATCGCGCTGCACCGGGGGAACGGCCGCAGTACGTGCACACTCTCAACGGCAGTGGCCTGCCGGCGGGGCGCATCCTCGACGCCGTGCTCGAGACCTTCCAGCAGGCCGACGGTAGCGTCCTCCTGCCGTCCGTCCTACAGCCGTACATGGGCGGCGCGCAGCAGCTCGGGTAACGCGGTACGGCGCGCTGCACTTGCCAGGACGGGGTCGGTACCCTGCGCGGATGAGCACTCGCGAGGGCGACGACACTCTCGACCAGGCGTGGCTCAACGACCACAGTGAGTATCAGCTCAACTTCGTGCACGGGCTGCGCAACGCCAGCGGACTTCACCTCCAGTACCACCTCGCGGGGGACAGAGTGGTCACCACGTGGGTCGCGGGCGAGGAGCACGTCGGCTTTCCCGGGCTCGTCCACGGCGGCCTGATCGCCGCCGTCCTCGACGATGCCATGGGGCGGTGCTCGGTGCTGCAGCGCCGCTGGGTGGTCACCGGCCGGATGGAGACCCGGTTCCGCGAGGCGGCTCCGCTCGGCGCAGCGCTGCGGGTCGAGGGCTGGGCGACGCGTTTCACGCGCCGGGTGATGCAGGCGCAGGCGCGCATGTCTCTCGAGGACGGGACCGTGGTGGCGGAGGCAAGCGGGACATACCTGCCCGTCCCGTCATCGTTGCTCGGCAGGATGATCAAGGCCTGGCCTGGGTTCGCGGAATACACCGACGAACGCGCGTGATGGACGCAACCGGAAGAGAAGGCGCTGGGGTTGACGAACGTGAGGTCAAGCTTGCGGTCGCGGAAGACTTCGAGCTCCCGGCATTGACAGGGCTGGACGGTGTCACCGCCGTCGACCGTGGTGAGGAGAGGCTGCGGGCGGTGTACTGGGACACGGATGGACTCGCCCTTGCGCACGCCGGGGTGGGGCTGCGGCATCGCAACGGCGTGTGGACCTACAAGGGGAGGTCGCGTCGCGAGGGCGACGCCGTGGTCCGCGAAGAGCTCGAGGTCAGCGCCGACGGCGGCAGCATCCCGCCGGAGATGTGCGCGCGTGTCGGGGAGTGGGTCGAGCCTGCCGCTCTGCACCCCGTGGCCGAGCTCGACACCATGCGTCATCACGTCGACCTGGCGCAGGGAGACAGCACAGCCGAGCTCGTGCATGACCGCGTGCGGGTTCTCGAGGGCGCGCGCGTGGTGGCCAGCTTCGCAGAGGTGGAGGTGGAGCACGGTCGTGCCAGCCGGGAGCTGGCGGATCGCGTGGTCCGGCTGTTGGTTGCGAGTGGAGCTGCCGTGGACACCACGCCGAAGTATTTTCGCGCTCTCCGCGCTCTCGGCCAGCGCCCACCAGAGGTCTCGCTGTGAGCGATGCGGTGACCGTGTCGGACGCTGTGTGGGGCGTCCCCGACGTGCTCCCGGCGCCGCCGGCACTGCCGAGGCGCGCCGAGGTGGTCGTCATCGGCGGCGGCATCACCGGTGTGGCGTTGCTCGACGTCCTGCGCCGCCGCGATGTCGACGTCGTGCTGCTGGAGCGCGACCACCTGGCCGCAGGCGCAAGCGGCCGCAACGCCGGATTCCTGCTCGCGGGCGTCGCCGATAACTACGCGCGAGCCGTCCACCGGCACGGGCGCGCGACTGCAGCGGAGGTGTGGGCATTCACCATGGAGAACCACGCGCTGATCACCACCATGGCTGCGAGACTCGACGCCGCGCACCGCGTCCGCGGCAGCATCACCGCGGCTCTTGATGCGGCGGAGGCCGCAAGCCTGGAGGCGTCCGCCACCCTGCTCGCGGAGGACGGCCTTCCCGGTGTAATCACAACCACCTCGGAGGTCCCGGGCGGCATCTGCGCGCTGTTCAGCCCCACCGACGGCGAGATCGACCCGGTGCGACTGGTGAGAGGCATCGCCGCTGCCCACGCCGAGCGGGTCTTCGAGAACCGGCCTGTCGTTGCTGTCGAGGATGGCGAGAACATCGCGACCGTGCATCTGACCGACACTGCGATCGAGGCCACCGCGGTGGTGCTGGCCACCAACGCGTGGACCCCGCAGCTGCTTTCCTCCGTCCGCATCAGGGCGGTGCGGGCCCAGATGCTGGCGTCCGCGCCTGCGCCTCCGCTCATCCCGCGTCCGGTCTACGCTGAGTGGGGCCACCGCTACTGGCGCCAGCGTGATGACGGCTGCGTGCTGGTGGGCGGGTTCCGCCACCGCGCGGTCGCGGACGAGGTCGGCTACGAGCTGGGCACCACCCGCCTGGTCCAGGACAACCTCGATGCGCAGCTGCTTGAGCTGGGTGTCAGCGCGGCGGTCACCCATCGCTGGGCGGGGACGATGGGTTTTAGCGACGACGGGTTGCCCCTCGTCGGATTGGCGCCGCGATCGCGCCGCATCCACGTGTGTGCCGGGTACACCGGCCACGGTATGGGTTTCGCTGTCAACGCTGCCATGGCGCTCGCCGCGTGCATCATCGACCAGCGCCCGTTGCCCACCTGGCTCGACGTGGCTCGATCCGCGCGCCCCTGAGGGACGCCTCGCGACGGTCAGCCGATGGCAGAGCGCGCGGCCACCCACGACGGCAGCGTCACGATGAATGTTGCGCCATGGCCGAGCTCGGACTCGACGCGGATGGTGCCCTGGTGAGCGGCCACGACATGACGGGCGATGGCCAGCCCCAGCCCGGATCCCTCGCCATCGCGTCGCCGCGAGCTGTCCGCCTTCCAGAAGCGCTCGAAGATGCGGGTGAGGTCGTCAGAGCGGATGCCCACGCCGGTGTCCGCGCAGCGCAGCTCGACCTGCTCGGCGGAAGTTGCCACCGCAGAGATGGTGATGGTGCCGCCCTTGGCCGTGAACTTGACGGCGTTGTGGACGAGGTTTCTGAGCACGTGCTGGAGGTGGGAGACGTCACCGCGAATCGGAGGAACGTCGGCGGGGACATCGAAGACCAGGTTGATCTCCTTGTCCTCGATGAGCGGGCGCAGGCGGTCAACGGCGATCAGGAGATCGACGACGGGCACCGGCTCATCGGGCACCGGTCGCTGTTCGCCCTCCAGCGCGCTGAGCTCGAGCAGCTCCGCGACCATCTGCGACATCTGCTCGACCTCGAGCCCGATCCTGTGCACGAACTCGTGCGCGGCCGGCCCATCCTCGAGCGCGCCGGAAAGAAGCGTCTCGGCCATCACCCGCATGGCGGCCAACGGCGTGCGCAGCTCGTGGGAGACGTTGCTGATGAAGTCTCGGCGCATCTTCTCGAGGTGACGGATGCGGGTCTCGTCGCGCACCCACAGGAGCACGCCCGCGCCGGGGCCGGCCACGCGCCGCGCTCGCACCGACAGCTCGCGGTCGACCGTGTTCCACTGCGCCTCGACGACCTTGTCCGCTCCTTTGGCGGACGTCACCAAGCGCACCAGCCGATAGTCACCGTGACAATCACCGATGGGCCTGCCGATCGAGTCGGCGCGAAGATCGAAGTGGCGAAGGGCGGTGGGCGAGGCGAACTGGATGAGATCCTCGGCATCGACGAGGAGCAGCCCTTCATCCGATGCCTCCAGTACCTCCGCCAGGACGTCGGCGAGCGGCATCACCGCCGCCCATCGGGCGTTCTCCCCGCCTCCGAGCATGCGGTCGTCAGGCAAGGGCGCGGCCGGGGTCGACTCTGCGTCAGACAGGCTGGTCACCGTGCCACGCGGCTCCGTCGAGCGAAGAAACGTGCGGCAAAGGTGAGGATCAGGACTATTCCCACCAGCGTCAGGGCTCCCGCCCACGCCCGCGCCTGGCCGCTCGCGAAGCCCGAGATCGCGTTGTTGAAGATCTGCAGTGACAGCGTCGACATGCGTTTGCTTGGGTTCGCCTCGGTGAAGAGGTCGTTGCCGAGAGCCGTCAGCAGGAGCGGAGCTGTCTCGCCCATGGCGCGGGCCACGGCCAGCATCAGGCCGGTGATGATGCCGGACAGGGCAGCTGGCACCACGATGCGCACCACCGTCTGGCGCTTGCTGGCTCCCAGGGCGAGACTGGCCTCGCGAAGCTCGTTGGGCACGAGCTTGAGCATCTGCGTCGTCGTTCGGACGATCAGGGGCAGCATGACGATGGCAAGTGCAAGTGACCCCGCGAATCCCGAGAAGCCATATCGAACCACCCACACCGAGTACACGAACGCTCCAGTCACGATCGTCGGGATGCCGATCAGCACATCGGTGAAGAAACCGACCGCACTCGACCAGTGTCCCCGCCCGTACTCCGCGAGGTAGATGGCCGCGAGGATGCCGATCGGAATAGAGATCAGTGCGGCCAGGCCCACGATGATGAGGCTGCCCAGGATCCCGTTGGCGAAGCCGCCTCCGCTCGCTCCGGGATTGCCGGGCGGGTTGCTCACGAAGAAGCCGGGTGAGAGGGCACTGAAACCCTGCAGCGCAACGTACAGGAGCACCCATGCGAGCACCGCAAGGACGCCCATCATCGTCGCTGCCAGGAGGGCGGTGGCCACCTTGCTCCGGCGGCGGCGCTTGCCCGCGTATGCAGCGATCTCAGCCGAGAGCGTGCTCATAACACAGCCTGAGCGGCCACGATCCGGCGCGCAATGATGTTGACGATGAGGGCCACGATGAGAAGCCAGAAGGCCACCACGAACAGCGCCTGCAGGTGAAACGGCTCGGTTGCTTCTGTGAACTCGTTGGCGATCACGCTGGCCATGGTGGCGCCTTGGCCGAGGATGCTCTTGTTGATGGCGAGGACGCTGTTGCCGATCACCATGGTGACCGCGATGGTCTCGCCGAGCGCGCGGCCCAGACCCAGGATGGACGCGCCGAGAATGCCCGTCCGGGACGGTCGGTAGACCGCCACTCTGGCCACCTCCCAACGCGTCGCGCCGAGTGCTGTGGCGGCCTCCTTCCAGCTTGTCGCCGCCGTGGCGAAGATCTCGCGGCACACAGCGGCGATGATCGGCAGGACCATGATGGCCAGCACAACGCCCGCGGTGAAATATGAATAGCCGAAGTACGGCCCGGAAAAGGCCACTCCGATGACCGGCACTTTTCCCAGCGTCGACGCGAGAAAATCGCCGATCGGCTTGAGAGCCGGGATGAGGGCGAAGATCCCCCAGAACCCGTACACCACGCTGGGCACCGCGGCGAGCAGGTCCACCAGAGACGAGAGGCCGCGGCGCAGCCGCAGCGGAGCGAAGTTGGTGATGTACAGCGCCACCGCCACGGCCACGGGTACTGCCAGGATCATGGCGATTAGAGACGAGATCATCGTCCCGTAGATGAACTGGAGTATGCCGTAGGGGTTGGGAGACGACTGGGCGGGGTCCGCCTCCGACGGCGCCCAGCGTGCGGACGTCAGAAAGCTGAAGAACCCGTAATGCCGGATGGCGTCGAATCCCTCCACCAGGAGGAAGACCACCATCGCGGCGATCGTGACCAGCACGATTGCCGAACAGGCCGTGACCACGACGCGGAACAGACCGTCGCCGCCAGCCCTGCGCGTGGCCCACCTCCTCGGGTGGGCCACGCCACCGCCGGCGTCGACCTGTGCGCTCATCGGTCGTCCGTTCGCCGGCTGGCGCCGGAGGTCACTGGGCGATCGTCTGACCGTTCAGCGTCATCTTCTTGAGTTGGTCGATGCACTTCTGCTGCAGATCCTTGCCGAGCGGCTGGTAGTTGACGCTCGAGGTCATGTCCTGGCCGGTGGTGAGCACCCACGAGAAGAAGTTGATCAGCGCCGCCGCCTTGCTCGCGCTGGTCTGATTCTGATAGATCAGCGCCCAGGTGGTCCCGGTGATCGGGTACGCCTGCGGGTCACTTGCGTCGGTCAGGTCGAAGCGGAGATCGGCGGGGTAGGTGACTCCGTTGGTGGCAGCCAGGACGGTCTGGTTGCACGGCTCGATGAAGGCGCCGCTCTTGTTCTTCACGTCGGCGTAGCTGAGATGCTGCGTGAGCGCGTAGCCAAGCTCGACGTAGCCGATGGCCCCCTGGGTCTGTCCGATAGCGCCGGACACACCCTCGTTGCCCTTGCCGCCGATGCCGTTGGGCCAGGCAACGGTCTTGCCGCGGCTCTTGGTGGCTCCGCCGAGAGCGGTCACCCAGCTGGGACTCTCCTTCGTGAGAAAGTCAGTGAAGATGTCGGTGGTGCCCGAGCCATCCGAGCGATGCACGGTGGCGATCGGCAGGCTGGGTAGCGTCTTCCCCGTGTTCTGGCTCTGGATGGCGGGGTCGTTCCAGGTGGTGATCAGGCCGGCAAAGATCTTGCCGATGGTCTCGCCATCCAGCTTCAGGCCGGAGCTGACGCCTGGCAGGTTGTAGGTCACGACGACCGGCGCCAGCACCAAGGGCACTTGCAGGATCGGGCCCTTCGCCTTGGCAATATCGGCGTCCTTCATGTACGCGTCCGAGTCACCGAAGTCGACCGTACCGGCCTGGACCTGGGCGATCCCACCGCCGGACCCGATGGGCTGGTAGGCGACCTGCACCCCCTTCGAGGCATACGAGGATGTCCAGACCGACAGCATCGGTGCCACGAAGGTGGACCCGGCGCCGCTCAAGGACGTCGCCTGCCCCGGCTGATTGGCGATGCCATTCGTGTAGCCGGGATTCGCCGTGGTGCCCTGGCAGACGGCGGTGGCACCCGGCGTGCTCGATGCATTGGTGCTGGACCCGGTGGCAGCGCTCCCGCATGCGTCGAGCAAGCCAAGGATGGCAATCGCTACTACCCCGGTGCGCAAGGTGGCTGTTTTCACTTTCTCCCGATCTCCTCTCTCGTGGCGGTGTGGCCTCGGCGTTCGGCCCATCGGCATGGTCGAGGACGGGTTGCGAGGCTCGGGTTAGGAGAAGGTTGTCGTCGAGTTAACCCCGGGCGTCCGTTAACAAAGGCTTAACCGCAGCGCAACATGACCCACACTTGCGTGGGCCCAGGATGTAGCTGTAACCCGGTTGCGGATCCAGAGCACGGTCGAGTTCAATGCGGCGGCGGGATCCGGGCCACGACCGGTGCATCCGCCCTTTGAAGGAGCGCGGTAGATGTCAGCCGGGCCGATCCAGGTTCGCGTGAGTTCCGATATGGTGCCTGCAGTGGTGAGCGACAGCGAGCCTCTGCCCCCGGTCGTTGTCGAAACACGCGGCCTCGACGCCTGGTACGGCGACTTCCAGGCCCTCCGCAAGGTCAGCTTCGCGGCGGCCAAAGGAAGGGTCACGGCGATCATCGGACCCAGCGGGTGCGGCAAGAGCACCCTGCTCCGGGCGATCAACCGCATGAACGATCTCGTGCCGGGCTACCGAACGAGTGGGGAGATCCTCCTGGAGGGCTCTCCGGCACCGGTGGACCCCGCCGGCGTGATCGCGCTGCGCCGCCGCGTCGGCATGCTCTTCCAACGCCCCAACCCATTCCCCATGTCGGTCTTTGACAACGTTGCCTATGGATTGCGACTGGAACGCCGCCGGTCCGCGCGCGACCTCGCCGAGCCAGTGGAGCGAGCTCTGACCCGGGCCGGTCTCTGGGACGAGGTCCGCGACCGCTTGGACCGGTCCGCCCTCGGCCTGTCCGGGGGCCAGCAGCAGCGCCTGTGCCTGGCTCGCAGCCTGGCTGTCGAGCCGGAGGTGATCCTGATGGACGAGCCCACCTCATCGCTCGACCCCATCGCCACGCTGCGGGTCGAGGAGTTGATGCGCGAGTTCCGCGACGATGTGACCATCATCATCGTCACTCACAACATGCAGCAGGCCGCCCGCGTCAGTGATGTCACTGCGTTCATGCTCATGGGCGAGGGCAGGGCCGGAGAGCTGGTCGAGATGAACGCGACGCGCGAGCTGTTCAACCGACC
>CAAGKR010487666.1_pt1 | contig 10838 bp, 6 predicted proteins | sample 2556971 | NCBI WGS metagenome assembly CAAGKR01 (sample SAMEA5207829, study PRJEB30636) | soil metagenome | biome: forest; feature: boreal; material: soil | place: USA | collected 2011-09 | depth 1 m
AGCCGACACCGCCGTTGAATGGCAAGATCGCCTTTACGCACTTCAACTGCTGTACCCAACCGGAACAGATTGCCACCATAGATGAGGACGGCAGTAACCTGACGATACTGACGACGGTCTTTTCGCACGCGGAGGACCCGGCGTTCTCGCCCGACGGGACCAGGATTGCTTTCTCAAGCGCAAGCAGTGGCCAGTTCCAGATTTGGCTGATGAACTCGGACGGCGGCGGACTGACACGCCTCACTAATAACAACTTGCGTGGTGATTACAACCCGGCTTGGTCGCCTGATGATTCGAAGATCGCTTTCACTGGTGGCGGCCAGATATGGGTGATCAATGCCGATGGGACGAACGAGATTAAGCTCAGTGACGGAACAACCGAGGACGACTTTCCTGATTGGTCGCCAGACGGCTCGAAGCTCGTTTTTACCAAGAACGTCTCAAGCGGCAACGCTCAAATCTATGTGATGAATGCTGATGGCACGGGCCTCGTCAATCTCAGCAACACTTTTTTCGCGGACCGCGATCCCAAGTGGTCTCCTGACGGCTCAAAGATCGCCTACCACAGCTTTGCTCCCGGTCATTACGAGATTTACACGATGAATTCGGACGGCAGTAATCAAACCCGGATCACGGACAGCGGGTCCTTCGCAGTCTCGAATGCTCAGCCGAGTTGGTCGCCAGACGGCGCCAAGATCGTTTTCAGTTCAACTCGCGACGGCGACCAAGGTGAAATCTATGTGATGAACGCCGACGGCACCGCCCAGACCAGGGTTACAAACGACCCGGCGCAAGACGACCGGCCGAGTTGGGGCCGCTACGTGGCGCCAACACCTACGCCGGAGGCTGACGTGTTCGTTGAAGCCTCTGCAACTCCCTTATTCGTATCAAACGGCGGGCAGGTCACCTACACAATCGTCGTGGGCAGCTTTGGCCCAGACCCGATTTCTAACATCACTCTAACAAGTCAACTGCCGGCCGGCGTGACGTTCGTCTCTGCTAACACCGCCAGCGGTTCCTGCACGGGCACACCCGGCGGCTCGACCTTTACCTGCACGATCACAGATACCATCAACAGCTTCGAGTCGAGGCAGGTCACCGTGACGGCCACGGCTACGGGCACGCCCTACATACTAATCAACACTACGTTCGAGGTCACGAGCGCCCACGACAACAACAGCAACAACAATTCTGCTGTTGCACAGTTCTACATCGCCAGTCCGCCTCTCCCGACTCCGACGCCCGGCCCCGTTGACGAGGCGCAACTCGCCTACGGGAGCTTTGATCCGACCGGCCAGTTGGACCTTTTCATTCAGCGTGCGGACGGCGCAGGGTTGTTGAATTTAACTAACAGTCCAGCTTACGAGGACAAGTACACATGGTCTCCCAATGGCAGTCGGCTCGCGTTCCTGCGGTTCGACTTTACGAACCAGATCGTCTCCCTCTGCACGGTTAACGCGGACGGTTCGAATCTCGCGGTGCTGACGAATGTGCCCAACGAGGCCATCGACTCTTTCGCCTGGTCACCCGACAGCAACCGACTCACCTTCAATGCCAGGCCGTACTCAAGCCCAGGCCCGCAAATTAGTGAAGTCTTCGTTATCAACGCCGATGGCACTGGCCGCGCCAGCGTGAGCGGCGCAACCGGCGACCGTAACACCGACCCGAAGTGGTCGCCTGCCGGCACGCGCATCAGTTACATCCGCGCGAATACCAACTTTCCCCCGACGAACGACATCTTCCTGTCGAACCCGGACGGAACTAACCAACTGAAGATCGCCAATAGCGACAGTGATAGTGATGGAGCCGTGGATTGGTCGCCTGACGGCGCGCGGCTGGCTTTCACCCGCTCACTCCAAAACGGCACGGTCAACATCTTTACCGTGCGCGCAGACGGAAGCGATCTACGCCAGTTGACCAATGATCCTGCGAACGTTCCAGCCCTCAACCCGCATTGGTCGCCGGATGGAAGCAAGCTCTCGTTCGTCAGTTCTCCGATCGAGGGCCCGTCGCATCAAGTGATCAACTCCGACGGCACGGGGCGCCACGTCGTTTACACGCCCCCGCCGAACGGTTCCTCCGATGGCAGTGGCAAGGAGTGGTCGCCTGACGGGACGCGGCTGGCATTCGATTGGTCCATTGTCGAAAGCATTGGTGGAAACACTTGCATCGTCAATGTTGACGGCACCGGGCTGCACTGCGTTGGCAATGAACTCGATACCAACACCGCGCCCGACTGGTCGCCTGACGGCATGCGCATCGCCTTCCTCAGTCGCCCCAACGGCGTGCTGAGCATTGACATTATTAATGCAGACGGTACGGGGCGCGTCGAGCTAACACAGGGGAATGTTTTATTGCCGAAGTGGCGTCCACGGCCGCAGGGCAACACGCCAGCGGGCACGAACGTCGTGGTAACGGTGGGAGGCGTCCAGCTTACCTTCTCGAACGTAACGCAGGCGGGGCAGACTACTGTCACGCCAATTGATCCCGCGACGGCGGGCACATTGCCGGGCGGTTATGCGCTGACGAGTGGTAGCCTCGCTTTCGAGATCACCACGACTGCGATCTATTCGGGACCAATCGTCGTCTGCATGGTAGATTCTTCAGTCAACGATCCGGCAGCTTTCGACAACTTGAGAATCTTGCACGGCGAGGGTGGCGTCCTGGTGGATCGCACGATTTTGCCACCCGATGCGCCGGCTCCGGATTTCAACAGCCGGACTGTTTGCGCGCGAGTCGATTCGCTCAGTCCGTTCGTGATTGCTGCGCGGAGTTACGGCATCAATGTGCTTTACGACCAGACGAAAGCGGTCAAGAGTGGAAGCACGCTTCCGATCAAACTACAACTGACGAACTCTGGCGGAGGGAACGTTTCCTCTTCATCAATTGTCGTTACCGCACTGAGCATCTTGAGAATTTCGACCAACACGTCGGGAGCAGTCCAGGACTCGGGCAATGCGAACCCGGATAATAACTTCCGATTCAGTGGTGGCGCCTACATCTTCAACCTCAGCACGAAGGGCTACGCGACCGGCACTTACCTTCTCAAATTCAGGGCCGGCAGCGATCCCATCATTCACACCGTCCAATTCCAGGTGAAATAGAGATTCACCTGACAATCAAAACAAAGAGGCCCGGATCATTGTCCGGGCCTTTCTCTTTGAGCGGTGAGTAGGACTCTTTGAGCCCCTCGGTCGGGCCAGCGACCCGACATATTTATTGAATTACGAAGACGTCGTCGGCGATGGGTTGGTTGAGCTTTACGTCTTTGACTTTGTATTCGGCGAAGAAGGCCCCCTGCGGCGTCTCGAGCCGTTGCGAGAAGCTGAAAGGGATCAGCACGCCGTCAACTTCCTTGAACTTTGAGTTTTCAGTTCCAAACATGTAGCCGTTGTAGGGAATCAGATACATCATCACGCGACCGTTAGCCGCATCGAGATAGAAGTCCGTGGTGTTGCCCTCGGCGTCGACGATGCGAAAGCCGCGCAACTTTTTCTTGTCAGGGACAGCCGAGACTGTGTAGCCGGGCTGATCGAATTTCGCCAGCACGGGCAGACCGAACCTGCTGGCCGGCGGCATCGTGATGCCGGGAATTGAACTGTAAGACTGCTGGCCGTCAAAGACCTGTTTGAACTTGAAGATGGGGCTGGCGTCAATGTCGATCCGCACCTTGTCTCCGGCGGTAACCATCACGAACCTGCCGGGAACTGACTGCGCACTGTTCGGTGCGTAGAGATCGGCCGAGCCGGTCAGCATCATGCTCTTCAGAGTCTTGAATTTGTCGCCGCCCTGGGCCGCCAGCGCCGCGCGCGCCAGTTCCAACGGCGTGCTGTTCGCGGTGATCGCCGGCGCGGCGGCGATCGGATTGGTTGCTGGGGTTGAGATAGAAGTGTTGGGCTTTGGTGCGTCAGGCCCCTGAGCGATTGCGGCTGCACAAAACAGAATTAGGAACACAGGTGTCGGCAGGTATCGTTTCATAAAGGACTCCTCAAAAAAGAGTATAGACGAGAAGGGCAACCCTCTCGTCTATACGCGTCGACTGCGCGAAGGTTCAGAAATTAAATCTGAGGTTCATATAGATGCGACGATTGCCCGCGTTCGGGCTGCCGCCGCCGCCGCCGCCGGGGCCAAATCCACCAAAACTGCCGGCGACGCTCTTTGGCTGGCCAAACAGTGGTGACGAAAGATTGCCCTCGTAATTTCCCAGATTGACGGTATTCAAAATGTTCTGGACATAAAGCGAAACGGTCAACTGATACTTCTTGTCAGTCGCGCCGCCGCCACCGCCGCCGCCCATCATTCCGCCCATTCCACCACCACCGTGTTCACCACCGCCGCCGCCGCCAGTGGCAATCATCGGACCGCGCGAACCTGCTCCGCCGGGACCGCTGCGCTTGTCTCTACCCGCGCTTGCGGTATTCGGTTTGCCACTCTGATTCGCCGCGCCGGCACGATGCACGTCACCAAAGCCGAACGTGCGCGTTATGCGCAGGTTCGCGGTGAAAGACCCTGAGGCTTGTCCGAAGTTGCGCGGGATGATCTGTTCACCCGGCGCGGGAACAAGATTGAAGTTTCCATACTTCGTGCACCGGATGAACAAGCTGGCGCAATTTGCACCCGCGGTCGCAAAGCTTGGCCGCTCGGTGTACACCCGGTCAAGATTGGAATCGATGCCCGTCGTGATATTGAACGGCGGCGCCGAACTCGCAGTCAGAAAAGGAGCGAAGACGAGCTTCCAGAGTTTCGAGTTATAAGTGCCAAACAGGAAGAAGCGATGACGGACATCAAAACCGCCACGGCCAAATTCACCGCTCAGGTCGTATGAGTTCATCGGAAAAGATCCCGGGCCGTCCGCGTCATTCGTGCTCTTGCTCAAGACATAATTGCCGCTGAGCGAGAACTGGGGATTCAGACGGCTGTTAAAGCCGACGAACATCTGTTCCTGATGCAACTTGCCGCTGGCCTCGAACTGATAGATTTCTCCAGTCCCCAAAATTGGCCGCGTCCCGCTCGGGTTGGCGGCCGTGATGGTGCCGGGCAACGGCGCATTGATGTCCCGCGCGCGGATCACGTGCAGAACGCGAACTGCATATGCGCCCACACTCACAGTGAAGTTATGGGGTAACTGTCGTTCGACTTGTCCACCGGCGACATAGACTGTCGGGATTTGCAGATTTGGTATGACGCGATAGGTCGTCTGCTGTGAGGCCGGCACGCCGATTATCGAAGGAATCTTAGTAGGGCAATCCGGAGTCGCGGATCCGTTCACACAACCAAACGAGTTGAGCAAATTAAAGATTGGGGCAACGGTCGGGTCGGCCTGTTCCGCTACAGAGTATGGGGTGTGATCTGTCTTTGTCGGCTCAGTTACCGAGAACAGCAACTCGCTGGTCCCGTTGAAGCGGTTGGTTAGCAGTGTCTGGCTTTCGCTGAAGCGGTTGTAAAAGATTCCCGCGCCGGCGCGAATCACCGTCTTCGGTGGTTTCGTGCTAGTGGCTGCGCCCGGCGACCAGGCGACTGCAACGCGCGGCGCAAAGTCCAGCTTGCTACCGGCGTTGTTTTGGATTTCGTAACGCAGACCGTAGCTGAAAGTCAGGTTGGGCTTATATCGCCAGTCGTCCTGGATATAAGGCTCGATGTCGAACTGGCTGATGGTAGCCAAAGGATTTCCGGTGTTAATACTAAACTGTGATGCGCCTCCGCCAGCCGCGCGAATCTGCGTGGGTGACATGCCGGCTTGCATCAATTGCAGAGTCCTTTGGTATCGCTGAATGCTGGTTAGGCCTGTCGTGCCGCCCGCAAAAATCCACTGGCCGCCAAAATTATTCGGATTGATCTCCGTGATGTTGATGCCGCGCACTCGGCCGCCAAACTTAATCGTGTGGGTGCCCTTTTGGATCTGCGTGAAGTTACTCAACTCCCAACGATTTGAAGTATTGATTGTGTGTCCAACCTGCGAGCCGCCGCCGGTAAATGCGCTGCTGACATTCAGCACCGGTTTCGTGCTGTCGGCCAACGACTCAAAACGATTGTGGTTGAACTGAAACCGCGTCTCGTTAACCGTGGTGGCATTAATCACAGCGGTTTCAGTCATCTGGAAAACCTGCGAAGTGGAAGAATTATTGTAACCACGTTCGGGCAGAGAAAAGCCGCCGACGCCAACGTTCTGCTGCACGTTGCGATTGAAGCTGTAGCGCGCGACCAGAGTGTTCTTGGCGTTGATCGCGTAATCAAGCCGCGGACTGAAATTCGTAAATCGCTTAGGCACCACGACGCCCTGGCCAATCTGGACAAAGTTGAACGAAGGATCGAGGATCGTCGCTCTCACCAGATCGTTGTCATCCTGTTCGTTGCGATTCGCTTCAAGAAAGAAAGACGCTTTTCCTTTCTTCAGCGGCCCGCTGAAATTGCCGCCGAACTGCCGGATCTGAAACGGCGTGCGCTTGCTCGAAGAGATCGCAAAGGGATTACGCGAGTTCAGACTCTCATCGTTGAAATTGAGGTTCAGATTACCGCGCAGCTTGTCAGTGCCCGGCTTGGTGAGAATCTCGATACGCGCAGAGGGCTGATCGTTTTCGGCAGAGAACGGGTTCTGGTTGATGCGAATCTCGCGAATCGATTCTTTCGGCGGCATGTTTCCGCCAGAGAATCCATCGATAAAGATTTGTCCGCCGTTCGGACCGATCGACGGCCCGGCCAGTGCCTGCAGCGCCGCCGCCAGTTCATCGGGATCATCGGGTAGCGCGTCCAGGTCGCGGCCGGAAATCACCGTCTGGTTGGCGTTGTTGTTGGTATCAGTGCTCAGTGGTGCGTCGGCATTTACCTTCACCTGAGATTCGATACCAGCGATCTTCAAAGTGATGTTGACCGGGTCGCGCCTACCGGCTGCTACATCGACGTCCGCGTCCGCTGAAACCGCAAAGCCCGTGGCGATCGCGTGGACCTTGTATTTTCCCGACGGCAGCGCGGTAAATGCGTACGCGCCATCAGCGTTCGTAGTGACTGTCTTCGCCGCGCCTGACGCATCCATCAAAGTCACCGTAGCGCCGACAATCGCAGCTCCAAACTCGTCTGAAATCACGCCGCGCAGACTGGCCTTTGCCTGGGCGAAGACTGACGTTGAGAATGCGGCAGCGAGAATCAGGGTCGCGAAACAGATTAATAGTTTTCTAGTACTCATCATTGAACTCTTCATATTTACAAAAGCAACCGCGGGCGATTGATTGGATTCGCGTTTCGCGGTTGTCGCTGAAGTCAAAATCCGAAATCAGATTGTCGCGGTTATGGCCCGCCGACGCCTCCGAACATGCCGCCAAAACTACCGTTGAGATCCACGCCCCCCTGAGGTCTGGCCCCGCCGCCCGCTTGTGGGCGCGCCGCCATCATCTGCAACAGCGGCTCAATGCCGGAAACCAGCGAGATTGCCGTGAACTGCGCCGGGTCTGAGCCTGGCAGGCTTGACATGATGATCGTGTCGCCCACTTTCAAATCGTTGATTGAAATCGTCGGCAGACGCTCAAGCAGGTCCGCCATGTTTCCACCGCCGCCCCCACGCATGCCGCCACCTTGTGGTCCGCCGGGGCCTGCGCCCTGCGGTCGCGGCGCCTGTTGTTGCCCTTGTGCCGAGCTCTGCCCAGCGCCAGGACCAGCGCCTGGACCACCTGGGCCGGCGCCACCGCCTCCGAACATCATGGCCGCGTTCTCAGGAAAACGACGGAGCACTGAATCCGGTTTGAGAATAATCGTGAGCGGTTTTTTCGTTTGCAAATCGTTAATCTTGATCTGGTTCGCCGCCGCGTCAATGGCCGTTACGGTGCCCCCAACGATCTTAAAGGTGCCAAACAAAACTTCCTCGGCGGTCAAGCGAGTACCATCGGCGCTCTTGTCGCCGAGTGCGCGCAACTGATCGCCTACCTTGACCTCTTCAAATTTGCTTGGCTTTGCCTCGCTGTATTTGGGAATGGTGTCCGCCGGGTACCGTCGCATCAAAACTTTTTCAGTCACCGGAATGATAACGGCTTGCTGAGCCCCCATGAGAGAACGGCTCGAAACCGTAATCTCCTGCGTTGAAGGGTTGACCGAAGCGACGATGCCACTAACACCGCGGCGCCGCCACTGGGCACGTTCCTGCTCCTGCTTCTTCGCCAGGTCCGCCTTGCTCATCACCAAGACCTGTGGGGCCGGCACTGTCTTTTGATCCGAGCCGGCTCTCCAGCGCGCCAACACGCGATCTCCCTGGCCCACGTCGCCCAGCGTGATGTTGGTTGCGTTAGCCAGAGACTTCTCTCCGGGCGCCAGGCGTTTGTACTGGGTCTTGTCGCTGAGATTGATCGTAAAGATGACCCCGCTATCTTCTCTGATAATCATCTGCTTCGCGGTGGCGTCAATCGCTTTGACCTCGCCAATCAAGCTGGCAACTGCCGGAGGTGTCTGCGGAGACGCGCTCGGCGTTTGTCCGTGGGTGCGGAATCCAAATCCCAGCGCCGCTACCGTGACGAGCGTGATTATTGTTAGTCTTTGCACGATTGTTCTCTTTGTTTCCTGCAAGATACCCATTATTTACGCTCAAAAGTACTGTTTGTTGCGAAAAGTTCAATTGCTCCAGCGAAAAAAACTACGAGTGTTTGGATCCGGCTACAAATTTCTAACGCCGTGATTTCTGCTGTTCATCACGTTGAGCGTCCTGTTGGGTAATCATGGCGTCGAACTTCTGCTGCTGCTCGGGCGTCAGCAACGCGCGAATGCGTGCCCTGGCCTTCTGGCGCGGCTCTTCGAACCGCGGCCGCAACTCTGTGCGCAGCGCGCGGTACTCGTTGCGCGTCTCGTCAATGATGGCTTGCACAGCTTTCGTTTGCTCGTCAGTCAGCTTCAGCTCACTGCGCATCTTCTCAAAGCGCTCGTGCATCGCTTTCTCGCGCGCTTCCGGCCGCTCGCCGCTGGCGCGCGAGCGATACAAGCCGGTAAGGGCCACGCCGGTAACTGAGCCGAGTACAAACACGGCCACCAGCACGAGCCACATCTTCAATCTTGTGCGACCTTGCAAAGTCATCTTGCGCCTCTCTCGTAATTGCGATCTACCACAATGTTGAATACTTCATCCGACGGCAAACCGTTTCTGTCGGCAAGGACGGTCTGTTCAACTCCGGCCCCCGGCGCCCCAAAGAGGGCGTCATCGTCAACCGGCGATGCGGGCGCGCCGAGTTGCGCCGACCACACCGTCAGGATAGCGGCCAGCAGCGCGACCAACGCCATCGCGGGCACTGCCTGGCGAGCTACAAAAAGGATCGACAGCCAACCACTCGTCTCCTCGCGCCGGCGTTGTTCTTCGGCAATCGCGGCGCGCACGCGCGTGAAAAGAAACGGCGAAGCAGCAGCGGCTTCAGTCTCGGCTTCATCCGCAGCGGCCGCGCGCAAAACTATTCGGCCGACGCGGTCGAGTCGTTCATTCTCGGTTTTGTCTGAGTCAAACATTGTAGCGGGCTCCTTTGTTTCGCTGCCCTTCACGAATGAAAGACGCCGCGAAACGCTCAGGGGTTACAAGTATTCTGCCGCCGATAGTCCAACCACTGCACGATTCTTTCTCATAGCAACCTGCGCAGCACCTTTCGCAAATGCGCGCGAGCCCGGTGGGCGCGGACTTTTACTTTCGAAACAGACCAGTTAGTCATTTCCGCAATCTCCGCGACTGAAAAACCCTCGACGTCCAGCAGCGTCAAAACCATGCGATCGTCGGGGCGGAGCCGCGCGAGCAGCTTTTCGGCGAGATCGCGCGACACCGCCGTTCGCTCGACATTGCTGGCAGCGTCCAGGGCCCTAAGCTGCGTTGCGAATAGATGGCTTTCATTGTCGCTGATATCAATCGACTGTTCCGGCCGGCGTCGCGTGCGCCGCAACTGGTCGTAACAAGAGTTAACGGCGATTTGTGTCAGCCACGCCTTGAACGACGCGGCATGCGTGCCATGATAAGTGCCGAGCGCGAAATAAGCTTTGGTGAAACTGTCCTGAACAATCTCTTCCATTTGTTCCCGTTGAGCAAAGAAACGACCCGCCACCCGCGCTACATGACGGCGATAGCGCTCGAACAACTGCTCGAAAGCAGTTTCATCACCGGCGGCGATCGCCGCCACCAGCGCATCGTCTGTCTGTTGTTTTGATGGGTGCACGAATGTTTACAGATTGACGCGGGCCGCTGATGCAAACGAGATGTCATGCTGGCCAGACGATCAGGCTTCGGGCTAAGGTCTTTTCCAACTAATGCGGTAGCGCGCCGTCAGCGCCAGGCCCAGACTGGTTACCAGCAAACCGGCGATCACGATGGGCCAAACGAAGGGCAGGGAAGCCATCGCGACCCAGAAAGCGACGCCCATCAGCAAGGTGATGGATTCTGACTTTGTCCGCGACACAAAGCGCCGCTGCAGCCATTGTCCGGTCGCGGCAAAGATCACCACGCGGCCGAAAACGGTGGCCACCAAAACCAGAAGTAGCGCCAGAATTGAAATCAGCGCGCCAATTACTTCCGGCAACACCAGAAGACAAACGATGACGCCGACCGTGATTACGATCGAGCCCAGCAGTCCAATCAGCGCCACGCGCAGGCTGGCCAGTTGTAAACGCGCCGCCGCACGGCTGACCGTATTTGGCATGACCGCCGTCAGCGCCAGTGAAACGATGAACCAGAACAGGATCGCCAGCAGACGCAAGCCAAAAAATGCCGGTGTCAATTGCGGATGCAGCAGACTGAACGGCTCGCGCATCACGTGGCGCAGTTGATCTTCGTAGCCGGCGTACATGATCGTGACCGACTGCGGATCGCGACCGGGCGCGGACTTGCCGTGATA
>CAAGKR010069281.1_pt1 | contig 10837 bp, 9 predicted proteins | sample 2556971 | NCBI WGS metagenome assembly CAAGKR01 (sample SAMEA5207829, study PRJEB30636) | soil metagenome | biome: forest; feature: boreal; material: soil | place: USA | collected 2011-09 | depth 1 m
GTGAGTATTCGCGCGCGCCGATGCCGGCCGCTGCGTGAATCCGACTCGTCCAATGGCTGCCAGCGGTTCTCGACTGGTGTCGGAACCGACGGATCGTCCAAAGCTAAAGGCTTTCGCGATGTCGGGAATGGCCAGTCGACCGTCCTGACGAATTTGTGTGCCCCACACCCCTTCGCGCTCGATCTCTTTGATCTCGTCGATGATGTCGCTGTCCGCCGAGCTCTCCTGGCCGAACCTCTCCAGCGTCTGCAGCGCCCGGATCGTCAGGTCCGCCTGCTCGGACAGGAGCGCGACGAAACGCCGGTCGTTGGACCGGGCCAGCGCCTTGATGGTGCGGCCGATGCTCATGGCGCGATGCCTGTGATCCGGAGCGCAAAGTGCAGCGCCGCCGCGACGGCCACGGCGAGCGGCAGCGTCAGCAGCCACGAGCCGAGCATCTCCCTGACGATTCCCCATCTCACCGCCGACGCGCGCAGCGCGGCGCCGACGCCGACCAGGCCGCCATCGATCGTCTGCGTCATGCTGACCGGCGCGCCGGCCGTCGCCAGGGCGGCAACCACGGTGCCGGATGCAAGCTGCTGAGCAAGCGCTTGCACCGGGCGGACTCGCAAGACACCAAACCCGATGCGGCTAGCCACGCGCCAGCCGCCGACAAGCGCACCAACGTAGAACAGACCGAATGCGCCAATGATAGGGATGGGATTCGAAAACACCACAGCTTGCTGATGATTGCCGAACGAAAGACCGACGGCGATCAGCCCGACCGACTTTTCCATGTCGTTCGCGCCATAGGCAAACGCTTGGACCGCGGCGGTGACAAGCTGAAGCCTCGCCAGCTCCAGCATGGCGGCATGCGGTTGAGTGCCGAGGAGCTTGCGGGTGGCCCAGTAGACGAGGAGCGCCAGCAGGCCGCCGCCCAGCACCGAAACCGGCATCCCGACCAGCACGCGCGCGACCCCGGACCAGTGCACGGTCGCATGGCCGCCTGACGCCAGCACCCAACCCAGCATGCCGCCCACGAGGGCCAGGGTCATGCTGGTCGGAATGCCTGCGCGCCACGAGAAAAGGACGACCGACAACGGCGACAGCACGATCAAGATGTAACCGAGCTCGCCCTGGCCGCGCAGGTCGACGACGTTGGCTCCGATGGTGCGCGCTACGGCGGTGCCGATGACCAGCGGTCCGGCGAGGCTGACCAGCAGCAGGGCGGCAGCCATGGGAGGCGTGATGACGCGCCCGGACATGAATGACGCGAGCAGGTTGCCGCCGTCGTTGAAGCCTGAGACCAGGCCGAAAAGGCACGCGGCGACGAGCGCGATCGCTGCTGCGGTGTTCAAGTCCGGTGCATCGTAAGCCGCCGCGCCAGGTGCAGATGCGCACCTGCTCGGCATGGAGACAATGTAGCCATGCCATACACCATCGACCTACGGAACGTCCAGGCTCCGCTGAAGGACAGATACCGGACCGACCCAACATCAGCTCTCGTCATGACGGAAGCCCAGAGCATGCCCAGCGACCTGTCGGACCCGCGGCCGGCAGCCCGCGCGACGGATTGCCGCCGAACCCAGCTGATAAGCTTCGCGGCCAGCGCACCGCTCGCGTAGCCGGGCATGGCGATCAGCGATCCCTCGCCGGCGTCAGCGGCGATCCGCGGCGGCACTGATACCCGGCCGGCGCTCAGGTCGCGGAACGCGTCCTCCATCGCACTGATGAGCAGCTCCGGCTCGAGCAAACGCGCAACGTCTTCGCCTGTCAGCGCGATGAGCTGCGCCGTCACTCGCTGCCCGTCGTTGTCCTGACCGCGATCGCTCGCAAGTGCGCCGGCGACAGGTTGGCTCCACTGCAGAGGATGGCGACTGTGCGGCCGGCGACGTACTGCCGAAGCGGGCCAAGTGTGGCGGCGAGGGCTGCGGCGCCTGCCGGCTCGACCAGGGTCCGGGTCTTCTCGATCATGATCGCGACCGCGTCCAGGAGCTCTTCGTCGCTGACCAGCACGAAGTCGTCGAGGTTGTCGCGCAGGATGCTCCGGGGCAGCTGGAACGCAACGCGCGTCGCCAGGCCGTCCGCGATCGTGGTGTTGGGCCGCTCAACAGCCTGGCCCGCGCGCCACGAGTCATGCGCGGTCGGCGCCGACGCCGACTGGACCGCGATCACCTGCACTGTCCGGTTGAGCGCCTTGGCCACCACGCAGGCTCCGGCCGCACCGCTTCCTCCGCCGACGGGGACGATGACGATCTCGACGTCCGGGCGCTCCTCGAGGATCTCCAGGGTGTGGGTGGCAACGCCTGCGATCAGGTCGGGCTCGTCACCGGAATGGATGTAGCGATAGCGCAGCTGGACTGCCAGCTGCTCACAGTGCTCCCGGGCCTCGTCGTAGTCCTTGCCGACGAGAATGACCTCCGCCCCCAGGTCGCGCATCGCCTCGACCTTCACCGGGTTGGAGTTCGTCGGTGCACAGATGACGGCGTTGACATCGAACAGCCTGGCCGCATACGCGACCGACTGCCCATGGTTGCCTGTGGATGCAGCCACGACACCGCGATCCCGCGTATCCGCATCCAGCCGTGAGACCGGGTTGATCCCGCCCCGAACCTTGAACGGCGCCGGTCGGCAGCAGGTTCTCGTGCTTGACCCAGATCTTCGCGCCCGCGAGTCGATCAAGCGACGGATAGTTGCGCAGCGGGCTGGGGTCGAGATACATGCGGATCTGCTTCCTCGCGTCAAGCACGTCCAGCAAGGTCGGCTTACGAAGGCGGCCGGATTCGTGGCTCCCGCTCATGGCTCCGTCAAAGGCCAAATCGGACGCTACAAGCTCGGCGGCGAGTTGTCTGAATCGGCTGTTCCTTGCGTCGGAGGGTTGCTGGTTTCGACGAGCCGCCTGATTTCGTTGTTCCGGGTGTCGCGCTCGAGCGTCAGCCACCGCCTGCAGCCGGCGAAGTGAAACCATCGCTCCACCTCCGGGCCGTCCGAGTTCTCGCGCAGCCATACGTTGCGGTAGTCGACCTCGATCGGAGCCGCGGCGTCGTAGGGCCGCAGCTCACCTCCGAACCAGAACTCGTGGTACGAGCGAGAACCGCAATTGGGGCAATCGATCTTGAATCCCATCAGTGCGTCCCTGCCGAGCTGCGATCCGGAATCGCACGATCGTCTTTGAAGCGATCGACTCTGAACGGGGCGATGAGCGGCGGCACCTTGTCTGTGGCCAGCAGCTCCGCCATCGCCTGCCCGCTCGCCGGGATGGCCTTGAAGCCCCATGTGCCCCAGCCGCTCGTGACGTAGAAGTCCTTGACCTCGGTCTCACCCATCAAGGGCGAGTAGTCGGGGCTCATGTCGCACACGCCTGTCCACTGGCGCAGGATGCGCAGCTTGGCCACGAACGGGAGCAGATCGATCGCGCGCGAGGCGCATTCAGACAGGAACGAGAACGTCGAGCGAGTCGAGTACGTGGAGTACCGCTCGATCTCTGCGCCCGCGAGGATCTCGCCCCGCGATGTTTGCGAAACGTAGATGAGCATGTCGGACGAGGCGACGATCCGGTTGAGCACCGGTTTGTACGGCTCGGTCACGAACGCCTGGAGGGGATGCGTGGTGATCGGCAGGCTCACACCGGCGAGCTTGGCCACCGTGCTGACATACCCGCCGACCGCGCACAGCACCTTGCCGGCAGACACAGGCCCGGCGGACGTTTCGATCCCGACGCAGCGCCCGTTCTCGCGTGTGACGCCCGTGACCTCGACGCCCTGGTGGATGTCCACGCCCCGCCGGTAGGCCGCCGAGGCCAGGCCCCAGACCACCGCGTCGTGTCGGATCACCGAGCCGGGTGGATGGTAAGAGGCGCCGATGATGGGGTGTCCCTTGCCTCCGCACGTGAGGTCGATCTGCGGACAGGTCTCCTTCACCTCCTCGGGCGTGAGGAACACCGTGTTGACGCCCATGGCCTGGTTGAGCAAAGCGCGCTCGCGCTGGATCCTCAGCGATGGCTCCGAATGCGCGAGCCAGAAAATCCCTCGCGGGGAGAACAACAGGTTGTAGTCGATCTCCTGGCCGAGAGTGCGATAGAGATCGAAGCTCCGTTTGAAGAACGCGACCGACTCGGGCATCTTGTAGTTCGCCCGCAGCACCGTGGTGTTGCGACCGGTCCCGCCGGAGCCGATGTAGTTGCGCTCGAAGACGCCGACGTTGGTGATCCCGAACTTCGATGCCAGGTAGTAAGCGGCGGCCAGGCCGTGCCCCCCGCCGCCGATGATGACGACGTCGTACTTCTTCTTCTGAGGCCGCGACCCGAGGTATGTCCGGCGCTGAAAGAGCCCGCTCACGCGACGGTCTGCACCGCAGTCGCCGGATGGAACTCGACCGTGTCCACGAGCCGGGCTTCGAGATCAGCGCCGACCGTGAGCACCCGCTCCTGGATGTGGTGCGCGAGGTTGGACGGGACGAGCAGCTGCAGGTGACTGTTGGTGACCAGAACCTTCGCGGGCACCTTGGCGACGAGCCCCTGGAGCACGGCGGCGTGATCGCGATCTAGCGGGATCGCCGACAGCCTTGCGAAGAGCTCGAACACATCCGAACCCGAGATCGTCCATCCGGAGTAGGCGTCCGTCTGGTCGACGACAAGGGCGCCGCTGCTCATCGCGGACGTCGCCGCCGCGATCACGCCCGCGGCCCGGCCTGGCGGGGCGAGCAGCAGCACCTCGTCAGGCGCGGTCCGCACCTTGATGGTGTCTGCCACCGCCAGGCGTTCGAGGTCGGCGGCTCGGCCAAGACACATGACCACGGCCACCTTTAGCGCCGCGAGCTCAAGCACGGAGCTTCTCCCCGGCCGGGTCGTAGAAGGGACCGTGAACCACCGAGCCGCGCGAACCGTTCACCTCGACCGTGTCCGGGAAATCAGCTCCCGCGCGCAGCGACCAGCCGAGAGCCACGCCGCAGCCGAGCACCGGAGAGAATCGGGACGAGGTCAGGTGGCCGACGTGCTGTCCGCCGGCGCTCAGCGGCGAACCTTCGACGGGCGGTTGACCTTCGAAGCGCACCGCAATCAGGCGCCGGTGCATCGGCACCTCCTGGATGCGCTGGAGCGCTGTGCGGCCGACGAAGTACGGCTTGCTCGATTTGACCGCCCAGGGCATGCCGATCTTCGCCGGGGTCGAGTCGTAGTCGGTGTCCTGGCCGACGATGACGTGTCCCTTCTCCAGCCGCAGGAGGCGAAGGGCGTCGAGGCCATGAGGGCGGATGTTCAGGTCCTTTCCCGCCTCGAGGAGCGAGTCCCACAGCTCCACGCTCCGAGAGCTGGGATGGTGGAGCTCGTACGACAGCTCGCCGACGAAGCCCAGCCTGATCGCTCGCGACGGCACGCCCGCCACCTCGATCTCGCGGTGATGCAAGTACGGGAACGCGGGGTTGTCGAGCGGGTCCTTGGACAGCTTGCTCAGCAGCTCGCGTGCCTTTGGACCGGCCACGTTGATCGCGCCGAGCGCGGCGGTCCGGTTGACCAGGTACACCTCGAGGCCCCACGTCTCGATCCAGTCGCGCAGGTAGGCCTCGGCCTGATCCGCACCGCCGGTGGTGAAGGTCAGGTAGTACCGCCCGCCGTCGAGGGCGCAGATGAGCCCGTCGTCGATGACAAAGCCGTGCTGACCCAGCAAGAGCGCGTATCGAATCCGGCCGGCGGCGAGATCGCGAACCGAGCACGGGTACAGGCGCTCGAGGTACTCCACCACGTCGGGGCCGCCGACGAGGAACTTGCCCAGCGTGCCCACGTCCATGACGCTCACGCTTCGGCGTACCGCCCAGTACTCGTCCTCGACCTTGCCGTAGTGCTGCGGCCGGCGCCACGGACCCGTTGGCTCCATGGTCGCGCCCATGCTCAGGTGCCGTTGATGCAGCGCGGTGCGCTGATGAACCTCGGCCCGTTCGCCGGAGGCTGCATGCTCCACCGTGATTCCGCGCACGGGAGGCCGCGCGGTGGTCGGGCCGGAAGCGATCTTTGACGCGCCCGCCTTTCCCGCCACGAACTGCTGCATGTGCGCGTGGCACAGGGTGCCCTGGCATGGACCCATCGTGGTTGTGGTGTAGCGCTTGAGCAGCTCGGTCGACTGGAAGCCCTCGGCCCAGGCGAGCTCGAGGTCTTCGACCGCGACATCCTCGCAAAGGCACACGAAGCCCGCACGGCCGCGAATCGGCGCGGGAGGAGCCAACGGCGCCGAGGCCTTGCCGGACACGGCCTGTCTACCGGACGCCTCGGCCTCTTCCAACGAGCAGCCGGGGAGCACGACCTGGCCCGCGCCGACCACCGGCAAGCCCTGTCCCTGCCGCAGCAGGCTGTCGCGCGGAGCAAAAGCCCGAGAGATCACAAGCGCGTCGCAGCTCAAACGACCCCGGCCTTCGAGGGAGACCGCCAGCACCGACTTCCTCCCCAATGCTCCCTCGATGCGCACGTCGCCGGCGGCCGTGGTTTCGACCCCGATCGATTCAAGGATCGCGACCTGGTCGTCGACCTCGTGGTGGGCCCCGACGACGACTGCCTTGCGCCCGGGGGCGACCTTGTGCACGCCGGCCATCCGGGCGGCGCCTCGACCGAGCCACACACCGGGGAGGTCTCCGCCCGGGAAGACGTCATGGGTCTCCACGGCACCTGTGGCGACCACTACCCGCCCGGGATGCACGAGGTTCAGGAAGACGGGAGAGTCCACCGGCACGAGCGGGCCTTCATAGATGCCGATCGCCGGCGCGGATTCCAGGAGCGTCACCCCGGGTTTGCCTCGGAGCTCGGCGGCCAGCTGGTCTATGCGCGAGCGCGTGCGGCCCGGCGGCACCCTGGCGCCGATCCGGTCCTCGTCGCAAAGGATCACGGACATCCCCGCTTCCGCGGCCTGATGAGCGGCCGCCAAGCCGGCGACGCCGCCACCGATGACTAGAACGTCGGCGTGCAGGTTTCGCAGCTCGCGGTCGTCCGGGGCCGCCGACACATCGATCTCACCTAGGCCCGCGATCTTTCGGAACAGCGGCTCCACCGCCGGCCACAGCCACCGGGGCTGCAGCAAGGCTTTGTAGTAGAAGCCCACCGGCAGCAGGAAGTGAAAGCGATCGGCAAGGGCGAGAAAGTCGCGCTCGACCGAAGGCCAGCCGTTTTCGCGCTTCACGCGCCTGACCCCTTCGGCCGGATGCGTGCAAGCGCGAACGCATGGCTCCCCGTCGACGTTCACGAGACAGTTCGGACAGTCCCCGGTGAGGCAGTAGAGGCCGCGACGCCGGTGGTACTTGAACGAACGCGAGAAAGTGCGCACGCCAGCCCGGAAGAGCGCCGACGCCACCGTGTCCCCAGCCTGCACCGCGACGGCACGCGACTCGAAGTCAAGGGAGCTCAAGACGCGCTCCCTTGCATGCGGTGCGAGAGCGCGCCCGACCCCAGCATGTCGGATCCCAATGTCATGTCGGATCCTAATGTTGGGACAGGCTCCTGACTCAAATCACTCGGCAGATGTTGCATCAACCCAGCACCGGTGCCTCTGCCGTCGCGTCGCCTTCACGCGCGCGACCCTCGGTCAGTCGGGCTGGTGGGTCAGACCAGGACCGCGGTGCGCACCTCTGGGAGTACGGGCTCGCCGCCCTTGTAGACCTGCGCCACCGACTTAGGGGAGCCGAACACCTGCGGGTGGCTGGGATCGGTGTTCAGGAGCACCGCGTCGAACACGAAGCCTTCCGCGATTCGCCCATATCTGTCGGCCACGCCGCACAGCTCGGCGCCCCCGATCGTGGCCGCGAGCAAGACCTCCGCGAGGGGCATTCCCGCCTCGCAGAGAAGCACGATCTCGTCCAGGTTGGTGCCGTGCTCCTCCCGGCTCACGTAGTCCGAGCCAACGGCGATCTTGACCCCGGCTGCTCGCGCGATCGGCACCTGCTTGCCCAGGATCCGCTTCAAGTCGCGTGCCTTGTCCTGCATGTACACGGGCACCTCGCCTCGCTCTGTCCAGCGGATGATGTCCCGCTGGACCGCCAGCGTCGGTACCAGCCAGGTGCCCGCCTTTGTCATCGCCGCGGCCTGGGCCTCGGTCAGGAAGATCCCATGCTCGATCGTCTTGACCCCGGCCGCCACCGCGTCGTCGAGACCCTCGCCACCGAATGCGTGTGGCATGACGTACTTACCGCGACGCGCGGCCTCGTAGACACTGATCGAGATCTCCTCGGGCGTGAACTGCGCGCCGAGCGGATCGTCGTGCGCGGACATGATGCCGCCGGTGGTACAGATCTTGACCCAGTCGGCGCCGACTCGAAGCACGGCACGAACCGCGTGCCGCATCTGGTCCGGCCCATCCACCACTACGGGCGGCCGTCCGGGGTAGTCGGGTATCAGGTACTCCGCCGGCATCTCGAGGCCGATGCCGCGGAGGAATCCGTCCATGTGCCCCGCGGTCTGCGACAGCACCACCACCGCGATCTGCAGGCGGGGCCCGGTCACGTATCCGCGGTCGAAAGACTCGCGCATCCCGAGGTCGGCGCCGCCGGCGCGGACGAACGTCACGCCGGCTTCGAGGGTCTTGCGGGCGTTGCTTGCGGTCTCGAGCGCCCACTGCGAAACCGGCGTCTCCATGCATTCCATCGCGCTCGTCGACGACAGGCATGTGGTTGTGGCAGTCGAAGATCCCAGGCATCAGCCAGAGCCCGGTCGTGTCCACCGAAGGGTGTTCCGTATGGATGCCAGGGCCGACTTTCGCGATCCTGCCATCGACCACGAGCACGTCCGTGCGGCCGCCGAATCCGCCGGCCTGGTCGAGGACGTGAACCTCGCGCAGGACGAAACTCCGAGACGGTGTGGCCATCATCATTGGGCCGCCGATTTGGCCAGCGGGTGTGTGCCGTTCCGGTTGGTGGACAGCCCGTTCTCGTGCGCGGCAAACAGGGGGTGCACCCCGGCCAACCTGGCCAGCTTGAGGCCCAGGTGCAGCGCGAGCCGGTCGTCGCCGGACTGAAGGTTCAGGCCGGTGATGCGCTCGATGCGGTGAAGTCTGTAGTAGAAGGTCGCGCGGTGGATGCCAAGGGCGTCGGCGGCCATTGGCGCGTTGCCGGGCAGGTCGAAGTAGAGCTCGAGCGTCTTGACCAGCGAGGCGCTCTCGGGGTGACGGAACAGCTGGACAAGCCCGGGATGCAGCGCCTCGCGGACGACCTCGCCGGCGGTCAGCGTCATCAAAGTTCGATACACGCCGATCGACGACCACGACACCACCGGTCCATAGCTCGGTACGACCTGGGCGAGCCGGACCGCCGCCTGCGCCTGCGTGTAGGAGGTGAAAGCTTCAGAGCGTTCGGCGGTCGGTTCGCCGATCCCGATCACGACCCGCCACTTCTCGCTCGTGGGGAGCAGGCCAGAGACGCAGGAGGCGAGGTTGGCGGCCAGGCCCTCGATGCCGCCCGGCCGGAGCATCGGATCCTTGGTCACGACAAGGACAACGCCATGGTCCGGCCTCAACAGGCGCAGCGAGTGCCGCGGGGTGACGAACTTCCAGAGCCGGTCGAGGCCCTGAGCCAGAGCGAGCCTGGTCGTCTCGTCGAGGGTGCTGTCGACGCCGCCCATCGGCTTGACGCACATCACGACCACGGGCAGGGTCGAGACCAGCATTGCGGTCTCGAGCAGTTCCTGAGCGGCGTGGCGGCGGATCTCGACCTTCTCCGAGAGGAGGTCGCGGAAGAGCTCGCCCTCACGGGCGCGTTCGAGGTCCTGGAACAGGGACGAGTGCTCGATCGCGACCGCGGCCGCTTCGCCGGTGTCGGTGGCGGCATCGACCTCACTCTGGGTGAGCGGGGGCGCGTCGATCAACCAGAGGAAGCCGTGCAGCTTGGAGCCGGACCGGATCGGTACGCAGAGCCGGGGATCCATCCCGAGCACCTTGTTCGCGGGCAGGTGGAGCGGGGCGGAAGCCTGGAGGATGCCCTGGCTGAAGTTCCAGGCTATGGCGTCCCGCGGCGCCTCCTTGTGCATGATCGACGCCAGCCTGACCCTGTCGACATGCCCCTCGTGGACGCTGTAAGCGAGCAGGTGCAGGTGCGGATCATCGATCGCCACGGGACGGCCGAGGCGACCGGCGAGGGAGTCAACAATCTCCTGGAGCTTAGAGATTCCCTGTGTATAACACTCCCAGGAATTCTGTGCTGTTGACTCCGATCGCGTGGAGCCTGCTCTGGATACGACTATTGTCGCGGTCGAACTCCTCGACGGGCGAGCACCATTGGTGCTGCCGATGGGGTCGCCTCCCGGGCGCTCGGCCGTGTCTAGCTAGAAGGGGAAGTAAGCATGAAGTTGGGTAGTCTGACGCGCCAGCTCGGCCTTGCCGTGGTGGCTTTTGTACTCGTCGCGGCGTGCGGCAGCTCCTCCAGCGGGGGATCGGCCTCCTGCAGCGAATCGACCGCCAAGACGGCGACCTCCGCTTCGGCCTGTGGCGGCGTGGACGCCCTGGTCGCGGCGGCCAAGGCCGAAGGCAAGCTCAACGTGATCGCCCTGCCGCCCGACTGGGCGAACTACGGGGCGGTCATCAGCGGCTTCACAGCCAAGTACGGAATTCCGATCACCTCGGACAACCCGCAGGGCAGCAGCCAGGAAGAGGTGAACGCGGTCACGCAGCTCGGGACCAGCAGCCGCGCCCCGGACGTTCTCGACATCGGCATGGCGGTTGCGCTGGCGAACACCAGCCTATTCGCCCCTTACAAGGTCGCGACGTGGAACGACATCCTCGCCAGCCAGAAGGAGCCGACCGGGCTGTGGTTCCAGGACTACGGCGGCTACATGTCGGTCGGCTACGACTCCAGCAAGGTGCCGACGATCACCTCCTTGTCCGATCTCCTCGGA
>CAAGKR010143801.1_pt1 | contig 10837 bp, 13 predicted proteins | sample 2556971 | NCBI WGS metagenome assembly CAAGKR01 (sample SAMEA5207829, study PRJEB30636) | soil metagenome | biome: forest; feature: boreal; material: soil | place: USA | collected 2011-09 | depth 1 m
CGCTTGCGTCGCCCTGGGGTGCGGGGCGTATCGGGCCAGGAACAGGACGAGGGCGACGCAAGCGTCCCCTCCCCGCTCAACCCAACCCCCGCCCCTACGGATACGCCACGGCATTTCTCAAAAAACCTACCAGAGCGGGGCAAGCCCCCGCCCTGGTAATCACACAGTCTACTCATTTTCTGATATACTTTACTAGAAGTAGGTAAGGATACCTCATAGTCACAGCAGCTATCTAATAGGAATGAGGGAGGTTCATCAACATGACCTATCGCGCCGAGGTAGTGGGCAGTTTGCTCAGACCCACCTATTTAGCGGAAGCTCGCGTGCAGTTGGCCGCGGGGCAGCTTAACGCGGCAGAGTTCAAAGCCATTGAAGATCGGGCGGTCAACGAGGCCATCGCTCTCCAGGAGAATGTTGGCATCGATGTCATCACCGATGGGGAGATGAGACGCTATGCCTTCTACGGCCACCTTATCGATGCGCTGGATGGCTTCGATAAATATGGAGGCTGGGCCATTCCTTTCAGGGATGAGGCGGGAGAGCAACTTATCCTCAAGCGTCCGGTGGTAGTGGAGAAACTGCAATGGCGCAGGAGCATGTGCGCGGAAGAGTGGGTTTACCTGCGGGCGCGCACATCGCATGCCGCTAAAGTAACCATGATTAGCGCGCAGCAGGCAGCAGCCTACTACGACCCTGAGAAGTCGAAGTCAGCCTATTCAACCCGAGACGCTTATCTCGCGGACATCGTAGATTTCTCGCGGCGTGAAGTGGATGAACTCGCGCGCTTAGGCTGTACGTATATCCAGATTGATGCTCCCCAGTACGCCGCGCTGCTCGATCCGCAGATGCGCGAGGGGTATCGCCAGCGTGGCAACGACCCCGACAAAATCATCGATACCTGCATTGAGATGGACAATGCCATCATTCGCGACCATCCCGGCATCACCTTTGGCATCCATATCTGCCGGGGCAACAACCAGAGCAAATTCTACGCCAGCGGCGACTATGAACCCATCTCGCGAATATTTACCCAGACACGCTTTCAGCGCTTCCTGCTCGAATACGACGATCAACGCTCCGGTGGATTTTCCCCGTTGCGACATGTGCCTGAAGATCGCACCGTCGTACTGGGCCTGCTGACTAGCAAAAAGCCGCAATTGGAATCTTTCGACGAACTGCGCACTCGCATCGAGGAAGCCAGTCAATATGTCCCTTTGGAACGGCTCGCACTCAGCCCGCAGTGCGGATTTGCCTCCACTATGGAGGGAAACCACCTCTCGTATGAGGATCAGCGCCGCAAGCTGGAGCTGGTGGCTACTGTAGCCAAAGCGGTCTGGGGTTCACGCTAATCAGGAGCAAGATCATGACGGAATCACGCTACGATACCGGTATCAAGACGCGCAAAGAGGTGCTTGGCAGCGAGTATGTTGAGCAGGCGCTGGCGCGCGCAACCGAGTTTGACGCCGATTTCCAGCGTATCATTACTGAGATGGCCTGGGGTTCGGTCTGGTCGCGGCCAGACCTGGATAGGCGAACCAGAAGCCTTGTTACCGTCGCTATTCTGGCGGCGCTGGGTCGCGATGAACTGAGCTTGCACCTGCGCGCGGCCATTGAGAATGTCGGAGTCGATCCACATGAAATCGCGGAGGTACTGCTGCATGTAGCCGTGTACGCGGGCGTTCCAGCAGCGAATGCCGCGTTTTCGGTAGCAAAGAAAATCGTCAATCAGCCTGCTCCGGCATCGTCTGAAGCATCGGGAGCGAGCAAGGAGGAGAGCGCATGAACAACACCACGATTGGCGCAATCGTGCGTGGAGACCGCGAGGTCTTTCCGCCTTATTTGTACGAAGCGTATCAGTCCACGCGCCGCCGCGCGCCAACGCTTCCGCTTATCGATGTGCCGCTCACCCTGTCAGAACTGACGGGGCCGGGTCCGGCTATCAGCGCGATTACCCCTGAAGATGCCGATCTCACGCGCAATGCCGGGACTGGCGGCGAGGCCATTGGGCAGCGTATCATCGTGACTGGCCGCGTACTCGACGATCATGGAGAGCCTGTGCCGAACACGCTGCTGGAGATCTGGCAAGCCAACGCATCTGGCCGCTACCTGCATAAGCGAGATCAATGGCCGGGGCCGCTAGATCCCAACTTCCTCGGCATTGGCCGCTGTTTGACGAATGAAGAAGGGGTTTACCGCTTCCTGACCATTCGACCGGGGGCGTATCCCTGGAAGAACCATCCCAATGCATGGCGACCGGCGCATATCCATTTCTCGGTGTTTGGCCCGTCCGCTTTGTCACGCCTGGTGACGCAGATGTACTTTCCCGATGACCCCTTGCACAGCATCGACCCCATCATGCAGTCTGTGCCAACTGAGGCGGCGCGCCAACGCCTGATCGCCGCCTACGACCATAGCGTGACCGAACAAGAGTGGGCGCTCGGCTATCGCTGGGACATCGTAGTGCGCGGGCCATATGCCACGCCATTTGAACCTGTGAAATTAGTTGAGTCGGGAGAGGCAAGATCATGAGTACGTTTCTCTTGACCGGTTCGCAGACGGTTGGCCCATTTTTCGCGCCCTGCCTGTTGCGCGACGGGGCGTGCCGCAACGTGCTGACCGGGCCAGAAACCGTTGGCGAGCGCATACGCATCGAGGGGCGCGTTTTTGATGGCGATGGAGCGCCCGTGCCGGATGCTATGGTTGAGATCTGGCAGGCGGACGGGCGTGGTCGCTACAACCACCCGGATGATGTAGGAACTGCGCCGTTGGACTCTGACTTCACCGGGTTTGGTCGCTCAGGCACTGGAGAGGACGGGAGCTACTGGTTTGAAACTATCAAGCCCGGCCCCGTCCCATTCAACGCGCAGCAGTGGCAAGCGCCGCACATCGTCGTCACCATCTTCGCGCGCGGTCTGCTGAATCACCTCGTGACGCGCCTGTACTTCGCGGACGAGCCAGCCAATGCCAGCGATCCTGTTTTACAGTTTGTCCCTGACGAGCGTAGAGCAACATTGCTGGCCGGGCGTGAGACGGATGGTGAGACAACCATCTATCGCTTTGATATCATCCTTCAGGGTAGGGGCGAGACCGCGTTTTTTAACGTGTGACGGAGCAACGCTCTATGGCCGAGTCGATTGACGCATTGTTCAGCACGCCGTCTATGTCCGCCGCTTTTTCACCTGGAGCGCATATGCGTGGTATGCTGGCATTCGAGGCCGCGCTCGCAAGAGCGGAAGCCCGCGCCGGCATTATTCCGCAGGAGGCTGCCAGCGTTATCGCGGCAAGTTGCAATGTAGAGCTATTCGATGTGATGTCTCTCTACCGAGAGGCTGCCGTAGCTGGCACACCTGCTATTCCGCTGGTGCGTATGCTGACAGCGCGAGTCGAGGGTGAGGCGCGGAAGTTCGTCCACTGGGGAGCTACCAGCCAGGACGCTATCGACACGGCCATCATGCTCCAGATGCGTGATGGACTCGACCTACTTATAGCCGGACTGGTTGAGGTGTGCGCGGCCTGCGCGATTCTCGCCGAAAAGCACCGGCACACCCTGATGGCCGGGCGCACGCTCTTACAGCAAGCGTTGCCCATCACCTTCGGCCTCAAGGCTGCGCGCTGGCTGGCTCTTGCGACGCGCCAGGTACACGCGCTGGGCGAGCGGCGAGAAAAGGCGTTGGCCGTACAATTGGGCGGCGCTGCCGGAACGCTGGCCTCTTTAGGGGATAAAGGTTTGCAGGTGGTAGAACTTCTCGCTGGAGAACTCAGCCTGCCGGTGCCTGATCTGCCCTGGCATAGCGAGCGAGACCGCGTGGCTGAGATTGCCTCGGCACTCGGCGTTGTGGCTGGCGCGATGGCGAAGATTGCCAGCGACGTGACTCTACTTGCGCAAACCGAAGTCGGCGAGGTGTCGGAGGGAACTGCGCCTGGGAAAGGCGGGTCGTCCGCTATGCCACAGAAGCACAATCCGGTTGATGCCACCAGCGCTATCGCCTCGGCGCGGCTGGCAATTGGTATGGTGCCGGTCATCCTCTCCGCGATGACGCAAGAGCATGAACGCGCTGTAGGAGGCTGGCAAGCTGAATGGTCCGCCATCCCCAACCTGTTCTGCTACACGGCCAGTGCGGTCGAAGGAGTGCGCGGTGCGGTCGCCGATTTACAAATCGATCCCGCGCGCATGAAAGCAAACCTTGATCTGACCGGTGGGCTGATTATGGCCGAAGCGTTGACAATGATGCTCGCTCCAAAGGTGGGCAGACCGGAGGCGTATCGCATCACCCAGGCCGTTTGCAACCAGGTCGCCGGGTCAGGCAAGAACTTGCGCCAGGCTGCATTAGAGGATGGAGAGGTGAGAGCCATCCTTTCCCCGGAAGAGATTGATAATGCGCTCGATCCAGCGCGGTATCTGGGCAGTACGGATGCATTCATTGATCGCGCTCTCGCGGCTTATCGTGAGGTTCACCAGTCTAAATAACTCTCTGATGATTTATGACGACCGAATGCAGCAATGCGCGCTGCCCCGTCCTGTAGGGACAAGGGGTGGATGTGGGGATGGGTGGGGGCCTTGTGCTTGTCCTCGTCGCAGTGTGATTCGCCTGGATTCCGTGAGGCAGGAGGGTCGCACTCGCACGAGGACAAGCACAAGGCCCCCTCATCCACCCAACCCCGCCCCTTGTCCCTACAGAACGCTGGGGCACCTCCATTACCTCATTCGGTTGCGCAAGGTTCGTCGGGCGGCGTGATGGCGGTGTCCAGCCACCCCCGACGAACCTTGCGCAACTGCATAACCGGACATATACTCATACATATAGAAGAAGTCGATCAGAACATGGAGGAAAAGCATGTTCGAGGAAACGAGCCTGGAACTTGATAATTTCTTTGCCACCATTCAGGACCCTTATCCAGCGTATGCGTATCTTAGAGAACACGATCCTGTACACTGGAACCCCATGTTCAATTGCTTCACGCTGACGAGATACGACGATGTGAACATGGTTTTCTCCGATCACCGGCGCTTCTCTTCCGATGTCTGGTCTCGCGTACCCGAAATGCTCGGTTTTGGGGGCGATGATTCGTCAGGTCAGTACCTCAAACAGATTATCCCTTTTCTGGCCTATAACTTGCAGGGCATGGACCCTCCCGGTCATACGCGCCAGCGCACCTTGATGATGAAAACCTTTACCCCGCGCATGATAGAATCGTTCCGGTCAACCGTGCAAAAGCAGGTTGATGAACTGATTGACCAACGATTGGCAGAGGGCAGCATGGATCTCGTGGCCGACCTGGCCTATCCTTTACCCTCGAATGTGATCCTGGATTTGTTGAGTATTCCCAGAAGCGGGCGACCGTATATTAAGGCAAGCTCTGAAGCCATCAATGAATTTGTCGCGACAATCCTGTTCACCGGGCCGCAGGTCTGGCCCCGGTTGGCCGGAGTTTTCGCCGATGTGACCGCCTATTTGAAAAGCTTGATCGCGGAACGACGCAAGCATCCCGGCGAAGACCTCCTGACGAAGATGGTGCTGGCCGAAGAAAACGGGGATATGTTGAGCGAGGATGAAATCGTCATCGCCACCAATTTCTTGCTCTTTGCGGGTCACGAAACGACCGCTAACCTGATTGGTGTCGGCTCATATAACCTGTTGCAAAACCCGGAGCAGTTGGCGCAATTGCGAGACGACCCCGCCAAAATTCCGGCGGCGGTCGAAGAACTCCTGCGCTATGTCAGCCCGGTACATATGCTGGCACGCCGCAGCTTGCAAGAGGTGACGATGCGAGGCGTGACCATCCCACCGGATAGCGCAATCTATTTGCTTGTTGGGGCGGCCAACCGCGACCCCGAAAAGTTTCCCGACCCTGAAAAACTGGATATCAACCGCCCAGCCGCGCGCTCTCTGGGTTTCGGCTACGGCATCCATTTTTGTATCGGAGCAGCTCTGGCGCGCCTGGAAAGCCAGGTCGCCTTCGAGACCATCATCCGGCGGTTGCCAGACCTCAGGCTAGTGGGTGATACGCCTGTATTTCGCCCGAACTATTCGCTGCGTGGGTTGGTATCTTTGCCGGTAGCGTTTGATACACCACAATAAGATGAGTAGGAAACGAGGGTGGCGCACGCGCCGTCCTCGTTTCCTACTCATCTTATTCAACCCCGAACAGTGTATTCAGGAGAGTAGTTATGACGATGAACAATCAGCAAGACGGGCAGCATGAACATGGCATCAGGCGCGAAGATTTGCGCGGCACCTGGGGTATGGAGAGGCTGTCCGAGTTGAGCGGGGAGAGGGCTAAAGAGCGGGCCGAGCAGGCAAAGTTGTATGGCCTGGAAGCTGCGCCCAGCATCGTTGATCGTTCCCTCACCTTATTCCGGCGCGAACCCTGGTCGCTGGGAGGCGGAAGCACCTTTATGCAGGCTGCTTTTCTCCAGGATATGCGCCAGCTTGGTGGGCAGGATGTGGTGGTCGTGGGAGTGCCGCTCGATACCGGTACTACCTATCGTTCGGGAACTCGTTTCGGCCCCGAAGCTGTGCGGCGCGTCTCCTCGCTTGGCTACGGCTACAACCCTGAACGGGGCGTCGATCTGCGCGAATCGCTGAACATGGTGGATGTGGGTGATATTCAGGTTATACCCGCCAATATCGAGAAAAGCTTTGACCAGATCGCCCTCGCCATCGGCTATATCACTGAGCGCAACGTCTTCCCCATCGTGCTTGGCGGCGACCACTCGATAGGCTATCCCGACATTCGTGGCACGGCTCCCTACATCGACGGCAACATTGGCATTATTCACTTTGACCGCCACAGCGACCTGAGCGAGAAATCATATGATGAGCGAATGCACGGCTCTCCATTCTTCCACGCTACCAACATCGCCAATGCTCCTGCGACCAACCTGGTGCAGATCGGCATCGGAGGATGGGTCGGTTCGAAGCCAGGCATGAAGGTTGCGCGCGACAGAAAGGCGACTGTGATAACTATCGAGGATATCGAACACTTTGGCCTCGAACGCATCATGGAGTATGCTTTAGAGATTGCCTGGAAAGGAGCCAGAGCCGTCTGGCTCTCGTTCGACATCGATTCGATTGACCCCGCCTTCGCGCCGGGTACCGGCACTCCCGAACCGGGCGGACTCTTGCCGCGCGAAGTCCTCAGAATGGTGCGTCTCGCCGCGCGCGAAGGATTGCAAGGCATGGAGTTGGTGGAGGTCTCACCGCCCTATGATGTGTCGGATATTACCGCGCTGCTCGGTGGTCGCGTCATTATGGACGTGCTGGCCTCGCTCGTCGAAGTGGGCAAGCTCGGTCGTCCCCAAAAGCAGCAAGAGCCGTCTGAATAGCAGAGGAAAGGGATTCTTGCCGGGCTTACCCTTTGGTAAACTCGTCAGGAATTGGCACTTCCTCCCAGGCTCCGCCTGCTTGTTTCCATCCGTCGAATCCCATTTCCAGGTGGGCTACGTTCTGATAGCCCATCTTTTGCAACACGTCTGCCGCGAGGGAGGAACGCAGGCCGCCAGCGCAATACAAAATAGTGCGTTTCTGCGGATTCATATAGCGTTTGTGATACTCGCTCTGCGGATCGGCCCAGAATTCGAGCATTCCGCGCGGCACATGCTTCGCGCCGGGGATAGCGCCTTCGCGCCAGCGTTCGCGCACATCCCGGATATCAACAATGACGGCCTCGCCCGACTCAAATTCGCGCTGCGCCTCCTCCATCGATAACCCCTGAATGCGGGTACGCGCATCCGCGATCAGGTCGTTGACTGATTTTGGTTCCATAACGACTCCTTTTCTCTGTTAAGAACGCGATCATCATATTCTTGCTTCTTATCATACAACCTGATACTGGCTCATTCAAAAAAAGAGGACATGTCCATGTTCGTGATGGCAAGGAAAGCATTGCTGCCATTTCTGGTTATCTGTGTTAATATAGGGCCATCAAAGATATGTCCTTTAGAAGAAACATGCATGATTGATGCGGATACGGTAGCACTATGGAAACAGAAGAAGAATTGAACCAGCTTCGACAGCTAAATGAAGCTTTGCGGGAAAAAGCTTCATTGCTGGAAGAGCAGAATCGTTTTGTGCAAGAGCAGAATCGTTTGTTGCAAGAGACTGTCGATGCAGATAAAAAAGTGATTAGCTTGCAAGGCCAGGTAATTGATCGATTGGAAGAGCAGATAACACTGCTGGAGGAGCAGGTACAGACATTGGAATATCGTCTGAAGGAGGATAGCTACGATAGCCATTTGCTGTCTTCTTCAACTCGGTTCTCCCTTCCCCCAAAGAACTTGCTGAAGAAAAGCAACAAGAAACGTGGTTGAGACAAAATTGTAGGACAGGCATGAGACGAGTTGTTCACCCTGCATTACCGAGTCGTTTGCATTTTGCGCAGGCATTGCAGGCGCGCCCATTCGCCCTGCTATGGACGGGGCAGACCATCTCCGTCCTCGGCGATGCCGTTTTTACTATTGCCATCACCTGGGAAGTTTTGCTGCTGACAGGCTCGGCTACGGCTATGAGTCTGATCGTGATTGCTCAATGGGCGCCAAAGATAGTGTTGCTGCTGTTTGGCGGGGTGCTGGCTGACCGCGTTTCACGACGCCTGCTGATGTTATGGGCGGCTGCCGGGCGCGGCTGCATCGTTCTACTGGTGGCCTGGTTAAGCTGGTCGCATCTGCTGCAATTCTGGCATTGTGAGCAGCTTCTTTGATCCCGCCTATCAAGCCATTATCAGAAACTGCCCGTAAAACCCCTGTCCTTCAGACACGGGGATAGAAGGGCGTTCCTTGTGGGGCGTGATGGGAGCGGGGAATAACTAACCATTGCTCTATCTACTAAAATATGCTATACTTCCTGCATGGAGATAGTAGTTAGAAGTAACAATACTATCGTGTATACCTGCCACTATCACGTGGTATGGTGTCCCAAATACCGGCGCAAGGTGCTGGTCAACGGGGTCGATACCCGTTTGAAAGTGCTGTTGCAAGAAACCGTTGAGAAGTGGGGACAGGAGTTCGTTGAGGGAGAGGTCATGCCTGACCACGTCCATCTCCTGGTCGGCTGTGACCCGCAGTTCGGCATCCACCGCTTAGTCAAGTTCGTGAAGGGGGCCACCGCTCACCAACTGCGGCAGGAGTTCCCTGCCCTCAAGAAGCGGTTACCGTCTCTGTGGACGAACAGGTACTATGTTGGCACCACCGGCGGTGTGACGCTTGAAACGGTGAAGAAATACGTCGAGAGTCAGAAGGGCAAGTAGCCATGAGACAGAAACGCGCCTACCGCTACCGCGTCTACCCGACGTCAGAGCAAGCCCGCAATCTGGCCCGGACCTTCGGCTGCACGCGTTTCGTCTACAACTGGGCACTGTCTATCCGCAAGCGGGCCTACTTCGATCACGGGGTGAAGCTCCGTACCAAAGACCTCTCCGCCGCTCTCCCGGCCCTCAAGAAAGCGGGGGGGACGGCATGGCTGCGCGAGGTCTCCTCTGTACCCTTGCAGCAAGCCTTACGCCACCTGGACTGTGCCTACACCAATTTCTTTGCGGGACGTGCCGACTCTCCCACCTTCAAGAAGAAACACCACGAGCAATCGGCAACGTATACCAACAATGCCTTCATGTTCCGGGACGGGATGCTCACCCTTGCCAAACAGCAGGAACCCCTGCCTATCGTGTGGAGCCGCCCGCTGCCTGACGGAGCGCAGCCCTCCAGCGTGACGGTGTCCAGAGACAAGATCGGGCGGTATTTCGTCTCCATCCTGGTCGAGGAAGAGATTGCACCACTTCCCCCAACGGAGAAGATGGTGGGGGTTGACCTGGGACTCAAGACGTTCCTGGTCACGTCCGATGGGGAGGAGATAGCCAACCCCAAGTACTACGCCCGTGATGAGAAGAAGTTGGCGAAGGCGCAGCGACGGCACGCCCGCAAGAAGAAGGGCGGCAAGAACCGCGAGAAGGCCCGCCGCACAGTCGCCCGGCTCCATGCCCGCATTGCCGATACCCGCCGGAATTTCCAGCAGCAGGTGTCGACCAGACTGATACGCGAGAACCAAGTGATCTGTCTGGAAAGCCTCAACATCAAGGGTATGGTCAAGAACCATTCGCTGGCGAAGGCCATCAGTGACGTGGGATGGGGTGGCTTCATGCGCCAACTGGAGTACAAGGCGAAATGGTACGGACGCACCGTGGTCAAGATTGACCGCTGGTATCCCTCGTCCAAGACCTGCTCCGCCTGCGGACATCTGCTGGATACCCTGACGCTGGACGTGCGAGAGTGGGTCTGCCCGGCCTGCGGCGTGTGGCATGACCGGGACAGAAACGCGGCCCTGAACATTTTGACCGAGGGACTCTCGGCAACAATGCCTGCGGAGGGTGCGTAAGACCTGTGGACTCGAAAGGGTTACAGGCGGTACCCGTTGAAGCAGGAACGCTCCACTGCGAAGTGGGGAATCCCCTGCCCTTCTAGGCACGGGGAGGATGTCAAATAAGAGCGTCCTCAAGTATACGCCCCGTGTAGTCCGCGTAATCAGGGAGATGACGTTTGTAGGCGCTGGACATGAGCGGCGATGAGATCATGAAATCAGCGGAGGCGCGGTTGCAGGCGACCGGGATATTCCAGACGACGGCAATGCGGAGCAATGCTTTCACATCTGAATCGTGCGGTTGCTGGGTGAGCGGGTCCCAGAAGAAGATGAGCAAATCGAGTTCTTGCTCTGAAATCTTCGCTCCAATTTGCTGATCGCCTCCCAGGGGGCCGCTCTGGAGCTTGTGAATCTCGACGCCAAGTTCCTGTTCCAACAGTTTGCCTGTGGTTCCGGTTGCATACAGCTCGTGCTGGATCAGCAGGCGC
>CAAGKR010189311.1_pt1 | contig 10836 bp, 9 predicted proteins | sample 2556971 | NCBI WGS metagenome assembly CAAGKR01 (sample SAMEA5207829, study PRJEB30636) | soil metagenome | biome: forest; feature: boreal; material: soil | place: USA | collected 2011-09 | depth 1 m
AACATCCTCTGGTTGGGAAGCAACCAACAGGCATCATAGCCTGTAGAAGCCCCTGCCTTCAGGCATGGGGTACTTCACCTAAGGCCGTACAGGGTACGGGCGGGGCTTGCCCCCGCCCTGGTAAGTCGCTACTGGTATTTCTTCATGAAGGGCGGGACATCGATGCTGGCGTCTTCAACGTCGGCTTCTTCGCCGGTACGTTGTTGTGAGTGAGGCGTGTCCTGACCCTGGCGTCGTCCCATACTACGCAGGCCGCGCAGGTCGTCCAGGCTGCGCTGCGGGCGCGCCTGTGGACCTTGCGGGCGCATGGTAGGGCGCGGCGCAGTGATTAGCGTTTCAACTGCCTGCGTCTGCGGAATGGGCTGCGCGGATATGTGCGGCTGTGGCGCAGGGGGTAGCGGCGCACTATTGTCCACGGGTCGCACCAGGGATGGCCGCGAGGGCGCGGCATAATTAGATTGCGCGCGCGGTTGCGGTTGCTCAAGTTGGATGGATGGGATACGCGCTGTACGAGACTCCTGCATACCGGCAGCAATCAGGGTCACGCGGATGACATCATCCAGGTTGGGATCGATGACCGCGCCAAAGGTGATATCCGCCGTATTGTCGATGGCATTGCCGATAAATTCGGCCACCTCGTTGACCTCGAACAGCGTCATATCTTCGCCGCCGCTGATGTTGAAAAGCACGCGCTGCGCCCCGCGAATGGCCACGTTGAGGAAGCCGCCCGCGATGGCTTCTTCGGCGGCGCGTTGAGCGCGGTTGCGCCCCTGCCCCTGGCCGATACTCATCACGGCTGAACCAGCTTCGCGCAGCACGCTGCGCACGTCGGCAAAATCGACGTTGACCAGGCCGGGAACGTTGATAACCTCGGCAATGCCCTGCACGCCCTGGCGCAGCACGTCATCGGCCAGTTTGAAGGCGTCGGCCAGGCTGCGGTCTCGCCCTGTGACGGCCAGCAAACGGTCATTGGGCACGGTAATCAGGGCGTCCACTGTCTCGCTCAAGGCGCTCAGGCCTTCTTCCGCGATGCGTTTGCGGCGCGAGCCCTCGAAAGAAAAGGGCAGGGTCACGATACCGATGGTCAACGCGCCCAATTTTTTTGCCAGCGATGCGACAACTGGCGCGCCGCCGGTGCCGGTGCCGCCGCCCATACCAGCCGCGATGAAGACCAGGTCGGCATTGCCCAGCGCTGCTTGAATTTCTTCCGCGCTCTCGGCTGCCGCGCGCGCGCCCACAGAGGCGTTGCCACCCGCGCCCAGGCCTTTCGTATAATGGCGTCCCAGGCAGATACGGGCGGAGGCTTCCGAAACGTCCAGCACCTGGGCGTCCGTATTCATCGCTACAAAACGCACGCCACGCACTCGCGCGGCGATCATGCGATTGACGGCGTTCATGCCGCCGCCGCCGACGCCCGCCACTACAATATTGACATGGTTGGGTACCTGTTCGATCATTTCATAGTCATAGGGATTCTGGGTAATGGGGCTATCATCTTCTGTATCGCGCTGATCCCAATCCGACCGTGCTGCTCCTGCGCGCTCATCGTTCCGCTTCACCGTCTCATCCTCCACCTCGTGTCGCAGTACGGCCCATTGGTCCGCCTGTTGCTGTTCAAAATTTGATGAATAGTGCGCCATCCCGGGTCCAACCTGGGGGGAACGTTTGTCGGCATCGTGCTGAAACTTTGGCTGCATATTACCCCCTGTTCTTCTCGCCAGACCTCTGGCTACCCACCGAAATGATGAGCAGATAAAATGCGTTTATGGATGGCATCCTATGCGCATTGTAGCAATAGTGTCAAGTCTTCACCCAATAGAGAGACATGTAACGGCTATTACATTTTCGTCTCGTATAGATTATAACGTATGAGAAGAAGAAAATGTTGGCGGAGTATCAGGAGAATCAAGGGGAGTTGATGGCTCCGATGGGTATTTACAGGAGAACGGGTGCAGCACATACCCACCGGAGCGATGTTTACGTGGACTACTCTTTCTTCAAGGTGATGCCAGTGCCGCCTTGTTTAGAGGCTTTTTTCTCTTTCAGCATCTCCTTTTTTTGTTTATTCGATTTGGGTGCGGCTTTTTGCACCTTCTTCTGTTCTTTGTTCGCCACGATTTCCTCCTTATTTCCTAATGTAGGTCAATAGCGACAGAACGTCGTTACGTCTATTGTATCAAATCTGCTATCATTCCGGTAGCTATCCATCCAGATATACACGTTATCATGTCGCCTGCGGCGACGGACTCTGGGAGAAGTATCTGCGGGCTGTCCCCCTGCGGCGAACAGCCCGCAGATACTTCTCTTCTTGCGAACCGCGAAGCAGTGAGCATTCGGAAAAGCTGGCATATCGGTTATCCGGGAAGATAGGGTACTGTAGAGATAAACGAGCGGGGGTTGTGATTCGTTTCAATCACATTGTACAATGAAGCAAGCAAGGCAGGGTTAAATGGGGCAACTGCCCCTTTTGCAGATAGAGGCGGGTATTTTCTAGCAACAGGAGGGTTATTTTCTTGGCCGACTTATTTCGAGAGATTGAGCATTGTGTGACCGCGCCACAGGGTTTTCGCGCCGGGGCTACGGCCAGCGGCATCAAGTCTGACGCAGCTATTATGGACCTGGCGATCCTGGCGTCGGATGTGCCGTGTGTGGCGGCTGGCACATTTACTACTAGCAGCACCCGCGCCGCGCCTGTTCTGGTGTGCCAGGAGCGGTTGCGCAACGGGAAAGCCCAGGCGGTGATTGTGAATAGTGGCAATGCCAACTGCGCTACGGGCGATGTGGGCTTGCTGAACGCTTACCGTATGAGCGAATTCGCGGCCAAGAAGCTCGGGCTGGAAAATGAGCTGGCACTGTGTTCTTCCACGGGTATAATTGGTCGCCAGCTTCCCATTGAGAAGATTCAGGCCGGTGTGCCGGCTATCGAACTAAGCGCGGACGGGGGTAATGTCTTCTCAGAAGCGATTATGACGACCGATACGCGGCCCAAACGTATTGCGCTGGAATTTGAACTTGACGGGCGCGTGGTGCGACTGGGCGGCGCGACGAAGGGCGCGGGCATGATCTATCCTAATATGGCAACCATGCTCTGCTACCTGACGACCGATGCCGCCATCGAACTGGAATGGATGCAAGCGGAAGTGCGCGCCGCCGTTGCCGATTCATTCAACATGATGGCGATGGATGGTGACATGTCCACCAACGATACCTGCATCCTCTTTGCTAACGGGCTGGCCGGCAACACCCCCATCAACGCGCAGCATCCCCAGGCTGGCACGTTCCGCGAAGCGCTGCGCCGCGTGACGCAATACCTGGCGCGCGAGATGGCGCGTGACGGGGAGGGAGCTACGAAGGTGATGACGGTGCATGTGCGGGGCGCGAGCGACAAGGCGGACGCGGTGAAGGCGGCGCGCGCCATTACCGTTTCCCCGCTCTGGCAATGCGCTCTGGCGGGTGGCGATCCCAACTGGGGACGCATCGTGGCGGCGCTGGGCGCAAGTGGCTGCGCACTCGATCAGGGCAGCTACGATATTTTCATTGGCGACGTGCAGGTGGTGCAAAAGGGCATGGCGGCCAGTTACGCGCAAGAAGCAGCGCGGGCAGCGATGGCAGGCAGCGAAGTCACTATCGCAGTTGACCTGCATCTTGGCGAGGGGCAGGCTACCGCGTGGGGCTGCGACCTGACGCACGGCTACATCGACGAAAACACGTTGTATACACGCTAATTTACATTCAAGGGAGAATGGTTTCCATGACAACAACCGGCATATCGAAACGCGACTGGGTCGCGCTTGAGCATAAATATTATCAAGGCACATTCAAACGTCAGCCTGTGACGTTTGTGCGCGGCCAGGGTACGCGCGTGTGGGATAGCGATGGCAAGGAATATCTGGACCTGGTGGCGGGTATCGCGGTAAACGTGCTGGGGCACTGCCATCCCGCTATTGTGAAGGCGGTGCAGGAGCAGGTGACGCAACTGGTGCATGTCTCCAACCTGTACTACAACACGCGCCAGATCGAACTAGCCGAACAGCTTGGAGAGCTGAGTGGAGGTATGCGCTCGTTTTTCTCCAATAGCGGCGCGGAAGCCAACGAGGGCGCGATCAAGCTGGCGCGCAAGTTCGGGCGCGTGCATAAAAACGGGGCGTTTGAAGTTATCAGCATGGAGCGCAGCTTCCACGGGCGCACGCTGGCAACTACGGCGGCCACCGGTCAGGCATTCTACCAGGCCACCTGGGTACCCATTCCCGAAGGCTTCAAGCAGGTGCCATTCAACGACCTTGACGCTTTGAAGGCGGCCATTAGCGATAATACAGTAGCGGTACTGCTCGAAGCGATACAGGGCGAGGGCGGTATCTGGTCGGGCAACCCCGAATACATCCAGGGTGTGCGCAAGTTGTGCGATGAACGCAACCTCGTCATGATCTGCGACGAGGTGCAGGCGGGAATGGGGCGCACCGGCAAATTCTTTAGCTGGGAACACTTCGACGTCGTGCCGGACGTGGTGACGATGGCGAAAGGGCTGGCCGGAGGCGTGCCGATTGGCGCGATGCTGACCGGACCGCGCACCGACCTGTTCGAGCCAGGCGATCACGGCACCACCTTTGGCGGCAATCCGATTGCCTGCGCCGCCGGTATCGCCACCATCAAGACCATCCTTGATGAAAACCTGATCGAGAATGCCGCCCGCATCGGGGATTACTGCCACAGCAAGTTCGAGGCGTTCTGCTCGAAGTATCCCTTCATCGACAGTCCACGCGGCATCGGCCTGATGCAGGCTGTGAACGTTAAACATGGACTCGCGCCTGTGATTGTGCAGCAGGCATTGGAGCATGGATTGTTGATGAACGCGCTCGGCGCCAGCACGCTGCGCATCGTGCCGCCGCTCAACATGACGAAAGCCGACGTTGACGAAGCTACCGACCTGCTCGACAAAGCACTGGGGGATGTAGCCAATATGCCCGTATCACAGGCATAAAAACTAAATCAGGAGAGGCATTCATCAGGGCATGGCTTGCCATGTCCTGATGAATGCTTCTCCTGATCCGTTTAGTGATAGGTTGTAGCTTTTGCCGCGGCATTCTCTGTCCCGTCATCCAGGAACGAAAATGGGGCAGAGGCTTTAGCTGATGGTATAAAAGGAAAGTTGGTATCCAGGTACTGCCTGAGCGCGAGCCTCTCTTCATGGAGCATTTTGCTCCAGGGAGCGGGGCGATTTTTCATCAACTGCTGCCATGTCGGGTCGTTCTCAATCTGTTGAGCGGGGAGTCCGATGTATGCGCCTTCTATGGCGGCCCTGCCTCCAGGGTTGTAGGATTCGAAATTTCCAAGATGACCAACTAACAGGTGATGATCGTTCACGCTTTCTTCGCACAGCACCGTCAAGTTACGATCATCAAGTTCCAGGTCTCCTCTGTAGACAAGGTGACAGAGATGGAACGGCACAATATGATGGACTTGCAGGGTTTGAGCGCCGGAACACGATACGCACTTCGCATATTTGGCGCGTACTTTCCTTTCCACTTCAGACCATAAAGGGCTGCGCGCGATGCCATACTTCTGCGCAATGGACGATCCGGGGTTGGTTTGCTGCTGCATGGGTCATCCTCCTGACGCTCTCGTTACATACATAGCAATGATTGACACAAAGATGGAAACTCTTCAGTTATTATATGTCAAGTTGCGTTGTTTGTACAGCTTTTTGAGCGAGGATTTAGATTTTCAAAACCTCCCCAAAACAAAAAGAGACCGGTCGCTGTCCTGGGGGAAACACGACCGGTGTACCCAGATAGGGGTGTGGGGGGGAAGTCCTGGGTCCATGATACCATCCACCGTGATCGGCAAGGATGGCTCAATGGGGCTTATGACAGCGAATGTCACGAGACATTGAGCCATCCTGCCTCCGCACGCTTTCCGGTATACTCTCTGTTAAGAGAAACGCTCCATCTGGTATTTTTGGCATATTTCTTTGCGAATTTGGATGGAATCCGCATGTCTCTTTCCAACGTATGGTATGATATATGGGTAAAATTGAGTGCATAGATAGTAACGCATATAAAAAGAAGGAGAGGGCATATGGGCTTTCATCCATTAGACTGGCTAGTTATCCTCGCGATTGGCCTGTTGATTTTCGGGCCAAAGGCTATTCAGTCGGTCGCGCGTAACGCGGGCAAGACGATTGGCCAGGCGAAAGAAGCAAAGGATAAACTTTTGGCTGAACTGCCGATGGAAGAACTCAACTCGGTGCGTGAAAACATTTCACGCATCCCTATGAGTCCCCAGCAGGCAGCGATGATGCTGCTGACTCCAGAACAACAGCGCAAGCAAGATACATCAAAAGCTCCCGAGGCTGCCGAGGCACCACCTGAAGTGAAACCGGGCGCGCAGGCACATGAAACTAGTTCTCCTGCAAGTTAAAAAGCAAGAAGATGGACTGTAACCGGAGGCTACAGCTCATCTTCTTGCTTTTTTATGATTTATTCTTCCTGTTGCCATAGTTTCCGCATTTCTTCACTTGTCTCCAATAGTTCATTCAGCGTTCCTTGCGACTCTATTTGCCCGTCTTTTAAGACTATCACATGATCGGCTCTTTGTAAGACGCTGCGTCGGTGGGATACGACGAGGCAGGTGCGTTTGCCTGCGGAGAAGAGGCGTCCCCAGAGTTGTTGTTCGGTTTCGACATCCAGGGCGCTGGAGAGGTCGTCGAAAACGAGCAATTCTGCCGGTCGGGCGAGCATTCGCGCGGCGGCGACGCGCTGGGCCTGGCCACCGGAGAGTTTCAGCCCTCGAGTGCCGATGATGGTTTGCAAGCCTTCCTCAAAGCCTGCCACGTCACGTTCCAGGATGGCTGTCTTGATGGCCAATTGTAGCGCGGCGTCATCCGGAGGCAGACCGAGCAAAATGTTTTCGGCGAGTGTGTCGCTAAAGAGGTGCGGCACCTGGGGAGTGTAGGCGCTGCGCGGCGGCACGAAGAAGTTGGCGGGGTCGGATACCTGCTCCTCATTCCAGCGAATCTCGCCCTCGTCTTTCGGCAATAGTCCCAGCAGTACACGTAGCAAGGTGGTTTTGCCGGATGCCACGCGCCCGGTTATGACAGTGAGCGTGCCTCGCTGTAGCGTGAAGCTGATGTGCTGAATGCTGCGCCCGCTTTCTGGATAACGATAGGTCAGGTTGCTGACGGCGAGCGTTTGCAGACAGTCTTGCTCTGTGATAATGGGAACCGGGACAGTGGGAGGGTTGCCTTTGAGGTATAACGGGTTGTGTTTCGTCAGTGCCCCAATTGGCGCGCCCTGCAAAAGACGCTCCATGCGCTCAAATGATACGCCCGTCTGCTTGTACTGGGCGATGAGCGCGCCGAACTTCTGGGTGAAAGTGGTCACGAAGCCCAGGTAGTAGAGAAAGAGCGCGATATCGCCGATACCCATATGCGATGAGTACACGGTGAAGGCCACGATAAGCAGGATGGCACCTTCTCCCAGGCCGATGAATGAACCAAAGGTCGAGTTGAGCGTTTCGGTTAGCGTGCGATCTCGCACCATATCTGCTCGTCGCTGGTCGTTCAGGCTATGGAAGTAATCAACGACGTGCGTCTCTGCGCCTGCTACCTGGATGGCCTGCGCCGCGCTGAAGATTTCGCCGATAGCTCCGGTGACGCGGCCCGTCGCCTGGCGGCTGGCGACGCGATACTTCTCGATACGCGAGCTCAGGCTCTGCGTTATGGCAACGACCAGGGCAAGCGGCAGAAAGACCAGCAACGTCAGGCGCGCATTGACCGTCAACAACTGGATAAAGGCGACGATGGAGAACAGGGCAAAGCCGGTCACCCAGAGCGAATCTTGCAGCAAATTTGCGACGTTCAGGGCATCATCGCGCAAGATATTGAGTGCCTCGCCGGGCGAGCAAGAGAGCAACTGCGCGCCCGGACGCTGCAAGATGTAATCCAGTATATTGCGCTGGAGCAGTGTTTTGTGCATGAAGTCACTATACGTCTCGGTCAAGGTTTCACCGAGAATGACCCCGACGCGCACGATGGCCACGAGGGCCAGGATGACCATTAGTGCCCATAGCGTGAAGCTCAGATGCGGCTGTGTGGGTAGCAAATTAAAGAAATCCTGCACGATGACGCCGAAGGCCACCCGCGAAAATGTGAACAGGGTGAGGAGCAGACCTTCCAGGGCGTACAGCCAGGGACGATAGCGCATAATGCGCCAGAGCGATTGCCACGCTTTCATGCGTGTGCCTCCTCTAAACCAACCGAGAGCAGGCGGAAGAAATGCGAATGCGGGTTGGCTGCCAGAACTTCACGCGGGCCGTATTCGAGTATGCGCCCGTCTTCAAGAATCAGGATGTCGTCAGCGCGCTGGATGGTCGCCAGGCGATGCGCGATGACGATGCCGGTGCGATTGACAAGGATGCTGCTCACGGCTCGCTCGATGCGGCGTTCGGTGGCGGGATCGAGGCGCGACGACGCTTCATCGAAGATGACCAGTCCGGGGTCTTTGAGGAAGACGCGCGCGAAGGCCAGCAATTGCGCCTCGCCAGCAGATAAGCCCTGCCCGTCCGCGCCCAACATACTATCGAGTCCAGCAGGTAGAGCCTGATACCACATACTTAATCCTACCATGTTGATTACTTGCAACAATTGCGCATCATCGATGGCGCGATTGAAAAAGGTCAGGTTGTCGCGCACTGGAGCATTGAAAAGTTGCACGTCTTGCGTGACTATGCCAACGCGCTGGCGCAGGCCGCGCAAAGAAATGGCATGGACTGAAGACCCACCGAGATATACTTCACCTTCCTGCGCGTTATACAGGCGAAAGAGCAGGCGCGCCAGCGTGGTTTTGCCGCTGCCCGTTCTGCCCAGGATGCCCAGCACCTTGCCCGGCGAGATGTCAAAGGTGATTTCGTGCAGCACCGGCTCGCCAGCGTTATAGCCAAATGTTACGTTGTGAAAGGCTACAGCAAGTGGGCCTGGCGGCGGTTCGATGCTCTGCTCGTTTTCCTGAATGGCGGATTTTGTGCTGAATAACTGTTCGATGCGCTGGATACATGCTTCCGCCTGTTGCAAATCCTGCAACTGGTTGCGAATCTGCTGAATGGGCTGTGAGAGCAGGTCGGTATACGACCAGAAGAGGTAGACGGTACCAATGGTGATGGCGTTGATGCTCCACAGGTACGCTCCCATTCCCATCATCAGCGCGGAGCCGAGTACAAAAATCGTGAGGGTGGTCGCGCTCGAAAAGGAGGTTGCCATACGCGCGCGTCGGTTGCTGCGCAGCAATGGTCGCAGCAGTTGATAGAAACGCTGCATGATATAGCCCGTTGCTCCGTTGGCGCGCATATCTTCTGTGGCTGCCAGGTGCTCGCCGAAAAAGCCGAAAAAGGTGGCGACCAGTTGCCGGTAGCTCACCCAGAGTGGATTGGCGTAACGACGAAGACGCAATAAAATCAGCAGAGTCGTCACGGAGAAGACCGTTAATACCAGTCCAGCGCGCCAGTCGGCGAAGTAGACGGCGATGAGTACGCCAACCATCAATATGACGTTGGTAAGCAGGAAGAGGACGAACTGTGAGAAGAAGTTGGAGAGCGCGTCCACATCGCCATCGATGCGCTCGATCATTTCGCCTGCCGTATGCGCTTTATGAAAGCTCATGTCCAGCGCGAGACAGTGGGCGACAAGGTCCGTACGCATCTGGTTGGTAGCAGTCCAGGCGACGCTTTCGCTGAGATAGGTAGTGGCAACCGATACGCCCTCGTCGACCAGCGTAACAACTACCAATAGCAGGGCGTAAAGCGCCAGGGTACTTGACGATCCTCTGGCAATGATGGTGTCGATGAAAATACGAACGATTTGCGGGCCGAGCAATTGCAGCCCAACGTTGACGAGCAGCAGCGCTCCCATCAAGAGCGTTCTGCCCCACTGCGGTTTGAGGTAGGTAACGAGCAAGGCCATGTAGCGTTTGACCGGGAGACTCATTCCGTTGCGGTTGCTTACCCTCCACATGCAAGCGGGGTAGCATAACCGCCTCTCCTTTCTTGACATTGCATGAGTATATCGACGCACGAGCCGGTAGGACTACCAGGGCGAGGACAAGCCCCATATATTGCCAGGGCGAGGACAAGCCCCATATATTGCCAGGGCGGGGGCAAGCCCGGCCCCTACCCTGTTACGAATTTGGGGCAGCCAACACCAGCGCGGTAACCAGGCCTTCGATTGATTGGCGCGCGTGCGAGTCGGTCAGGTTGCCTTAGCTATCGAACTTCTCCCAGTTTTTTTCAATGTAGACTTCTGGTTTGAGCAGCACGCGGGTATCTGTGTAAAGCAGCGTCTGGCGGAAGTTGAGCTGGGCGCGCACAGTGCCAAAACGCCCGCCTGTGCCCATGATGGCGGCGAGTTTGCCTTTAAGCGGGGTTGTGGCAATCGGCCACGCTGCCCAGTCGATAGCATTCTTGAGCACACCGGATACCGAGTAGTTATATTCAGCTACGGCAATCAACAAGGCGTCGGCCTGCTGAATCTTCTCTTTGAAGACGCGCACAGACTCCGGAGGCGCGGCCACTACGTCTTCGTTGAACAGGGGAATATCGTCGAGGCCGATAATTTCTAATTCAGCATCTTCGGGCAAATATTCACGCGCGACTTTCAATAGAGCTTTGTTGTAGGATTTCTGGCGCAAACTGCCCGCGAATCCCAGGATGTGTATGGTTGAGGACATGATGTTCTCCGTTATTTTCGCGTGTCGAAAAGCGTCAATACATGAATCAGCAATACAGATTGTAGCAAATATTGCTTACTTTTTGCGAGAAGCTAACTCTGGGGAAACATTTTTAATGAAG
>CAAGKR010161121.1_pt1 | contig 10835 bp, 8 predicted proteins | sample 2556971 | NCBI WGS metagenome assembly CAAGKR01 (sample SAMEA5207829, study PRJEB30636) | soil metagenome | biome: forest; feature: boreal; material: soil | place: USA | collected 2011-09 | depth 1 m
ATGCCAAGTATGATGTTCTTTCGCTTCGCTGTGCGGGAGTAAAACTCGCCGGTCTGGATTTCGACACAATGCTCGCGAGCTACGTACTGGATCCCGGTCGCCGCTCTCACGGACTGGATGTACTTGCGTTGGAGTTTCTGGACCATACGATGACGTCATATACGGACCTTTGCGGCAAAGGCCGTGCTGCCATTCCGTTCGACGAATGCCCAATTGAAGCAGCCCGCGATTATTCTTGCGAAGATGCCGATATGACCCTTCGGCTTCGCAGAGTCTTCGAGCCACAACTCGAATCGCACGAGCTTATGCGGTTGCTGAGCAGCGTCGAGATCCCACTCGTCGATGTGTTGGCGGAAATGGAATGGACCGGAATTGCGATCGACCTTCCCTGGTTTGCATCGCTCAAGCAACGCTTCCAGGCAGAACGCAAGGCGGTCGAGAAGCAGATCTATGAGGCCGCCGGAACTGAATTCAACATCAATTCAAATCCACAGCTTCGGGAGATCCTATTCGGGAAGCTGAACCTTCCAATTCTGAAGAAGACAAGCACCGGCCCTTCAACTGATGCCAGTGTTCTGAAGGAGCTCGCCGAAGAAGGTCATGTGCTGCCAACGCTCCTCATGGAGTACAGGGAGCTGTCGAAACTCGAGAGTACTTATCTCGATGCATTGCCACGTCTGGTAAACCCCAAGACCGGACGTTTGCACACTTCATTCAACCAGACAGTTGCGAGTACCGGGCGGCTTTCATCTAGCGATCCAAACCTCCAGAATATCCCCATCCGGCGTGAGCTGGGTCGGGATATTCGGCGTGGCTTCATCCCGCGGGAAGGCTGGATGCTTCTGGCGGCTGATTACTCGCAAATCGAGCTTCGACTTCTGGCTCATTTATCCCACGATTTGGTATTCGTCGAAGCATTTCAGGCTGGCGGGGATATTCATAGACAGACTGCTGCACTCATCTTCGACGTGCCATTAACCGAAGTGACTAGTGAGATGCGTGGTAGAGCAAAGACTATCAACTTCGCTACGATCTATGGTCAGGGGCCACACGCACTATCTCGCCAACTTGGAATTGAGCATGCAGAGGCGAAGGAGTTCATTGCCCGGTATTTCGAGCGATTTCAGGGAGTGCGGAGTTATCTGGACTCCATGGTCACATTCGCTCGGGAGCACGGATATGTGCAAACCATTTTTGGCCGACGTCGGTATATACCTGAACTGCGTGAACGGAATTTCAATATCCGTGCGTTTGGTGAAAGAACAGCCGCCAACTCTCCTATCCAGGGATCTGCGGCCGACCTCATCAAGATTGCCATGATCAGAATCGACAAGGCCCTGAGAGCGCAATCTCTCGAGAGCAAGATGCTTCTTCAGGTTCATGACGAGCTGCTATTCGAGATCTTTCCTGAAGAAATGGAAACGGTTCGCGCCCTGGTGAAGCATGAGATGGAACATGCCGCGCAGCTATCCGTTCCGCTGGTTGTGGATCTCGGTGCGGGGAAAAACTGGCTCGAGACAAAGCTCTAGTAGGTCAGTATCGGTGAGGGTGGTCCTCGAACGCCGCCCAGTATGCCCCACTCACCAGTCCGGCCAGGTAGAGGAACGCAATCCACACAGAGTGAGTGAGGACACCTACGATCGCGATATGAATCACGTAGGTGAGTAGTACCAGTCCAATGCCGAACATGATCGTGAACATGGCGGGCTCATCTGCATCGGTGCTGCGATTGATAGCGATCTTTCGGGCGATTCTTATCGGCACTCGATGTGTAAGGCGCCCCCAGGACGCAGCAAGGCCGATCAAACACCCTCTTATCAATCCTTTCGTGTGTTGAATGTTCTCGGGCTGTTGAGATGAAATGCCGGCAGTCTCGGAAACAACGCGAAGTCGATCTGCAATTTCCTGTGTGAGTGCTGCGTAATCAGTAGCAGGCCATGCATCCATTTCGATTACTTCTCCAACCCGTGCTTCGGCTACCGTACCAGGGGTGCCCTTGTCCTCGAACATAAGTCCGAGTGGAAGGATTCTGATTCCCTTGATGCCTCGTTGGTCTCGCGCCTGGAGGGCGACCCTTGCCAACCCAGTCTTAAGAGGTTCCAGGCCAGCAAGGTTATGGCTTTTCCCCTCCGGGAAGATGAGAACTGCTCCACTGTGTTCCAGGATACTCAGAATGTCCCGAAAAGCGTCGTTGTTACGAGATCGATCAGCGGCTGACCCTCCTGAATTGTGCATCTCGTCGGTCGTTCGACGCAGCGGAATGACGTTCAACATCCGGAAGAAAAGCGCTATCAGGGCATTATCTGCGAGCGTAGCCTTGGCGGTCATCGCAATTCGCCGGGGCATTATCCACGTAGTGATGAGGGAATCAACAAGTGCATTCTGGTGGTTGACCGCTATCAGCAGCGGACCGTCTCGAGGAATTCTCTCATGTCCTGTTACGAGGATATCGCGATAGAACCAATACAGCGCTATTCCGGTAATCCACCTGAGTACGCGGTAAATCATGTGACCTCTTTATTCTGGCCTCGAAGTCTGAAAGATCGCTTACTGATTGTGGTAGCCAAATACGTAGCGTGACGTAGCAATTGCGGCTTTCCCCTCGACGGTTCTACTGGCAGCCGACAGATTACTTCCCGTGATCAGCCGTTGTACGCGTATTGCCGCCAGCTTGGTGCTGGTAGTTGCCTTTCTCGCTTGTCGTGACAAGAGGCGAGACGCAGCTGATTCTGCGCGAGTTTCTCTCGCACCTGTGTTCCCTGCCGGACCGTCCAGCAATACGAACTGGGATCTGGATGCAGGTCCGGTAATGGTCGTGTCAGCGGGCGGCAGTGATGATAGCGCTGCGATCGTACTGCCAGAAGCAACGGATAGCACTATGACAGCTGGTGAGAACTTTGATCCGCAACTGTCGGACTTCGCTGTCGATTTGTTCAACAGAGATGGCAAGATCGGCTCAGCGACTGTCGTTTCTCCTCTACCGCGGACCGATGTGGGAGGAGGATGTCCGGTTTGGCCTGCCGCAAAATTGCAATCACCTGCCTCAGGTTGGAGAGTAGGATTTGCGAGTGGCCATGTTGCGGGAATCAAACTCCTGCCGATCGAAACGATGTCGAGCACTGATTCAGCGGCTCTCGCGGTAGCGCTCGCACAAAGTGCCGCAACACTTCCATTTGTCACTGATCCCACCTTTCGGGGATTACCGTTCCGGGTACGATCTGCATATACGTTCCAGACCGATTCCATTGAAAGCGTAATCGCCGACGTGGTACGGAGTGTCAACGAAGAAGCAACACCTCGCCTCGAACGCCTTCTTCTCATTGGTGAACGGCAGGCTGGAACGCAGGGGAGATACAGGATCGCCTACTACAGTCGAACAGCTGGAGCTGAGGAAACAACGCAGGCTACGGAGGTACTGGCCGTTGTTACCATTGGATCGCCCGGCCGGTTGGCAGCTGTCCTCAATCTGGAATACGATGAAGGTGGGAAACTCGGCTTACTCGAGCGTACGGCCGGTGGTCAGTGGCGGATGAGGTGGAGGAGCGCGTATACAGGGTGTTAGTGGCGTCCAGTTTCAGGGAGAACTAGGTCAAAGTCCGGTCGGCGCGTCCACAAAATTCCAGGGGATGTCGAATTTCTCTCCGAGATGCCGCGCCAGCGCACGAATCCCCAGTGTTTCCGTTGCGTAATGCCCCGCGTAAATAACTGCGAGACCGTGCTCTTCTGCGTGGATAGCCGTCCAGTGTGCACCTTCGCCTACTATCAACGTGTCGACTCCGCTTGTGCTGGCTTCATGAAGCGTATCGGCTGACGCACCCGCTCCCGTACAGATTGCCCACTTTCTCGTTCTGCGAGTCGTGGATATTGGAGTGGTACGAATTTCCCCTCCCTCACCTCTTGCGAATCGACGTGCACGATCCGCCAATGTTGCAGTGTCGATATCTGCGTTTCCGCACACTCCGATGGAAATCTCTTTGTAGAGGGCAAATGAGCCTGTTGGCTCGAGACCGAGTTCTCTGGCCAGCAGTGAGTTATTACCGAGAGTTGGATGCCGATCAAGTGGAAGATGTGAGGCGTAAACTCCGATGTCATTATCAATCAGAGTGCGGAGCCTTGAATAGTTTGGACCTGCCAGTGGTTCCAGTCCGCCCCAAAACATTCCGTGGTGGACCAGAAGCAAATTGGCGCTTTTCTCCAAGGTGCCTCGGATAGTACGCGTTGAAAAATCGACTGCGGCAGCAATTCCTTGGACTGCTCCTCTGTTCTCCAGTTGTAACCCGTTAAGCGCTTTTGGATAGTCTGGTGTGCTCGCCGTCTCCAGTAATTCGTCAGCATATTCTGCAAGCTCTCTGAGCGTCGTCATGAGTGTCTGCTAGACCAATATGAGTCAGACAATACGTAGGAAGACCATGGCTATACTATTTCTTGGGCTAGCCACTAACCTATTGTTGCACAACGACTTAGCACGCACGCAGTGGAGTAGACCAGTCATTTCGGGACACCGATAACATCGAGCAGACGTTCGAGATCATCGGCCGAGTAGAACTGAATAGTCAGCGTTCCCCGGTCGTTCGAGCTAGCGGTTACGCTCACATCGGTCTGAAGAAAACGGCGCAAACGATCCTCGATTTGCCTTACTTCTGGTGTGCGTTGATCGGCCTTGCGGGGTCTGCCTGCCCTCTTCCCCGGATGTGGCTCTGCTGAGTCACGTAGTCGGCGTTCTACTTCTCTCACAGTGAGCCCGTCCCTCACGATCTCCTGGGCCAGAAGCACGATCTTTTTGGGATCCTCGAGAGCTAGCAATACCTTGGCGTGTCCAATCGTCAGCCGCCCTTCCTGGAGGAGTCGTCGCACACTTTCGGGGAGCTGAAGAAGACGAAGCATGTTCGCGACCGTAGTTCTGTCCTTTCCGACGGTTCCTGCGATCTGCTGCTGCGTCATGCCGAAATCGTTCAACAATTTGTGATAGCCTTCAGCCTCCTCGATGGGATTGAGATCGCTCCGTTGGAGATTTTCGACGAGAGCAAGAGTGAGAATCGTCTTATCGTCGGTTTCTTTGATGATTGCGGGAATCTCTTTCCACCCAAGTTTGGCTGCAGCGCGCAACCGTCGCTCGCCGGCAATCAACTCGAAACCATCCTTCCCCGGTCGACGACGAACCGTTATCGGCTGAAGAAGTCCACTGGTTTTCAAACTTTCCTCCAGTTCCCCAAGCTCCTCCTTGTTGAACTCTTTCCTCGGTTGATATGGGTTCTGCACTATCTGGCCGACGGGAATCACCTTGAGCGCACCTTCATCGCTCGACGGTAGCCCTCCCCCACTTCCCAGGAGAGCTTCGAGCCCTCTGCCTAGCCGTCTCGGCTGTTTCTCAGAGGCCACTGTCATCCCCCTTTGTAGTTCTTTCGATCAGCTCCCTGGCCACGTTCATGTAAGCCTGGGCTCCTACAGAAGCTGCGTCGTAGAGTATGATCGGCTTGCCAAAGCTTGGTGCCTCAGCCAGCCGGACATTTCGCGGGACAACACTGTTGAACACTTTGGGTCCGAAGTACTCCCTGGCGTCTTCCGCAACTTGCCGTGAAAGATTCAGCCGCGAGTCGTACATGGTAAGAAGGACTCCATCTATGCCCAATTGTTCGTTGGCGCTGTGCTGAACGTGGTGGACCGTGTTCAGTAACTGTGAAAGCCCTTCGAGCGCGTAGTACTCGCATTGAAGCGGAATAAGGAGAGCGTCGGCCGCTGCGAGCATGTTGATCGTGATCAAGCCGAGAGAAGGAGGGCAATCGATAATTATGTAGTCGTAGTCGTTGCGAAGAGACTGAACGGCCTGACGCATGATGTGGTCGCGATCGGTTCTATCGACCAGCTCTACCTCTGCCGCGGCCAGGTCAGGGGTGGCTCCCACGACATCCAGTTTGGGAAACTGAATATTGGTCTGCCGGGCGGATCTTAGGTCTGAGTCACCGACCAGGACGTCATAGAGTGTAAGAGGTACGTTTTCTTTTTTGAGGCCAATTCCACTCGTCGCGTTACCCTGAGGGTCGGCGTCCACGAGGAGAGTCCTCTGCTCTGCCGCTGCAAGACTCGCAGCAAGGTTGACTGCCGTGGTGGTCTTGCCAACCCCGCCCTTTTGATTTGCAATTGCGATGATTCTTGCCACGACACGCCGTTGAAGAGATTGGCGTAATCTATCCCTGCTCGCGACCAGTTTCCACGTGGAACAGCGATCCTCTTTGTTCCATGTGGAAATGTCAGATTACTAACCCGGAATGAATCTCCAACGTGTCGAAACATCGACGGAGAGAGTCTGTTCGCCCGAGTTGATGGGGGTGTTAGCCTGAGCCATGCCCGTAACTCCCCTTAATTGCACCATCGGCCGAGGAGGGGGAGGCGCATAGGCACCGAGGTTGATCTCGATGAGAGTGCCGAGGGAGCCATGGGCTGCGCGTGCAGCCGCCTCTGCATCTGCGCGCGCCTTTCCGATGGCTTCGGCGATTGCAATCCGGCGAACGGCCTCGGTATTCGAAGCGTAGAACTGGAGCGAAGTGATCATGTTGGCTCCATGTGACAGAGCGGCGTCGATCACGGGTCCGACCTGGCTCAGCTTGCGAACGTCAGCGAGGATGGTGTTGGTGACGTTATATCCAACGATAACTGGCTCTTTGCCCTGCTCGTATCGCTGTTCTGGGTAGACGTTGTAGTTGATCGTTGAGAGCTGATCATTCGGGAGACCCAAAGCGCGAAGCGCTGCAAGAACCGACTGCTGCTTGGTCGCATTTTCAGCCGCAGCAGCCGCTGCCGTTGCTCCGCGAGTCTGCACGCTCAGTTGAATCGTTGCCCGATCAGGAGAAACCTTAACTTCTCCTCTGGCAGCTACCGAAATTTGAGGAATAACATCTAATGGCGCCCTAGTGTCTTGGCTATGTGCTGCTAATGGCGCTATTAGTGCGCAAATCGCGATTGTTAGTTTGGTTGACATGGGCATCTCGGTTATTGAAAGAGTGAAGTCTGCCTTGGAGACGTTTGTTAAAGTCAGCCTTGCACACGGGTCGTACTTCCAAGGCTTGTCGTCATCTCAATATCATGAATCCGGCCAACATTCATCCCCACTATCCCCTGAGCGTCGGTACGCATGAACATGTTCGCGAATCTCGCGCCCCATACGAGCTCGTTCGCTTTGTACGACGATCTCGAGTGCACAGTTTGTGAAAGGGTTTCGTCGGTACCGGTGAGCAGAATCAATACCTCGGCGTCCGTGTCATTCAAGTCTTTCTGAGTCAATCTCCACATTGGACTCTGTTCATTGATCGGATGCACTACCGTCCAGGCGAGTGCAAAAAAAATGATACGGCTTCGCTCTAGAGCCAGTTCGTGAAATTTTCTGACGGTAATTCCGTCAATGTTCTCGAGCTTGCTGAGAATCACCTGCACCTCCAGCTCGATGATCTGGCTGGTCCGCTCATTGGCAATCCTGAATTCGAGCGCGTTTCCGCCTCGATATGGTGCGACGATGGCATTACGGCTGTAGATGATTCTTGCCGGTGGCCGTGAGAATCGGGAGAAGATCACGCCGGTCGCGAGGGCGATCCCCAGAATGTTCAGGAAAGCTTCGATCGTAACCAGAGCGTTCGGAATCACTCCTACCGGAATGATGTTTCCGTAGCCGATCGTGGCAAACGTGTCGACGCTGAAAAAAAATGCCCGATAAAAGGGCTGACCGTTGAAGCTGCCAGCTCCGGACTGAAGAGCATCAGGTCCGCAGAGCAGAAACCCAAAGGCAAAGAGGGTATTGACGCCGATGTAGGTGGCCGCAACGAATCCAAGGAATTTCGGCCACGAGATAGTCAGGAGCCAGTGATAGAGGCTCATCGACGAGAGAGGGCCGAGACCCTCCCGAACGACGTTGAAAGTTCCGTCGCGATTTACTAGTCGCTTGCGCGCGCTTCTCGCGACCTCGGCGCCAAAGCCAAGATCCTTGAAATCATCCACTGGTGCTGGACTTGGAGCGGACTGCTTTCCGGGCGCAGGAATGCGAGCGTTATCCATTTGTCGGTCCAGGTGACTGGTCTGCGAATATGAGGACAGCCTCTCCCAGAAGATGGCCATGAAATTCTGTGACTGCTACATTGGCTCGATGCGATCTCCCCAGGCATCCGTCGGTCTTGCGACGCTGCTGATTGTCATTTCCGCGTTCAGCTTCGGATCTATCTCGGTGCTGACGATACTCGTTACGGGCGCCGACGTTTCTCTCGTAACTGCAATGGCATGGCGATATGTGCTTGGAGTGCTCATGCTCGCGGGAATTGCGCGAATCGGACAGCTCGCATCGATTCCGCGGCGCCGGATCGTTCAGCTGCTTCTGATCGGTGGCTGCGGTCAGGCACTCATTACTTTCACCAGCCTGTACGCTCTGGAGTACATATCTGTCGGTCCTCTCGCGTTTCTGTTCTATACTTACCCGGCATGGGTAGCGCTGATTGCGGCGCTTCGAGGTACCGAGCGATTGACGCTGGTCAGAGCTGTTGCTCTGACGCTGGCAATGGCGGGAGTGACGGTAATGGTTGGCGCTCCTACTGCGGAGAAGCTGAATCCTATCGGAGCGGCTCTGGCGCTCGCATCTGCGCTACTCTACTCAGTCTACCTGCCAGCGCTCGATCACCTGCAGAGGGATGTTCCAGCGCTATTATCCACCTTTTTACTCGTTGCTGGTGCAGCGGTGTCCTTCGTTATCGCGTCGCTACTCACTGGTAATCTCTACGTACCGGTCGGGATTCCGGTTTGGTCGAACATCTTCGTACTCGCGCTCGTCTGCACCGTAATAGCCTTTTTCACTCTAATAAGGGGGCTTTCGGTACTTGGTCCCGTGAGAACGGCAATTATTGCTACTATCGAGCCATTCTTCACCGCACTTCTCGGGATGATGATCTTACGTGATCACCTGGGTGTGATGACAATCGTCGGCGGGGGACTTATTGCAGCTGCCGTGCTTCTGATCGAATTCAGCTCCGCCCGACTGGGGGCTACAGCCTGATCGAATGTCGGCGACGACGCTCGACTTCGATGACGAGATTCTGTAGATCGCTCGGACTCACGCCGGGGATGCGAGATGCCTGAGCCAGAGAATGTGGCCTCAGGGCCGTCAGCTTTTGTCTCGCCTCGAAGGAAAGTGAGCGCATCTCATCATAAGCGAGGTCAGCCTCGAGAGAAAACTCTCCCATGTGCTGCATGCGCTCCGCTTGTAACCTCTCGCGCACGAAGTACCCGGCGTACTTGATCTCGAGATCGGCCGTGATGAGCGCTTCGTCATCCAGCTCGGTGCCCACGGTCGTAGCTCTGAAAAGCGCCTGCAATGAGACGTCCTGACGTCGCGCGACTTCCACTATTCGGACAGCGTGTGGAAGCTGTGAACTATTCGCGGAGGTAAGAATCTCTGCAGCCTGGTCCGGCCGGATACTCGTGGCTTCCGCCAGCCGAAGCGCTGAATTCTCATGATCTATTCGCCGCTGGATTGCAGTTGCTTCCAACTCCGAATAAAGGCCGAGGCTCAGACCCGTGCTGCCGAGACGCCGGAGAGCATTGTCCTGGCGAACTGTCAGTCGGAACTCGGATCTTGAGGTAAATAGCCTGTAAGGCTCGTCTACTCCCCGGGTGACGAGATCGTCTATCAGCACCCCGATATAGGAAGTTTGCCTTCCCAATATAATCGGCGGCTTTTTCTGAATTGCGAGCGCGGCATTGAGTCCAGCCATGACTCCCTGGCCCGCGGCTTCTTCATATCCGGTGGTGCCATTGATCTGCCCTGCGAAGTAAAGACCTTGGACTGCCCTTACCTGCAGCGTGGCATCAAGTTGAGTAGGAGGATAATAGTCGTACTCGATCGCATAGCCCGCCCGGTTCATCTTTACGTCCGCGAGCCCGCGGACGGATCGGAGAATATCAAGCTGCACGGGAGCCGGCAGAGAGGTCGATAATCCATTCACGTACAACTCGGATGTGTCGTGCCCTTCCGGCTCGAGGAAAAGTTGATGCCTGTCAGCGAGAGGAAACTTTACGACCTTGTCCTCGACCGAAGGGCAGTAGCGGGGACCGCGTGATGAGATGGCACCGCCGTACATCGCCGAGCTGCCGATGTTGTCCTCGATTATTCGCTTTCCCTCGGCTTCGAGATACGTTGTCCAACAGGGTAGTTGAGCGGGATGTCGAGTGTCTGTTCCGTTCCGTCGGGGCGAGGGCCAGTAATGCGACCATGAGTAGTCGAATTGATCGATCTCGCTTTCCTGGATATCCAGCTGCGAGTAATCCACCGATCTGCCATCGATTCGAGGTGGCGTCCCCGTCTTGAACCGCGCTACCGTAAGCCCCGCTTCTTCGAGTTGTTCAGCGAGGTGTGTAGCGGCTCCTTCACCCGCTCGGCCGCCGGAGATACGAGTCTTGGTGCCGATGTGGATCCGTCCCCTAAAAAAGGTGCCTGTCGTGATGATTACGGCTGATGCACCGAAGCGCCGTCCTTCAAGTGTCTCGACGCCTATTACTCGCCGCTCGTCGGGGGCGAAAATGAGTCTTGCTACAGTACCCTGAATGGTTTGAAGGCTTTCGTGTTCCTCGAGCAGACGTCGAACAGCTCGTCTATACAATCCGCGATCACATTGCGCGCGCGGTGCCCAGACCGCGGGTCCCTTGCTGCGGTTGAGCATCCGAAACTGTATCATGGCCAGGTCGGTGGCGCGTCCCATGATTCCGCCAAGCGCGTCGACTTCCCGGACAACTGTACCCTTTGCCACTCCACCGATGGCAGGATTGCACGACATCTGTCCAATCGTTTCGAGCGCACTTGTAAT
>CAAGKR010406063.1_pt1 | contig 10835 bp, 9 predicted proteins | sample 2556971 | NCBI WGS metagenome assembly CAAGKR01 (sample SAMEA5207829, study PRJEB30636) | soil metagenome | biome: forest; feature: boreal; material: soil | place: USA | collected 2011-09 | depth 1 m
AGGAGTATGAGAATCCCCAGAATCGAGCCAAAGCCGGTGTTGAGCTTCCTGCTGATGGTCATGTGCAATCGCCTCTCAATTCTTTCAATCGTTCTCCAGGTACGTCGCGCCGGCATGGCGGATTACTGGTAGACGACTTCAACGACTTCGACGGTCTCTTTTGGAGCTTCTTCGTACTTCCATTTTTTTACGGCGTTGGTAGCCTCTTGAGCCAGCATGGGGCTTCCCCCGACGATGCGCGTGTCACGCACCTTGCCATCCGCAGCTACGGTTGCTTCGAGCCGTACCGTGCCCGTGATGTGCAGTTGGCGGGCAACGTCTGGATAGGCTGGCTTGACCGAGGTTTTCACCTTGCGGCCACCATGATCCTTGATGTCACCGGAGGGCGCATCCTGCGCGAGGGCTTTGACCGGCATAAGCGAGATGCTTGCCACCGACAGGGCGATTGTTGCAAATAAGAACCAAACTCGATGTAGGCGAGTCATATTTCACCTCAGGTAAATTTCCAGCACTTATGCTTATGCACGAACCTTACCAGTTGGCTTGTGCCTCGACGGCGACAGCGGGAAGGGGTTAGAAGCCGCGCAATAGGTTGCAATCAGGGAGCTTACGATCATCTCGCAGGCTGGGACGCATCATCTGCCTTCTCTACTAATTGTCTCACTCGCAACCCGGGGGGCGATGGCGCGTCTCAATTTGCGATGCCTGTTGGCTCCAAGGGAACCGATTCAATTTAATACCTGGAAGTTACATTGACCTCGGTGAGAAAATTCTCATAATCGGTAAACATATAAGCGATAAGGAAGTTATCGGAGCCCGTGTACGCCCGTGTGTGCCACGAGAACTATTCACAAACTGCCGGACCTGACCCGCTTGTCCTTTGAGACATTACTTGCGCGCCTGACCTCCGAATCCTGTGGCCTGAGTCAGAACGAGCTTTTTAGACTCTTCTGCCGCACGGTCCAGGAATTCTTTGGTGCGAGTGGTGTCTGCTGCTGCCGCGCTACCAGTCCAGGGGCTTGGCGGATTTTGGAATCCGCAGGGCATTCCACATGGGGAACGCAAGGACAAGCCCTCTCCTCCAGCGCGACGGGATGGCTCGCCCAGGCGCAACGCGTTCGGAGGACGATCGTCTGCCGGCCCTCCTCGCAGGAAGCCCTTTGTCTAAGGAGCGATGGCGGATCCTCACAGGCAGTTGTGCCATTTTTCAACCATGACGAGTTCCTCGGCGCGGCACTCGTGGCATGGCAAGGTGCGGAGGACATCTCGGAAGAGCCTCTGGAGCGGCTAACACTCCTCGGGATCAGTTTTGGCGGCCTGCTCGAACACGCACGCTTGTTTGAACAAGTGCATAGTTCCCGGGAGCGGTGGGTCCGAGTAATTGACGCGATTCCGGACTCGATTATCGTTCACAACCCTGACGGAAATATTGTTCGAATCAATCGTCCCCTCGCCGCACGATTAGGAGTTCATCCCTCCCGACTGATCGGACGCCCGATCCATGAAGTGCTTGGAACCAAGCGGGAAGAAAATGCCGGACTTTGTCCACTTTGCTTGGACCATCTGGGGGGCCTCGAGGGACCCGTCGAACTTCTCGCGGACGGCAGCTTCCTGGTGTCCACTACGAAAATGTCGCCGGACAAAGGAGCGGACGCTCACACGATCCATGTGCTTGTCAACATTCGCGAAAAGTTGGAAGCGGAACGGCGGTACCGAGACCTCTTCGACAGCATTCAAGAGGGGGCTTTCTTTTGCGATCCGGACGGGCGAATGGTGGATGCAAATCACGCTTTGGTGCAAATGCTGGGCTGTTCTAGGCGTGAAGAGCTTCTCACGAAGAATTTATTTGAAGATCTCCTGCCGCCGTCAGGCCGTGGCCGACTGTTGGAGGAACTGCGGAATACGGATATCCTGCGCAACCGCGAAATTGAGTTGCGCAGACAAGACGGCCGTCCGCTCGAGGCTCTCCTTCATGTGAGCGCGGTTCGCGACAAGAATGGAACGCTCGTGCAATATCGCGGGCTGATTCTTGACATCACCGATCAGAAGAATTCTCGAGCGGCGCTTCGGCGCGAGCGTGATTTCAACTGGAGCATCCTGAATCACACGCAGAATATTATTCTCGTGCTCGATGCTTCCGGACGAATCTCCTACGTGAATCATCGTGCCGCGGAGATCGGATATTCGGTGCAGGCGCTTCAGGGCCTGCCGCTCGCGCGGCTGATTCACACTTCTCACAGGCCGATCTTTCAGGAAGCTTTGCGGACGGTTCTGGATAGCGGCGCGGTTCAGAGACTGGAGCTGCCATTTTTACGAAGAGAAGGGACCATGACGCGATTCGTCGTGCATCTCAGCTCGATGCGGGAGAAGAGCGGAGACGCGAGTAGCGCCGTGGTCGTGATGACCGACGTCACCGAAGCCTCACTGCTGCAAGCCAAACTCGCGCACGCCGAAAAGATGGCCGCGCTCGGTCAGCTGGTGTCGGGCGTGGCTCATGAAGTGAACAATCCACTGTCAGGAATCGTCGGTTTTACCGACCTTCTGCTTGAGAATCCTGAACTCCCGGAATTCGCCCGTGAGAATCTTGGCATCATTTTGCAAGAAGCGGAACGAACTCGCCTGATCGTTCAGAATATGCTGCGCTTCGCGAGGGAAATGCCTCCGCAGCGTGAGCTCGTGCAAATGAACGCGGTGCTTCGGCAGACTCTCAAGCTGCGGTCCTACGGATTGTCGAATCGCAATGTCGAGATTCTTGAGCGCCTGGCCGAGAATCTTCCCGTTGTGGTTGCCGATCCGCACCAGCTCGAGCAAGTCTTTCTAAATATTCTCAATAACGCTTTTGACGCTATCGAGCAGAGCGGGCGGCCCGGCCGAATTGAAGTCGAGACAATCGCTCGTGCGGAGAATGTTGAGATTTATTTTCGCGACAATGGACCGGGAATTTCAAGCCCGGACCGCATTTTTGAGCCGTTCTTTACGACCAAGCCGGTCGGAAAGGGAACCGGCCTGGGTCTCAGCATCTGTTACGGGATCATCCAGGCGCATGACGGCGAGATTATATGCCGCAACAATGCAAACGCCAAAGGGTGCACGTTTCTAATTCGTCTTCCAGCTGCGGCCATCTCCTCGCAAGGCATGCCGGCGGACGTGTGAATTTGGTTCTGGTTCACTTCGCGGGAATATTCGTAAGGCGACACAATTTCGTTCAAGGAGCAAATCGGTGACTAGGGACGATTCGCGGATTCGGCTTCTCGTCGTTGACGATGAGCAAAGTATTCGCCGCCTGTGCATGACCGTGGGCAGCTCGCTCGAGTATCTCTGTTCGGAAGCGGAGAGCGCCGAAGCCGCCTTGGCTCAGTCTCCCGCGATTCCCCCTGACATTGTCATTGCGGATCTGCGCCTGCCCAATCTTTCCGGCGCCGATCTGCTTCGCCAGATCAAGTCGCGTCTGCCGGCGACCGAAGTCGTCATCATGACGGGGCACGGCTCCATTGAATCGGCCGTCGAGGCCATGAAATTGGGCGCGTATGACTACATCCAGAAGCCGTTCCGGTTGGAGGAGCTCCGGATGCTGCTTCGCCGGATGGAAGAAAAAATCCGGCTGGTGCAAGAGAATCGGGTCCTTCGGGAACGCGTCGAGACGGACCAGGACCTGGACGGGATCATCGGCGACTCCGCCAAGATTCGTGAGATTTTGCGCATGATCAGCCGCTTGAAAGACACATGGACTCCCGTGTTGATCTGCGGCGAAAGTGGAACGGGAAAAGAATTAGTCGCGCGTGCAATCCACTATCGAGGGACGTTCGCGAAGCGGCCGCTGGTGGCCGTCGATTGCGGCGCCCTGGTTCCGACGCTGATGGAGAGCGATCTTTTCGGTTACGCGAAAGGCGCCTTTACGGGAGCGGCCAAATCCAAGATCGGATTGTTTCAAGCGGCCGACGGAGGCACGATATTTCTGGATGAAATCGGCGAACTACCGCTGGAACTGCAAGCGAAACTCCTGCGTGTCTTGCAGGAGAAAGAAGTGCGGCCGGTTGGAAGCAATGAAAGCATCCATGTGCAGGTGCGCGTGGTTGCCGCCACAAACCGCGATTTGGAATCGGCAATTCGTGATGGCTCGTTTCGTAAAGATCTTTTTTTCCGGCTGAATGTGGTTTCGATCACGCTTCCGCCTCTCCGCGACCGGCGTTCGGACATCCCCATGCTTGCGCAATATTTTCTGGACCGCTTGGCCGAGGGCGAAAACATAAAGTTCACGTCCGCCGCCATGAAGCTGCTGATGCGCTATGACTGGCCGGGCAACGTCCGCGAACTGGAGAACTGCCTCTGCCGCGCGGTTACACTGGGCAACCGTAAAGTCATTGACGAGATTGACCTATCCCCCGCATTGCTCCATGGCAACGGCATGAGCAAGATGGAATCGCCTGCGCCCGATGAGGATGACGCGTCTTCCACAGTCGCGCTCGATGAACTCGAACGATTGACGATCCAGCGCGTGTTCGACAAGGTGGGTGGGGACAAAGCGAAAGCCGCCAAGTTGTTGGGGATCAGCCGCGCGACCCTTTACCGCAAACTCAAACGCTACCAAATTGCCGCAAATCAGCGAGGCGAGAAGGTTTTAGTCTGAAGAGTTTGTGGGAAAACTCGATTCGGTGCAGGCTCTAGTAGCGCGGCCACTCTTGGCTGTGCGGTTTTGTGGCACCCACATTTGATGCACAACATCTCTCGCCTGTGCGAATTTTTCGATCGTCGATAGTGTATGGATACGTGAAAATGGAGAAAGCCGCGCAACCAAGAGTGACTGTGCTACTTGAGTTTTTCCGCATCCTGCGAAGAGGGTTGTCTCCAGTCCAATCCTTCATGAATGTTTTTCGGTGAACAACCCCGGCCGCGCCTTCCGAGTGAGACAAAGAGTCGCAATCTGAGATTCGCGGCAATGCTCTCGCGTCTTCCCGGAGCAAACTCCTAGAAAACGAACTCCTTAGTGAGCTTGCGGATTCTCTTTGCCTTTGGTCGTCCTCTTGCATTACCTCTTGTGGACGCTTGTGCTTAGGCGATCGAGAAAATGGAACCTAGATTTTTTAACCGGCATTGAGCCCTTAGTCGGAATCATGCGCCAGACTACAAATCTCACGATCCCGTCTCAGGGTCCGTCCGCATTGCGGAGCTTGGCTGAGCTGTTCCCGAGCGCCACGCCGCTTCGCATTTCGATTTTGGTGGGCGTGGCACGGGGGAAAGGCCATCTCCTGGAAGAGAGCACCGTGATCGAATTCGGCACTTCCACGATGGTTTTCTTCGAATCGCGGCTTCCGCTGGAATTGACAGACAAGCTTCATCTTGAGAATTTCGACCAATCTCTGGAGACGGATGCGGTCGTTGTGGCGATACGAGACGGCGTCAGCCACAGGGCAATTGCGGCTCGATTCGTAGCCGAAGTCCGCAATTGGATCGTTCAAGGTTAATCGTGAAAACGCTTACCACAGACCGGAGCCGCACTTGGAAGCCGGATGCAGTTTCGTCCGCTGTGCCCCAAACCTGGGAGGATTTCAGCCGGTTGTATCCGATCTATGAAGCGTTGACACGCCAGCTCGATCTCATCGGCGGACCATATCCTTCGGGGGTAAAATTTGGTTCGTGGTCCGACAAAAAGTCTCGAGACCGCGATCTACTCTGGCTGGATCAAGTGGACGGGCAAGTACAAGCTGTCCACCTTCGGCATTTCCTTGTCACCCCTGCCGTGGCGCGTGAGGACGGCCTCCGCCTTTTTCTGCAGCGTCATCTTTGCAAGCCGGAAAGACTTCCAGCCGACCGGGACAAGATTGATTTGCTACTCGTTCAGTATTTCGTTCTTTGCGCCCCGCAGGACTTGATTGCCGGATTCATAGAAATCTCCGACGTCGCGAAAATTCTTCAGCCCGTCTTGGGTGAAGTGGAGCCAGGATCACCCGTTGGTTGCGAGCCGTTGGATCGCATTTTGGAGGCGGCCCAACAATGCCGCAGCCTGCGCGACCTTATGGAACAGGGCTTAATGGAGCAAGGGAGACTCGTGAAGGCGGAGGTCGGGGTTAAGTTCCATGACTCGGCCGCACTCGTCTCCATTTGCCGGTTCAATTTCCTGCTTCGCAGGAGTTTTATCCAGTGGCTTCACGCGGATCTGCGCGCGATCGGCGCGGCTCTGAATCAATTGGAAAAGCGTGGCCTCAAGGTCGTCGATTGCCGGAGAGCGGGGCTTTCCTCCAGCGAACTCATCTCGAAGCTACGCCAGTTTCACCAGCACTGGAAGCCTCCCTTCCAGAACGATTACAGCCAGAACTCAGCGTTTCAACCGTACGAACAATTGATGTGCCTCCGGGAAGACCTGGAGGATGCGTTGGACCCTGCGGCGGCGTCCACTGGACCAACATCCACCCTTGCAGTAAAAAAAGAAAGCGGCCCGGATGAGGGAGCGAGTGCCCAGTCCCCGCGCAATAGCAAGCCTACCGAGGAGCCGTCCGCTGCGTCCATTGTGCCGCCCGCATCCGGTAAGCCCCAGGATCTCGGGGATACCGCCGCACGGTCGAATTCAGCTTTATTGGAAGCGGCTCAAGCCCGGGACCAGGCACTTCCCAATATCGGCGTGGCTGACGTCGAGAATTTGGAAGAAAAGATCTGGGAACAATTGATTGCGACCCCGCCTGTTCGAGGGCGCTCCATGACCACGGTGACGGTGGAAAATACGCGGATTTTACTCTCCGCATGGGAAGTGGCGGCATTCATCAGCGATTCGGGACAGGATTCCGAGGAATTGCGGCGCCTCATCGTTGCACGCGCCATGCTCTCCACTTCCATCGAACGAAGAAAACGCCTGATGGATTTCAAGGTGTTGCACCAGGCCGTGGCCCATGCGCGTGGGGAAATCCCACGATTTCAGGAGCGCGTTGACCAGCTCAAGCGAACCATGAAGACAGACGGCGCCGTCAACCTGGGCATCAGTCTCAAACGGCTGCTCTCCCTGGTGGAAGAAGCGGAACAACTCCAAAAGGGAAACGAGCCGAAACAAGAAAAACGATGACTCCCGGGCAGATTCTAATTGTTTCCGATGATTCCGAATTCGTGCGGTCTTTGGTGTCCCGCTGGCGCATGGAGAAGGATTCTCCAGTCATTACCGCGGTCTCCTCCGGTGTCAGCCGGCAAGCCAGTTCTTCCGGCTACGAAATCATTGTTGTGGGGCCCTTGCGTGAGTGTACGGCACTCCCGGCGGGGCCGGCCGTGCATCCCGACTCCATGGTGTGCGTGGTGGGAGACGAGAAGAGTTTGGAGCTGGTTCGCGCCGTGCACAGCGACTGGTTCCTGCTTCCGGAATGTCCCGGATGGACCAGGATTTTATTTTCCCTGGCGGGAGAAGTGTTGCGCCGGACAGCGGCGGAAACGCGCGCGCGCGAATCCGAAATCACGAATCTTTCGCAAAAGCGCTTTGGCATTCTCGGCAAGTCCTTGCTGGAGGCTCGCCCCGGGATGGTCAACGCGCTCACGTCTCTTCTTGGCCACGCGGATCTGATTCTGCTCTCTGAGGAGCCGTTGCCGGACAATTGCCGGGAAAACGTGCGAACCATTCACACCATGGCGCTGCGGTTGAATGAAATCGTTCAGCGGCTCTCTTCGATTGAGAATGAGATGGAATTGAGCGAGAGAAAATCTCACCTTGAGACGCTGGAGATGCGTATGGCCGAATCGTCCAAGAGATGACTGGCGCTCGATAGGCACTAAAGGTCCCGATTTCAGCCGGTTGAGCGTATTACCTGATTGAGAAACTCATTTTGACGAGTGGCGCTGCACTTGCTTTCTCCTGATGGTGCACTTTGAATTGAGGCGTAGTCGGTGAAGAAGATTCTGATTGTCGATGATTCCAAGGCCATGGTGCGGATGATTGAGTCCGTTCTGGAGAAGGAAGGATACTGCCCCGTCGGTATCAGCGATCCCTCCCAGATCGAACAGACGATCGATTCCGAGTCTCCCAGCCTCATCCCGCTGGACGTCGTCATGCCGGAGCGAAATGGTTTCCAGATCTGCAGGGCGCTCAAGAATTCGCAAGCGTATAGGGGCATTCCGATCGTTGTGGTGAGTGCAAAATCGACAGCGAGTGACCGATATTGGGCCGAGCAGCAGGGTGCTAACGGATACATTGTGAAGCCGTTTGCGCCCGGCGATCTCTTGCGTGAAGTAAGGCGGTTTGCCTGATGCCAGACGAAACATACTTGACTCCCCTCCCTTCGGATATGCAGTCCGATGAGCTGGACGAGATTTCCGGATCGAACCTGCACGCGCCGCCTTCCCGGCAATTTTGCGTCTTTCGCGCTGGGCGCGAGCGGTTTTGTCTTCCGGTACTGGAAGTGGAAGAGGTGGTGGACTGGCCGCTGGTGACGCGAGTGCCTCTCGGACCGCCTTTCCTGATGGGCGTTTTCAATTTGCGCGGCACGATTATTCCCGCCGTGGATATCGCGGTCACCGAAGGCCGCAGGCCGGGACTCTTGCCCCGCAGCATCATCGTCGCCGTACTGGCCGGTGATGATCGCAACGAGGACATGCATGTCGGAATCGCCGCCGATGAAGTGATCGGGACCTTCCCGGCCAATTCGGAATCGCTCCTCGATCACGCGCCGCCGGACATGCCGCACTGCCGCGCCATGCTGCGGCACGACGAGCGCCTGGCCCTGGTCCTGGACCTGCGCCAGTTGATTCAAGTCTTTTCCGTGCCCGTCATTTAATTCGGGCGATTTTTGGGCTCCGTAGGGATTGCAGAAGAGTAGGGCGTTGCGAAAGCGAGATGAGGGAGGTTTTGAAGTCATGAAGACCCGATTGAGTTCGACAATTTGGATGCTTGTCATATGGACGAGCCTCGCGCTATTTGGTGTGTTGGGGCTGGCCTATGAAGCAGGCGTGCACTCAGGGGGTGGCTCGATTTTCCAGGGCGGAACCTCGGGCAGCGCCGGCATTGAATTTTTGATTGCAGCGGGAGTGGCGGGTTTTACTTCGCTGCTGCTCTTGCTGACGCTGCCGCGCCGCGTGCTCAACCCGATCGGGGCCCTGTCCTCCTTTTCCGAGCGGTTCGCGGCAGGCGATTCGCGCGCCAAGGCGGAAGTGCCCGTGGAGGATGAGTTCAGCGTGATCGCTGAAAATCTGAACCGGACCGCCGCGCGCGTTGCCAAGGCCTACGGAAACCAGGAGGCGCAGGAACTTCTCCAGCGAAGCATCACGGACCTCCTCAACCTCATCAATCAGGTGGCGCGCGGCGACTTGACGCTGCGCGGGAAGGTCACCAACGACGCGCTGGGAAATGTTGCTGATTCAATTAATTTAATGTTGGATAATTTTACGACGGTTATCGACCGCGTCCGGAAAGCGGCTGTCGAGGTTTCCACCAATGCGAACCGGATTCTGGTCGCCACGGACGAAATGAACACGGGCACCGGGCAGCAGGATCAGGAAATCACCAATACTTCATCGGCCGTCGAAGAGCTGACGGTTTCCATGAAACAAGTATCGAACAACGCCGAAGCCAGCGCCGAAGCCGCGCGCCGCGCTCTCGACGCCGCCGAGCAGGGCAACCGCGCCGTGCGCGATACGCTCGAGGGAATGCAGCGCATCCGTTCTTCCGTGCAGGCCACGGCCCGAAAGATCAAGTCGCTCGGCGATCGCTCTTTGGAAATCTCCGAAATCATCAACGTCATCAACGACATCACCGAGCAGACTAACTTGCTGGCTCTCAACGCCGCCATCGAAGCCGCACGCGCCGGAGAAGCCGGCCGCGGGTTCGCTGTCGTCGCCGATGAAGTCCGCAAATTGGCCGAGCACTCCCGCACGGCCACAAAAGATATCGCGGCGCTCATTAAGGCCATTCAGGCCGAGACGAACGAAGCGGTGGTCGTCATGGAGGAAGGCACCAAAGAAGTCGAAGTTGGCGCGGGCCTCGCGGATCAGGCGGGAAAAGCGTTGGAAGCAATCTCGAGCGTCGTCCGGCAGTCGGCGGAGCTCGTCCAGGAAATTTCACTCGCTTCCAAACAACAGGTGCGCGGCACGGAGGGCGTCGCCAACGCCATGCAAATCATCTCCGGGATCACTCGACAGACCTCGCAGAGCGCCCGGCAGGCGGCCGGCACGGTGGGCACATTGGTGAAGCTCTCCGAGCAACTCGTCGATGCACTGTCGCAATTCCGTTCCAACGGCCAACCCGCTGCGGATCGGCGCGAGCCGGCCGTCGTCGAGGCGAGGCGGTAACCCATTGGAAGCTGGCCCGTGGGGGCCGGCCTGAGGATCCCTGGAACGCGCATGGACAAATCATCCACGCTACCGGCCGCACTGACCGCTTCGGAGCTCGATGAGCTCCGCACGCTGATTGAAGAGCGGTCGGCCATTTTCTTCGATGCCTCGCGCGAGCGGTTCTTCGCTCCGCGCGTGAATGAATATCTGCGCGATAGCGGCGAACAAAACGCCGCCACGCTTCTTCGCCGGATCCGCAACTCCAACGTGGAATATGACCGTTTCCTCGGAAGCCTTCTGACGCAGGAGACATCTTTTTTTCGTTACTCGGATATTTTTCAAGCTCTCGAGCGCGTCGTTCTCCCCGAGGTCCAGTCCCGCAACTTGTGGCGCACCCCGCGCGTGCTGAGGATTTGGAGTGCGGGCTGCTCGACGGGCGAAGAGGCCTACTCCATCGCCATCACCGTGGCGGACACCTTGCCGTTTCCCGATGCGTGGCAAATCGAAATCCTAGCGACGGACATCAGCCGCGACGTTCTCCAGCATGCGGAACGCGGCGTCTACGCGGGACGCAGTCTTGCGAGTGTCACTCCGCAGCA